>Ga0179593_1383925_pt1 | contig 11021 bp, 7 predicted proteins | sample CZODoug2_1_08_16_FD_185931 | JGI IMG/M metagenome (GOLD analysis project Ga0179593, IMG submission 185931) | Vadose zone soil fungal communities from Angelo Coast Range Reserve, California, USA - CZODoug2_1_08_16fungal (PacBio error correction) | ecosystem: Environmental > Terrestrial > Soil >...
GGGGAGGGCTTTGGATGATTCGAAAGGAGACGAGGAGGGAAGAAGGACCAGCACGTGCACACATACAAACGGAAAGATATAGGGAACTGTAAATTTAATTAAAAAATAGGCTGATCCAAGGGGGGGACAGAGTGCAGAGGGTAAGGGAGGAGGAATACAAACTAATATGAGTAATTCTCAAGGAACCTCGAACTCCTTTCACTTTGGGGTCTAACCCCTGGAGACCCTCGAAGCTAGAAAAGGAAAGTTGGGGGAAAGAGAGGGGAGACAGTTGGGGAGTCTCTACCGGGGCTTACGGTTTGGGTGAAAAGATTGTAATATGAAAGTGGCGAAGAACAGAAGCCTTTAGGCTCCTCTAGTCTACTCGATGGGGAACGCATTGGGGATGGGTTCAGAACAAAGTGAATACTGCAGGTCGACGAATTATATTTAATCAGGAAATATGGAACTAAGAGCTGGGCAAGCAAAACTAGGGAGAGGCTCTCTCCAGATTTTGAAAAAAGTAACTTTTACAAAAAGTGGAAAAAGAGACGAGGAGGGGGACAGGAGGAAGAGGGTGCGTGTTTGTAATTCCGCTAGGACATACATGGGGGCCGACGTCGGGGCCATTGCGAGAAGAACTCCGCCCTATGATGGACCACCCAGTAAGGAAAAAGGAAGAGCGCACACGAAAAGAGAAAGGAAAATTCCTAATCCTACCCACGTAGAACCTTGTCTGTAAATGTATATTCACGACAATTCGTGTCTACGAAAGAGAGTTCATACCTTTTATCTAGAAGAGAAGCCTGAAGAGGGAGAAGTCGAAGGAAAATCTCATCGAATAGCTCGGTCCGGGAACCAAGGTAAGAGACGGCCTCTCGAGGAAAGTCACTGTCCAGAGAAAAGAAACAGGAACAGCCTCTTCGCCGACTCAAAGGAGATTTGGGAGATAAAAAGGACTCACCTCTGCTTAAGCCCAAAACGGGCGGCTGGTCAGAGAGATGGTCCGCGGAAACGCCCCCACTATATTATGTGAAGGGGGATAGTAAACCTGAAAAGGCCTGTCCCGAATGTCTAAGCAAAAAAAGCAAGGCAGCAGCCAGCGACGGAAAGCATAGCGCTACTCTAAAAGCCCCCCGTTTGTGCAACAAGTCAAGAGCATAAGGAAAGGGAAGGACAAATCAGTATTGAACACGCACTCTACATTCAACGCATAGCGTCATACTAAAAGGCACTAGGGCAGTCCTGGGAAAAAAAAGAAATCAGCGGCGGGAACAGGGAGGAAGAGAAGACAAAGGATATCGTGGCCTAGCTCGCCATCATAAATAAGCACTCGGGTAGCATAAAAGGACTCAGCAGACTCACAGCAAACGACAATCATACCAGAAAACCTCAGAAAAGGGATAAACTCAAATATAATGCTCGATTCGATGTTTTAAAGTCGTCCATGATAGCACGATTTAGATACAAAAATAGCTCACGGGAAGCGAAGGCGAAAAGGAAAAAAGAAACTACCCTTCGATCGCTAAGTTCGCAAAAGAGGCAAACAAGACGCGGCGTCCATCAAAGAGGTTTCCCCGCGGGCTTTCAAAAAAGCAAACTCTTAGGGTTAGAAAGAAGGGAGAATGAGGGAAAATCCAGGAAACGGGCGTTGGCTAAAAAGGATGAACGCTGGAGAACCAGCTCCGTTGGTGTTTCCTGTTGGTGAGGCACCGGGAGAGAAAAAGGAAACGGGCATAGCGTATAGGGGATGCCAACCAACACACACTAGGGGAGAAAAAATGACAACAGAAAGTAAAGAGGACATTTTAACACAAGACCGCAATTAACAGGGGGGGGGGGGGGGGTTTTCAAGTGACCTGGAAGAATCCAAAGTCAAAAATTGTGACCTGAACATGAAACAGGACTCGGGGTGGCTCATTAACCAGAGGGGGGAAAAGTGCTGAAAGCGGAAGAGGAACGAAGGTTGCGAAAGACAAAGGGGGGGGACCAAGAGACTAACAACTTATTAGAGGAAAAGAAAGAGGAGATTGAGACAAAAGTGTTGAGAGGAGTATCCTTTCCTCGCCGCACTGGGCCGCTCGTGGAGGAGCAGCAAAACAAGGAAGGATCAAGGGGCAACTTCTACAGGAAAAAGGGAGTTTCCTCAGGGGGTGGGGGTGCGGGAGGGGGGGAAAAATGAGAGGGTTGAATTCCGTGGTGTCTCATTGTTTGGGGTGTGTCCGCATCCAAGATATCGCTATGCCCTTCTATGGGTGTTACGAAAGGGCTAGTAAACAGAAACTACAAGGAGACAATCACCGGAAAATAGAAAAAGGAGAAGAATCACCTGAGGGTCACATCATCACGTAGGCAAACGAAAGCGGCGACAGCACCAAGTGTCTAGGGGACAGGAATGGTGATGAAAGCCGAGAGGGTAGAAATAAGGGGAAAAGGAAAGTAATATGAGACCGAAAGTACTTGTGCCGAGGTGGAGGGATAAGTGATGAAGGTACAAATTCTATGTTATGATCGTGGACGAAGGAGAAAGGAATAAAAGGTCACGCATATTCTAAATCCACGGGTGAGGAAAAACAGGCTTTGAGGGGTATTCTCTTCAGGGTGGGACACGGGAGGAGGTACGCAAGTAAAATGTGTCACGGCAAAATCGCGACCCCATTGGGGGGGTTGGGTATGTGGAAAGGGAAATTACCAAACCGGGTTTCGATGCGCAACCATGGAAAACCAGAAGAGTGAAAACCGGGAGGGAGGGCGCTCAGGTTAAACGGGTGGATGTGGTGCGCAGGTCCAATAAGAAGGGCCTGAAAGGTCTTATGAGAAAAATTTTATAAACGGGGAGTTGAGAAGAGGAGTAAAGATGTTGGCCGGTGTGCTTCGTGCGGTCAGGGGGGGTTTGAGGGGACAGGGTACTGGGCTTGCGTGGGTTATATAGGTCAAGTTACGACATTCTTCAGGGACAGAGAACGCAGAGAAAAGGCGCGAGTTTACTTGACCTGGACACGCAGAGGACATCCGCGGCGGGGGACGGCTGGCTGAAGACTAGGGGGGGACCAGACTTGGAAGCTTGCAATGGGTGAAGGGGGGCGGACCGAGAAGCAGGGGAAGTTAGGGGTGCTCAGACCTCATTATCGTAGGAGTGTCGACTGCCGGATACGAAATGGACTAAGAAGGAGAGAGTCTGCGGATTTCAGAAATCTAGGATAGTTCGGAGAAGGACTAAAGGGTGAGAACCCAAGGTAGGAACTCTGCGGATTTTCGTTGGAGTTCAAGAGGTTTACGAGAATCACCTGGGAAAAAGACAATGGGGGGGGGTGACTAACGCGCGGGGGGGGTTCGGAATGGGATGAAAGGAAGTGCGGGGTGTCGATAGGGAAGACGAGGTTAACGAGTTTCGATGGATTATTAAGGTCGGAGGGGAGGGGAAGCAGCAAAAAGGGCAAGCGTCGGAAAACTTCGCTTAATGTTCCTACTAAACATCGAAAAGGAAAGACAGACGGAGGGACGGCGTTTGACGGAACAGTACAGCCCCTATGTTAATCAGGCTAGCGTCGACAAGGGTGCGGGAAACATAGAGTCGGCAATATTGAGACTCTATTAAAAATTTATATTGCAAGGCCAAGAAGGAAAGGTGGGAACCACCATTCAACACAGGACACACTAGTAGCGTGAGAAATATAAAAGGAGTATATTTTTTGTCGTCTAAAGAAAAGAAAAGGTGGAAACTTTTACATGGCCGGTAAGCGAAAGAAAGTTTCAAAGAACAGGAGATGTGTGAACTCAAACTAGGCGATATTATGAACTCAAGCTGAAGAAAGGGGAAAGAAAGACAGGATTTTGACGAATTAATGAGAAGGCATCAAACTCGTATGGGTGGTAAGAGGGAAAAGCGAATTATTGTCAGAAAAAGCCGTGCAATGGTTCAAAAGACAAGGAAAAGAAGCCGATATTAATAGGGGGCCTGTTACTTGAAAACGCCGTGTGTCCGGGTTGACGTGAAAATGTCACCGGAAAGAATACGGAAAGGAAAAACCAATCAAACAAACAACAAAAAAAGGAGACTAAATTTCAAACGGTAAAAAAAATAAAACGGGATATGAATTACCTTGAAACGCCAGGGTGGCGAAAAGCCACCATCATCTCTCGGTGGGTGTACACGGCGAAAGAGCAATAGCTTCCTAGTTTGTGAAACGACCCCATACGGTGGGGGGAGGAGCTTGGCATTGTCATACCATATGGACCTACAGTGGTGGTCAGCTCAGGCTTGGGAGGAACCACAGTTGAAAAAGGAACTCACAGAGGGCACCCTGTTAGAGCACGGGATGAGGGGGGGATGGGGTTGGCCGTCGGATTGAGGAGACAACCGTACCAAAAGAAAAAGAACGGGACCATACATACGAAGAACAACAAAACTGAAATATGATAGCTTGTAAGTAGGCGGTACGCTGGAACGGATAAAAAGGTGCTCCCCAATCACAACATTGCCATGCACCAGGGGGAACTTGTTGCGGCCGTTCAAGCAGTCATGTCAGATTCACCCCACAAAGAGGAGAAAAGATAGGTCTGCAAGGAAGGAGTGCGCACGACACCCCCCATCTTTCGAGAAAAACGGTAAAGGTTCAGGGGGAGTCATGTCTCGGTCGCCGCTAAAGGGATTGATTAGGTGAACTCGGGGCTTACCCGACGGAATAATAGATAAAAACTCACAGTGAGTAGAGAGGGGGGGCGGGGGGGGTGTGTCGGTGGTTTGGGTGGATTCCGGGATTCTGTACGGTGATGAAAAGTACGACTCAAGCAGAACGGGCCGAGAGAAGGCGGCTGGAGGGGAATGAAGGAATGCCCAGTTGAAAGACTAATAATGTTAAAATAAAAAAATAAGATTGGGATTCAAAAAGGGGGTCCCTTCTCTCCCTGTCTTGTGGAGAAAAACGGTATCAAGAACGCGGAGAAATAATCGCGAGACCCGTGAAAAGTCCACTTGGGGAGTTAGCAGAAAGGGACAAGATAAGGGGGGAAAAGATGGGTATATTTCGGGAGGCGCGAATAGAAGAATTCATTCTCAAGACGAGGCGCGAGAAGGTGTCCTCTGTTGCGGGGTTCTCAAAAAGGGGAAAAGGGCAGTTGCGAAAATAATAGAACGGGGGACTGGGAGAGGCGGAAAGAACCGAGCATCGGCCCGCTCATCCCTGGGAAAATATTGAATGCAGTAAGAAGGGGGAGGGGGGGGGGAATCGGGGGTGAAAAGGCGTGGACTGTTATGGGGGGGAAAATGCAGCGGTAAAGGTCCGATAAGGGCATTGTCGATCAACCGACCTAATCCCTAGAATTCAGGGGGGAGGAAAAAACAGAACAAAAAGGCCACTCCAGCTCCTTTCACAGTCACCGACACAGCGCTGTACAAATATTCCATGTGGGGGGATGATTCGTAACAATTGAAAAAGAACAAAAATAAGAAGGAACTGCGATCGTCCATGAACAGACGACGCGATTCCGCGATATTAAAGCAGCGATATGAGGAGGAAAATTTCCGAGTAATAATACGTCTCATTACTGAGAATCCCGACCCTAAAAGTAAGAAAAGGGAGGGGGCCGCCTCCCGAGATTTTCAGGAGGAAGGAAAACCACACAGGACCCTCGACCGGCAGTCGCGGGGATGAAGGACATCGGACGGGGTCAAATAAATAGATTGCGATGGCGCCCACCGAATGCCTTGACCTTCCCTAAGAAATAACCCACGCAGAAACACCGGCATCAACCCGGGCCGGCTACGAAATCGGCGATGAACGGACAAGAAAAGGGAAACAAAAGGTTCCGCATACGAAACTTTCAGCACAAATTAGGGTAGCACCACATCCACCTGTTCACGCAAAAAAAGAGCGTCAAATACTCCAGAAGGGGCACTAAGGGATTCGGAGGGGAGGAAGAGACTACAAACAAGGCGTCACCTACAAAATCCGTATCAGGGGGAAAAAAAGGAATATCAAATCAGGGTATCAATAAAAGGGAGCTCAAAGAAAAAAACACAAACGCTCCAGAAGGTCATCCCTGGGGGCAAGACTGAGCCGAATCGATAGTAAAGTAGGAAAGGTCGGCATGATCTAAACATGGCTCTAAGATTCCTGCTATTTCCCTGCTGTCCCGCCGTCGAAAAAAAAAAGAAACTTGGAGTCTCTGACTCACCGAGGCGAGGGAGAAATCCAAAATTGTTAAGGACGACAGTATGGGGGCAGAAAGTTGGTTATGCCATAATTTCCGCTGGAGCGTGAATCCCAGTGGAGGGATCTCATCGGCGTGTGACAGAACGATTCTAACCCAGCGCCCGCTTTCGGGCCTGTAATGTTGGACGTTCCTGTCCCCCATGCGCGCAAAAAAAGTAAGGTATAGATGTCTTACCCCACACACCTCGGGAGGGAATGACAACAGAAAGTGAACCCGCGACTCGCTTCCCCAAATTTGTTTTTGGTTTCGGTCAACGGGAAGAAAAAGTACAAACGATGGCATGGGACTTCCCCAGGAGCGGCTCGGGAGCTCAACCGAGCTGGCCGTGGTGGGACGGAAAGAGGGAAATTGGCGAATCAACTGTTTGGATATCAGAGAGAAAACAAACAAAGAGGAGGAGGAAGAGAAGGACTTGATCCCCCGTGTTCTTCCTTCCGCTTTCAATGGGGCGCTTCATGAGCCACGAGCCGCGCAAGAAACTGCTCATTGGTCACCCCGGTGACAGGGGGGAGAACCAGAAACCAGAAAAAAAACAAATTTGGGGGGTAATTTTTTGAGGGGTGTAAACATAGGTTGAGGGTTGATCGCAAGATTGTGGGGGTGGGGTCGAAAGCCCTCAGAAGTCGCTATGCCAGGATGGGTTATCTCCATGGGAACCTGAAGGACGAGAAAGAAAACCTACAAGCGGAGAGTGGGTTGGGAAGCCACTGTCAGCCAACGCCTCAGCATACAATCCTGTCACAGAAATCACGTCGAACTAACTGAGGTGACATCAAGGGGGGGAGCGGGAAACCTTATTTGATTACTCGATGTCCAGCCGGGAGAACATAAACTAGACTGTCAAATTTACAGGTGTCCAGTTGAGGGAAGCTGGATTAGCTGCCGCGAGGCTTAGGACTCTTGCGAATAACTCACTGAAGGAAAGCCGCGATTCTGGCTGAAAACCTTTTCCTTTTAGGGGACCCTGAGGGCGCTGGTAAGTGGGCGAGTTATTGGGTATACCCCCAATTTAAGAAGGGACATTATTATCGTTCGTATATCATCCACGTATTCTCTTTATGGGGATGCGGGAAGTGACCGGAAAGGAAGAAGGGGTATAGAGGATCACGGGACAGCCCGTCTTCAACTGGTATGATCTCCGCCAAAATTGGTGGGTCTCTTCTTGTCCATATTATTTTAAAACGGGGGTTTGAGGAAGTCAGGGCCTCCATGAGGTCTTCGGCGTACAGTCGCCCGATGTGAAGGAGCTTCGCTTATGTCGGCTCGGTGTGGTGTTGCTTTGGTCTTCGCGTGGGGGTATCTCGTCGGGGACGGCAGGTTAACTTAGGCGGCGAGTCTACGGGTAAGGGGAACTGGACATCGCCATAGGACCAGATTCGGTTGCGTGTGGGTCCGTTGGCCTGAAGCCGCGGGTACGTTGTCACTGGGAAAATCCTTGCGGTCAGAAAGCGGATTTCACAGCTAGGGTATCGCGGGAAAAGTCGGTTACGCTGGAGGTAATGGACCCTATATCGTGCTCCCTCATCCTCGGAAACGCAGATGAATATTCTCTAGGGGCAACAGTCTGACTATAAAACTTTCGGTCGAAAAAGGGTGGGGTGGTTGTTTTTACAGAATCAAGAATGAAGACAATGGGGACTGCGCTGGTCGGATCTTAATGAAGTGGATCTGAAAAAGGATGGGAAGAACGTCATTTGGGACGAAGGGGAGGTTGCAATGGATAGGTCGTATGTAGATCACGTGCACTAAGTCTCTCCACTGAGGTCTCCGTTAAACCCTAACTACACGCTTCGAGGACCCGAATTCGTAAGGACGGGACGGGTTATCCAACTTTATCTCTAAGACTCAGGGGGGTGCTTGAACTCAGCAAATAGCCGGATCTCGACATCAATTCCTCACTTTGGAGAATCACAAAGGGATCACAGAGCCTCTCCGAAGCGGAGAATCTAAAGGCGAGAGTTGGCGAACGGAATATCATTTAAACTTGTTTGAACGGTTTAGGGGACTGCAAACGTTGGAAAGAGGGTAAAAAACTGTCTCTCGATTTTGGCTCGCGGTCGGGATACATTTTGGAGAAAAAGAAGAAAGGGAGGGGAAGAAAAGGGTATGAAGGTAAACCACACTCTTAGTTTTGGGGGAAAGCACCGTTCGACTGTCAACTGTTACCCGCCAAGGAAAATACACCGATGAGACGAAGACGGCCGGTGGGGCGGTTTAACGTGAAGTCAACGTAAAACCTGCAACGGAAGACCAAACTCAAAAAACCTCAAAATAACTACAGTTTGACCAAAAGGATGACGAGTAGATGATCCGGGAAGAGGAAGGGAGTGCAAGAAATCACGATCATCTCGGGTCCGAAATCAGAAAGAAAGACCAACCAAAAGGTCACTTCTTTTGTGGAGTGACCAGACGGTGGAATTGAGCAAATCACTCTTGCAAAAAACAGGCGACTCGAGTCGTGGTTGCGAGAAAGGCGTTGCATGACCTTGCCTTTTAACGGCCGCAAATAAAAAGTCACCATTTGGACAATATAGGATGGGGGGACTTGGGCTCAGGAAGGGGTAGGGGGAAGGTCCGAGGAACGAAAATCCAATCTCGCAACACAAAACTAGGGAAAGGAGTCAGAATTGTTTGAAATGTCTGGCGGGCGGGCTAAAATGGTGCGAAAAGCGAATTCGACGTAACATGGGCACGCACTACCGTCGAGGCACCAGGTGAGTAGGTTTAGCCCGCAGTTCCTAACTCCTGCGCGCCAAAAAAGCGAAGCGTCGACTATAGGTTTCAATGCAGGAATTCTCCAAGTCCACGTTTCCAGGAAAGGAAACAAGGCAGTTGACGTTGCTCTTGGGGCGCGGTCGCAGAAAAAGAGAGGGTAGTGATTGCTCGGCGCTTGAAGGGAGGGATAATACTGACCAGGTCGTGTATTCAGTGCTTGGTTGCGGTTTTTTTTGCGGGGTTCGGTGCAAGGGAGGACTGTACGGTCCTTAAAGAAAGGGAAAAGACCACCGGCGTCAGTAATAGTCTGCTGTATTTTCCGTAAGAACCAGTGGAAAGTCAGAAGATGATGCGATTAAAAACACTAATTATGTAAAGGGGAGGACTACTCTAAACTCCGTCCTTCTGTGTCTACCAAATGTATCAAAGCCCGCGGAGGCAATAAAAGAGCTGACATGGGGGTAACGTGCTACAAGGGGGACCAGCGGACCAGTGTGTAAGTTGGACCATGGGTCCGATGAGCAGAAAATTATCGAAGGCAAAGAGGGTTGTCCTCAACTTGGTTGATGGGTTGACGAAACCAAAAAAGTACTTCGTGCATATATTCAGAGCGAGAATAGTCCAGTTTGGCCCAATAAAATGAACTCGTCGTCCTCTCAAAGGTTGGATTGAAAGAGGGAGAAGGTTCACAACGCCGATCGAAGACTGTCGGAATCGTGGTTTAGGTTGGGAGGGGAAGACAGCATCGCGCTGCAGTGCGAATCCCAATCAGACCTAATCCCAATGAAAGGGTCCCTTCGCTAACACTTCCGAATCATAACAAGCTCACCCTTAATTCAGATCCCAAAGAGAACATTTGGAATCAAGGTGTGAGTCCGTAACAAACTTATGACGAAAGGAAGAAAAATCGCTTCTTATCGATATAAGCTCCGCCAGGCGGCCGGATAGGAAATCAGCAGAATGTCTTTCGGAAGTTCTGCCAAGGTGGCGACAATCTCAAGGGAAAAAGGGACAGAGCCTAACATCAGGGTACAGGCCTTCGTGCCGAAGACGGATAAGTGGCAGCGGGGACAAGGGGGTAAACTAGGTCTGCCCTACAAACGACAGGATGACTAGGTCCAGCGAAACGCCCCTCGCGAAGGGGACATATATCCTTCACAGGAGAAGGCTAGTAAAACGTACCGTCCCTCCGAGAGACCACCCGCAGCAGCCGCAACCATCACCGCCGAAATAGGCTGACTCACACGTCCCCTGTTTGACATCCATGGAGGGAAAAAAACATAACCTTTAAGTCTCATATTTGGGAAAAAAGGACGCGCGCACTCACAGCAAACAGGGGGACAAGCAGCGTCTACTCAATCCAACCCGGGCATTCGGTATGGAAATCACTCAAGAACACCCCCCAAAACCGACCCCCACCCAATCAAAAATCGAGCCCCCACCCACGGAGGCGGTCGGGGTCACTTCAAGGATAAACAGAAGCGCGATCCGTGGCCATCTCGAACAGCCGTACCCTTCATCGGTGTAGCAATACTCCGATCAGGGGACAAGCAACAACGGCGTAAGCCGGACTGGATCGAGCTCGCAGGGAAGACAAGTAGTAAATGTCTGCCATGTCGAAAGCAAGGAGGTCAGCTGGCGCGAATCCAAAGGGCCCAGAAACCATTGACGGGCTGATATGCTCGCGCGTATCACGCTTATGCGAACTACGTTGGCGGCATCAAATAAGGGGTCACCCCGCAGTACAGAAGTTTTGAGGGGCCCAGCTTGAAACAGTTCGGATATAATCTGAGTTGGGGGGAAAGTCATCCTTCGCACCCAGCTCAATCTGGGGTTTTCCTGTAATGGGATCAGCGGTACACAAGGGGAAGCACAAGACCACAATAGCGGTAACGGCGTACACCCCAACACACAGAGAATGGAAAAACAGAAATGGGGGCAAATGACATGTTTACAACGCGCCCTAAATTACCAAATTGTTTGTTTTTTTCAGGTTTCCTGGGGGGGGAGAAGCCCGGCACCGAGGGGGAAGGGGAACACAAGCGGCTCCGGGGTGTCTTAACCGAGGATGGAGGGAAGGGAGAAAATTTGGAAAAGAAAACGGGTTGGAG
>Ga0179593_1401231_pt1 | contig 11021 bp, 15 predicted proteins | sample CZODoug2_1_08_16_FD_185931 | JGI IMG/M metagenome (GOLD analysis project Ga0179593, IMG submission 185931) | Vadose zone soil fungal communities from Angelo Coast Range Reserve, California, USA - CZODoug2_1_08_16fungal (PacBio error correction) | ecosystem: Environmental > Terrestrial > Soil >...
TCTTCAAACTGAAAGTTATGCTCTAAGCGACGAGAATCCCCGAGGCCTACATAATCAGCCCCCAATCACTTCTATTCCCCATAGAGGGAAAAAGCGGGCATTTCGAAAACCGGGGTAAAGCGCTTTTTGGAAATGGATTCGCGGCGGGGGGGGGGGGGGAGGACGTGAACGGCAGCGCTACCTGGAAAAACAGGAAGTCAGCTCACTGACCAAAGAAAGAAAAAGCCGATCAGCGAAGAAAGGGGGAAAAAGGCACTTGGTTGGCTGTACTCTCCAACAACAACGGGAGGAAAAGGATCCATCAAGCACCAGTGGACTGGTGAACCTCTCCCAGAATGTCGGCGGTTGGGATCGGGAAGGTAGTTGACTTGCGGGAACGTTCCATAGCGAGAAAATGCGCCCCGCGGCCCATTGGGACAAAAACGCATAATCGGCGGCAATGAAAACCGCCGTACGAGAAGGAGGCCGGGCGTGGGCAATGGGGTTTAGGAGGGATCTTCGAGCGGAAAACCTGTCGTTCAAAAAAGAGCGAGGCAGCATGCGCTGCCTTGTTTCTATGGAGTTCATCTTTGGAAGCCCTGAACTTTCGAAAAAGGTCACCAGGGACCACCTCGGCAAAGGAAAACTTTGTTGAGAACACGACTGGCATAGACGAGCTCTTAAAGCAAGGGGGGGAATAGAGTGTGAGGAGAAAATCGGATGCACTGTCGCCCAGGGAGGAGGTGGGGCCGCAAAGAAACCGAGGTATGAGGCGAAAATAAGTATGACCGGGCCGGGGAGAGTGCTAAAGAGAAAAGGGACTTGCAGCAGATAGAAGAAGACGAACAAGTCATTCCACTAGTCCTGATTCATAAAGAAGAAGAGTGCCGAAAGACGGCTTGGGGACTCAAAGCGCAGGGCCCTAGAGGCCGGGCCCAAGAAAGGAAAGGGGGGGAATGAAGGCAAAGTCGCGAAAAAGGGAAGGAACAAGACGTCAGGGAGAAAAAATGCCTCCTGCCTTTTTCGAGTAGGGGGAGGGGAGAAAACAGGGAGCGCTGGAGAAAAAAAAAAAGATCAGGGACCGTTCGGAGGTTGGGGGTCCGGAAAGGGAAACTGGTGAAGGCCGGGAGGCGTGAAGCATTTCTTTTGTCAAGTCACGAGAGGGGAAGTGAGGAGGGGGGGGGGGAGGGAAAAGGGGGCGGGGCAGTCTACCCGAAGGAAAAGGAAAGATGCGGAGTGGACTTCTAGAGTGGAGTTTGGGGGACGGAAAGGGGGGAAATGACCGGGGAAAAGCAACTGAGGGCCGTGTGCCGTCTTCTGTCTCCAGGACGAAAAAAGGGAGGTTCGCAGGAACACAATCGGAAATTAGGGAGGCGATTGTAATGGAGGCTGGGTCAAAAAAGAAAGAGGAAAAAGGAACTCAGGCGATGGAACCTCGGTGTAAAACGAGCCAAGATGAGGGCCAACCGTATATTGGTGGTATGGGGAGGGGTATTGAGAGAATAAGGGGAGGGGGGAAAAACCTAAAGGGTGCGTGCCCGGTCTTAAACAAATTTTGGGTGGCAGAAAACTAGAAGACCTAGAAGGACAGGGGGGAAACGAAAAGGGAAAGACCTAAATCCGGTTTACAGAAGACGGGCGAAACCCTCGCAAGGGTAAACTCAAAAAATTTCGAGGACTTTCGTGGCTTCAAAAAAGAGCAAAGGGGTACCATGGCCTTTTTGCCTGTAGGAAAATTCTTGCGACTGGCACGTCATTTCTGGCAAGTAAGCCAAACAGAAAACGAGCACTGAACTCATCAAAACGGTTGCCCACGACCGCCGTTGGGCCTAAAGGGTGGTTCGTCGCGGAGCCAACTTAAAGGGGAGGTGATAGGGTAAGGCGGAGGTGGCTAAAAATCGGTAGGAGGGCTACAAGTGGCGATTCAAACGGGTGACTTTTCCAATAATCGGAAGCTGAATCGGTACATCGGAGGTCATGAAGGAGTGACGCGGGGGCTTATTGACACAGAAAAAGGGGGGAATCAACGCAACGTTACCGTCCTGTAAAAAGGAAACGAGAAGCTCGGTGAAATGGTCTCCAAAAGAACCTAGCAGCTGTCACATCAGTTTGTTGACTACTGAGGACCTGGCACAAAAACACTTGAAGACGCTCATGGGGGGGTTCGCCGTGAAAGACGGGGCAGAGGGGAAAAAGCCTGTTAAAGAAGTTCTGGCCTCGAATTCAGCAGCAGGGAAGCGGGAGGAAGCAGATGTTTGGCTTGGGAAAAACAAGACGAGGAAAAGCTGGACACGGTAACGTCTGATATAAAAGAGCAAAGGGAAAAAAACGGGGAACTTCTCGGGGAGAACAAAAAGCCAAATGTGAAGTGGGGCATAAGGATCACGGGGTATGCTGCGCGTTTGACTGACTTGGATAACCATACTGGCAAGTGGTTCGAAGGGAAAAAGGGAGTCCTAAACCCCGGGGAACTGTCAGGGGGACATTGATCACGCGATAAGACAGCAATCGGTCTGGATTAATTCTGAGGTTTGGGAACAATGGGTCTTGGTGAACAAGAAAAGAAGAATACCAGTGCGCAAGGCTGGGTTTTGGGGCAGGAAAAGGGAGTGGGGGGGGCGGAAAGTTGGGTTTAAGGTAGACTAGGGAAAAGAAGGTTGGCTGTGGGAAGGAATGGCAGAGTGCAGGAGAACCCATTTTCACGTCAAACAAGAGGAGGGAACGCAGAGAGGGGAGAGTGCAGGGAAAAGTTTTTTGGAAGGTCAGGTTAAAAAAAAAAAAAAGAGGGGAGGAGCGCGGAGGCAAGACTGGCTGTTGAGTACTAAAAGGATGGAATCGGCGTGTCAGATCAGGTGAAGAAACGGGTCTGCATGAGAAAGTACACGTCTAAAAAAAGCCTGAAAAAAAGAAAGGGGGAATATACAACAAGGAGGGAGGGGAAAGAGGGAGATCACTAAGAAAGGGTTGGGTCGGAAATGGGACCGGGTAAAATTCAGTAGAAACTGTGAACGTTTCATCGTTTAAAAAGGATGGAACTCTAGCATGATCAAAGAGGAGGAGGAGAAAAAAAAAAATAGAGAGAGCGTACCGCATACTAAAACTGGAACTTGGGGGGAAAAGATCAGGGGAGGAGCTCCTTGGGGGGGAGGAAGGGTTCAAGGAGCACTACGGAAAGAGGGCCATGAGAACAGACAAAAGAAACTCGGACCCATTAGAAGACAAATGCAAAACCAAATGAAATGGGTCCCTCCAAAAAGTAAGACTGAACAAAGGGGAAGGGAGGGGTCAAAACAAAAAAAACGGGCATTGAGTGGTCAAAAAAGCAGACGGCCGCAAGATGTGAACCTCCGAAAGGAAACTCATTTGTGATGACGCTGAATAAAAGGGGGAAAAGGACGAGACCATGGAAAAAAAAGGGAAGGGTCAGTTTAATTCAGGGCGGAATCCCCGTGATCATGAAAATGAATTTCGGCAGAAAGTCAAGGGGGATTCTCTAGGGGGGAAAGACGCGTTGCCGGGCCTATAAAGAAAGAAACGAGGAAGAAACGGGAGGGGAACGAGGAAAAAAAAAATCTTGAAATCAGTGCTCAAAAAAGAAAACGGCTCTCGGTGTTTCAGGCACTGATTGGAAACAGGGAGGGCAAGGAGAAAAATTTCGGAATACCGGGCCTACAAGAGAGAATTGACTTGAGGAGGACAAAAAAGAAAGAACGAAATGGGGTGTACCAAAAGGTTATAAAAAGGTCATGTGGGTGACAGTACACTTAAATAGGTCAGGGGGCGAGAAAAAAAAAAGGGACTAGTCTTTACCTAAAATGGGGCCGTCAGAGGGGGACAGACTATGGGGGTCAGGAACATCAGACCCGAAGCATAGGAATCTCTCGGGAAGGTTCCGACGGGATAATCAATACAACGCAACCATCCTAAAGTCCATCGATCACAGCGAGAGGTTAAAAAGGAGACCGCGAGGAACACTCAAAGGGTCACCAGGGGGGGAATTCCTGAGTGTCACCTTACGGGGTTCAGGTTTTAATAAGGCAATGGCAAAGCCGCGTCCAGAGTGGCAAGAAAACTGGAAGCATGTTTAAGGACCAACCAGGAACAGGGGGGTGCTTGAAACCTTCCTACGAAAACCGATAAAGGGTCCGGAAAAGGAGCGACCGTCTTAGGTAAACAGCGGGTATCACGCTTGGAAAGTAGGAACCCAGAGCGAGCGGCGGCGGCTTTAAAAATTCACTATGGAACATACGGGACGACGCAAATGAGTCAAGAACATTGGGATTCACTCCATAACACCCACCAATTGAAGCCTTTCCAGGGGGACCTGGAGGGTGAAACCAGGGGGAAAGAGAAGGAAAAAAATCGAAGGTCTGGGGGAAAGTGGGTGGGGGGATCAAACAGTACCCGAGGGATCTAAGGCGGATTCCTGCGAAAAGAAACCTCTGGGACGCGGACGGCCAAAAACTGACGGCCGGAATTAACGGCCTGAAAGGGTGGTTAAAAAAACACCAAAAACGCGGGGGAATCCTGGAAATATCCACTTAGGGTCTTAAATTTGCGGGAGATGCCTGCCAAGAGGGAAATCAGCTAGGGGGGCAAATCGAGGATGACAATAAAACTGAAAATCCTCCCCTTTAATGCAAAATTTGGCTTGGTAAAAAAACTCCTGAAAGCCTCCGGGGGTTCAGAAAAAATTCGTTGCGGGCAAGAAAGCATCAAGCCAAGAGAATTGCCAGGATATTGTCTTTGCTCTGCCGATCAGTTGGACTACACCGAAACAAGAATCATTAAAAAAAGCGGGCAGAAAGTCTTCTATCAAAAGTGTTCTCGAGCCGGGGAGTCAAATAGGAAATAGAAAGTTAATTCGTCTTTCTCGGGCTCAAAATTATTGAGTGGAAAGGTCCTCCCAGAAACCTGCAGGAGTCTCGATCATTCAAGCGTTCCGCTCGTTTGGAAAAGGACGGGGTCACAAAAGAGGCGCAAGCAAAAGAAAGAGGGGGCTGCTGGGAAAATACCACTAAAAAAAGTCCGCTGGCCGCGGGCCACCTCACAGGTTGCCTAAGCAGGGCTCTAGGGAGGGAAGAAAAAAAAGTCAAGGACAACGGGGGCATAGGTTAGTGACCTCTCGAAAAAACTAAGAAGGGGACTCTTCTAGAACCTGATACCCACTGGGGGGGAAAAGACGGTTGCAAAGAAAGAGCCAGCGAAAAAATGGAAACATCGGTCGGACAAAAGGCGAGAAGAGACCGATAATGACCAAACTTAAATGGAAAACGTATCTAAAAGGGGGGGGGAAAAAGAATCAAAAACCGCTCCGAGGAAGGTCGTTTGACGACCTGCCCGCGATTGTCGGACGGGGGCAATGGGATGAATTCAGAAAAAAAGGGAAGAAAACGCACCGAAAAGGGCGGCAGTCAGCGCATACCACGGATCCAAAACAGAACTTCTCAAAAAGAAATGGGTTCAAAAAAAGGGAAAGAAAGGGAAAAAAATTGGAGGGATACTCTCCAAAAACCTCCACAACCGAGGGAGGATCCAGACCAAGAAAACCGCCTTGGGGGGAAACCCGGGACTCTTGGAAGAAGACGTTGGATCCGTTGAACTTGAGAAAACCTGAAAACGGTTAAAAGGGGCGTTGCGGCAGTTCAGGCCGAGGAGAAACGGGGGACAAAAAAGAGAGGCGGTGCGAAAGCAAATGAGAAGGAGAGAATTGCAAAGGATTAAGGTAGGGGGAGAGAAAGGGGAGGGAGGAAGTCAAAGGGGGAGGTTCAGTAATCTGCAAACGGGAAAATGCACTTTTGGAGAGGTATGTAACGAAGCAAGGAGAAAAAGGGTAAGGAGTACTGCTTAACAAAGTCTCGAGAAACAACCCGTGACAAAAAAAGACAAATACTTCTTTAAAAAAGGGTCACGGAGGAAAGACCAGGGCTACGCAAGGAAGGGTCAGGCAACCGTCTTAAGATGGTAATATCGGGATTTCACTTGCGGCTCAGGGCTCGTAGTCAGACCTATGGATGGGGGGAAGAAGGTCGGGTGAAAGGGGCAGGTTGTACAACAGCCGCGGGATCTAGACCTTGAAAGGTCAGTAGTTAGGAAAAGAGAGTCTAGGGGGACAGAGAAAAGAGAAAAACAGGAAAGAGAAAAGGAAAGGCTCAGAAAGGCAACACCGGGGTGGGGGGGACGAAGGGGATCGGGGGGATGGCCTATTTTTAAAGGGCAAGATGGAAGGAAGGCTCAGTGCGGGGAGGGGACGTAAAACAGTGCGTCCACCACACAACGTGTCAGCAGGAAGCGCGAGTCCCCTCAGACTGTTGGCAGGATGACACCGTCGCTAGCGCACCAAGAAAGAAGAAAAGGGTTCTGCTTGTGTGACTTACCACAGGGGGGGGTTCCAGAGGCGTAAGGGAGGGGGTAGGGAAGGAGGGGGACACCTGTAAAAGAGGAAGAGTGCAAAAGAGGGCATCTCCCGCAGATCAAAAGTCCGAAGAGGCGGGTCTTGTATATAGGAAGGGGGAGGGGGGGGTCCGAAAAATAAGTCCGAAAGGAAAGGCGCGGTGACTTCCTTGTGGCTACGGGTCAAGCAGAATGGGGGGGTTTGTCTCGAAGAGAGTATGGGAGGGGGGAAGGAAAAAGAGGGAAAGGCGTAGCGAGCTTTGCCTCTGGGGGGGGGGGGGGGGAAAAAAAAAGAGGGGGGCAATGCGGAAAAAAAAAAATCATTTATTTCCTCTGTGGAAAAAAGCACAATGAGAACTTCCAAGTAGAAAAATTACCGATAGGGGGGGAGGGGGGGATTAGGTCAGAATATCATCAAAAAAAGTGTTTTTCCCATAGGGGGGTTCAGGAAACTAGGGATAGGAAAAAGGGTTGAATAACCTGGGGGGGGGGGGGGGGGAGTTAGAAGGACGGGCCAGAAAAAAGATAACATCCTCTATCTCTATTGTCAGCGTGGAGAAAGGTTAAAACGCAGACGAAAGCCGAAACATAAGGGACACCGAAAGAGAGTCGTAGGAAAGGGGGGGGGATTCACAAAAAGAAAGAAGTCGGCCCGTCATGGCAGGCGGGGACAAAAATTAGAAATTCTTTTCGAGTCCGTCTTCGGGGAAAAAAAAAGGGGGAATGACAAGGAAAAATGGGGGACAACCAGAGATCGATGCTCTTACTACTCGGGAAGGGAGTCAAAGGGGTAGTGTGGGTAAGGGTTCAGGAAATTAAGTTAGTCACTATTGTGCAGATATATTGGGAGGAAAAGCGGGTCAAAAGTTCAGGAAGTCAATGCCGTGGGGAGAGAGGGGGCCAAGATCTCAAAAAGATGAAGCTGCTCGTCTTGGGAAGGAAAAGCCGAACCTCGTGCTTGAGGGGGGGATAGATGAAGGTCGTCAAAGAATGACGTCCGGGTAAAGGAAGGGGGGAAAGCTCGTGGAACCCCTGCTTAGGCTTTCGTAAGACACCCTAGGGGAAAAAGGGAGGTTTCAGGGGAAGGGGGTAGTGGGTAGGGGGGAGAAAGAGGAGGGCAAGGTCACCAAGAGGGGGGAAAGAAAAAGCGGGCTCATTGAGTCTTCTTTCCACTGGAAAAAAGACGCAGGGGTCAAGAAGGGAAAAAACAAAGTGAGAAGAAAGAGGGATAAGGCATTAGGACGAAATCCTTTGTGAAAAAAAAGGGGTGGGGGGGGTCAGAAAACGAGGGGAACGACTGTCAGGAAAGGAGGCAGAAGCAGGACAAAGAAGACACATTTTAAACTGAGCAATCCCCAACGGACCCGAAAGGTCAATTGGGGATCAACCAAGGGGGAAAAACTGAGGAGAGTGAACCAGGAAGGGGGAACCAGGGGGATAAAGAGGGTAAAAGAAAAAAAGAACCCTCTCCGGTTCAGGGCTATCATCAGCAGAGAGGGAGGAGCTGCTTCTCCTTCTGAACCCATTGCTGGGAAAAGACTAGGAGAAAAAAATGTATACCTGGAGCCTTGCATGGTTTACAAGGGAGGGTGGGCGAAACGCTGGGTTTGGAAAGGGGGGGGGGAGAGGAAAGGAGGTCTGAGGGGGGAGGGGAAATGGAAAGGGACTGAGAGAAAGAAGGAACATAAAAAGGGGAACTGAGAAAAAAAAACTTAGACTCCAGTTTCTTCAAAGTAGGTCTGCCTCGTCAAGAAAAAGGGGGGGGGAGGGGAGGTCGAGGAGGGGAAAGGGGAAAAATATCTTATTAAGCTCGGGTGAGAAAGGAAAGAATGAAGAAGAGCTGGGGGGGAATCTCTAAGAATACAGGTCAAAAAAAAAGATGGAAAAGGATAGGGATATTTCTAAAATCAGACAATATTGAGGAAGAGAGATCAAAAAAACACTGATTAAGATTCCGATATACTTGGGGAGGGGGAGGGGGGTTGGCGAAAAATTTGGAGAAACCCCTTCTGAACAATTCGGGGGGGACCGAAAGAAAATATGTCAAAGAAGGTTAATTTATGAAACCGCCTTGATAGAAAGCTAGAGGCGTAAAATCCAAAACCGAAAACATAAACCTGTTCTAGAATACTAAGGAAACAACGATTCTGCTGGGGGGAGAAAAGGTGAGGGTATTCGCCCCTCAAAGGGGAAAAACCCACACGGGGAACTATAGGAAGAAGCGGACAAAAAAAAATTGGGGCTCCCCAGAACTTGTCAGGACAAAAAACTAAATGGAGGGCGGAATTATCCTGGAGCTATGGAATCCAACAAAGGATTGGGCAGAGGTGACAGACAAGAGAGGGAGGCAGGGGATAGAGTGATCCTTCCCAGTCAAAAGGCTATTTTGGAAAGGACGGGGAAAAAAAGGGCCTGGAAAAGGGTAATCATGGAATAATCCCCGGAAGATTGAAATGAAAAGGTAGGGGGTCTATTTCTGCTCTATTGTAGATGGGAACATGGGGGGGGAAGAAAAGTCTTGTTCCGCAATCAAAGGAAGGGGACTAAACGCAGGAATAAAAATAATGCGGGTCAGGTGAAGTATTCGGCGTAGAACTCAACGTCGGGAAGGAGAAACCGCGGAGGCAAGTGGGGGATGGGAAAAGTGAAAAAAAAAAGGGATAAGGTTCACTAATGCCGCCACTATGGAAAAAATGGGTGTTGCCCGGCGGGAGGGGGGGCGAAATGAAAACAAAAAAGAAAAGAAATATCACTTCAGTGAAAGAGGCTAGGGGGGGAAATCAGAAGAAAAAAAGAGGACTCAAAAAGACTTGAAGGGAAAGAAATCGTAGTTGACGAAAAAACAAGTTGTCGGAAGTAGGTCGAAAAGCAAGGGGAGGAAAAGGCAGGACATGACGATTCAAGCATTCTCTGTCAGAGGCGAAACCCGACGGTGGGGGACGGTGAACGAAAGAGGAGCGAACGACACAGAGAAAATAAACCGATTAAGGCACCAAAGTTTTAGCTTGCTAGCGGGAAAAAAGTAGAAAAAAATACCCGGGGGGACAAAATCGTTCCAGGGGGGGAAATAGGGGACTGAAAGGGGGGTCAAAAACATTGGTGGGGGGCTCATGGACGAACGTCAGAAGTGGGGACGCGCCAGAAGGAGTGTTTAAAAAAAGAGGACCAAAGAATTGGGGGCCTGTTCTTGAGAAAAAGGGACTACGAAAAAGAAGAAAACAACGACGGAAACGGGTTGACAAGGGGGGAGATGAGGATGCTTCTGTAAACAAGAGGGCACCTTAAATTATAGAATTGGGAAGGTTATCTTCTGGCAGTGCAAGCAGTACAACACGGAGACCGTAATCCATGAAGGGAAAAGCAAAGACGAGAAGCAAAATCAACATTCTCAAATCTCCACGAAAAAAAGAACAGAAAAAACCAAGTTCATAACTATGGTATATCTTGATCTGAAACCCGAGACCATCGAAAAGGCGCGAGAGGCTGGGTCGTTGAAAAATTGGGGGGCACATCTTATGACGCGAAGAAGAAGAAAAGAAAAAGGGAAGGATGGTGAGGAATTGCGGGAACCAGAACTCTTTGGGGCAAGAGGGAGGGCAAAACAGAAGAGGACATAAAACTTCCTGTCATTCACCGCGAAAATTTCCCCAATCTCCTTCTGCGTCCAAAAAACCGAAAAACGTGCGATCCTGCACCCGAAATCACGCCCAATACGAGAGGACTAACTGATTTTGGACGTCTTCCGCCCGCAATTTTGACCGCTCGAGGCAACTGCGGGGAAAGAAAAAAAAAAGCTCAACGCCTCCCAATGCATGCGGTGGAAAAGGGGGAAAAGCAGAAACCGTAAAGACGTAAGTTGTCACGCATCGATAGGTGGGCGCGGGGAAAGCATAGACAAATGATTGAGACTTTGGCGGCGCAGCCACGAGAAGGGCCGACAAATTGATGCGACAGGGCAGACGTAGTCAGAAGGCACTATGCGGGCTGACCCCATTGTTTGGAAAAGGGAGGGAAGAACGGAGAACAAAAACATCTTCTCGGTTTTCTTCGGTGCCCAAGGACAGGACTGAGTGTCCTAGCGCAACCGGAAAGGGGTCGGGAGATCGTGGACTTGTCGGGATGGTAACCGCCCGGATCAACGACGGAATTGCTCAAAAGGCCGGGCCAATGAAAATTAACCCTAACTAATTCGATTCAGACGCTGGCCTAAGAAGGACCCCTCTTGGAAAACCAAAAAAAAAGTGTTGCCCTAAAGGGGCTACCGAAGGGGGGGGGCATTTTCACAGGAAAGGGTATCAAACAAGGGGGGGTGCCCTCAGGGGGAAAGAAGGAGGGGAAGAACTACCGTGAAGCGAAAAGGATAATTCGAAGATGGTATGCCGGATTACCACTATAGGGCACAAAGGAAACAGCGCAGCGAAAAGTGCAGCCTCGTCTCGTCTCCCAACTCCTCAGCGACCGACACGCTTCCTAAGCGGGTCCCGCAGGACTCGAGGCAAAGAAAGAAAGGCGGCTCTTTGGGAAAAAACCACTGCAACCGTTGGGGGTCAAAAAAAGGTGAAGTCGAGGCACCGTCAAACGCCAACTACTAAACGCAGTACTCATGAAAAAGGAACAAGTCGAGTCTAACTTTTCACCAAGAAACTGGG
>Ga0179593_1439349_pt1 | contig 11021 bp, 7 predicted proteins | sample CZODoug2_1_08_16_FD_185931 | JGI IMG/M metagenome (GOLD analysis project Ga0179593, IMG submission 185931) | Vadose zone soil fungal communities from Angelo Coast Range Reserve, California, USA - CZODoug2_1_08_16fungal (PacBio error correction) | ecosystem: Environmental > Terrestrial > Soil >...
GAGTAAAAAAAAAAGGCTGTCATTAGGCGGGGGGTTTTTACCGCTAACCAAGGGAAGACCACTCTAGCGGACGTAATGACATGCACTCATCCAAAACAAAAAAAAAAAAAAAACACAACACACACAAAACACACCAAAACACCGAACGAGATCATGGGGGCGCGCTACTAGCGAGGGGAGGAAGGACTGAATTCTTCCGGTGTACAGCCCCCACCAAGCGCAGCCGGAAAAAAAGGCCGAAAGAAACTCAAGGCGAGGGGTTCGGGCATCGGTCTACGGTCGGAAAAGAGGACGAAAGGAGATCTGCCATAAACCAGGGGCGGACCGCCGCGGTCAAGCAAGAAAGGAGCGACGGCCGGAGCCGGTTGCTCAGAGCAAGAACGGCTCTCCAGACCCGGAACGAGTCGCTCCTCAAGGGGAAACGCGAAGGTGCCGCCAAGAAGGAGCGCATCAGTTTTCAAGTTCTAAATCAGAGGGCAAAAACGGGGGGAAGGGGAGAAACTCAGCGACACTGTCGAACCTGTGCGCGTAGAGGCCCTTCCAGGAGGGCAACTCCGAGGTTAACCCCACACCAAGAGGAAATTTGCTTGGAACCTATGACCAACGAAAAAGTCCTGATCCAAAAAATCGTCTCTTAATCACGGGCAGCTTCGCAGTGAACGAAACATTTGACCTGCGACACTCTATCACTCGAACGAAAGCCTTCTAGGGGAATATGGAAAGAGAAAAGGTCCGAAAAAGCGGAAGGCCTTACAGCAGCATCGGGGGTTAACCAAAAAAATCCTCCCTCTACGGGTGAAACGCGAAAAAAAAGCAGAAGCTCCATCAAAAGGTTCAGCGTGGCAGGAACGGCCTAACAGTCTGGGAGAAAAACAAAAACGACACAGAGGAGGGAGTCTTAAAACTCCCTACGCGCTAGAAGACCTTCATCGGCAGGACAGTTTCGAGTTCTTCAAAGGAAACAAAAATCGAAGCAACCCTACGAGAGGTCCGGGATGACCAACCGGCAGGATTAGCAGGAGCCGCGAAACTGCGTGAGTCTAGGTCGTGGCGCCGCGCGGCATGGCGGGAAAGGGCAAGACATAAAGGAGTGTACGATCCCATGTAAGAGCACATAACACGGTGACGTGTGAGAGCCTTCTAGCCCAAGGAGGCCTGGGGAGATTCAGGGATAAACCCCTTTTCACCGTACGTCCGCCCCTCACCTTAACACGGATCAAGAGAACATCGACACAGGCCTATCCCCACGAGACGCTCGACAACTACAAAGAAAGAATTACTCGGAACAAGAGGGACGGGGGCGAGACCCGAGAAGAAGAAAACGCTGGCTCAGGGACGGCCGGTGGGCCCCAGGAAGAAACACTACTCGGTACAGCGTGAGATCTCAGGTAAAGGCTTATTTTGGGGCAAATTCGGAAGGCAGTGAGAGTAGCGTCGGTTCAGATCGTAGAGTGGGAGACAGAGAACTACATAGGATGAGGGGCTGCGACTGCAAGAGATATCTTGGGAGGTTCCCTGACTCCAGGTCGAAAATCCGGGGGAAAACGTGAAAAGCGGAAAAAGGCGCGGAGTAAATCTCAACTCCGGAAAGAAAGGAGCCTAGGAAATAAAGGCGGGGTCGAGCGTTACTGACCTAAATGGTCAGGTCAAACATCTACCGATCTCTCGACTGGGCAGGGGAAAGGGGATGATCCGGCTGGGGGATAAGAAGAAAATCTGGGGGGCCAGAGAAAGTGGTCGTGACCTTCAAAGCGCTGGATGATTATCTCTTGGAGATCGACGATCGTGGGATCCCTTCCTCTCGAACATCGGGGGATTTCTCATTGGGACAGGAAGAGAGGGGGGGACTAGAAAGTCTCCAAAGTCTGCTCCGGCCGTTTTGTGAATCCGAAACAGGGTTCAGTCAGAACGCTTAGAGAAACTCCCCCTAAGGGGCAGAGACGAACTTTTTATCGCTTGAAGACGTCCGCGCGATTGTTCTCGCCGTTAAGAAAAGTAAGGAAACACCTTCGCACGAGCACTGACAACAACTCAGGATTAATAACGCAAAGGCTCCGTGCAAGCTCTGAGCCCCTGAGAACGAGAACACGGGCAGATCAGACCGTATCAAGGGGAGAGATAGGAAGGGGCGGGTCTCGTCCCTCAACAGAGCCGGGCTACCCACACGGCTATACTCCTAAAAAAAATGTAGAGACGATCAACACCAGGAAGGGAAAAAGAGATACTATTCTGGAGTCGAAAGGTGGAGGGAACCTAGAGAAGGAGATCCTAGAGCCAAAAGGAATTCGAGGGAAAGATACTGAGCAAAACTAGTTGCTCCGTGTCGGTTTCGTCGGCAGCGCGAGCGCAACCGGACAGTCAGGTTCGGAACGAAAGGCTTGGTGTGAAAAGCTGAGAGGAAGGAAAAAAAAAAAAAAAGAGTGGGGGGGGACCTGGGGTCTTAGAAACTTCCGACGGAGGGAAAGGTCTACAACAGGGGGGAGAGGGGCGTCTCGGGCCGGACGACGGGGAGGGGGGAGAAAGAGCGCTGAGACATTGTCGTCTAAAGGAACCAAGGAGAACGGGAGAAAAAACTCAGCTCACACTCCGCGATCGCGGGTGAAGAGGACGTATACCGACGAGCGTCGGATAATCAAGAAGGGAGAGGACAGGAGGGCTGGCCCAATAACATTCTCCTTCTAAAAATGGCGCGAAAAAGGATAACGCTTGAGAGGCCAGATCGACATCAGCGAGCGCCGGTACGCTGTAATGATCACGCTCGAACCGGGAGCGGCGTCGGATTTAAAAATGGACAGGGGGGTCCTCCCCATGGTAGGGTACGCATTCGCTGGAGCGTATAAGAGCCAAAGACAAAAAGCGTCCGTCGGAACGGTAAGCGGCAATCTCTCTACGTGGGAAGCATAAGTCGTGGGGGGCTACGTAGTCGCTGGCTACCCGGAGACGAAGGTACACGAAAAGGCTCAAGCGCAGGTTGAAGGGGCGGCCAACAAATACTAAAAAAGCTTTACGAAGAAAAAGGAAGGGTTAAGGGGGGTTGTTGCATTTCGACAGAAGGGCGCCCTCTTAGTCAGGTCATCAGGGGGGGGACGCCTGTCACGGGCTCTGATCTGCCCTATACTGGGAGGGAAGTGTAGATGTCGTCAGGTAGCAGCGGTCCTAATTGGTACGCTCGAGGAGGAGTAATCCAGGCCGGGTGAAGTTGGCGAAGTGGAACTCCCAGGGGGGGGTCTGAGGGACCCAAAAAACTCCGGAAAAGCCGGGCTAAATGGAGCTCGCTGGGATCACTTCAGGGGTCAAGAAGGTTCTCGCAAATGGGCTCGGGCAGAATGAGTAAAAACCGCTAGAGAAGGAGGGCTTGTAACGACAAGGGACTAAAAAACAAGATCGCAGCTACGTCTGGAAGCATTGTAAAAAGCAACGACCGGTGTTTAACGCCGCGCAAGGGCCTAGGTAGAACACACCGGGGACGCCGCACGGCCGAATACGGGCGGGAGGTTGACGAAGACTCGCGGGGGGGATAACGACTAATCAACTGGACGAAGAGGGGGGGTAAAGCCGAAGGCAAAAATCTGGAAAAGGAAGAAAGGAGAGGGAAGAAGTAAGAGCGCGCTTCACACTCTCCGGGGAAAATGCGGGGAGGACACGTCCCACAGGGAGGCGGCAGGCGACCAGGCAAAAACCCCGCTACGGGGGAGGACGGCGTGATCTTTGAAAAAAGTGCAAAAACGATGGGAAAAAAAAAAGCGACAAGTCGTTTGAGGGAAAAGCTCTCCTAGCCTGAATGTAGTCACGCAGACTCTTCAGGGACAGTGACGATTGCGGGAATCAGGGGTCAGACTCGCTCGGGGGGTGATATCGTGGGGGGAGTCAACACTAAAAAGGGGTTTACGGAACCGTCGTGCGGGCATAAAGGATCCGGGAGATTACTAGCTGTAAAGGTCGCAAAGGTGTCACAGGCGTGCCGGACTGGAGCGCCGGCAACGATTCTCTTTAAACACGTGGGTCTCAAAGGGTCAGCGTCACTCGAGAGGGAGCGGGGAACTTATACGCGAAAGGCGGGTTGGGGCCAGGGGTCACTCCACCGGGGAAAGTAAAAGGCGGTCAGACCTCGGCCGGATAGAGACCTTCTTCTGGCCTACTGCTGCATAAGAAGCGGGAGGGGAAAGAACCGTCGCATGGGAAAAGAAGAAAATAGAAGCAGTTTGATTCGGCCTGGAGGCTTGGGCTCGTGGCTGGAATTGGAGTCAGAAAGCTCGATAAGAGGGGAAAGCGTGCCCCAGGACAAAACATGGCGAGACGCTTCCTAAGTCGCAACATAAAAATCTTTTTTATGCGGGAACGATCGCGGGGACCCAACCAAGAAACGGAGTGCCCGACGGGGAAAAACACAAGATCTATAACAAAAAAACAGAATGAGGGGAAAAAAGAGGGAAGGCGTAGACGGAGAGAATGACGGCAAGTCTGGTGGCACTAGGGGGATGTGCATCATCAACAACTGATGCGGAAGCCCCTAAGGCACGCGGAGGAACCGAGAAGGGGAGCGGACGACACCTATCTCTAGATGAGGACCTCGCACCCGCAGCGTCTTAAAGTTACAAACGCAAAAGGGACCTAAGGAATGCGCCCGGGAAAACCAGTCGATGGTTGAGGCGGTCATCTACGAACGGTCGGTGTAGCCCTCTACTATCGGGGAAAAAAAAAAAAAAAAAAAAAAAGAAAAAAAAAAAAAAAAAAAAAAAACCAAAAAAATACAAGGTTCGCGATCCGACTATTGAGCAGAACGTAAGAAAGAGAGGGGACTGAGGGGGAGCTTCCATCGCCCTAATGAGGAAAAAAGACAACCGCACTCACTATTGGCTCTTATCTCTGGGGCGCGGGAAAAAGGCGAATGGGGGAAGGTAACCACGCGAGACAAGCGGCATCGGGTTCACTAGCTTCGATGGCATGAAAACAGCAGGTCGACACTGCTACAGGCGTGCTAGGGAAAAGGGGAAAACGGCCCACTAATCTGTATTAAAAAGCCCTAAGGGGAAAACGAACCACAAAAAAAGAGGATTGGTGGAGGCCGTACAAGAGTAGAGGAAAGCGCCCCTCCATCCCTGAAAGAGGGACAGCGTCGTCGGAACGACATGAAGAAAGCATCGTCTTCAGATCACGACGCATACCTTCTCGTCGGGAGGAAGGGGGGGTAGAGACCGTCAAACTGATCGAAAAGGGGAAGGGGAGCTCCGCCGAGGGGGGGAATGGGCAGGAAACTTCCCTGTGGAAGCGAGGGAGGGAACTGCCTCGCTCATCTCCGGTGTCAAGCTGACTCCTACATCTCGCCGAGTCATGGAATGTAGGGAAATTAGAAGAAGCGAAGGTACGGCCACTACGGTCAAGGGTAGGCGTCTGCAACGAGAGCGAAAAGCAGCCCGCGAGCGACCGCAGGAACCAACAAGGCGTCGGCTTCCATGGGGAAAAAGCTGCGGAAGGGGAAATGTCGGTTGGACCGCTGGGCTAAGGACAGGTTTTCTGCTAATCCGAGTCCAGTAGAAAGAAAAAACTAAAGGTTGAGGGTCTATCATAAAAAAAACCAAAAGGCGAGACCCGTAAGGAGGACTGGGAGGGGGGTGGGTGCGTCGAAAAGGGACCGCCCGCAACCGTCGCCGATCATCCTACTGACCTGAAACTATCGGGGACTGAACGAAAAACCAACTACCCTGAAAACTATCGAAAGCCGTCTCTGAAAGGGGCTCAAGGCTCCTTAAAAGAGAGAAACGAGAACGAAAAAAAAAAGTCCACTCGGTCGGACTGTTCCACCGCCTGCAACATCTCAGTAGAGGGGATTCTATGCATGGGGGGGGGGGGTGACCGGGCGGTACCGGAAATTTTCTTCCTGGGGGGGGAGGGGGGGGATAAGAAATCGCGATCAAAAGAGCCGCCGACCCCCAGAACGTTTATAGATCACCCCGAAGAGCTTTGGAGGGGACCCACATTCTACTTCCTCTGATTCAGAATGGACAGCGTAGAAAAAACCAGCGGGATGAGACTACGAGCAATCCTTATAAAGAGGCCGGTAAAGAGAACGCCGATTCGAGAGTGATCAAGCAAGAGGGTGTACCGGCGCCCGTCGCAAGCTCGCGATGACTAAAAGAAAACTGGATCCGGCTTTTCCTCCTCTGAAGGGACGCGGGAAGCAGGTTTCTGAAGGCAGCGCTGAAGGGAAGGAACTCCTTCAAATACGACGATAGTGAGGGTCTCCTCTTCGAAGAAAAAGCCGATGTCACAGGGTGTGAAAAAGAGGGCGGTCGTAAATTCAGAGCCTCTGCTCCTGCACGTGCTTAAGGAATGGTTACGAGGGACGGGACGGAACGAAACCCGTCGCCGCGAGACGACTCTAATGGCACGAAGTTACCTCCGCTGGGTCTAGGAGGTTAAATACCCTCAAGGGCCACAAGAAGGAGAGCAAGACGCCTCGAGCGTGACCAAAGCCCGGGAAAAACTCCGAGAAGAAAAAGGCAAATCTTCAAAAACGCCGACGACGCGACACGGAACCGTATCCAGACCATGATCGGGGCGAGGAAGCGAATTCGGGGTCTGTCAGCGCAGGAGGCGAAACCCAAGACGATCGCGGGGACACGCCTGGACTCTCTAGAACAACGGCAGGGGGGGGGGAAAGGAGAGAGAGAGGCTTGCACGAAACGTTGCGCCCGCGCGCGGGGCAGTTATAAAGCAGTCAGCCCACCGCGTCTATGCTCAAAAAAGCCGGGGGAAGAGCGGGGGATTGGGATCGGCGACCAGGGAGGATGGGGTACGCAGGGAGCCGATACTGCCGGGGTGGGAGAGGGAGGGAGTCCGCAGACGGGGAACACCATGGGAGTCAAACGAGGCGTACGGGAACTCGACTATTTGGTCCAGTGAAAAAAAACGAGACTCAGAGAGGGGGAAGGGACGGAGCCGATCAAAAAAGAGGTGCTAAACAAGCTACGTGGGTTTGTAGGGGGGCGGAATGAAATGGGTCAAGAAAAACGTTAAAACAATACGGCGAGACGAAAATCAGGTACGGAGGAGAAAAAAGGCGCATGGCCTCTTTCTACGAGGACGGGGATAACGCCACGATCGTATCGAAGAGGAATAAAAGAAGAACGAGGAGTCAATAAAAGTCGCGTCGTACACAGAGAGGGAGGAGGGGTATAAGAAGAGAGCCCTAAAATCTTCCAGATCGCGACGATAATAATTTTCAAAGGGAAAATCTCAAGGAGACAAGAGAGACCCGACGAGTGCGGAAAAGTAAACTCATTCTGTTGTGAATGCACAGGGGGGGTATATGCTGGATCAGCGCTGGCGGAAGGGGGATCAGGTCAAAGCGAGCATCATTCGTAGGAACGCCAACAAAAGGAGATATCGTGCGGGGGTTTATGTTGCGAGGGGAGGGTGCTTCTGAAAAAGGAAGAAGGGACAGAAGATTAAATACGATGAAGCTCAATCTAAAGGACGATAAAAATCGCCGAGATGTGGAAAAAGGGGGTAACCGATGAAAGGGGATCTGGGGAGGGGAAAGACCAATTGGCGCCCTCTTAGTAGTCTCGGGGGGAGCTGCCGAGGAGGGAGAAGCGTCCTACTGCGGGGGGGGAATAACTATAGGGAGCATTCTAATCATTGGGTTGACAGGGAAGAGAGTGGAAAAACCTTCAGCGTGAAAAGTTTCTACTGGGTGCAGGGGCGGATGTCTCGGGGTGATAGACAGGACCATCCACTTGGCGGGAGAGAACGAGCTCGCTATCAAAGGGAGTTCACAGAATGTTCTCTAAATGGCTCTATGAAAAGGGAAGGGCTGGAAACGAGGAAAGAGAGCGTAGAGCGACGGAGTCCGAAGCTCAGTCTCCCATCCGAAGGAACGGGGGAAAAAAAAGTGGAGCGCGTCGGTCGCTGAGATGCAATCTCAAGACTGAGACACGGAAGAGGCCGTGGGCATGGACTTACTCATAAGGCTATGCGACTACGAAAAGGGGTGTATAAGGGGGTGACGGCGCGATTGGGATCAGCTCCACTCTGAACAAGGAGGAGCTGTCAACTAGAGATGTCACACTCGGCTGGTGAGGCTGGAAGGGGAGGACACCACGGCCCCAATCAGGTTATTCGGGGAAATCTCCAAATAAGATAGGCGAAGTTCTTTTAAAATACCTCAGTTCTCACAGGCTGAACGGAAACGATTTGATCTGGCGTCTTCTCGAGATCCTTTTCAGTCACTCAGCGCAGGACGGGGCAGGCTTCAGTCTGATTTCAGAAAAGGAGAACTAACTACGCAGGTTTTCCCTGGTAGGTAAAACTAAATGCCTCAGTTGGTTGGGCTAGGGGGAATCTTTCTGCTCTACCTCTTCGAACTAAGGGAAACCTGAGCGCTAACAGGAAGGGAGCCAGTTCCTCCTGATGTGTAAGGCCTGAGTGAAGGCATGCTCGCCGTTCAAACGATGCAAGCTTTATAATAAGGAAGGCGTGGGGAACAAACGGGCAGAGTACACCGCGAACTCATCCGTTGAGCGGGTCTTACTGTCCGCTAGAGGCGCTTGCCGCCGACAACCCCAGGTCTTAAACGGAAGACGGGGACAGATCCTCTGACGATCGAGCCCTTGTTTCAGTCCAAGAGGAATGGATCTATGTAGTAACAGTCGACAAGAGGGGGATTACGACTCTCAACAAGTCAAGTCTTGGCGTCGAGGCAGTAGGATTGCTCTAACTGTGAAGAAAGAGGAGGGTGCTAGTCAATCTCGCGAAGAGAAGGTTCTAGGACACTTCCTTTGTCAGAAGACGTCCGTCAAAAAGGACGGTCCAAAATCAGCGTGTTTATTCGGGGCCTCTCTCGGTCAAAAAAAACAGATCCTAATTTCGAACGGCGGACGAATCTCGTCGAACAAAAACAACACTAGGATGTTAAATGAGATATAGAGGAGTCTAAGGAAAGGGAATGGGCCGGAGGGGGGGGTATCTCGGAGAAGGATACAGGTATGAAAAGTCAAGACAGGAGGAATGACCGAAAGAAGGGGGGGTCTCAGTGCTCAACCCGAATACGAGAGATATCATGGAAAGAATATTTCTGAAAGGACCTCTCTCAATCCAAAATTCCTCGAAGAAAAGACGGCTATGGGAATTTAGAAGGTTCACATCAAGAGCGCCAGAAAAAGGGCGAGTCCGGCCGAGGAAGTCCAGGAGTAATCTCTATTTCGTTCAGAGGTGTACGTAGAAACTCCTCTATCATGAGGAACGCCCGAAACTAGTAGCTCTCGAAGGTGGACAGAACCCCAGGAGAAGCGAAGACCACTCCTATACAGAGGGCATCGGGGTGAAACTTCGAGTCCTTCATTCAATCTCACGGGTCACAGGGAGGAAAAAAACTGGCTACACTTTCTGAAAACTCGGGAGTGGGCTCCCGTAAAGTCAGAGAGTTATCCCTCCACGAAGGGGAACGATCAAAAACAAATCGGCAGGGTAAGTGAAAAAAGAATCCTCCTCGTATCTACCAGGAGGGGAAATTTCCCTCCATTGCCTAAGCAGCGGGAGCTAAAGGCTTTAAGGAAAGTTCCTTCTAAAGAGAGGCGTTCGGGAAACTTAAGCTGGCGAAGAGAAATATGTTAAAGAGACAGGAGAAAGGAAAAAGGTCGGAACTTATTCAAGGAGAAGAGAAATCTGGTGGGAAGGGGGCTAAGGCCTCCTCCCTCATTGTCATCTCACTAAAGAGATAATATCAAGGGTAATCTTTTTCATTCTCTGAGACAATAGATCCTAGATACGAAGGGAGGGGAAAGGACGGAAGTCCCTCTCTATCCTCTGCTCTAAAGCCCAATAGGGAGGAAATTGAAAGGCGTCGTGCAAGGGAGCATAGGGGGAACACCTGATCAGAGGAACTCTTAGTAGCCTGAGTCTGACGAGAGGGAGGATACGTCGATCGTTAGCGCGCGGCCGGACTTTATGGGGGGCATCAACAATGCTGCCAGCAGAGAAAGGAGGAAAAGTACAAACGAAAGTGATCGGGTCTCGGAGAAAAGGGGAAAGACGTGAGGTGGGATAAAAACCTTTTATCACCTTCAGCCAATCACCAGGGCAGATCACTCTGGGAACGGAACCTCGGATTATTAAAGAAAAAAAAATCGGGAGCTATAGACGACAGCATCAACTCTTATCGGGACGCTCTCTCCGTCTAAAGGCGAGAACAAGAAAGAAAACTAACAGCGGGAACACTTGTCTACTTTGGTCCACCCCGCAAATACTCGAGGGGTCAAAACGAGACTCGTCAGGCGTGTGGGGGGTCTATCGCTGAGGGAAGATTACATAATCGGCGTAATATAGTTTAGAAGGGAGCATCACTCAGACAACTACTTGGGGAGCAACTAGAAAAAGATCTTGCGTTTGCAAAAACGTACGGCCACAGGTACATCCTGACCAGAGGGAGAGCCGAAAGCAGGAGAACGACCTCACCTCTTCAGAAAACTCGCATGAGGTTAAAAGAGGAAAAGCGTGAAAAATTGGAAGAAACTTTGAATCGCAAACCCGAGCGAGGAGGAATGTCCGATCGGGGAGAGAAGTAGTGAAAAAAAAACCTCTAGAGGGAGAAGAAATTTAGGGTAGCCCTCTTATGATGATATAATTAGTGAGTCGTGATTGGATCCGTCCCTCGGAGACGTACAGAGGAGAGAAAAAGAGGGAGCCTGGAGGAGACAGGAGGTTGAAAGCAGCAATGTCGAGAAGGGAGCTGGAACGAGCAACTAAAAGACGCTCTACTCAAAACCAAGTTGGAGCGGAGGGAAGAAATCAAAAAAAGGCGTAATTTCTCTAAAAAAAAGTTAAAAAAGAAATGAAATCCAAGAGAAAGAAATCAAAAAGGTTACAACCCAAGAGAGATAAGGAGCGAACTCTGGAGGCCAGAGAAGAAAAAAACAGATGAACACTCAGAGAGAAGGATGATTGTCGATCGCCTGTGAGGGGATGAGGGGCTCGAAAACCCAATCAACGGCGCACAACTTCTGAGAGTCTGACACTCCTGT
>Ga0179593_1588253_pt1 | contig 11021 bp, 15 predicted proteins | sample CZODoug2_1_08_16_FD_185931 | JGI IMG/M metagenome (GOLD analysis project Ga0179593, IMG submission 185931) | Vadose zone soil fungal communities from Angelo Coast Range Reserve, California, USA - CZODoug2_1_08_16fungal (PacBio error correction) | ecosystem: Environmental > Terrestrial > Soil >...
GGGAGGGGAATACAACAGCAAATCGCAGGTGTGAGAATACTAGGAGAAGAAGAAAGCCGTGAGAACGAGGTCAACCAGGGACACAAGAAGCCTTAGATCCTAAAGAAGAACTTCTTCAACTACGCAGGGGGGTGGGTGCCCAACGCGCGAGGTACGACTCGAACAGTCTCAGGGAGGTCGGGCGCTCTTACGGGGCGCTCGTACGAAACCTTAGGTCAAGTGAACGGAAAGGGGAGGGAAGGGACTGCAAGGTCAGGGTACGGGGGGAGAGGAAGCTCCTCGGAAAAATAAGGGGAGGAAAAAGGGGACGGGAGGAGAGAGAATGTCGGGATCTTCCTCTAATGGTGGGCATAAAAAAGAGAGAATTCACGATAGGGGGGGGTTAAAGGACGTCCCCTAAGTAAAAAGCACTCACACTTTGAAATGAGGGGACGGGACTGCCAGGCTCATCGAGTATCCGGATTTTCAGAACTGGAGAATGAAGGGGGTCCAATTCAGGTTGGGACTGGACAATATAAGGGAGAAAAGGATTCTCTCCTGCAATCATGTCAGGGAGTCTTGTGTTAATGGCAGATAGCTCTCAGCCCGGGATGGAAAAAAATGAGACTTGATCTACCTACTGGCAATCGGTCAGACTCGGTCCCTTTTACCTCAGGCATGATGGGGAGCCGGCATGGTCGGTGGGGGAGGAGCCTACCGTCCTTTTCAATGCAGGTCACAATGAAAAACCCCAAAAGTCACTGTTCCACGGTACATCTTCAGAGGGACGGTAAAATTTCTTTGGCCAACAAGGGTCTAGCCTCAGCATCCCGCTGCATGAAGACATGGCCCCCTAAGAATAAAGAGGTCACAATCGCATCTGCTTTAACACCACGAGGAAGAGAAAAGAGAAAACCGAGCATCATCCATCCTTGTCGATATGGGTTCATAGGTGCGTACGAACGTGACGTCTGTGATACTGGTTCCGCGGGAACGCTATTGAGAACGGGGCGGCGATGGGGACTTAATGACGGAAAAAAAGTGTAAGGAACTGACTCAGACCACATCTTCTCTAACTTGGAATGATGAGAAAGTAGCTGCAGAAAAATAGCTGCGAGGAGGTCCAAAAAAGATCCGTAGACACAGGGTAGGTACCGTCATACCGTAAATAACGTGTCACGGGATCCCTGCAGTAGAGGAAAGAAAAGCGGGAAAGTCGAACGCTACTTCCGGGGGAGCTCTAAACAGCGAGAGGAAAAAAAAGAAGTCATCTGACGTCCAAGCACTGAGTTTTCCGATAACATACGGTCGGAGAGGGGCGCTTCTAAAAAAGGGGAGGCGGGGTGCAGAGGGAGAAACACTGTACATAATGTGGAGGGAGGCGAGACACGAGGTCAAACCGCGCGAGAGCAGTCGTCTATCTGCGGAAGAAGGAAGGAAAAGGGAACGAGGGGTCGGCATGCTTAGGAAAAAAAATGTTCCAAGGGAGGAAGGGCACGCCGTCCGTACAGTGGACGACGGGTTCACCCTATCGAAGGCGAGAGTTTTTACCATGGAAGAAAAATGCTCCATCAATCAGTTCAAACAAAGGGGGGGAAAAAAAAAAATGCAAACACTCCTACGCATCAGCGGCGCCAAGGGGAACAGGCTTCCATCTATGAACAAACAGTTAGCCAGCTTCAGAATCCTCATAGCCATCGAAAATAGCCGGTTAGAAGATGCCCGTGGCTGCATATGAGGGGGCGGGACAGGAAAAAAGAACACGCTGACACCAGCAACGCGTCTGAGGGAAGAAGGGAGGGAAATAATCATGACGCTCCCTGAGGAGCCAGATGAGTTTGACCTGATTCTCAAGGTCTCACCTAGTAGGGGACTGGATGAGGAAATCGGTGGGTCTCATACGTAACATGAAGCGGGGGGGGAAGAGTCGCACTGAAGGACCCTGAGTGGCGAGAGGAAAGAGGATGATCTGTCTTTTGAACAAACGCCGGCGGTACACCAGGCAACGGCTAAAAAGAGTTCACTCAAAGCGACCGGACAGACTACGGGACCAAGTCAATACGGCGGCGGCACAGAGAAATGTTAAAAAGGGGTTTTAATCGTGTGAATCTAGGGGTACTCAGGAGGGAGAAAATGGGTCGTTCGAAAGGATGACGAATCATTGACGGGGGCGTCAGGCGAATAGATACTATAACGAAATGGATATTGAGGGACGTAGTCAAGGGGGGAATAAAAGGGGGGGAAAAGAGGGGGCATGGGTTCAGCATGAAGCTCGGTCTTAAAGGTCTTCCTCTTAAGAAATGGGAAAGTAGGGGCACAAGAAAAATATAGGGAGCAAACATGACTACACCTGAAGAAACACTGGGCTGCACGACACCGGCAGAAGACAAATCCTCCAAAGAAAGTCTGGCTGTATTCCACTAGGGGCGGGCGAATCTCGCATCTAAATGGGAGAAGCAAGAGGACTTGGGCGCAAGTCCGAAAAAGGGTGCTGGAGTAGCCTGGTACGTGCGGGAACTCACAATCCCCATTTAACGAAAAAACCTCGGACGGTAACTAAGTCGAGCAGGATATAATCCGATCGTGGGGGAGGACATTCCATTATAGTCGCTGAGGGGAAGAGGGTGATTACAGTGGACTACAGAATCAAGGACAGGGCGGTTCAGCAACAATCCTCACATGATAAAACCAGGAAGACGGCAGAAAAGCCAAAAACAACGAAGCCCGTTAATAAAAACAATGATGCAGCTGAGGTTCTGCGGGTTTTGCTCGCATAAGCTCCACTTGCGCAATTTGCCCTGAACTACCCCAGTGTAAGGTATCAGAAAAAATCCATTATCCCACTCCTGGCAAAGTGACAGGGAAGAAAAAAAGCGCACAACGGCTGGGTGTCTCTGGCACGAGCAACATGGAGTCGACATTTAGCTGCTCCCCAGGACACTTCGAGATCGGGGGGCGCCCGCCAGCAAGCGGGAGCACCGAGCGAACACAAAAGTTAATATCGTGGCTAAGAACAAATAGAAACAGGGGGGCTCAGAAATGTATGCATAACACGAAAAGGGGACAACTCAGTTCGCAGCAAGAGGTGAGAAGAAGATGGGGAAGAATGCGTCCGACTGTATGCCTGAAGAACAAGGACAAGCTTCGAGAAGAAGAAAAAGAACTACTTTCCCCATGTGTTTAAAAACGGGAGATTCCGAGCAAACAGAAGGGCATTATAGATTGTGGGGTAGGCGGTCACGGAACACTGGCATAGGCCGCCAACAGCGAAGCACTCGGAGGAAGTAGTGAATGATAAGGAAACAAGGAAAAAGGGAAGACTCCTCTGCTCGATTAATTCGAGAAAAAAAGCGCAGAGTTTGGACTTACAAAACAGAGAGGAGAAAGACTAAACTGAGAGAGTTTTCGGCGGATCTTGGGGTAAGCATGGGAGGAGGAACCTGAGCATCTAAGAGGGGAGTTGGCTTCCAAGCGTCGTACTGAGATGCTCACGAAAGGTAAATGATTCCTGATTCGTGACACTTAGTAATGGTGAAGGGAAACGTTGTCTAAACGTCTTTGCAAAAGAAGAAGAAAGATTGTTGTCGAGATGACGGCTCTGGTAATGAGTGAAAAGTCGGACTATTCGCACATCGCAGAGTAAGGCTCAGAAAAAAAAGTATAAATTTAGGGAGAGGGGGGTCAGTCAGGCGGAAGGGGAAAAGGCGAGTAAGACCTCGGCGTCTGCGGATCCCCGAGATCCACATCTTCTCCCTCGATGGCTTGGTGCGGTGGAACGGATGAGGCAGTGCAAGAATTAACCAAAAGCCTCGAAGAGGAAAGGCGAAAACGGCCGCGGTTTCCGGTACAACTCGGACATGCGTGAACTGCCGAGTCGAAGCTCGACCGAAAGGGACTGCCACCACGCTTGAAACCGATGACCAAAGGAGACTAACTGGCGAGTGCGCTGTACAAGCCTGTTCGATCTCACAGGCGACCGAAAATGGCGAATGGAATCTACCGTGGCATACCCCGTGGGGGGTCTAAGGATGCTGGCTCATCCCTGCCTCATGCCAAGTCGGAGGTCAGGATTTTGAAATGAAGGTATAAAAGAACAAAGGAGCTGCAGACGACCGCAGGGCGGGGTGCGAACTGCCAGATATCAGCGTGAACTCCACGGTACTAACAGGAGTATCTCCTCCGGATCGATAGAGGACGGATGCCGGAAGCGAGAAGAGGGGAGAAAGCCCAAAAGGGACTGGAGACACGACGCCCTTGTTGGGGGAAATACAGAATACGGAATAGGGTGACGTTCACCAAGGGAGCACCTCTGCAGAGGGGAACTATGTGAAGTGTCGGGAGGGTGGGGGTTTGGGGGAAAAAGGTAAAAGAAAAACAACAGCTTGATGATCACAGTTGGGGCCTCTTGGATGTCACCAACGAACAGGCTATATGACAAAGAGAAACACCAAGGCCAACCTACAACAAAGAGAATGCAAAAAGGGGGGGGAATCAAAATCGACGACGCGGTGAAGCGTCGGCGACGTAATCGCTGGTCAAGGGACGACAGTAATAACGCGGAGAAGGCGCGTATTTTGGTGCTGGTTCCATAGTGTAGCAACGTCTGGGAGAGGGGTTCGATGTGAAGAGACCAATCTCCATACACTTTGCAAAAAAAAAGCACAGAGAGGTGCTTGCATCGCTTCGAGGATCCACAAGTGGTGCCACGGCAACGCAGCGCTCAAAATTCTACCAGGCACTTACTATTCCTGAGCAGCGACTGCCCAGAACAAGCAATGAAACGTCACCGGGCAATCCGAAGCCCGTTCCGCGCCGAGAGGGGAAGGGGCTAAGCTTCGGCCTGGGGACAAATCACCACTGACTGGCAAGCCCTCCGTGTCGGACGGCGAGGTTTTGAAATTTGGCAACAAGCTACGGTTATAACACAACGCCCCTGAGTCAGTGAGTCTTAGAGCTCCTGTTGCGCCAGGGGGGGGATGGGGGAGAGACACAAAGGCACGGATTCCTGGGAAGGTCGGGAGGTTCTACACGTGATTCCCAAGCCACGGAAGGGAGAAAATCGGAGGCAACAAAGAAAGGGGAAAGGGAAACAACCTAGATGTTGGAAAAAAGTACTTCATACACGGGGGAGCAAGCACCTCACGCAGAAGAGGAAAGGGTCCTCGGCAACGAGGAGAGGGGCAAGTGCTCCAAAGTGGACTGAGGAATGTTGAACAATGCACACAAACAGCACGGCAAGTGATTTGGGGTGAGGGACTGGGAAGTCCCAATAAACGTACACACGTTCCATAGGATAAGACCCCACACAGTGTTGGTGGCGGCGGCGGTAAAAAACTCACAGTTTTTAGCAGAGAGGGAAGTATCTCAGAAATCCCCGAGGCATAACGAGAAACCGGGATTGACACCTCAAGGGAGAGCTCCGAAGAGAGGCTTAAAAATTCAATCAGGGACTCTCGAAAACAGTCTAATAAGAATTCAACTCGAGCCCGAGGAAAGGTAGGGTGAATAGACCGCTTTGGCGCGAGAAACCGTGAGGAGGAAAGTGTGCCTCAGTTACGATTCCGTAGTATCAGACGTAAGGGAGGAGAGGGACAATAAAAAGGACTGGACGGGTTGTGGTTTCGAATGCGCGGAACGCCCCCAACCTGAGCTTGCGCACAAACCGAACAACGTTCTCTTATCACAACCTGCCCGGGGGGGCGAACGCAGTTGTAGTCTGACACGGTAACTACCAGTTTAAAAAAAACGAATATCTGTTTGGAGCGATTGTGCACCGGAGAAGGACCGTTGCGAGGTAAAGAGCGTGATGGGATACACTGCCACTTCCCGCACGAAACCTCAATAAAGACGCACCAGGAGGGGAAAAAGGTTACTCACAGGGGGACGACAGAAAGGTGGAGTGGGAACAAAAAGAGGAAACTTTGGGTTTCAATGAAGGAAAGAGCGGCATTCGGGCAAAAGAGGAAAAAAAAAGCGTACGTCCGCCGGCCAGCCGGGGTAAAACTGGCGCTTGAACGAGGTCAACCAGGGATAACTCTAGCAAAACACTTCAAGCATGGGCCGGGGAAAAGTAAGAGCTTAGTTGGGGGGAGGTCATTATTCCTGAAAGATCGTGCCTACAAAACAGCGCGGGGATGCAATGACAAAGGCCACGTACGGCGGATTTTTCTCGCTTTGGAGCAGGGGCTTTCTCTCGGGAACCAATGGGACATGGAATGGGAGAGGCGGGGGTACGGCTTATCCGAAAAAGAATAGACGTTTCTCAACAGCGACAAAGAAGAATCATAATAGTCGCGGTCACCGGAGGGATGCCTTCAGGCGCGGTAGGACCATGGTCGACTTTACAAAGCGATGTCAATCCATCCGGAAAATTAATGGGCGGGCACAATAGAGAGTGGGGAGTGCTATCGCGGGGGGAAGACGAGTTGGCCACTTTGTCAGGAAGAAAATTCCTATTCGAAACAGATGAGCGTGGAGCAGGGAAAGGGTACCTACCGAGGGGAAAAAAGGAAGGTCACTTTCGCGCAGACGGAGGGACGGTAGTTGCGAGTGGTGCGATTTTTGAAAGGCCCGAACCGGAGTCGCGGGGGAGAATCTATACTAACCGGTTGGTGGAATTAGGGGCAGGGAATGCTGTTCGGTTGTCTCACGGCATGTTCAAAAGATGAAATGCTACATCCAGGAAGACGAAAGGGGGAGAACGCTAAAATCGTTCGCGAAGCCCCGAATAACTCTGGATTTGAAAATTATAACTTCATCGAACAGAAATAAGCGAAGACTCAACCTCGTGGGTGAGATAAAGCAATTCGGCAATGGGAGAAAACAGAAGAGTCATCTAGCAGAGAGGGACCGGTGCTCATATTCGCCGGGTTCGGGTGCAATTAGCCCGTTCAACGTAAATCCACGCAGGCGGTCCGCCTGCAGAACTTTCTAAGCTCGCCTCTCGCGCCTAGCACACTTGTCGGTTTAGGGAAAGCTAAAACGTGTTAGGGGGGTAGAGATGAGAAGGGAAAAAGGGAAAAACCGTTGGCGCGTGGGCTGAAAAAAGTCGGTACCCTGGGACAGCACGAGTCAAAGGGAATCGCGCGGGTGAATGGAAAAAAGAATCGCACTCAGGGGAAAAAGAGGTAGGGTCAGGAGGGTTCCAGCGAAGAAAGTTAACTCCCTGGAGAGAAAAAAGGGAAGAGTGAAGGCAAAAGAAACCCTTTTCGCTCCGAAGGAAGGGGCGAGCGGCGAATAAAAGGGGAGCGAACGGAAAATCAATCAGTTTGACCACCGGAAGAAAAAAGGCCAAGGAGGACGCCGAGGAAAGAATCTATGCGCAGCATTCCAGTCCATAGGGAAAGAAACTTTCAAAGAAATTGACGTGATTAGGAGCCGCGGTTGAAAGGAAAAGGGGCAGCAGCGAAAAAAGGGACCGGATTGCTCCAATAAGATTGCTGAGACAACCCCAAGCGAGCGGACGAATTCCGGGGAGTCGCGATTGTCGAAAAGAGCATCGCTTCTTACGGAGACATCAGAAAAATCGAACAGGGGAGCAGCGAAACCAGGTGCAAAGAAAAAACCCTCAAATGGCAAGGAGGGATGTAATCTATCTCTGATGGAGAATGACAAAAAAGGGGAGGGGATTCGAAGAGAAGGGCTGGAAACCAGGAAGAGGGACTTCAGGCGAAGGGTCAGATTTCTCGTCTATGGGAAAACTGACGGGATCGAAGCGGACCAGGGAAAAAGACGACAAAACAGGAAGAGGGACGGGGACTGTTCCGCTTGGCTCGGCGGAACGAAACATCAAAAAAAGAAACACTCGAAACAATCCAAGTGGGGGGAGACATATAGTTTAAAGGGTGTTGAGCGAAATCGTAGACTTGGGGCCGGAAACATGCGCCATGGTAAAGAAAAAGCGTCGGAGGAAGGATTTCTTGATTACATTAATAAGGGGGGGAGCGCAAACACATCCTCGAATGCAACAAAAGCGGGATCAAGAAAAGGATTAGGATCGAAAAGAGAGGATGAGGAAACTGGGGGTTTAGAAAGGGGAAGGGAATCACCTCTATTAGGGAGGAACCGTGTTAGAACAGAAAGCGTCAAAAAAGGACCATGATCGCAGTGGGAAGCGCCGCCAGCAAGAATAAAAAAGGGGGAGCGAACACCGGGATCTCTTTCGAAAGGGGACCAGAAGGGAAAGACGGGGCAATAGTTTTGGAAAGATTTCTTCGCCCTCAAGTAAAATTTTCAGGGGGAAGACTTTGGGAAGAAACCAGCGCCTCCTTGGTAAATGGTTGGATAAAGGAGGAGTTCGACAGAAATCTATTTGATTCGCCTAAGACCGAAATGAATGCTAAAGCGGCTTGAGGGAGGCCCAATGTCAAGAGGGGATAATGAAGTCAAGAAGGGCGCAAGGGACGGAAGGGAAGATCTTGTTGGGGGGGGCGGGGTGGTTGGGGGGTGGGGTTGTGGTATTCGGGGTGGTTGGGGGGGGGTGGGGTGGGGGGGGGGGGGGGTTTGGGGGGGTGTGATGGGGGTTGTGTGTTGGGGGCGGGGTTGTGTTGGGGGGAGTTGTGGGTGGGGGGGGTGTTGGGTGGGGGGGGTTGGGGGGGGGGGGGGGTCTGTCGGGGGGGGGGGGGGGGGGGGGGTTGTGGAGGGGTACAAGCAGGGGGTTGGTGGTGGGTGGGGGGGTTGCGGGGTTTCTCGCCTCTGGCCCCAGCTCGTCGCTTTTTCCGGCCCTAGCAGCGAAAATGGAAAAAGACCAAGGAAGGATCGCTAAAATTCTTTAAGGCCGCTTGGGGGACTCAGCAAGAAATCCGGCAACATATCGGGGGGGTCGAGGACGGGCGGGAGGTAAACGCGAGGGGAGAACGTCACCTGCTCCGAAGAAAAAGAAGGTCTTGCTCTTCAGGGGGGGACAAGAAGGATGGAAGTCCGGAAAAATTTGGGGGTGGAAAAAGAGGTTGAAGGGAATTGCTGAAAAGGAAGGGGTCGCTTTCCTTTTGGGAAGATATTCGCCGCTAAAATACCGGCGGAGAGGAGTGCCGTTAACTCAACAGGAAAATGGGGAAATCAAAGTAAAAGGTTTGTCTGCGCTGAAAGTTCTTCCCATAGCTCAAGGGGGAATAGGATGTGCGGGAAAGAGGTGTTTTTCCGAGAGCACCGCACGGAATGAGGACACAAAGGAACGTGTACCGCTGGGGGCGACTAATCCAGTCTCCTCATCGCAAATAGGGTCTTTTTTTCGTCAGGGGAAAAGACTTGAAATGGGGGCACGTTCGCGTGTGACGCTGTCCCAATGATCACTGCAGAGGGAAGGGACGAAAAAAGGGTAGTAGGGAAAAGCACTGTCGCCCACGCGCGAAACACGAGAAGTGAGGTAGAGCTTGTCTTGGGGGAGGAGGGAGGAAAACTGATGCGCAGGATCGAAAACGGTGCAATGTGCAGGAATGGGGAGGTTTACTGCGTGCAAGGGAAGGAAAGCTGATGAGAAAGAGATGTGTATTTTACAAAAAAACAAAACAGAAAATAGAATTCCAGGATCGAAATCAAAGGCGGAAAAAAAAAAAAAATCGAATCACGCTGATGTGACAGAAAAAAAAAAAAAGGGGAGAATCCTTAGGTTGATCGAAAGGGGTCAACGTCTGAGGAAAGAGGGATCCACGTTGGGGAGGAGGCAGGATGGAGGAAAGAGCTTCGGAAGACATAACTCCACGGCAAGGGACTCTGCCCCAACAAGTTTTCTCTTCGCCCTTGGAAGTGGGCTTCAGGGGGAATGGCCTGGGGGATAAGTCCACTTCTAAAAGGAGATTGAGAAAGAAGGGCGTTTGGGGGGGGGGGGGGGGGGGGGAGTTTCCGGAAGGTTTGAACTCGTTAAAGGCCCACCGGGAAAGAGGAGGGGAGATGAATTCCAAAAGGACGAAAATCAAAACTTGAAAGGGGGGGTGTGTCTCAAACGGGGGGGGGAGGTGGCGATCGCCAATCACCTCACGCATCAGCGAAGGTCTCGCAACTCTGGATAAAAGGAGAAAATCCGACTGGGAGAGATACTCACAACCCAAGGAAAAGTTTTTCAGAGAAAGGGAACGGTTTCAACCGTTACGAAGGTAAGTTCTGGGGCGTTCGTCCGTAGTAAAACCAAAAGAAAGCGGGGGCACAAAGAACGAATAGCATAGGCGACCGAGGGGAAAAGATGGGTCAAAAGCGCGTCAAGGCAAAAAAAGGAAATTTGCCGGGATCGAGGTGAGAATAAACTGCAACAACAAAAGTGAGGATGTAAAAAATTAGTCGTCCCGGCAAACTCCGGAAAGGGGGGGACGGAATGGGGAGAGGAGAACGATAATCTGCTCGGTAACGGGATATCGACGAGATACACGTGGAAAAGAGCCTGTAGAAAGGATTTTGGGGCGCCTAAGTAAAACAGAGGAAGGGCGAGATATAGGAAAGGAATGATCACAGGCATAAAAACTGGGCACTGTTGCCGTTGGAGTGATATGGAAATTCCGAAAAAAGAGCTTTTGGGAGAAAGTGAATCGAGAAAACAAGGGGAAGGATGAGGTTATTGGCGATAGGAAAACCGGGATCTAGTCAACCGGGAAAAAATTAAGACAGAAATCGGGAAAAACGGAATATAAAACTTGTTCGCGGCTTTGGAATTCAGATAAAGGGAAACTCCGACCGTACGTCCGCAGAACGCTGGGAAAGGGACGATTTAACGTAAGGCTCAGCAACAGGAAAAGCAAAACACGAAAGCAATAAGAATGAGGGAGAAAAGCGAGAAGGAAAAAAGGGAGCGTGAGAAACAAGGCCGATCGGGGACCGCGGTCAATGAGCAAGGGAGGCAAGAAGGGGGGGAGTGCTCGAGGACCGAACCCCGATGAAAAGGACGGCGAATTCCAGAACGGCCTAATGGAAAAATCATCGTGGATGAAAAAAGAAAAAAATTGCCACTAAGGATCACCTATGCTTCTCATACGTGGTCAGGAGTATAAACTCCGAGGGAAAAGTGCGATTTTTGCCGAGCCGGGGACAGGGGATTCTTTTTCATTTTGAAGGTC
>Ga0179593_1713412_pt1 | contig 11021 bp, 14 predicted proteins | sample CZODoug2_1_08_16_FD_185931 | JGI IMG/M metagenome (GOLD analysis project Ga0179593, IMG submission 185931) | Vadose zone soil fungal communities from Angelo Coast Range Reserve, California, USA - CZODoug2_1_08_16fungal (PacBio error correction) | ecosystem: Environmental > Terrestrial > Soil >...
AGGAATGGAAAAAGGGTAGGGAAGGGGGGAAAGGGAAAAAGAAGGAAAAATGTATGCATTTCCAAGGTATATGCATTGAGTCATCCATCTTCTCATATTACTTATTGATTTTTGTGGTACCTGCCTCCAATAGCCTCAATGGAAGACTTTCATAAGGAAAGAGGGAGGAAAAGGGAAAAGGAAGGGAAAAAAAGCTGATACGTCCTTTTGATATCCTTGTCGCATGCTTGGAAAGTCATTAGTCTTCAGGGGAAAAGGTAGGAGAGAGAAGGAAAGAGGGAAAAAAGTCCCAAGCTGAAGATCCATCAGCTTCTGTTGTTTCATCCATTCTTTCTCTTCTTCAGTGAGTTTTGAGAACAAATGAGCAACTGCTAAAAGAGAATGGAGAAAGAGGGACCGAGGACAGCTCTCTCATCATACATATGTGGGATGACCATCTTACTGTCATTTCAACTTGGATTTTTTGAGGAAGCTTGAGCTGTTCAAACTCGAAGGGAGGGGAAAAAAGGGGGGGGTGGGAGGAGGAAAGAAAAAAAGAAACAATACCATACCTTGACCATAATAGTTCAAATGAGTCCAATCTTATTCAGTTATCTCATCATAGCACATGAGGTCACATCTGACTTTTAGGGAGGGGGAGGGGGGGAGGGGGGAAGGGGGAGAAAAAGAGAGATTATCCAAACAATAGCACATGGTGATCACTTGAATATTCTCACTGGAATTTCCATTTCACGGCTTAACTCTTTACGAGTGGGGAGAAGGAAAGAACAAAGGAAGGGAAAGCTTATTCCATGAGCCAAACCAGTCACATACTTTTAAATAAAGCTGTACCTAAGCAATGACCAATGTGGGTGCTATCTCCCACAAACCCAAATAGTGAGGAAGAGGGAGAAAAAGGAAGGGGGAGGGAAAAGAGAAAAAAAGCCATTGCCTGTCAGGCCTGATGGACCTAGGTACTTGTTTGCTCTCAGGCTGCCCCACAAAAACTCGCCATGTCGGGTGAGGAAGGGGGAAGGGGAAGAAGGGAGAAGGAGAGGGGAGCATTTCCTGTTGTTTGAGCCTGGAAGGTGCAACGAAAAAGGAAATCATCTCCATTTAATTTGGGATATGCGATAGCATTGTAATTGTCTTGAAAGAGTATACTCCCAGACGAAAAAAAACAAAGGGAAAAGGGGGGGGGGGAAGGAAAAGGCAACCTGCCAGAAGAGTGATCACTGTGGGGTATGATGTGTTGTCTTAGCACAGGGAGAAAAAGAGAACCTTGAATCCTTGGCAACATTGAGGTGACTTTTTTGCTTCAGCCCAGGTGAGATAGTCCAGCCGTGTCAAGGAGGGAAGGGAGGGGGGGGAAGAAGGGGGGAAGAGAACAAAGGTTGTACTTTTTGGTTGATTGAGGAAGAATGGGAGGGGAGGGGAGGGGGGACTCACCCGTACATTTTTTTCATTTCCAAGACTTTCGTCCTTCATTCCTTATGATTCAAAAAAAGGGAAAGGGGGGGGGAAAGAGGTGGGGGAAAGAAAGGAGAGGGGGGGGGGGTGATTGAGTTAGCATCCTTCTTTTTTGAACCTAATAATCGTATTTAGTTTAAGTGGGGTTGAAGAAGGGAAGAAAGGAAAAAGGAGGGGAAAAAAAGGGGGGGGAAAAAAGAAAAAAAAAGGCATTCTTTCATCACTTGGAATTCTAATTATTTTTTTTTGTGGTTGTGCATACTGGGTAAATAGTTAGGGGCTTGGAAATTAAAAAATAAACAGAAGAACAGGGGGGAGAAAGGAAAAAATGGTTGGGATACGTGATTGGGGCATAGGTGGTACCAGTATTAGATGCCATTGACACCCCATTTTTGCCGCTAAAAAAATAAAGCAGGGAGTGGGGAAAGAGGAAAAAAGATAGGAAAAAAAAAAAAAAAAAGGGGGAAAAAGGACGTGTTTGGATAGGGAGTGCTGGTGCTTTAAGAGGGTCCTTCTGTTTGATGTTGGAGAAATTTTGGTGTAAGCATGGCTGCGAAAGAAGGGGGGGGTGAAAGGGAAAGGGGGGAAAAAAAGAAGGGTTCCTCTCTTGGCATCTTGATGCAGGGTCACACATTGATTTCAGGCTGTGTATGCACAGCAGTCAAGGGGGGGGAAAAAAAAGAAAAGAAGAAGGGGAAATCGAAGCCTATTGGCTCAAGGAAGTGTGTGTACTATGTAATTGTAGCTCATCTACAGGTTGTAATTATGGCAGATCACAAATGACAAAGGTGCATGGAACAAAAAGGTTATCTGCCCCATAAAACACAACCACTGAGTCCAAACTCTGTTATCTAGAACTGAGGTGAACCAAATCACACTGGATAGGAAGCTGAGGAAAGAAGGGGGGGGAAGAAAAAGCCTGAGGGTTCACATAGGCCTTAGCTGAAAGAAAAGATGGCTCCCTTCTGCCTTTTTTTTGCAACCCCAAACACACACGGAAACCAAACAAATGGGGGAGAGAGGAAAATCTCAGCCATTAGGTGTTGATAACAGGATTCATTTGAAAGATATGAAGAGTGAACCTGAGAGAGGAGAGGGGGGGAGGGGGAAGGAAAGGGGGAAGAAGGAAAGGTTCAAAAGACCATCTGGGTACGCAATCAATTCATTATTGAAATTTCCACCACTCACATCTAGCAGTTTCCAGAAAAAGGCAGGAAGGGAAAGAAAGGGGAAAAAAAAAAAAAAAATGTTTTTGAACTAGCTTGGCATTCATGCAGTTGTGTGGAACGATAGATGTGAGTGGGGGAAAGGGAAGAGGAAGGGGAGGGGGAGGGGAAAAACCGGGGCCCCTTCACTTCTCACAATACCCCAGCTTTGATGGCCAATGGAGAAGAAAGGAAAAAAGAGGAAAGGAAGGAAAAGAAAGGAAGGATGAGATTGGAGTCCTTTGTGTGCCAATAGTTGCCTCAAATTTGTGTTGGTTGGACGTTGGGTGGGGGGGGGGGGGAAAAAAAGGGAAAGAAAAGAAGAAAAATGACCCTACAGTCTTGTGTCTATTCCATTCCTTTCCGCCTGGCCCCATCCTCACACCAGGCGGGGGCGGGAAGGGATAAGAATAAAGGGGAGAGGGGGAAAAAAAAAGAAAGATTGTGCAGATAACCTATGCTCATCTTTCTTCTTATCCATCTCATTCAGGTGGGTGGTGTGGACAGAAATTGGGGGGAAGGGGGGGGGGAGAGGAAAACCGTCCTGTAGCCAATAGGTTCGATGTCAGATTTTTTTTCAAAGCAGCTTTCTCAACCGCCCCACCCCCCAAAAGGAAAAGGAGGGAGGGGGGGAGAAAAAAGGTGTGACCCTGCATCAAGATGCAGAGAGGGAAGTTAATCCCAGGAACATTGTCCTCATCAAAAGGTGGTCCTGGGGAAGGAAAAACAGGGATGAGAAAAGGAGAAGGAAAAAGAATACCCTCCTTCCAGCACCAGCACTCCCTCTCAAACAAGCAGCATCCCCCCCGCACAAATGCATATTCAGGGCCATGGTACAACTTTCCTATAGGATAAAGGGGGGAGGAAGGGGGAGGGGAGCTACTGTTCCCCCCATTTCCCCAATCACAGTATTCCCCACCCCTTTATGCACTTTTATTATTATGACAGTTGTTTCCAGCCTAGGTAGGAGGGATTGGAAGGGACAAGCAACGCTAAAGAGGAAAAAAGAAAAAGTGATGACACATCCTGAAAATCCATCTTCTTTTGTTTATCATCTTCCTAAAGGAAAATGCTCTGGTGCATGTCTTACCTGCTTAACCCAACGTAAACAAAGAAGAAGGAAGGGGGAAAAGAAAGAAAAGGGCCTCCCAACACCCAGAATCCTCTCCCCCATATATTTCCCCTTTCTTTTTCTGTACTCAAAGTACTTAAGGGAAGAAGTCTTGGAAATGCAAAAATGTGCCTGGGGGAGGAAGGGGGGGGGGAAGGGGAAAAAAAACTTTATTCCTCATCAACAAAGTACACCCTTTGTTGTCACAATGAATATCACCACCAGGGCAACTCTAAGCCTGGGTAGAAGAGGAAGGAAAAGAGGGAAAAGAAAGGAAAAAAAACTCAATGTTGCCAAAGGATTCATGCCGCAGCATTCTCCTCCCATCCCTGGATTCTCACCTGAGGGATACCGGTGAAGAAACACCATAGACAAAAAGTGGAGGAAAAGGGAGGGAGGGGAAGGAGACCACAGCCATCACATTTGTTTTTTTGTCCTGTATTATACTTCTTTCAAGCCAATCAATGCTCTTCATAAGCAAAAAGTAAAGGAGATAGAAAGGGGAAGAAAAAAAGGCAAACAAACATTAATGAGATTCTTGCACATTGAAGAACACCTTAAGAAGTTGCATCAGCACTCACTGTATGTACAATCCAAGAGAAGAAGAGGGAGAGGTGGGGGAAAAAGGAACATGCAATTCCTGGCAGACAAGCAACCTTATTGTTTACTTTGCCCATCACTGATCCTTATCGAGGACATGTCCCGGGGCATTGGGGCAGCAGTCAGAAAGAGGGGGGGGGGGGGAAGGGAAAGAAAGAAAAAGGAGGAGGGGAAGGGGAACTGGTTTGTGTATCATGCATAAGATCAGTTGGGTTACATGTGATACTTTTTTAAACCACAACCCATGATGATGCACTGGGCGGCGAGGAGAGGGGAGGGGAAAGGAAAAAAAAAGGAGACTCTTCAAGTTCTCACCATGTTGCTATTGTTTGGGCTCACTTATTTTATTTGAAAAGGTGTCCTTGTCACTTAGCAATCGTGTGACCCGGCCAGGGGAGAAAAAGAAGAGAAAAGAAAAGAGAACTGCTATCTATTGGCCTCATTTTACCCTATATGGTCCAAGGTATGTTATTGTGTGACGTGGCGTGGCATGTTCCCCAAGAAAAGAGGAAAGGGGGGAGGGGGAAGGAAAAAAAAAAAAAAAAGGGAACAGCATCAAGCTTCCTCACAACTCCAAGTTTTACATGCCATTCAGATGGTCATCCACATATTTCATTCTTGAGAGAAGCCTGAAAAACTGGAAGAATATGAGCACTGTCCACAAGTGGGCACAGACTGGAAGAAGAAAGGGGAAGGGAAAAAGGGGAGAAAAAGAAAAAAAAGGGAAGCTTGTTCCATCATGGTGGGATCGTTTCCATATTTCCTGAACCTTTGGCAGTTATGTCATCTGAGCTTAGACCTAAATGGGGGGGGGGAAGAAGAAGAGGAAAGGGAAGGAAGCTGACCAAGACCCATCGCTTCAATCTTTGCATTACGCTGCACTTGAGCCCTCCAGAAGGCATGGTCAATGTGAAGCATAAAGAGTGGGGGGGGAGAAGGGAGAAGGAAAGAGAGGGCGACTCCAATGCATATACCTTTGCAATGCATCCATTTTTTTATCCCTGCATATCCTACTTTTCACGACATACTTTAGTCTTAATCTGTCACAAAGGCAAATCACAGAAAAGAAAAAGGGGGGAAAGGAAAGGGAAAGGGAAGAGAGAGAAAAAAAGAGGGGGGGAGTTGTCCCTTGTGAAACAGATTAAGGACTAAATTATGTCCGTTTCACAGTAGGATCTGCAGGGATCAAAAATGTATGCATGCAAAGGTATTGCATTGGATCACCATCGGAGCATGGACTGTGGAGGGGGGGGGGGGGGGAAAGAAGAAAAGAAAGAAGGACGCAATGCAGTTAATGCACTATGAAGAGATGGTTCTTGGTCAGAGTAGAAGGCTGTGAGCCTGTCAGCATGCGTGAAAGGGCAGGAGGAGGAAAAGGAAAACCTTTGGCCCAGCCAATAATTTTCATTAACTCTGTCACCCGCTCCCCAGAATAGTTCACACAAATGGAGAAGAAGAGGGGGGGGAAAAAAATGAAATCACATGCTAAAACTAGATGAAATAAGTCCCGGGGGACCCAAGATTTTGACTCATTGCTCATATCTCTCAGTTTTTCAGCTCTCTCAAGCATACATAGTTGGATGACCATCTGACTGGAAGGGAAAAAAGGGGAGGGGGGGGGGGAGGGAAAAAAGGCTTTCCTTGATGAGCATTCCTGCCTGCCATTGTATATTAGTTATTTGGGACCCATGAAAGAAAGTCACACATAACATACCTTGACCAGAAGAGGGTCAAAAGGAGGAAAGAGGGAGAAGGGGAGAAAAGAATTTGATATCACTGCTGGTCACAGATTGATAATGTGCACAAGACACCTTGTCAATAAATAGTGAGCCAACAATAGAACTGGGAGAAAGGGAAAAGGGGAAAAAGGGAAGGAAAGGAGAGCATTAACTCTTTACCATTGGCTCACGAATCATAGCATCAAGTTCAATCATCATGGGGGTTGTTGTTTAAACACAAGGGGGGAAAGGGGAAAAGAAAGCTGTACCTTAGCAATGACCATTGTGGTTGCTATTCAATCCTCACCCACCCAAATATTTCCGACTTCTGCTCCTGCCTGGGGACCTGTCCTCGATCAGGAATCATTGATGGCAGAAAAGAAGGGAGGGGAGAAAGGAGAAGAAAAAAAGGGCACCATGATCAGTTCTGAGGTGATTGTCCTACATTTAGGTTGCTTAGGCAACTTCTTAAGGTGTGTCTTCAATGGGCCAAGAATCTCATTTCTGTGGGGTTGGCAGGGAAGGGGAAAGGGGAAAAAAGGAAGAAAAGAGCCACATCAATCATCTCCTTGCCTTTGGGATATGAGAGAGCATTGATTGGCTTGAAAAAGTAGTAACCGAAAAAAAAAAAGGGGGGGAAGGAGGGGGGGGACACAGCAAAACCTTCCAAAGAGTGCATCACTGTTGGTGGTAATGATGTTTTCTTCACAGTATCTAATCAAGTGAGAGAAAGAGGGAGAAAAGAAAAAGAAAAAAGCCAGTTGAGATAAGTCACCTGTTTTCCCCAACTGATGTCAGATGTTTCCGGAATATGAGACAAGGCCTAGAGTTGACGTGTGGGTGATAGTCAAGGTAAACAAAGGGGGGAGGGGGGGAGGGGGAAGGGGGGGGAAAAAGATAAATGTGGTCAGCAAAACGTTGAAAAACTCCAATCAAATGGACTCACCAGGAACAGTGTTTTTGGCATTTCCAAGACTTCTGCCCCGGCTGAAGGGGAAGAAAAAAAAGGGAAAGAGGTGTTTGGAGTCCTGTATCATTGATGTCTTGCACTTCCACTTCAGTCACTGGTTATTGAGCAGCCTTCTTGGGAACCTAGATATAGTAGGACGTGTAAGGTGGGGGGAAGGAGGGAAAAGAAAAGGAAACCAGACTCTGTCTTTTCATTCTGGTCATCACTTGGAAGATAATTAGTTGTTTTTTTTTGGTGGCAGACGGGTAAATAGTTTAGAGTGGAGGGGGAAAGGACAAGCAATAAGAAAAAGGAGAAAAAAGGGGATTTGGGGCCTGGTGGTACCATAGTAGATGCCATTGACAGGCCCATTTTTGCAGCTAAACTAAGCAGGGCAGTGAAATATACAACAGGGATAAATCAGAAGGTGTTACAATGGGAAAAAGAAGAGGGAGGGGGGGGAAAAAAGGGTCTTCTTTTGAGGTTTAGAAATTTGTTTATCATTGTCTGCATCCGCCCTGTTGAGGCAGGTAAAAAAGAAAAGGGAGAAAGAAACTTCCCAACTTCCTCCTCTCTTGGCATCTTGATGCAGTGTCACACATTGATTTCAGGCTGGGTAATGCAAAGAAGTCAAGGGGGGGGAAAAAAAGAAAAAGAAAGAAAAAAACTCTGCATCGAAGCCTCTTGGCTCCAGACTGGTGTTACTATTTAAATTGGTAGCCTCATTACAGTGGTAATTATGTCATAGAAAAAAGGAAACAAAAAAGGGGAGAAAAAAGGAGATGTCTAAGAGAAAAGATGAGCCTGATGTTTCTGCCCAGAAAAACAAAGGGGAAGAAAGGGGGGAGGAAAGTCCAAGCCCCCGACTGTGGTGGGATGTGCAAGGCCTTGCAAGGCATGGCAATAGACACAAGACTGAGGGTCAGCAGAGGCTTAGCTGAAAGAAAGAGGGATCAATGCGGAAAGGGGGGGAAAAGAAAAAAGACACCAACACAACTTTGAGGCAATCTTGCACCCAAGGCCTCCAATCTCAGCCATGAGGTTTTGAGAACGGATGCAGTGGAAAGAGAGGAAGAGGGGGAAGGGAGGAAGAAGGGGGGGGGGGTGAGACTTTGCAGGGTCCCCCGGTTTGCAATACCATCTGGGTAGCAAATCAAGTCATTATTTGCAATTTTCACCACTCACATCTATCAGTGGTCAACTCACAACAGGAAAGGAAGCCAAAAAAAGAGGGGAAAAAAGGGGGAAAAGGGAGAAGAAAAGAAAGAAGTTTGTTATGGAACTTATCGATTTGAGTGGTGAAATTTCAATAATGATTGATTGCTTCCCCAGATGGTCTTCAAACCTGGGACCCGCCACGGCGAAAGAAAAAAGGGGGGGGAAAAAAAAAAAAAAGAATATCTTTCAAATGCATCCTGTTCTCAACACCTCATGGCTTATATGTGGAGTCCTTGGTGCCAAGAGGGCCTCAAGGGGGGGGGGGGGAGGGAAAGTCTTTCATCTATAGCCTCTGCTGACCCGCCAGTCTGTGTTCTATGCCCATGCCTTGCAAGCCTTGCACAGCCTCAACAAAGGAGGGGAAGGGAGGGAGAAGGAAGGGGGGGGAAAAAAAGAAAAGGGGGCTCAGTGGTTTTGTGTTTTTTGGGCAGATAACATATCTCATCTTTTTCTTTTGCCATCTCATTCAAGGGGGGGGGGGGGGGGGGGGGAAAGGGGGGGGGGGAATTTACATAGTCCCACCCCTCCTGGAGCCAATAGGCTTTTTTCAGATTTTTTTTCAGCAGCTTTCTCAACCTCCCACCCCCACAATGGGGGGGGGGGAGGGGGGGGGGAGACCCAGCCTGAAATCAATGTGTTAACCCTGCATCAATTGCCATATAGGGAAGTTGATCCGGCCGGAACTTGTCTCATCAAAAGGGTTCAACCGGGGGAAGGGGGGGAAGGGAGGAAGAGAAGGACCCCTAACAGAGACCCTCTTCAGCACCAGCACTCCCTCTCACCAAGCAAGCAGTGCACAAATTCACTTCTTAGTGGCCATGGGTAAAACATTTCTGTCTTATCCACTGTGGGTCTCGGTAAAAGAAGAGAAGGGGAGGAAAAAAAAGGAAAAAGGGCCCCAATCACCGTATTCCCCAACCATTGATGAAGTTGAGGATGAGACAGGTTTATCCCACACTAGGTAGGAAAGGGGATTGTAATTTCACAGCACGCGAACGAGGGTAAAAGAAAAGGAAAAAAAGGGAAGCGTCTGTGTGGATAAATCTGCAGAAAAAGTACAATGTGCTCTGGTGCCTGTCTTACCTGCTTAACCCCAACTAAACTAAATACGAGGATCGAGGGGAAAAAGAAAAGAGAAAAAGAAGAAGCAATGCTCTCAGGACGCCCCACACCGCCGACGCGTCTCTACCCAAGATTTGACCACTGTCTTTTCTGGAAGCAGAAGGAGGGAAGGGGGAAGGGAGGGGAATTTTCTTGCGTTTTCCACCTTTTTTTGCGCCGCCCATTTTCGCTTCCTAGCATAAAACTGTATGCCTCATCAACAAAGTACCACCCGGGGGGGCAAAGGAAGAGAAAAAAAAAAAAGACAGGCTGACTATCTCACCTGGGCTGAAGCAAACAACTTCACCTCAATGTTGCCACAGATTCATAGGCCCAGCAGCTCAGACATCCCTGGATTCTCAACTGGAGGAGATAAAGGGAAGAAAAGAAGAAGATGTGAGTGCTCATTTAGACTTATCATGTTACAACAATCCCTCACATTTGTGTTTTTTTGTAGGGAGGATAATGAGTGAAGAAAAAGGAGAGAGAAAAGAGCCTCACATGCTTCCTATCGTTAACCTTCCATGCTTCAAACAAACATTAAATGAGATTCTGGGCACAGTGAAGAAAAAAGGAAAGAAATGGAGAAGGAAAAGGGGGGGGGGGGTTTTTTGGTGCAGCTCTAGATCAACAATTACCTCTTTCATCATCCTTCCATCAATGCCTGGTCAGAACAAGCAACACTGAGGTTACTTTCCATCCACTGATGCCTGGGAGCGGAAGGGAAAGGGAGGAAAAAAAAAAGAAAAGAGGGGGCAACCCACCCTTTTCATTTCTTATTACAGCTTTATTTAAAGTATTTGCCTGGTTGTTATCATGCATACATCAGTTGGGTGACTTGATATGTTGAAACAAAAACAAAGGAAAGGGAGAAGGGGGGGGAGAAGGGAAGAAAAAGTGATACTCTTCAAGTTCTCACCATGTCTATTGGTTTGCTCACTTATTTATTTGAAAAGGTGTCCTTGTGCCATTATCAATCTGTGCCCAGCAGTGATATCAAGAAAAAGAAGAAAAAAAAAGGAAAGGGGAGGGGGGATACTCATTGTGACTCATTTGAACTATTATTTGTCCAGGTATTTTTATTGTGTGACTTTTCTTTCATGGTCCCAATAACTATTACAATTGCAGGGAATGGAGGCTCATCAAAGAAAAAAAAAAAGGGGGGAAGGAAGAGGGAAAACACACTCCAAGTTGACAGCCCGTCAGATGGTCATCACATATGTCATTCTTGAGAGAGCTGAAAACTGAGAGATATGAGCATGAGTCCACAATCTTGGTCCAGCTTTATGTCAATCTGTGTGAGCAGGTGGAAGGAAGGGGGGGGGGGAAGAAAAGAAGGAAGGGGATCTTCATCTTGGGAAAGATGATGGGAGCGTGTTTACATATTTCCTGAACCTTCTTGTCAGTATGTATCTGAGCTTAGACTACCTTGTAAGGAAGAATAAGGATGGAAGAGGGAAGGGGGGAAGGGAAAGAAGGAGGAAAGAAAAAGGCATGTTCAATGTGTGCCTCCAGCTTGAATTATAATTATTCCATGAGTCTCTTTAGGCAGGTACCACAAAAATCAATAAGGACTATAGAAGAAGGAGGAATAAAAGGGAATAGAACGGGGAGGAAGAAAGGGGGAAAGAAGAAAAAAAAAGAAGGAAACATTGTTAAGGACCTTTATG
>Ga0179593_1758041_pt1 | contig 11021 bp, 10 predicted proteins | sample CZODoug2_1_08_16_FD_185931 | JGI IMG/M metagenome (GOLD analysis project Ga0179593, IMG submission 185931) | Vadose zone soil fungal communities from Angelo Coast Range Reserve, California, USA - CZODoug2_1_08_16fungal (PacBio error correction) | ecosystem: Environmental > Terrestrial > Soil >...
GCTTAGCCCAGCCAGTTTGAGGGCGTGGAATAGTACTCACCAAAAGCAAGATCAACGCTGAGGGGGTGAGAGATAATGGGCTGAAAGGACACGAGGGAGCCAACTTTAGGCCGCCTCCACCTTGGGGGAAAAAAGGGAACGTAGTTTCCGACTGTTCGTAAAAAGAGTGTCTTAGAGAAAAAACAAACATCATCATTTTATCAGGAAAAAGCCCACCAAAAGTGGCCACTATGATCTAGAATTTAGAAGTAGAGGGTTGGGAGGAACTCCCTAAAGAATCGCACCTCAAAAAAGTCGAAGAACAATATTGAGTCCGGCCGCGCGCGGACCTTTGGATTGCCCGCCTCGTCGAAGTATGTGAAGGGGAAAAAGGGTATTTCACGTCGGGGCGGAAAGAGTAGCAGGAACTCCGCTACAGGATTGTTACTTGGATAATTATATCCAAGATGCATAGTGGTCGATGAAGATTCAGCCCTCCAAGCCCCCTTCCCACGGGACCCGTGGGGCTCCCGGAAGCACATGACATAGGAGCCATAGGGAGGGGTTACTATCTTGGGCTCGGGCGAGGAATGACAGAAAGAACTCAGCCTCAGTAGATAGTTCCGAGCCGAAAAAAACTAAAGAGAACCCCTAAAAAAAAAAAGTGGGGGCCGTAAGGGACCAACCGGGGGGGGACGTCCGGATCAATGGGCGAAAACTCGCCAACCGGGACTGCCGTTAATAGAAAAAAACAAGGGGAGCAACCAAGCCGGCCACATATGAAATCCAAATCAGGTCAAGAGGGGACAACAGAAACCACGACAAGGGCGGACGGTAAAAGATAAAATCAGAAGGTCAGTTGTGGGGCGGAAGGGGACCAATTAGACGTCACTGGGGGGGAGAAAGGGGTGCAAATCGAAAGAAAAAGTTCAACCCGTAAGAAACAAAAAGGGGGAAACGTGGATGTGCCTAAAACACCGAGCACGCTTTCCCACCAGACAACCGAGCGTAACAGTAGGAAGCCAGGCACATCTCAGATAACAAAAGGCAGAAGGGGGAAAACATTTTACGGGAAAAGGGAAAAACAACGAAACCTCGCTGAGATGCAAACGAGGCTCAAACCACTGCCTTCCCATCCAAGGGATTTGGGGGACAAACGTCCTTGTGACGTTAAAGAATCAAGCGGAATAACACAAAAAAATGGTACAGGACACCATGTTAGGAAGGGACACCTTAAGTCACTTCAAGGTGGGGGGGGGTTGGGGTTTTCGGGAGCAAACTGGAGAAAAAAAGACCGAAACAGGCACGTAGCCCACTCAGAGTTCGAAAGGGAACAGGTAGAAACAGAGACCAAAAAAAACAAAACGGTACCAACCTAGTGAGAAAGTCTCTTAGGGACGGAATTGATCTTGGGGAAACCCGGTAAGGTACTCGGGGGCGGGGGCACCCACCAAATCACAGAACCGGGACCTGGGGGGGTGTGAACTAATGCGCCACCCCACAGAACCGGCGTTCGGGTGCCCCCCCGTTTCCGCGTCCCGGTGGTTGGGGGTCTGAACGGGGGGTGGGCACTTCAAAAGTTTTCAGTGTGTTCACATGGGGGCAGCTCTTCTGCCGGACAACAGCCTTGTCAGGAAATGCCGATGAAACGTTGTTTGTCAGGGTAAACGCAGAGCTCACGGACCCAGGTATGCCAGAGGGCGCGGCAGACTGGGAAAGGTTCAGAAGCGGCTTCGGCCGGCCACTTGGGGACCCACACCCTGCCACCAAAGAAAACAGCCTTACCTTTCATCATCATTTTAAAAAAAAAAAAAAAAGGCCCCAGGCGCAAGATAAGGGTCAAGAAGGGGAGTGGTTTCAAAGAGAAAATGTCGGCGGCTGCGAGGGGCGGGCATGATTGTCGGTTAAAACTCGTCTAAAAGGGGGAACGAACGACACAACGGAAACTGGTTGATACAGAAGGAAAGGTCAAGACGAGCCGTCCCAAAAACCGCAAGTTTGCGAGTGGGCAGCGGGGGGTGGGCACAAAGAAGTGGGAGGGCAAAAAAAGAAGGACACGTGAATTTATCAAGCGGTAAAGGAGCTGGGATTGGCATAAAGGACCAATTGTGCAGAAGGGGGGAAGAAAAGGGCAAAAGAGGATACTTCCGCCGAGATGGACAGGGGAACCGAGTAGCAGATTAGCACGCGAAGTAGGGAAAACAGTGGTAGTGATATCGGGTCGTGAAAAATGGGAGAAAAGACCGAAAGAGAAACGGGGGAATTCCAAAAGGGTGAGCCTTGGGAAAAAACTAAAACCGCTCTTAATAACGGTGCTCTCACGTAACCTGGGGAAAAAAACCATGTTAATACTGAGTAGTTCGGTGAAAGGGATCCTACGAAAAAGGGGGAAAGAACGTAAGGGTCTGCACCTCCTCTTGTTCCCTGGATGTGGCAAAAACGGGGAATCGGGGGGAAGCAACGACAGGGAACTCTCCCGTCATCTTCCTCTTCCTAAGGGGACAAATCTTCTTGTGAACAGAACTCTGTTTTGAGAATTGACACCTTCCACCCCATCAGGCACCGTCACCTACGAAACCACACCATAACTGCCCTAACCCGCCCCCTCCCTCTGGTCTGCGTCTATTTAGCCGAAGACCATTGGTATCTACCCTTCGGTCCTTGGAGGTGTCCCGGAGGATTTTGCTGGCGTCTGAAAAGGAAGGAAAATCACAATGAGGGGCCCAGAGTGGCAAAAAAAGGCCACAGGATAACAGAAAATGGGCGTGCGCATCTAAGTAAAGGTGATGGTAAGACACGGGAAGGATAGGGGAAGGGTCTTTGAAATAGGTAGTCCGGTTGGCGTTAACTGCCCGAAAAAACCGGGAGGTTTTGGGCTGGGGGGAGCTATTCGGTCCAGATCCTGCTTGACCTCCACCGGGGGCTGGCCAAACACGTACCTCCGGGGGGGGGCTGGAGGTAGTTGGGAGAGTGGGGTGACTACCTGGGGGGTGAAATAGGTCTCACCCGGGTTGTTTCCGGGTCGCGTCGGGGGGCACGCAATTGATTAGAAATGGGCACCTCTCTGTTGGAGGATGGAGTCCCTTCCAGGGGATGAGGGCGAGGCGGTCGCCGCTGGGTAGGGAGGAAGCCTTGTATTGTCCCAAAAAATAGCTCCATCTTAGTGGGGTGTAAGAGGCTCAAGGGTGAACCTGGTTTCAGTTCGGGGAGGGGGGGTTTGTGCCCGGGTAAAAGGGGAGGGATTTAGAGACAACAGGTGTCTGGCTGGTGGGAGGGTGAAACGGGAAAAGCTAGTAAAGATGAGTGGCCAATTAGAGGACAGCCGGGGTTTAGAGAAAGTTGTTTTGCAAAGCCCACCAGAGTGAACAAACTCTACAAGTGTCGAGCCGCGGGGGGGTTCGCGGATGGGCTGGCCAGTCCGGGGGGGGGGCGGGTTGGCAGAAGCCGCGCCAAATCGAGGGGGGGGTATGAGCGAGCAAAAGTTAAAAATAATCGGAAAAATAAAGATTGTGCGAGTGAAAAAGGTCGACGTTCTTAAAGAGAAGATTAGGGGCTGGAGCAGCTTATGGAAGGAGCCAATTATTGGGTGCGGGGGAAAAGACAAATGACTGTTAAAAAATCAACCATACGAATCAACGCATACAAAAAACAATGGGGGGGGGGGGAATAAAAAAAAAAACAGAACTGGAGTTGAGCAAAATCCCTTTGTGAGTTCAATTAAAGGGGGGTCCAAAAAAAGCCAACCAGCCGTTTGGCTTTGGGGGGAAAACGAGCTGGGGGCGTAAAAAGGCATTGCGAGGTTGCGGTCGGGAAAAAGTCGTGAATTGGCTTTTGGGGGCACCACCCACAGCGCTGCACACAAAAACGCGAGACGGGGGGGGGGTAAGTCGGGGAAGCTAGACCAACAACAAAACACAAGGGGATGAAAAAAGAGAGAGGGGGGAGGAGAGGTCCGGGGGCACCGGGGACACTAAAATTTTGGTATGGGGAGGAAGAGGGGAGAACTTGGGAAACGGAGGAAAACGGGTAAGTGACAAGCCCACGGGGGGGACGGGAGGCTCGGAGGCGAAGCGGGGGAAAGATCAAAAAGGGGGGGAAGAAGGGGAAAACTGAGGGGGTGCAGGAAAACTCCCTAGAATCGGAAAAAGAGAAAGAAAAAAAAAGAAAAAAGAAAAGAAAGGGGGGGGGGAAAAAAGGGGGGGAGAACCGGGGATCAGGGGGGCAAGAAAAAGAGCGGTGTGGGGGATGGGTGAAAAACTTTGGGTCAAATTATGCAAAAAGGGTGCCAATCAAGCATTCAACTACTGACTTAGAAAGGGAGTGGAAGAACTCGGGGGAGCAAAGTGTGGGGACCTCAGGACTGATGTGGGGGGGGGAACTGCGGTGAAAACACGTCGTACAGGCACGAAGAAAAAGAAAAGAGGGATTTGGCGCCGACAGCTAGAAGACGGTGTAGGTTGTAATAAAATCTACTCGCCCGAGAATGAAGATTGTTTCCATATTGGGGGTGGTGGGGCACTCGTGGGGTGACGAAAAAAACAAACCATCTGGGCCAGGGGGGGGGGGAGAGCGAATAACATGTCACACATCACAAGAAAAAAACCAACAACGGGAATTTTGGAAGAGAAAAGCAAAACTGAAAGAAAATAAAAACCTCGGACTCGGTAGAGCGTTGTTCAAAAAAAAACGTCGCATGTAGGGACTGTTGGGAGAATAAGGTTTATGACGGACTGAGTTATTTAAATTTGCCGGGACGGGCCATCTACTGGATTCACTGGGTAAAAAGCTTTGTAAAGGGGTTCCTGTGAGTCTGAAAAGCTTAGGTGTCAGGATGCATGGGAGTCGAAGCGGCGGGGGGAACTGGGAGATTAGAGGAAGGTCGATAAAGTGAAGGGGGGGGGTGGGAAAAACAAAAAAAAAAAAAAAAAAAAATAGAAAAAAAAAAAAAAAAAAAAGGTAATGAAAAAGAAGGAAAGTAGAGGTGAAAAAAAGAAAAAATGTTAAAAAACGAACAAATAAACAATGGAACAGAAAAAGAAACACCAAAAAACAAAAAAAAAAAACAAACCAAAAAAAAAAAAAAAAAACATCGGGCGACAATGCCTGCATCGGCTTAAAAAAATGGGTATACAGCGGCAAGGGACGCGACACGGCGAAAAAAAACTGGTTGTGGGACACTGGGTGAAAAAAAAGGACCAGCAGACAAAGGATTGCAAACCACAGAGGCAAGCCCACAATCAAGAGGTCAAAATTTCTACGGGTGGTGGATCTGCGTTTTGGGGTTGGGGTCGATGGGAGAGTAAAAGGGACACTTTATGGGCCCCTTATGTGGTAGTGGAGAGGAACAGCGTAAAACAAATTGGAGGAAACGAGTACTAGAAATGGCGTTCGCATGTTCGAAGGGATCCGAGTCGTCCCGGATTGGCCGAGAAGAACAGGTACTATTGAAAGTCACTGTCCGGGGACCAAAGATAAAAGAGCCTCCAGGGTGCGGGGGTCGAAGGTAGTCTGAGTAGTGGTGTTTGGTCGGTGCGCGTACGGTTGCTCTTTTAGGATCCAAACCTGAAAATGTACGTAACAGATGGGTGAAGTTGCGTCGGCTTCTCTTCAGGAACAAGAGCTGTTCTTGTCTGCCCTGGGGTCTCATATGTCAGGTGCTAATCCAAATTGCTTCGGTCTTTGCAATTTCGGCGTAAATCCTCGGGGTGCAAGTATGAAAGGGGGGAAAGACTGATTCACTGAGAAAAATAATTCGGCCGAGGTCAAGCCATGACGATTTTCACAAACAAACAACTACTAAGGGGGCGGAGGGGTAAAATAAAGGTGCGAACACCGAAGGTGGGAAGGGGGGAATCACCTGCTGGCCGGTTTTGGATTGTGGTTAAAAAGGAGACGGGAAAGCTTCTCGAGACACGAGGGGGGAAGGGAAATCGTCACAAAGTCAACTTATTCTCCTAAAGCGGGGTGGCGACTCAATTCAGCAAGTCGTAACAACATCGTCAGGGGGGGGCCTTTCCCAGCAAAATACTCCGGCTCGGAAGGGGGGGAGAAAAATTTCCAACAAACATGATGTGTGGGGACCTGGATCCTAAAAGGCTAAAAAAGTCACTCCGGGGGGGCCTCAGCGCTCACATAACTCCTAAAAAAAAGGAGTCACAGAGCGTGTTCAAATAGCTTGCGCGTAATTCGACACGGTTCCAAAAAAACGCTATCGCGGGAAAATTCAAGAGGGGGGAAACGGGTTCGCGATGGCAAGACGGGACCGGGTTGAATTGAGGGTCCCCAAAAAAAAAAAAAAAAAAAAAAACCGGAAAGAGGGAGGGAGGTCATAAAGGCCAGGGGAGTGGAGATACATCGGGGACTAATGGGCAGCGTGTCGCCGGGAACGCCATGAAAAGGATATCAATGTTTTAAGGCCTGGGGACAAACGTTGGCAAGTACAAAAAAAAAGCCTTAGGTGACGCCATCCAAGTGGGGGGGGATTTAGACTCCAAATTGAATTGGGCCCCGGAAAAATGGATTGGGGGTGCGAGTACTTCCGCCTGAGGGCAAGCCGTGGGTACTGATCAGACTGGGGATGGTAATTCCCTCAGCAGGAGGGGGTTGTTCTTGTGCATTTAGGAAAAAAAAGGGGGTTGGGGACAGATCCCGTGCGAGCCCAGAGAGAGGGGGTTTGCACGCAAAGCAAAGGCATGGGCCCGGGGGGCCCAATGATGTGGTGTAGGGCACACCTATCCGAGCGGCTTAGCGTACAAAGATCGAGTAAAGGTATCAAAGAACCGATAAGGAGGGAAGTCACAAAAACAAGAACAGATTTTATCGGCGGAAAGAGTGTGAAGTGTGGGACTCGGCCGGCGAGGCAGGAAGCCAGTCCGGAAAAGGGCTTGTGCGAAATGTAACGCAAGGGGAGTTCGGGCAAAGAGGGGGGTGGAAGCAGCGCCGATGAAGGAAGGGAGACGGGGTGTTAAATCAGCCGAGGGTCCGGGCGGGGGAGGGGCGGTTCGGAAGGGGGTTCTCCGCCGGGTCGGGTCCTGCAAAAGACAATAGGTCGGGGCGGGGGGGATGGGTAAAGAAAAACATAGAGGGACCTGCAGGTGGAGGAAGACCGAGAGAAGTAAAGTGGGCGGCGGAGGGGAGATGGGGGGGGACTGCGTACACGTGACGAAACTATAGGTAAAGGACGAAAGACATCAGCAGGGGGGGAAGTCCGTCCCGAAGACCATTGGGTGGGTTTGGGTTCTAAAAAAAGAAAGGGGGGGGGGTGGAGTACGCGTTGCAAGCAGGCCGATATCAGCGCCGAGAGGGGAAGCCAGAAACTGTGGTCGAAAAAGGGGTCTACATCAAAAATAGACCAAAGAAAAACAACAAAACGGGAAAAAGAGAGAGGAGGGTATACCAAAAGGAAGAGGGGGGGCCTTTTGTCAACAAACACTCTGGGAAAGGGCGACTAAAAGATCGTGGCAAAAGGAAGGCAACCGTCAAAGCTCCGCCACCCCTGTCCTTGGAGTGACAAACCAAAAACAAAGGAGAAGCCCATGAGGAGGTACGAGCGTGGTCCGGGGCTCTGAAAAGGGTTCTCAGGGGAAAATAGGAAAAAGGGCAATCTGGTGCAAGGAGCTCTAACGGGAAGAAAGCAACCCTTTGGAATTCTTCAAATGAAAAAACGGGAAGTTCGGCAGTGCGTCCGCTGACGAAACGGGGAGGGAAGGAAGGTCCCTAACCGAAGGGAAAAGAGGCTAATGGTGCAGTCTCTCAAGCGGGAGCCTGGGAAGGGTCGTTTCTCCCCTCCCCGCATAGAGAAAACCCCACGTCCGGGGCCGGCCTCACGCCTCGGAGCTTAAGCGTCTTCCAGGGGGAACCCCAACCCATCCTACTCGAGGAAAAAAGTATATTTAAACTCTAGACGACAAAAAAGCAAAAATCTTGGCCCATCCCTTTCGAGAACCTTACTAAAAAATACTAGTTGATGAACATGGAGAAGAACAAATTCTGGGAATAGAGGAGTTGGGGGTACGTTAAAGGTTTTCTGAATGGATTTCCAAAGGGGAAAGGAGCACCGACCCGCCCCCGAGGAAAAGCCATGAAAAAAAACCCGCAATTGCGAACACCGGAAAATATGGAATTGGGGGTGTTCTAGGGCCGTCATGGGAGTTGGGCGACAAGAGGAGCTTGGAGGGGGATATTTGGCTACTAAATAGGGGAGAAAACATTCGCTGGAGGCCAGCAGTAGAAGAGGGGGTGTTCTTTGCCACTAAGGAGGGGGCGGGTGTGCTGTTCTGATGTGATCTTCAAGGGGGCTAGTTTGTAAAATAACAGAGAAATGGTGAGAAAAAAAAAAAAAAACAATGCACAACGAGGGAAAAAAGGCCGATATACTACACGGGATAACGGATACTACGTGCCACTAGTGTTGGATGAAAATCGGGGGGACACACCAGTAACCAGCCACATTAATTGCGACATGCGATTTCTACAATATCAGAAATCAATTTAGGCTCGCTCACAAGATCGATAGCAAAAAATCCAGCAAGGGAAAAAAAGTAGCAGAACGCTGGAACAGATAGTGGAAAAACAAAAAACAGGAGGGAAAGTATGAAAAAGCTGTTGCGCAAGTCCGGCCTAGTGAATGGAGAACAGTGGGGGTGGGTTTTTTGGGCGGGAAAATTGCGTAATGAGAAAAAAGAAAACGAAAGAGGAGCCAGCGTTAGCAACCTCGAAAAGAGGCCAGTAAAAGGCGAATCAACGAAAGCAAAAGGGATTGCAAAGAGTAGAAGGATCGCAGTAGGACGCTTGGGGGTGAAAAAAGGGCCTGTACCAAAAGAAGGCGGGGGGGGAGGGGTGGGGTGGGGGGTAAAAGGGACCAAAAGGGGAAGGGGGATGGGATCCAGGCAATGGGGGGGCGAGCCTGGTGGGGACTGGGTGGGGGGTGATCGCTGCACGGGGGGGGAACGAAAATTTTCAAATTTTCCACGGGTTGGCGGCGGGGAATTTTGCCTGAGCGACGAACCGAACCAAGACGGAGACCTTTCGACTGTCCTTACGAAAATCATGACGGTGGCAGTTGTTTTCTACCGTGGACACCGAGAAGCGTCCGATGGGAGGCAGGGAGACCTTGCTTCCACCTCGACCTTGCACATGAGAGGTGGGGGTGTGTGGGGGGCCTTCTCGCCGTCCGGCATTGGGCGGGGAGGCTGGGGGGAAAGACCAACCGGCCCCAGTTTCCGTTTTTGGAGGGGGAACTGCACAACAAATCTGATCACAAAAAGTATCGTGGGACAAGCTTCCTACAAAGCTTAGAGCTGGATGGGGGGCGAAAATCGATTTAACGGTGGGGAAGGGCAGGTGGAACTGCTTTCGGTAGACCTCGTCTGGTGCTTATGAGGAAAAATCTACGTAGGGATCCCTACAAAACAGCATGTTTCAATAAAAAAACAAGGACGGTTCCTCCCTTCAAAAATCCCACCCCTCATGTGCCAAGGGGCATCGGGTGGGAACGGAATGCAAAACACCGTATGAAAAGAATGTGGGTGGGGGGTAGTCCGTCTGGAAAGAGGTGGTGGGTCATCCTGCATGCGAAAGGGGGACAAAGCCGCCGGATCATGAGAATTATGCGGGTAATGGTATTGATCCGAATGAAAGCGAGTATCGCAAACAGAAGGCTAATTATTATGAAAGAAAATGGCGATTACGGTTTTCTTTAAGAGAGCCATCGTAAAGGCCGGAAAAAGAGGGATCGCCTGTTCATTTCCTGGGGGATCTCCTTGGGAGAAAGGAAACTACAGTGCACGAAAAGCTTGCTCCAAAAACTTGCAAGAAGAATACATCTCTTTAGGGCGAACACCCTACTCAGGGCCGTTACTGGGACCCATCTTCTTTCTTTGGACGGGGGGCCACCCACTCCTGAGAGATAATGAACGAAGAGCAAGTGCGACCACGGACGGACGCGGATCATACGAAAGACTAACAGGAGGAAAAAAAATAAAGTTGGCCGACAACACGTTAACCAGAGGGCCGGCGACCCGACGTAAGAAGCAAAAAGAAATCCGATCCGGTAGGCAGAACAAGAAACCGAACAGCATCCGAAGGGCAACTAGTGATGGTAGGGACGGGAGTTCAAATAAAATGGGGTACCCAATCTGGCAAACTCCAATGTGGCCTATACAGACCCCGGAGGAGTTGTGCGGAACGGGAAACCTTTAAGGTGGGAAGCTTACAAAAAAAAAATCATACGTCTAATCCTCGCAATGACGTAGAAAAAGGGACGGGATGCCCGAACTCACGCAACTAGCGATCTACCGCCGACTGGCCCCGGCTCTTCAAACGGGGAGAGCAATTGCAGCCCCCTCCACAACAGTCCTGTCAGAATCAAAAGGCTCAAGGTGACTGGGGCAAGAGAGTGGAAAGGGGTTTAATTAAAAGGGGGGTGTTGGGGATGGGGGGGTAGGGAAGTGGTTGGGAACTGTAGGCGAAAACCGAAAAGGGAAGAGCAAGAGGGTTGTGGAACAAGCAAAGTCCAAAAAGGAAGACACACCAGCGGTTCCCAATGTAGAGCCGTACACGTGTGCAGATTTGGGTGTGGTGGGCGAGCACGCAAAAACATCGATTGGAAATATGGAGGAAAACAAAAAAGCCAGACGCAGACACAAAAAAAAAAAAAAAGAAATGTTTGAGGGTTCAGGCGGTGGTCTAGGGGGGGGAAGGCATTAGAAATGCTCATTAGGCGGAAGGGGTCAGGGGGTGGAAAAGGTAAAATTGTTGGCCTGAATAAAAACTCCTAAAAAAAAAAATAAATCTACAAACATAACTAAAATACGAACACGTCATGCGACGAATTAAAAAAACCTCCATGGGAAAGGACCGAAAATAAGAGAATAACATCCCTGTGGAAAACAGGCCACAGCAACGAGTGGGGGTGAGATGTCACCCGCCAGCACAAAAAAAAAAAAAAAAAAAAAAAAAATTGGTTGTAAAGTCGCTTGTGAAAGGTTGTTGGGTTTGAACCGAATATGCAAAAACGGGGGGTTCCAAGGGCATCATCGAGC
>Ga0179593_1369325_pt1 | contig 11020 bp, 8 predicted proteins | sample CZODoug2_1_08_16_FD_185931 | JGI IMG/M metagenome (GOLD analysis project Ga0179593, IMG submission 185931) | Vadose zone soil fungal communities from Angelo Coast Range Reserve, California, USA - CZODoug2_1_08_16fungal (PacBio error correction) | ecosystem: Environmental > Terrestrial > Soil >...
TTCAGACTATGGGGGAAAAGACCTGAAGGAGACAAACGACGGCCAGAAAGAGAACCTAAAAAGAGAAGAAAAAAGGCGCAAGGAAACGAAGTGAAGGAGGTCTAAACTCTTACCAAGCAACACATCCGGTTAGGGGGGCAAACTCACGCTACCCAGAAGGTCGGTCATTCTAAGGAGAGAGCTGGGAGGGGGCCCTATGCCACCAAAAAAAAGAAAAAGGCGCGGAAAAAACAGCCAAGAAGGAGGGGGATCATGTGAGCCCGATCCTGGGGGGATCAGCAAATTACCTTCTTTTACCGGGACGCGGCACTAACCCTAGAGAACGGAAAGAACAAGGTAAATGCCGGGGGCTAGAGGAGGGACGACAATGGAATCAAGCATACGCGAGAAAAGGACGGTCACGCCTGCAAGGTTCCACCATCTGTAAAAGAAGAAAAAGCGTTATACAGGACTCACAAGCTTGGGGAAAATAAAAACGTGAAAGGAAAGTAGGATGAGATCACGAGCTGCGGGGGTAAAGGCAGCTCTCAGAAGGTGGCTAAGGGGCTGGGGTCAAAAAAGACGCGAAAAAACGCTCCACACGAAACTCCTGGCATTCTGAAAGAAAAAGATCCAACCAATGAAGATGAACCTCAGGAGATAGAAACGATCCTCGAGCCTGTTCGACAGGTTCAAATAAGCTAACAGGCCTTCACGTCAACCCAAAGGCTTTCCGAAAGAGGATCCGCGGTGGGGAAGGGGGCACTGGCGACCGAAAAAGGGGATTTCAGGACCTAAAGAAGCGAGGCGTGGGGGGAAAAGGGGAATCTATCGCCTCATCTGTTGCTCTGATGAGAGGGGAGGCCTAGAAAACTGGGGAAACCGCCCTGTTGACCTCGGGAGCGGGAAAAAGGAGGCGTTCAAGGAACGACGTGTCGGAGGGGGGGAACGCTCGTGGAAGACACGCGACCCGCGCACCTACAAAAGGGATAACTCGGAAAAAAGAGGAAAACCAAGGAGAAAGACAAGGACGAAGAGAGACCCAACACCGAAAAAGCGGAAACCAGCTGCCAATGAAGGGAGGCACCCCAAAGACTAATGGAGCCGTGTGGTGAAGGGGGCCGCTCACCGCGATGCTCAAGGAGAAGCCGGGGAGGATAATATCAACAAGGAGACCCGTAATGAAAGCCAGGGAATGACAGGAGACTGTAGGCTGGGAAATCAGAAGAAAATCATACCTCCAGGGGGTCTCCAGTTTGGGGGGTCTGAAAGATAAAAAGTCTCCAAGGGAAAGCAGAATCCAGATCAGGAGGAGAACCGGAGGGAAAAATATTCTTAAAGAAGATAGAAATGGGCATAAAACGGGGGCCGTACGGATCTTCAGGAGAGGGAAGTTCCATTAGAAATGATTTTGGAAAGAAGTGAGAGGGGTCTTCGAAGGGGGCGATGCCCGTCCATTCCACCAGCTTGGCAGGAAAGCTGAACCACAAAAAAGAAGTCACCTTCTGAATAAAAAAACACGGAGCATCAAAAAAGGTTCAAGAAATCAGGGGAGAGATTCAAAACCCTGTCAGAGATGGACCCAAGCAAGAAAAAAAGAAAAAACAAGAGATCAAACAACAACAAAAAAGAAAAAAAGATGACGGGTCAGTTTTGTCTCACGTGGGCGGGGTTCATCGAGCTGAACTGGTCCTGGAATAAGAAGGGGCACCTGGCGAGGTTTACTTGCGGAACCGCTTTGGGGCGACTTTAAAACCGAGAGACCAGAAGAAAGGGGAAATGGTGGGAAAGAAGAACGCAGAAGCAGCGGGAGAAATAAGGGCCTGCGAGACCCACAACTCTATAAAGCGCCCACACCGGTACACCTGAACGACAAAACGAAGGATTAAGCCTGGCGCGGAACAGCGGAAGGCCTTGGGAGTCAACAGCCGGGGGGGGATGACGGCAAGGCAAGAAAAGAAAAGGACGGGCATGGGCCGCCTGTCAGTCAGGCGTTTTAACGGGCGCCGCACGAAACGCGTCGCTCCCTGGCACACTGGGCAGCCTGCAAAAGGGCAAGGATGTCAAGAAAAAAAAGCACAGCAAAAAGTCCTGCGACTTCAACAAGGGCTGATCTCTCAGCGGAGAGAAGGGAACCATCTTTTCAGTGACCCACGTCAAGAGTCAGGAACCTCTGGAAGGCAGAAGGGCAGAGGGAAAAACGGGCAAGCAAGGGACCTCGCAGCATCTGAGGGATCCAAGGGATGCCGGGGGAAAGAGGACAAGTAGGGTTTACCCAAATATATGGGAAAGAGTTGGAAGGTCAGAAATTTTGTTAGGATGGCAGGGTATAGGAGGGAAAAAATTGTCCTTGAGCACGTTGATCCCTAGCCGACCAAGAAGAAGGGCATCGAGGGCCAGCAAAACAAGCGAAGGGGGGGTGTATTACTAGGAAAGCCGACGACCGGAGCTCCCCGATCGAGAGAGGGGAAAGGAAAACTGCAAAAACCACTCGAAGGGAGGGGAGGGGAGTCTGAGAAACACTCAGGTTTCAAATCGAGATAACAAAGTCACCCTCGGGATCATGGAAGGAACAGCGAGGGTAGTAGCGGAAATGAGGAGGGAAAATTAACAGACGGGACTAAAAAAAAACCAGGGGGCATCCTTGAAGGGGGGGGGGAATGCGGCGTTGGTCTCTGAAACAAGGAGCACAGGGGGTTGAGCAGATGAACGGGAGGGAGATGGACACGAGACGGAGAACTCCGGCCTGGCCAAGCTCGTGAGGGAGTCCGCAAAAGAGCCATAAGGGGCCAAGAGGGGACGCCAGCGGGGCTGAAGGAGGCCACCGTTTTCCTGGGGCCATGGACCAGCAAGGAGGGACAGCATCACTGAACAGGACACGGAGAGAGGAGGGGGCGGGGAAGGACTAGCACGGCCAAAAGCATAAACGGGGGTTTGAGCTCGATGCGGGGAAGGTCTCTCCTTCTTGAAAAAGCCGGAACGGAGGTCCAGGGAAAAACGAGCTCGTGCAAAGATCTAACCTCCGGTGGTCTTTGCTGGGTCGGCCGCGCACTTAAGCGTGGTAAGGGGTTTCAGCCCGCAAAGAAGCAGGAACCGTAGCTACAAAGGAAAAAAAAAAAAGGTTCGCGGGGAGCGGGGAAAGGGAGTGGGGGTCGGTGACAGTGCGATGAACGCCGATCAGCAAGAGCGTTCGGCGCGCAAGAAGCGGGGACGGTAGAGATGATTGGGCACGGGGGGGGAACAAACGCGATGAGGAAAAAAAAGAAAAACAAAAGGGAGGATGGGAAGAAGAAAAGATGTATCGCGCTTACCAAAGGGTACTGCGAACCGGAATAGGGACGAGAAATCAGGGGACCAGAGAAGCGGGGGCGCCGCGGCAGAAGACGGCCAGGGGGAAGAGGGGGGGAAGGACCACAAAGAAAGGTTAGGTACAAAGCAGAAAAAAAAAAAAAAGAGCAAGGAGGGCAGTTCGAGAATAGGTACGACGAGCTTGGGGTAGACACAGAGAAAACCACGCGAACGGCAAAAGGCACCTCAAAAGAACGGGGGGGGACCTGAAGCCACGAGACTGGAGAAAAAGAATTACCTCTTGTACTTCGGACGAAGGAAGGAGACAGGAAAACTAAGGGACGAGAGAAAAGACTCGAACCAAACTGCGATGTGGGTAGGAGGAGAATGCGGCGAGTCACAAAGAGAAAGCTCGGGAACAGACTTCTCACACTAAAGTGTGAAAAGGGGCAGCGTGAAGCGGCGTCAAAACAGCATGGACGGGGGGGGCGACACGACAAGGAGAATGAAGCATCAGAGGAGCTGCGCCAGTCTCGGATATGTTCCAGATCGCTATAAAGAGAGACAGCTGTGGCTCAGTGGTACAATAAAACGCGAGAGAGAACACCAACTGACACGAGGCGCAGGGAAGCCGGAACTGGAGGCCTTTAGAATTAAACTCTCACTCCCTCCTACCCGAGGTACTGTACATTCTGCAAGCGAAAACGTGGATTAAAGGGGCCGTGGCGACGGCCCCGGTTGAGCACGACCAGGGGGAGAAGGAATGTGTGGGCATGATCTGGGGAGGATTCGTGAGCTCAATGATCGGAAAATTCGCAGGAGTCTCTCCTGCATACCAACGAGGTCGGCGCTGAGAGCGGGGGCCTGGTAGGTCGAAGACGGCTGATTGCGAACAGAAACGCGACCCAGACTCCTCAAGAAAAAGTAATCAAAAGAGTTCCCCGTCGATACTCTTGGGAAGGAGGAAAATGGGGAAGGGCACCAAATCCCAAAAGGGGAAAAAAAAAGACAAGTAAGAGAAGTTCGTCCCCGCTTCACAAGCTGAAGCCGCACGAGTTTGACATTAAGGAGGAAGCTGGAAAATCCGGACAAGAGGACGACGAAGGGAACTCAGCGCGCCTAAGGGGAAACAGACCAGGAAAAGCCAGGTGCGACCGGGAAAGGGACAGAAAAGGAAGGACCAATCCTCTAGAAGTCAGGGGAGACCCGGTGAGCGGGGGAAAGAGGACTAGGAAAACAAGGAAGAAGCGATAAACCGTCCTCGATTCGGTCCTGGGTGCATCATTTCAAAAATGGGGACATAGCCTCGGCAAGTGAACTGAAAGCTGTTCCTCTTCCATTGCTTCCTAAACGCAGGGACTTGAGGGAGGCAGAAGGGGAGGGGAGAGGGCGGTGTAGAGGGATACCGTCAGTCAAAAAAATGAAAGGAAGGAGGGCCCAGTTCGTGAGGTCAAGAAGACGTAGGAGGACAGAAACAGTTGGAAGACTCCAGGGAAGAATCGGGAAAGGGAAAAGGGAAGACACCCCCTCACACGGGAAGCGAAAACAGGAAAGAGAGAGAAACCAACGGAAAGGAATGAAAGGGAGGGTAGGGGCCTGTTCGGGGGTGGTTCATATGAACGGTTCAAACATGAAAGTCAGAAAAATGGGAAGTTGTAGATAAACCAGGCAAGTTGGAGCGGGAAAAAAACTTAAAAAAAAAAACCCGGGAAAACCCCAAGCCCTTGGGGCCACGGGGGGGAGTTGGGACCCGCCGGAGAAAACACCAAAGCGAGAACGACCGCCCCGTACAGTCAAAGGGAAGAAGAGGTGCGACAAGAAAAAGGCCCAGGAGTTAAGTCCTCCTTCCTCCTACTCATCTGTAGGAACGGACCCACGCTTCAGAAAAGGGGAAAGAACTACTTGCTTCCCTCCGACTGCAGAGGGGCGCAAGCGGTTGAGGGAAGGGGCGGCCGAAGATAAACTGGCGCCAGATAAAACTAGCAACGGGGGCAACCGTCGCTCGCATTAAAACATTAAAAAACGCGGACTGAATTGTAAAACCATTTTGCAAGACGTGAAGGGAGCCGGAAGATGCGGAGCAGTTCAAAAAAAGGAGAAGCGTCATGTACCACATGGGCCGAACTCATGAGAAGTGCCAGGAGGGGGGGAAGAAGTTAATCAACGGATGGGAAAGTCATGATGGCGTCGTACCCACCCCAGTAAATCCAGTAGAGGACGAGGACCCAGTGGTGTCGGAGGGTTCTCGTTATTATTAAGGTGCCACTTTTTTGAAACCTCAACAGCAGAATACCCTCTGAATGAAGAACGGGCGGGTCGAAAGAAAAGCTAAGGGGGGGAACATTTCGAACCGGAAACGAAGGGAGAGCCACAGCGCTATTTGTCCCTCTTAAAAACACGTCCGAGCGCGGTGGGAGGCGAGTCAACCTTATCACGACACGACGTGGGGGAAGGGGAAGGGCGGAGAAAAAAAACGGGGGAAGACGGACATCTAGGGTGAGGGTGGCGGAGCAGGTTGAGGATAAGCAACAATCGAGGGCCCTTCTCGTTAGAGAGAAACCTTTCATCGGGAGGGGGGGGGGCGGCGGGAATGAGGGAGAAGGTGGTCCTAAAAGGAGCAACCGGGTTGAAGGTTCAGCTCCGTGAAAACACGATAGCGATCTCAGGGGGGGGCCCCGTTGGGGGGGGGGGGGGGGGGGGGCCGGGGGGAAGGAAGAAGTCGATATGCCATCTAAAAGGGGCGACCGATCAAGGGAGGCCGATATGGGGAAACTCCCCTTTTAAAAGGGCAATAGGAGAGATCCTGTTAAGCCGGAGTCGATGGTGGGAATGGAGGAAAGACCCCTGCCTACAAAAAGGTTTTATACTCAGGAGGACGTTCAGAGGGAACAGCGGGCAAGTAAACATCCTTCGGAATACGAGAGACTGGACAGGGAAGGATAGAGGGCCACGGATCTCCATGAGGGGGAAAAAAGGGCGGGGGGGGGGGCCTAAGAAAAGGGGAGAGGGGTTCTTGTGGCAAGAACGGTCAAGAAAGGATGAAAGAGAAAGGCCCGGGGCTCCGGGAAAGAAAAGGGGAAGGTCCGTTGTTACAAAATGAGGAGGCCCGCCAATATCAGACCCTTCTAATGAAGCGCAAGAGGCGGTGGGGGGGAGAGGCGGAGGCAGTGAAGGGGAGTAAAAGAAAGCGACACGAGAGAAAAACAAAAAAAAGGAGGAGGGAAGAGAGAGAGGAGCACAGGTATGTGCAAGGAAAGTAGCTCACTCAGGGGGAGAAAGAAAAAGCAAAGGGAGGAGCGCCCGCAAAAGGGGAAGGAAGCGGCGAGAGCATGACCACAGGGCTGTCCAAAGAGACCGTAAAATAGATTTGGCATTTGCGAACCTACGGGAGAGGCGGACCGTCGGAGGGGGGAAGGCTTAAAAAAACCACTCTAACCGGCGGAGGGGAACCAAGGCAAAAACCTGAGGGGATAAGGACCTGTAGCACTATACTTAGAAAGTCAGAGACTTCCTGGGGGACGGTAAGGAAAGGGCGGCGGGCTCGATCACAAAGAGAACAAACCCTTCGGAGGGGAACCATGTGGAGAAGACTCCATGTCCAATAGCGCTACAAACGGATACTAAACCCTCCTGAATACCAAAAACATAGGGTACAGGCTGGAGGACTGTGGAATGAGATGAATCCTACTGCGGCCAGCTCTGGCTCGAAGATCGTCGGGATCGGGGTGACCAAGAGGAGTTAACTCAGACAAACACACGGTTACTAGGAAAGGGAAAATCTCGAACGCGGAGAAGGAAGGACCCACGCGAGAAAGAAGGCCGCCGAGAGGTACGGGTTCGCATCCTCTCGGCCAGGAATCTGACCCGCACAGCTGTCAGTCAGTGAAACCTCTTTGTATTAGCTGCGAAAGTAATGGCTACCGGACCCGTGAGACGACCAAAGTGGGGCGCAGAAAAAAAAAAGCAGAATCGTGGAGCTCAAGAAAGGCATCCGTTAAAAACAACCACACCTGTCGAAGAGTGAGAGGGAAGGGACAAAAGCCGCCAGGGAAAAGGTCGGCGGGAGGGAAAGAGGAAAAACATGGCGACCGACAAAAAAAAAAATGAGCAACTAGGGTAACCTTACGCTTCCAAAACTGAAAAAAGAAGACCCCGGGGGAAGAAAACGGAACTTGCGAGGAAAGAAAAGGTGTCTGCCCATTAGGAAAAACGCTGAACCTTCCAAAGAGAAGAAGAAGGGGGAAAAAACACTAACGGGAAAAAAAGACCTCAACAGAGGAAGGAGCAGAGGGCAGGCTGAAGACCATTGCATGAAAGAAAGTCAGCCCCGATGGGGTGGAGTGGGTAAGGAGCACCTATCCTCAGAGGGTAAGAAGAGAGCTAATTCACGGAATGGAGCGAGAGGGGAAGAGACGTCGTCACGCGGAAAAATATAGAAAGCCGTAGGAGGACGGTCGCGAAGGCCCTCTAGCCAGAAGCGCAAGTAAAAATGGGTAACGCTTCAAAGGGTGAGGGCCGCGAAAGTGAGTTACCTCACAGGGCGAGGGGAGGTCAGCGAGGGAAAAGAGGGGAAAGACTGTCCAAGCTTAGTCAAGCAGGATCGCACACCACGGGTAAAAAAAAAAGGGGTGGAAATCCATTCGACGGAGACAAAGTTCCCGCAAAATGTAATACGTATTCCGGTACCCGTTGAAAAAATAGAAAGCTGCCCCACCCCAACTGGGGCGAGTCCACTAAACGCAAGAGAGAGCAAAACACAAAGGAATAGAGGGTCAGTGGGGGGGGGAGGAAACGTGGGAGGGGGGTTAACGAAAAAAAGGGAAAAGGGGAGAACGGGGAAGGCACGCGCTTTCCGAAACCTTCTATGCCGAAGTCGCCGCTGGACCAACCAAAGACCGACCCAGGGGTGGGGGGAAATAAAGACAGGCACATCTTGGAAGGGACTGGCCCCGAAAAAAAAGGATGCGGGAAAGACAAAGGAAGAAGAAAAAGGAAAACGCCGGCGTGCGCAAGCGGGCCAAAGCTTTAGTCCCTGGAAGATCCTACTGACTCAACGTCGAAAAGGGCCGGGCAGAAGGGCGCGAGGAAGCACGGCTGGCCGAAAAAAAAAAAAAGAAAGCAGGAAGGCCGGCGCCAAACGCACTCACCTCTCCACTGGCAGCCCAGGCGAGCGGGCGGGCACGCACGGGATGTCTCGGAATGAAAGCACAATACTGGAAAGGAAAGGGGGGGAAAAAGGGGCAAGGGTAAGAGAAGCGGGAAAAAAAGAGTTGGCGGACCACCTTCCCCAACTCAACGTCATGTCCAAAGCAGGAAACCAGGGCCCGAGAAGGGCAGAAGAAAGAAAGGAAACGGGGCGAGGCCAGGAAAAAAAAAAAGACACCGATGACGGCCAGCAACTAGCGTTCTCGATCGGAACGATTGAGCGCCAACTGGGGGATAAGAAAGCGATAAGTCCTGACCGGGGGGTCAGAAAATCAAGCGAACCCAAACGGGAAAGAATCGACATCAGGACTAAAAAGTGGAACAGTATATGGCGTAAGCCTAAGAAGAGAATTGAGCTCCACTTACTCGAAAGTAGTTCCCGCTGAACACAAACCGGGGTGTCTCAGGCAATGATCATATTTCGCCAGCAGCTCAAAGCAACCCACGGCTCAGGTCCAAAAGGGACCAGCGCGGCGGGGTATGAAGCGAAGTGGTTGGGGAAGGGAAAATGGAACATAATCTTCGGAAGGGGAAGGAGGTGGGCGGAACTCGCTTCAGTTGCGCTTTAACGGAGCAGTTGGGGGTCCTGGTAAAAGAAACCCGGGGGTTAGGGCGTAAGAGAGAAACGCATTGAACACGAGGGCAACAAAGAAGAAACGAAGATCGGGTTGGATCAATCCCAAAAAAAAGTGGACACGTCCCTCAGCGGGTAAGGGGAATGAAAGAAAAAGGCCGAGGGGGGGGAAATGCGTTCCAAGGGGTAAAAGGCAGGCCGTAGGGCTATGTGGGGGGGTGACTGGATGATCCTCGAAGTAGCAACGCAAACCGAAAACGGGGGTTGATCGAGAGGCTGGAAAAGGCACGTCCTCAAAACAAAAGACGGAAAACGGTCTATGAGAGAACCAGGATCTGTCTCAAATAAACCTCAAACGAGGGGAACGGCTGTGTCGGCCAAAAGTTGGCGTGGTCTGGGGGGCAGCAACACATCAAAAAGGAAAAGCGAGAACTAGGAAAATGCGAACCAGTCCAGAAATTGGACCGGTCGCGGTTAGCGGAAGGAGGGAACACGGGTGATACAAAAAAGCCCCCGGCCCGGAAGGATCGCGGAAATTGCAGATTTTTTCGGGCGAGTCGATGAGGAGTTGAGGGGAAAGGCCTCACGATAACACAACGGAGAAAGGAAAGAAGTGTCAGAGGGAGGAGGGGAAAAGGACAACTCTAACTGTACTAAGACAAATACGCATCGACATAGAGGAACCCTCGCTGCCCTGACGAGACAGGGAAACGGGAAAGAGGAGGCAGCGCATGGGATAAACTCGTTGGAAAGAACACGGGGAACCCAGAGAAAAGGGGCATTCGCCGAAAAGATCAAAATCCCCGCGCGGACTGGAAACCTGTCAGGCCACAAATACCACTCTCACGGCGGTAGGCCGGCAACAGCCAAACAAAGAAAGGGGGGAGGTGAGAATCCTTGCCACCTAGAGACCTTGAAGTGGAAAAGAAAAAAAGAAGTGGGCAACGCCGTCAAAAACCCAACCAGTCAGGAGCAGGGGGCGTAGATAAGCGGGAGCAAGGCAAAGGCCACCCGAAGGAAGAAAATCTACAAACGTGAGGCTTGGAGCAAAGGAACTTCACCAAAAGCTGCCGAAGGGGGATACTGACCCTGGTTACCTTATAAGTGAACGCAGAAAAACTGAGGATGCGACTGGTAGACTCTGAGCAGGAAAAGAGGGGGGTCAACGAAAGGGAAACGAGCCGTCGAACTGGGGAAGACACGCTACAAAATCAAAGCGAAGAGGAACAGGAGCATTGAGAAGGCCGCAAGAGCTGTTCTACAGGGGCTGAGGGACTCCCCAGACGAGCATAATGAAAACTTCATTCGGGGAATGGGCAGGCACCACATCGTGGAATGGACCGATGCCTGACCACCGAGCGCAAACGGGGGGGGGTTCATAGGCCAGAAGAGAAGATCGGGGAGAAAGGGAAGAGCTCGGGGAGAGCCTTCAGCACAAAAGGAAGGATGAGCGCGGTCCGCACTGGGAGCGGGTATGTAAGAAGGAATGGAGAAAGGGAAACTCTAAGAACTCACAAGAGAAACTCGAATCCCTACACAAAGTGGAGAAAAAGGTCCCTCTATACGAAAAAGAATGGCCGAAAAAAAACCACCGGGAAAGGCGCGACCCGGAAAAGGGAGGGGGGCCTCGTCACAATCAAGGGACGTCAATGCAAAACCGAGGTGGGACATAATCGTTTATTCCGGTTGAAGACTGACAATCAGCGGACGGAACGCAAAAACACATCACCCCTGCCGGCCAGTAAGACCGGAAAGGCATGAATGGAAAAAGCTTGAAAGCCGCGAACACCTTCCAGGTGTCCCAAATAAAAAAAAAAAAGAAACTCTGACCGAGGAAGAAGGAGAAAAAAGTCTCCAAGGCGTTCCCGACTCCATAACAAAGGGGATGATGGGGAAGGCAGTCGACCTGACAAGAGGGGCCAAAAGGAGAACTCGCCAAAAAACGTTTCAAGGGGAGACGCTGGGGGCTTCGCG
>Ga0179593_1430897_pt1 | contig 11020 bp, 10 predicted proteins | sample CZODoug2_1_08_16_FD_185931 | JGI IMG/M metagenome (GOLD analysis project Ga0179593, IMG submission 185931) | Vadose zone soil fungal communities from Angelo Coast Range Reserve, California, USA - CZODoug2_1_08_16fungal (PacBio error correction) | ecosystem: Environmental > Terrestrial > Soil >...
CAGCACGGGTTCTGCTCTGTCGGGGAAGAGCGGCAACGTGCCTCACGAAGTTGGTTGGGGGGGGAAAAAAATCAGCATATCATTGCAACCCCGTGGGGGGAACCCATTTGTGTTTTCACTAAGGGAAAGCGGGTGGGAGCTCCCAGCAAAGACGACGGATCGAGGGATCTCATGACTGGAGGCCATAGGTGGTTCGCCGACTAGCACAGGGAAGGGGTCAGCCTTTAATCCATCCAGATACGAAACACTGCGATACGAGAAAATACGGACAACCAGGAAGCGCCGTTGGTGGAAAGCAGGTGAGAGAACTGACTGACAAAAAATTGCGCAACTGGTGATCTCTAGAAATCTAGGTTGATCCGAGGAAAAGGGGGAAGGAGGCGCCTACGTAAGGCGGACGGAGAGCAGCTGGTTTTACAGCCTGGAGAGAGACCAGCAGGGGATCCAAGACATTGGGGGGAAGGGGTAAAATAGGCGACGCCCTAAAAGCGAACTCATAAAGGCGAGAAAAGTCAGAAGCGGGGGTCGCTCTCGGGAGGAGGGACAGCAGGCACGGCCGCCATAAGAGAGCGGCGGACTGTAGACCAGAGATTTGGGAAGGAGAGGAGTCCCCAGAGCAAACATCACCTGACCCCCTCGTTCTACCGGTGGGTAGGGAAACTGAGGCACAAACAAGCGAGAGGAGCGCCCGGAACACGGGAAGAGAGTTGGGGGGGATGCTGGAACGGGCCGAGCGTAAAGGAAATTCGAAAGAACGATAGTGAAAAAGTTGCCACACTGGCCTGCCTGGCGGAAAAAGGGAGGACCTGGAGCATCCATCAGCGTGACTCTTGCCAAGCTTGTCCATGAAAAAGTAATCTCGGATTGTATGTCAGTCTAGGTTGAGGGGGGGGAAAAAGCCTTGGGGGGCAATCCTTGCTAGCCGGAAGAAAAGGCGGAGCAGGGGGTGGAGAAGCCACAGCTGGTCGAAAAAGGGGCCGAGCGAGCGGACTATGGGGAGGCTCTTGGGGAAAAACCAACGAAAAACGGACGCCATAATGCTTTCATCACACAGCCTGACGAGAGCGAAGAAAGGAGTGTCCGCTAACCAATGTGCGTCGAACAAAAAAAAGTCAGCAAATCTTCGTCCGCCGGAATCAATTTGCCATAACTCCAGGACGTAGCAGAAGTAACACGAACGCCAGAAGTACCGAAGAGAGAAGGTTGCGATATGCTTTCGAAGTAAGCGGTTCGGCGTTAACCAGAAGGAAAAAACACTGCTCGGCAGGGTTTTAAAAAACAAATTTTCAAATTGGAACTTAAAGAAAAAAAAAGTGTCCAAAGGTGAAGCCGGTGCCCCCTTTGTCAAAAAGTGGAGAAAGGAAGAATGGTACACTCCCAACCGGTCAGGACCTAACCGTCACGAGGGGGAGCAACCGGGCAAAATACAAAAATTCCTGGGAAAGCTAAACCACCGGGAGGTGCCCTAGCTGGGGGCCGCCAACGAATGAAAACACAGTCTCACAATGAAAATACGCTGAAGGTTGAAAGAGGGTGAGTATTCTTTGGCACCGTTGAAACGATGGAAAAGGGAAACTAGGAGGGGAACCGTTAGATGAGCCGGTGGCAAAAAGACAAGGCGACATCAAAAATCCTGAGGCTCAGAAAAAACGGAGTCGATGGATCGGAAAAAAGCCGTGAACTTCGGCCGAGAACCATGCAGCGGGAATTGACCTGGGGGAAAAGTCAGGCAGGGGTTGCTTTCGGGACCGTGAGGGTTGGGAAAGCCGGGCAAAGCGGAGAAGACAGCGCAGAATAAGACGAGACCGTCAAGTTCGCACTTCAAACCGCAACACACGGAAGGAGGGCGGAACCGGATAATCCACTTGCATGGCGTCGTGAGGCGACATTCGAGGAGATCCTGAGTCAAACTGCATAGGCTCGATAGGTGCGGGGCTCTAAGGGAACAGGAGGAGAGAGGTGGTTTCTGACATCAAACCAGGAAACGACAAAACCTCAGACGCGGTCATGGAGAAAAAGAAGGCGGAAAAGAACAAACGAAACCTAACCAGGACTTTGCCAATCAATGAAAAAAGGTCGATCCGTCCTATAACGGCTCTCATGGCGGGGACAAGGTCATACCGCTCTTGTGCGGGAAAGGGGTTCTCTAAGGGCGGCTTGCGCAAGTCAAAGTATCGACATTGCGGGGAAGCAATGAAGGGCACAAAGGGGCTCAAGCGAAAGGTTACTAGACCAAAAGAGGGGGGTAAAATGCGCGGGGCGGAAAACCCGGAAAACGCACTAACATAATGCAAGAAAACCGACTGGAGGAGTCGAGCAGCGCACCGTTATCGTATCTGGGAGAGGGTCGTGGGGAACTGAGGGGGACACGAGAAAACTAGGAGCGAGTTCGAAAAGGAAAAAACAGAACTGCGCATCGCCGTCAGAAAAAGGAATGTGTTGCTCACGTATCGCGCAAAAGAAGTCGGGGAGCGGCAAATCCGAAGAAATCGGCGTGTTGACTCAATCAATGCGGTCGGCCGGAAGTGCTGCATCGCCCGACCAAGCGGACGACGTCTAAAAAAAGGCGCGGTCCAAACCGGTTTCGACCTGCGGAACCAGCTCAACACCATCGAACGAACACCGCATCGCTGGCTCGAAACGCGAAAACTGGAAAACGGTTCTCAAAAAGGCGGAAAAAAAATCACCTGAAAGAACATCAACACTCATCGAGCGAATTTTTAAAAAAATTCGCCGAAAACGACAAGAGCACGCTAGGGGGGCCTGAACGCCGCCGCTGGGCAGGCAAGTACCATTGAGGAACACGGATTGTCTAGTTTGCAGACCGCGGAAGTCCATCTCGCACGTCAAGCGAGGAAACCACCGCGCAGTGATCGCAGTAGGGAAAGGCGCGGGTAGGACGCGATACCAGACAAAAGAACTTGTCGGTCCTCGTAAAGTGGTACAGGACACCCACTAAAAAAACGGAGAAATTGTTGCAAAATCCGTCGCGATAAGGGCGTTACCGGCGCCGAGCTAGGGGGGAAAACGCAGCCAGGATGGAAGAGGAAGAAGGGCTACCACGGACGTGAGACTGCAAAACTGAATACGGACATGATGCATCGCCATCGCCTGGGGAAAGAAAAGAATCTCATTACAAACCCCCCAATTTCAGGTGCCCATCCCACAAAATTCTAATACAGGAAAGGAGGGCGCGCTTACTTCAAGTGAAGCGAGAACGAGAGATTATCAGTCGAAGGGGAGCACTGCAGTGAGAAGGGGGGGTAAACGGTTCTGCTCGCACAACGCCCTCTCAAGGCCGACTGAGGCGTCGTCACTGAGGCCGTCGTCACCCCAATAGAAAAAGACGGAGCCGCCCGCCGAACACACTTGCTAAACACAGCGACACTGAGGACAGGGCAAGGGACCAAGCCGCACGCGACGCCGAGTTGGCTGGAGGCAGACGACACTGCTAAGACCCGCCGGTAATATCCTGCGGTTGGAAAAAAGGGCTAATGCAAGGAGGACGCTCTGACCGATCAAGATCGATCACCAACACACCTGATCTGCAATGACTGTATGGAAATGGCGCAGGAGCGGCAGAGGGAAAGTCGAAGTGGGGGAAGGGACAAACCTATCAGCAGTAGCAGGCCGCCGGGAGGTGCAAGCATCAAAGTCGGTGAGAAAGGGTGTCATCCAGTTCTCTCATTACACGACATATAGGGGTTGGGCCGAAAACCGAAGCACAGTTGGTTCCTGAGTGAGGAAAAACGGGGAATCGCGGACGAAAAGACCGAACCCCGACGCGAAATCAACGGGGACGATCCTCATTGTCAGAGCAAGTTTACGAAGACAACCGGCAAAAGGAAAAATGGGCAGGTCGCTTTCGCCGAGGAAATCTAGATCTCGTTGAACAGAGAAGCGGTCCCGTCACACCGGCCTTGACCGGAAAAGACACTTACTTGAGCCGAGCACCATGGAAGTTGCTTTCTGCCCAGAGGCGAGAGGAGAAAGGCTCAGCATGCGGGCTCGGGCAAACTGCGACATCCTAAGGTCAGGGCAAGCAGCAGTACAAGGAATATAAGTCGCCGAGATAAGCGCGCTGGGGACGGAGTCGGGATCCACTCTGCGGTCGGAAACCAGAGAAACTCACCGGGACCCACTCCCTAGCGTGGATGCAAAAGTACAGTTGTGACTTGGTATACGCGAGAAAAGCAGTGGGTGAAGAAAACGCGACGAAACAGGTCAAAAGGTCGGTGTGAACTCTTCGGTACGTGCCGGCCGGAAGCTAATAAAGAAAATCTTCGCAAGGGGGGGGGCCATCAAAATGGCAGGAAAAGCGGTCCGTTAAGGGCATCAGAGTCTCTTGCAAGAAAAACGTGGAGCCAGCCAAACAAATTCCCCCACTAAAGACGTGATGTCGTCTCATGTGGGCCGAAGGGGAAAAAAGGTACCGAGGTGGGAGGGCGGGGGGCTAAAAAAACTTCTGGGAGGTAGGGTGAATTGCCAAACGAGTGGGTCCAAATAGGGGGGCGGCAGATAACGCACCTTTTCCGCACATCGGAGGGCGCGTCGCATACGAAGGGCCCAGTGAGCGTTTGCCAGGTCGTCACAGCAAGCAGGCATCGGCTTACCGCAGAAATCGCTGGTGCCGAGAAAAGGGGCTTACACAAAACTCGAAAATCGGCGTACGCGAATGCGCATGCTTTAAGAGCGTCTCCAGCGGAGGCAGTGCGCCGCAGTTACAAAAAAAGGAAAGAAAAAACTAAAGTACGAACTGGCAGCCCATTTTTGAGAGGGAGTTATCAGGGCTTGCCGGCATGTCGGGACCAAAAAGCGTCGGGGGGTGGCAAAAAAAATTGGAACAGTCTGTAAGGGCGAAACTGGCAGATGGCAACATTGCAGATCGAAGGGGAGGAAAAGAACTGGTCCACCTGGTCGAGGAAAAGGCCATGAAGAAGAAGGAGAAAAGAGGTAATTAAGAGTGCGCGCATACAAAACCAAAAAGGGGGACCTCGGACGGGTCAGAAAACTTTAGAAGCTCCAGCATCGAATTAGGGTTTGGCAATCGTGAGGGAGGATGAAGCTTGTCAAAGATGAGGGGGTTAAACCGAAAAAAGTCAGTAACCGCGCCTTCAGGGTGGAGGGAGGGGGGAAGGGACAGTACCCGACCGACAAGAGTGCTCATGCGCGCACACTCCCAGTTCTGAAACCGCCGGATCGCGCAGGAGGTCCTGACCTTCACAACATAGCGACGGGTTTTTCAATCAGCGGTTGCGGTCGTGAGAAGGGGAAATTGGGATGGAGCCACGGTAGAAACACGAGGTTCGTCATCTACGGAGAGGAAGAGAAAGAGATAGAAGGAAATGCGCCCGGCGACGGTAAAAGCTCACAATAAGCACAAAACATCGGTCGATTGAAACCCTCATCACTGACAAGGGGAGGCTTTAAGGAGAGGCCGAAGGAGAATCGATAATACCATTCAAGGCTGGAGGAACTCGATAGTGGGGGGGCGATGAAAAAAATGGAGGGGAGGTATTGTGTCCGTTTTTCTGACGTCCAGACTCCTACGTAATGCCACAGAAAAAAAGGGGATGAGCGGGCAAAGAAGGCAAGCGGAGAACTCCCTCACTCGATTTGCACAAGCACCTTCAAAAGAGGTCTGTAGTGACCATGAAAGAAGAAAAAAGGGCCAAGGTACAAGGGCGGACAGAGAGTTCCCAAAGCTGGGGGGAGGAGAGGAAGGAAGGGTGTATCGAAGTTTACAAGACAGACACAGCAGCGACCCCCATTGTGGGATGCTTCGATCAAATGTGCACGGAGAAATACAGGGGAAAGTATTCTGCTAATTGCTCCATGAAAAAAAGGTACCAATCGAGGGGGGGTAAAAAAAAACCCGCAACGCTTGGTGGCGAATAGTCAAAACAGCTCCCGAAAAGGACGCGAGAAAGAAATATAGCAACTTCGCCTAGGTGCAAGGAGTTAAATTTGAACGCAATCACATACTAATGAGAATCGGCGAGGCAAAGCCTGAATCTGGCCTAGCCGATCTGGTTTGACGGGAGCAAGCAATGTATATCGGGACACTCGTCATAAGGAAGAAGGAAGGCTTGCAGGGGAAGTAGCCTGTAAAATGGGCCTGGAGACATCACGACAACTGAAAGTCTAGGGGAAGGGCTAGGAAAAATACCTTTGACGAAACAAGAGTGGGGAAAGCTCAACACCAAGACGCAAAAAGAAAAATTCCGTACTCGAAAGAACAAAACGGAAAAAGCTTACGGGAAAGGGCGGCCCAAAGAAACAAGGGGTCCCGAGCCTTGTCATTTGCCGCCCCTCGACTAGATGGATGGGAAGTAACGGGAACGATGGGGGGAGGAACGCCAAGGAGGGACAAGGTTGCGAAGTCATGTTATTTGAAAGCAAACGGAAAAAAAGAAAGAGTGCTGCCCCGCAGGCCCACCACATTGAAATTGTTTCTCGACTGTTTGGGAGTTGCAGCCGAAAAAACAGAAGGGCGGGCCGAATCGGAGGAAGGGGGGGGGCCGTGACTGAAAAAGCAACCTGAGTGGCCATCTAGACGGCAGGAACGCTGATCGGCAGAGGATCTTCCCCTTCCGTTCGATGTGAGCCAGCGGACCCGCACCAACACGCATGAAAACTGTTCCCCGAACAGAAAATGGGCAAGTCGCAAAGGCTGAGTTCGAGACTGACGTCATGGCTCGGGTAATGAAAGAGAAATAGGTCCTCCGGAAGGCGCACGATTCCTTAAACAACGCTATAGACGAGATATACTCGATCGACCGCCCTGGAAAGCGGGGGCGAAAAAAAGGATTTGTAACAAAGGAGTTCGAGTCAAAATAGGAAAAAATCTGACCGTTGTGCCAGAAAAGTCGGGGGGACTTCAGCCAGTGAGAGAAATAACTCGGAGAGGCCGGAACAAATTTGCTACCCCCGGCGGAGGTCAGTGTCCTGACTCACGAGAGAAGTTACGGTGGAGAGAAAAACGCAGTGGTCAAAAACAAAACCTACGGTGGAACCAAACGTTGTGCAGCAAAAAAAAAATGAGAATGCACGGTGCAATAGAAGATCAGAGCGCGTCGAATCAAACAAAACAACGTGAAAAAGGGAGTCAACAAAACGGAGGAGAGGGATAAGGAGTGGCGCAGGAGGAGCAAAAGGGCCTTCGAATGGGGGGAAAAAAAGCATGCCCCGCACTGGGCGGAAGCAGCGAACTGCTTGTCGAAAAAGTCACATGAGAGCAAACTTAAGGGTGTAGAGGAGTCAGTAAAGGCGCACAGTTTGTGCTGTAAAGTCAGCCGCGATTGATTGTGGAGTTACAACCACGACAAACCAGAATAGCTCCGAGTCGTCTTCTGTCCATGTCCATACGGAGCACACTCCTGGGGACAAATCATGTTGGCAACTGCACTGGGTCCAGGGAAAGGAGATTAGACTATAAGATCGTAGATGAGGGCAAGCTTGAACCTGGTGAAGGAAGGGGGGACTCCTCCAAGGACCTGATCTACGTACGCCCCACTTCACAGTTGTGGAAGGACAGGGGGGGGGGAAGCAGATGAAGAATGCAATACATCTCACAGAAAATGGAGAATTCTGGGCCATTCTGAAAGCCTTGGGGACTGCAGTATGTGCATCGGGCCAGCAGCTCCCATGTGATATGACGGGAAAGGGCCAAAAAAAAAGTATCGCGGTGAGGGGGACACCGATAAATGAAAAAACTAATATGACTAATGCTTGTGGTATATGGGAGCGATCAACCCATGGTTAGACACGAGTGCACGTGTGGTTATGTCCTCAGGAACTGAAGAGACGGGGGAAGGAAGCTGTCAATAAAGATAAGAAATTGCTGCTTTGGCACGAACAAGTCGCAACAAGCTGCGGAAGGGGTAGGCATAAGCAAGAACTCTGCAACTCAACCAATCACACATTCCCAGCTCGAGTTTGTGGACAGGGGAGGGGAGTCAGGGGGGGAGTGTGGGGCCGCCTTTGAAAGACCCGTGGAACGCGGTGCTTGGCGAGCCGAAAAGCCTAGGGAGAGGGGTGGGAAAGAACTGGAAAAACAGGGTCGGACTTTGCCCGGAACCGTTGTCGAGGAAAAGATGGTACTAGGAGAGAAAAAGATCAGACTACTCACCATGGGGTTACTGACACGCACGCGCCGAGGGAGTAAAGCCATCAAGAGGGGGGACCACAAACACACACAACAAAACAAGCGGAAACAAGGTGCGTTGCTAAGAAGTACTCGGCGGATGCGTCAGCTGTTTGTGCCGGGGAAAGCGTCCCCGGCCCGCTGACCACCCAGCAAAAAGGACGCACGGAGGAAAGGTGCGAGCTGGGGTCAGTGTAAAATGGGCCGTGATAAGTCTATGCCGGGAAACGGTAGGGCCGCCGCGAAACAGATACTGATCAACTGGCAGAAATCACTTGTCCGAGAGGAGCAGCACAAGGGGGGGTCAGGGTGAGAATGCTTCCAAAAGGGTCACTTTTCAAAAAAGGAAACCTGAGAGGCACTCGGGCGAAGAAAGTCGGCCACACCCTCTCACCAAGAAAAAAAACGGGAACAAGATGGGAATTGTCCGGCAAACGGGACCTGCCCAACGGCGAGGGATAGCCTTTCCCTACATACGAAGGGGTTGCAAAGTCGTGAGGGCGAGGAGGAGAGGTCAGAGAACCATTCAGCGGAGGGATTTTAACGAGGGTTCCCTCTCGAAAGCTTCGACGTAAACAAAAAATCGACAGAAGTGTCCAACGGGAGGGCGAAAGGCAAACCCTAAGTCAACGCCATCAAATCTGGGAACTCGGATCGGACATTCGACAATGAAAATGAAGAAAGCAAGCTGAATTGAAATCAGAAGTCTCGCAGGGGGGGGGGGGGTCGGCAAAACTGGGGTGACGGCTTAACCACGGGTCGTCGCTATCACACAAAAGAGGATTAAAAAAGAGATACGGGACGACAAGAACCCGGCTCGTTCATCCTCTAAATCAACAAAACAAAGGGAAACGCACTGCACTGAAGGGTGGCGACTTCTCCACACTAAATTTCAACGTGTAAGGATAAGACTGCGTCAGGGAGACGGAGGGGAAAGAAACAGAAAAAAAAAGGGTGGGATATGAGGTCAAGGGGAGGGAAAAGGGATTCTATTGGGGGGGTACGTTTTAAGAGACCAGGCAGAAAACGAGGAAAACTTGACGCGCATCGGAGAACAAGGCGGGAAAGCTAAGAAAGACCTAACATGGTGCCAAAAACAAATAAAGAAGTAGATCTGAGAGACGTAGACGTGCTTCCAATTACAAGTTGGCGTAAAGGCCGAGAAATTGGGTATGAAAAAGAGGGGGTTCAGAGGGGAAACTTTTAAAAAAGGGGGGTCCTCTCAAACATAAAAAGAGAAAGGTTGACAGTTACTGCGGAGGGCTCGATCCATGAAAAGACAAAGACTGTACATGGGGATGTCTACTCTTGGGCGGGATCGTGTCCCAATGCGAGGCGGAAAAACAGCCGACGAGCGTGGGGCCGGAAGACTGGAAAAAAAAAAAAAAAAAAAAAAAAAAAAAAACAAAAAAAAAAAAAAAAAAAAAAAAAAAAAAAAAAAAAAAAGAAAAAAAAAAAAAAAAGAGAAAAAAAAAAAAAAAAAAAAAAAAAAAAAAAAAAAAAAAAAAACAAAAAAAAAAAAAAAAAAAAAAAAAGAAAAGAAAAACAAGCTCCCTCCCTTTCCATCGCAACCAGCTCGCACCGGTCGAGAAGTTCTTCTTTTCTTTATTGCTGTCGCATACGCAATTGGAAATCTCGCCGCAAAAACATAAGGCGCTCGGAAGGGGGGTCATGTTGCCTGGCGAAGACAATGTTATCTGCACAACCTAAACTGGAGCGCACTGGAGTGGAAGCTGAGCAGAAAAAATTAGGAAACGTCGGACGGAGAAAGAGAAGAAGCCGGGAGACGAAAGGCGTCAAAGGTAAAGAAAAATCTCATCAGTCCACGACGGGCGTACCAGGGGCCAGCGAACACACTAAATCGGTTCCCCCCGCCACCGAAGTCTGTAAAAGAGGGTCACCAAACTCAATTGCCAGAAAAAAAGAAAACATCCCGAAAATGGGTCAGTTTTGCAAAAAAAATTTTGCCGCTCGAAGCACGCTGAGGGAACGGCAAGCGCTGGGCCAGGTGCTTGCCACTCGAAGATTTGCTTATTTTAAAAAACTGGCCGGAAAGAGGCCAAAGCGAATACCGAAGAAGCAAAAGTCCCAAAAAAGGGTACCGGGGTTGAGGGGGGCACAGTACCTGGACTAGGCTTTGCGGGGCCGGATGAGATACAACGGGCAGTGGGGGGGACCGGGGGGGGGACGGGAAGAAAAGAAAGGAAAAGCGGTGTGGATATTTGAAAGATAGCTACCGCACCGCGATACCTGTGAAACTCAAGGCGGGGAAATCACTCGGTAAAAGGCGCCGGACTGCCGCCGTTGTACTCTAAAGAAGGCCAGGTATGAAGAAGGAAGACAACCCCACCAACCCAAACACCAAAACGGGAAAACTAATTGCAAAGGGGAACGGAAATCTCCGAGATAGAAGACTCTTTACAAAATTGAAGACAAATGGAGAAATCAGGTGCCACCCCTAAGGGATAATCAGGCTCCTACGGTTCCGCCGGAGGCAACGCTGAAGGTGAAGAGGTAAAGAGAATAAGACGTCTTATCTCGAAAGCGCGAGGAACAGGGTAAAAAAAAGTGGAGAAAAGGTATTGTAAAAGGGAGTCGTAGACAACCCGCACACAAAAAAAAGAAGACGCGTCAGGAGGGGGGGGACAGTCCGACGTGTCGTCCACTCCATAAAGATAACAAGACCAGCCAGAAAAACCGTAAGCACATCTACAAACCAGATTTGAATGTCCTTAAAAAAAGAGAAACACAAGGAGGGAGTGAGCGCGCATTTGCCTGCTGTCTATCAAAATGCCTGCTGGTGCAGGGGGGAAAAAAAACCTTCGGAAGAACGTGTGAAGAAATGAGCATCTCCAGGAAAGAACGTGAGGACTG
>Ga0179593_1446802_pt1 | contig 11020 bp, 13 predicted proteins | sample CZODoug2_1_08_16_FD_185931 | JGI IMG/M metagenome (GOLD analysis project Ga0179593, IMG submission 185931) | Vadose zone soil fungal communities from Angelo Coast Range Reserve, California, USA - CZODoug2_1_08_16fungal (PacBio error correction) | ecosystem: Environmental > Terrestrial > Soil >...
AAGCCTCTGCCTCATGGGAGGAGCTGAAAGGACAGCGCGCCTCAACAAAAAAACGGCGTAGGAAAGAGAGATGCTGGACACTCATGCAAATGTCCTCGGAAGACGGGGGAAGAAGGCGCGAATTTGCGAGCAGCCGACCGAACGCACGGTGGACTCGTATGTGCACAGAGTGAAGAGGGAGGGTAGACAGCACCACGGACGGGAGCACATGGGAGCTTTGGGGGGGGGAAGAAAAGCGAAGTAGGGCGGAATGGTTTGGAGAAGAGGGGAAGACCGAGAAAAAGCGATCGACTTGTGGGTTCTTTCCTTGGCAATCCGAATGTAAAAAAACAAATGTCGGAAAAGCGCGACCGAACAAGAGGGGGTCCGGGCACACAACGAAGGGGACAGGGAGAAAGGAATGCGGGCTTTGGAATGAGAGGAACGGGCAAGGAGCTCCTTGCGCAATCTCGCGAAAAGAAAAGGGGGTATCACTGGGTTACTCAAGGCGGAAAGTAGCCCCGGAGCGGCAGGGGGTAATCGCAAGGCTGACACAGCAGCTGCGGTAAAATGGGCTCGCAAGGACATTCCTTTGCCCGAGAGGAGGGGGAAAAAAAAACCTGGACAGTGCGTCACTAACGCATGCGCCGTGGGGGGGGGGGACACACATTTCATCCCGATGTCCACCGGAGCACCGTCGCTACACAAGCCAACACCAGACGGGTGGGTCTAACAGCCACGCCTGAAACATCCACTCATGTCATGTTTGGCAAATATCCTGGCTCCCCATCCAGAAATGTTTCTGTATTCCGGCCTCTCCTATTTGGGGAACGTCTTCCTCAGGCCAAACGTAACAATGCAGAAATCGCATCTCTATGGGGGCGCGAGAGTGACAAGCAGGGGATGAATAACCCACTTAGAAGTTGGTGGAAACCTAGGTGCCTATTGTCTGTCAATAGGCACCCTTCCCAGGTCACGTGTTCCCCTTTTGAAAGAAACACGGCTCGGACTCACCAAACCGGACAAACCCAGAACCTGTTCAAGGGTCTCAATATTGACTTGAAGCCAAAAAAAAGGGTTAGCTTCAAGCCGCCGCCATCGATGGAAAATCTCGATGGTCGCACTGCACATCATAGGGGCATAAATATGATGAGGGGAAAGAAAATAGGGGGGAAGGGGGATGAAGGGGGGGAACGGAATTCCGGACTCTTGGGCGGGATGGGGCATGCGACCATTTGCGAAAAAGGGTGACCGCATTGGGAGTGTAGAAAAATGGGCGTGCAGCTTGTGTAAACCCGGGGGGAAGGAGCGCCCTGAACAGAGAACACCATGATGGGGGTCTTGTTTATTGTGTCCGCGCAGACTTGACATTCCACAGGCGGGGTTCAAGAGACAGCAAGGCAAAGGCAAAATTAGTCCCCCTTCAGCCCGCGAGGCAACTAACCATCAAGGGAGGTAGGGGTTTGGCAGGGGGGGTTTCAATACCCGGTACGTGGGCACTCACGCCACAAGCAGCGCATACCCCGGTCGAAATTTGCGAGGGATACGATCGAAAAAAAAGGCGCGCAGGATTGGCTGGGGGGAGTTACTGCTTGACATGTTGGCACATGGGACCGGGTTTCATGACTCCCATCCTATTGACGGGAAATGGGTCAATGCTCGGAAGGAACAAAAGTTAAAATGTCTTCTGGCAGGCCTTTTCGAATGCAACGGACAGGGGAAGGGACGAGGGGGGGACGCAGCAGTAAGGCCCAAAACGCGAGGAGAACGTACCGTTGTGGGATTAGCTTGCGAACTGGAAGGGGGGGGACTTCGCCCCCTGTTCAAACCAAGTTGAAGGGTTGGGAGAAAGCCCCTTCCTCGGTGCCTGGTAATGGTGAGCCAACAGACTGCACGCTGACCCCTCCCCGTCAGAATCGTGGATGGAAGGGTCGAGATACCGGCACTGCTCGCAATTATGGAAACGCGAGGAGAATTGCCAGGGGGAGGACTTTCAGTCACCCTTAAATATAAGATCTTAGAGGAAAGGGAAAGAAAGAAAGGAGTTGAAGTCAGGCAACTGATTTCCAAATTGCAGAAAGGGAGAGCGGCCAGAGGGGGCGTGGCCGTTCATAGAACATTCACGAAACTTAGAAAGACTTGGGTTACAGCTTTGCAAAAGGAAATAAGGGTAAGCGGGAGGAAGGTAAACAAAGACCGAATTCTGGAAAATGGGTGGCTAGCAGGGAAAACGGCTTTTACACGGTCGCCCTCTGACTTTGCAAATCACAAGTGAAAAGGGGTTCAATGGGGAGGGGGACTAAATTACAAAACCGTTGCAAGGAAACTTACTGTTACCACGGAATTGGGGGGGATCCGACCAGAATAATCACGGGGGGGGGTGAAAGCAGCCATTTCTACCTGAATCTGTTAGGGAACTGGAATGTAAAACCCTCAGGAAAAAGGAAAAAAACCCAGCTAAGAGACCAACCCCGCAGCCTCCGGTCTACGGACCTATTCTCCTCGCCCATTAAATTTGGGATGAGCTTTGGGTGTTTCCCGGGGCAAAAAAGACAAACCCATATCAGTGTATCTTGTTCGCTGGTGATTTGAGGCATGCAGCCGAATGGGAAAGGGTAGTTGCTGCATGCACACGCTGTCGTAAGGGAGGGAGCGGAAACCGTAAACCACCTCCACAAAAAGTTTGCTTCCGGGAGGATCCTCAAGGAAGGACGCGATTCGGACAGGCCTGGGGAAACTAACTTTTCCCTACGAGATATCCCGCCATAATCAAAAAGAAAGGGACAAAGCAAGTGACACTCACCTTATGGAGCAAAGGATTCCATCAGTCATCTGCAGGTAGGGCCAGTTCCGAGGAGGGAAATGGAAAGGACCAGGCCAGAGTATATGCTGCAAGTCTGATATGGCGTTTGAAGAAAGGTCGGAGGTAGCATAAAGGTAGGGACTAGTTATTCAAAAAGGGGAACAAGGGGCTGCATTTGCGGAGCGGAAAAGAAAGGGGAACTCCCGGTAAGCAACGTGGGGGGATAAATCTCGCAGCCAACAGCAGAGTGATTTCTGCAGTCAGCTCGGGCTTAAACTAGACAAAGTGCCCATCGTAGAGGCCCAGGGAAACAAGACGCAAGGAGTGGAAAAGGGGAACGTCCCGCTTGACACTCCGTTCGCGCGGGGGGCAAATCGTCTCGGGGAAGAAGGTTGGAAAGGGGGAACACACAAAATTAACCGACGCGGGAGGTGGCTTGGTAGAAAACTGAAGTTCCCCAGAGCAAAAGGAAATGAAACGAGGGGCCTGGAGAACATTTGGCAGGAAAGGATAGCGAATCGTGAGTCTGTGGGGACGCTCAGGGACCATGGGGCAAGGATTGCGGAAAAAAGGGGACTAAAAAAAGGGGGAGACGAAAAGTTCGGCGAGAAAGGTTCGCACTTTTACGAGAACTTTCCCAGCTTCGAGACATGACAAAAGCGTAAGAAGGGGAAGTATCCTTCCCGATATGGGGGACAGAAGCTTTGTAGGTCAGCAAAAGGGGAACAGACTTTGGGGGCTGACATTCTAGGGGGGCCGATTGTGCAAGAACACAATCGAAGGAAACTGGAAATGTCTCAGTCTTCGCCAAAAAGCCGATAATTCAAAAGGAAAAGAGAAAAGAGAATGGCCGCACAAAGCTTGCTGTGCGAATAAAAAGTCCATGTAACTCGGGGCACATAGGGGGAGACAAAAGAGGGGAGGAAGGAGGCGAGTCCGATTCAAAAACGGAGAAGGAGGGGGTAAAGGTAATCCCTCTTAAGAGAAGATTATTTTTCACGGCTAAAAGAGAATAGAAAAAACGGAGAGGGGAGGGAAAATGAAGAGAATGAAGAAACTCACTCAATTTCATCTACGGGGGAGAAGAGAGCATCTTTTGTCAAATGGGACTCGGACGAAGAAAGCCGGAGCAAGGTGCGCTAATTGAAAGAAGGGTGTAACAGTGCACCGAACGCAGGGGAGGAGGAAGAAAGTTGAGAAATGCACGTCAGGGCGAGTAGTGAAAATGTCTGGCCGCAGAGAACAGTGGAAGAGTAGATGAACGGGGGATCCTGCAAACGTTACAATAACACCGATGCAAAATGTCGACTCAACACAAACCCGATTTGGAAGGACACAAAGAACTAACGAGGAAATAAGAGAAAATTACGAAAAGTTTGGAATGAAAATAGACAGAGGGAGCAATGTTACGCACTGTCCATTGCCCGGCTCGAACTTATCTCGAACGGCTGTAGCAATGGGGAAGAAGAAGATGCCCGCTGAGCGGCAAGGCGGGCTCGAGTAGGGCTAAGCAAAGTTCTAAATTGAGCCAAAGCCATTTTATATCAGACGAAGGGGTGGAGGGCCAGTGGTTGCGTGTCAATAACTCATGGATTTTGGGGGGTTGTTGAAAAAAAGGGAAACTTAATCACCCGGAGCCCGCGAGAGAGGGGGGGAAACAGCTGTCTACAGGTACAAAAAAATTAAGAAGTATCCTCTGTTGCCGGGACCCGAAGGGGGGGCAGGGCTCGACCAAGATCTAACTGCAATAAAATCAATGAGCTGAAGGAGGGGGGGGGAAATCTTTATTACAAAGAGTGTGCGGCCTAGGGAGTGAGAAAGACGGATAGAAATGGGGAACGGGGAAAACGCGAAAGGGGAAGAAAGACAAGTTCTGCTCAACAACGAATTCCCGGTTAAGCAGCACGGCAGAAGGAGAAATCTTTAGGGCAAAGTCCTGAGTCTGCACTAGGAGAGGCAGAAGGGAGAAAAAGGAGAAGAATCGGGTCCTAAAGACGTGCGAAGACTCGGGGTGAATGCAGTCGTTGGGACGGTCTTTTAGGATGGCTGGACTGCGGAAGGATATAGGTGGGGGGGGGGGAAGAGTCCATTGGGGAGGACTACTCTTCCCGGATGGGGGGAGGAGACGGCAGGCCAACAATGATTGTGAAGGGGGTTAGGGTGAAGGCGAGAAATCTGTCAGTCACGAGGCGGTTAATACTGGCGCCAACCAATCCAGTTGCAACGAGGGGGAAGAAAAGGAAAATAACGAATGTAGTTGTGGTGGGGGGAAGGGTTGCAAGAAAATGTACAGGAGTACCAGAAAGGAATAAAGTCATAATGGGCGAGGGTACTAGACGCGTGAAAAAGGAGAGGAGTGCTCGATTCTGGGGTGGGAGTTCCGAAACACGGGACCGGGGGGTCAAAAAAAAAGAACAGACATTGAGGGACTCTGGCGGATCCAACAACTGTATTCCTCTGGGCGGAGGGGCTGATCAACAAAGAGCAATGTTACGACCCGGGGGGGAGGGAGAAAAAGAGCCCAGCATTGACCACGCGGAATTTGCAAAGGTAAAGCGACGGACGGGCAGAGGAAGATAAAACAGTGTTCGACAGACGTCCTGGTCACTATACGCTCGGTACGGGGTTTTACCGGAAAAAGCCATAGTAAACACGCTTTCGACAGGAGAAATCAAGGTTGATGTTCGATACCGTGCCCAAGTCTCAAAGAGGAGAAAAGCTAGAGGAAAGTTGGGTCAAAAAAAAAAGGTGTGGAGGGCCCGTGAAGAGAGAGACAACAACAAAAGGGAGGGGAGGAAAAGAGATTGCCTTGAACGGCTTAACGTTATGCACATTTAGACAGAGACTGGCGCCAAAGGAGGTTGTCTCATAAGGGGGGGTACCGGTACCATACACAGGAGGGAAGGGGAGAAAGCGGGTGAGATTCAGGAAAAAGGAAACCTTAAGGAAGCGATAATGACCACCTTACTGCGGCTGGTGCGTACTGTTACCAGGACGGATAAAGATATTTGCAATTCCGGTCAGAGAGGGTAAGAAGGGGCTATTCCAAAGAAATCGCAAATCAGGGAAGGAAACATTCGGTCAAAAACAGTGAATTGGAGAAAAGCCGATAAAAAAGTACGAAATTTTTTTGGTCAGGAAACCATCCCCCACTACAGATGGGAGGGGGGGGGAAGGCGAAACCGGGCCAAGGGGGTAAGGAACAGACTCGCTAATTCCAAAAAAATCAACCCCAAGAGGCCAGAAGGAGGGAATCCAAGAGGTCAAGAAGAAAACTTGTAATGCGCTGGTGGGGGGGAAGAGGGGGGAAATTTGTCCTGGACAAAAAAGGCAACTAAATTATGGTAAGGGGGCAGGGGTGCGGAGTTAGCTATGCAGGAAACGAAACTGAATTTGGATTTCAGTGAAAGTGAAGACTTGGCGGAATGGGGTGGGACTGAAAATCTGGTGCTACGGGGAGAACTAAAACATCACGAAAAAATCAAGTGGGACCCCCCAGGGGGGACGATCACCGGGTAAGAGGACGCTTCTTTCGTCCACTGGATGGGAAGAACGAACGGGGGCTCGAGAATCCTAATGTGTAACTAGCGAGTCCAAAAGCGCCTTTCAATCCTTCTTTCACTAAGGAGAGTCTTCACTAATAGTAATGAGGGAAGGTGAAGGGGAGACAGGAACTGGGGACCAGATATAGGGAAAAAAGATGCATTTCCGGGCGTTTGCGGGTCAAGGAATTAGCTGGTAATAAAGTCTGCTTCACCATTAGGGAAAAGCGTTGCAAAAAAAAAATTAGTGCCTTTCAGGGGGAATCAAAAGAGGAAAAAGGATCGCTCCAACAAGAAAAAAGGGGGGAAGAGGAAGCAAGACCCAGCGATTGCATGAAATGACCCTGCAGGTAGCTCTTGGCCTTAGCGAGCATGCCAAAAAGTTAGAGGGGCCCGCCCTCAACAGAGTTGGAGGGTGTCTAAACGTGGAACGAAAAAGGAGACGAGGACTCGTCGCAGGGGAAAGGTGGAAGTGGCCACCCACAAATTAACCTCCTGAATTCAAAGGAAAAAGGGGACGAAAGGTCCGTATAAAAAGTCCGATAGAAAAGGAAGTTGCATCATACTTTGCAGTCCTCATTTTCTAAAGAGAGAGCGAAGCCGATTCAAGTCAAGGGGGATAAAAGGGGGGGGAAATAAGGCATTGCGTACAAATTGTCTAAAAAATGCCAAGTGCGAGAAAGTGTAGCGAAGATGTTGGGGGGGGGGAAGAGCGAACGTTTCCCATCTGTACCCGATCAGCCCAAAGTCGTACAATTAGCGATCTTGCCCGTGAGTGGACAAAAAAGAGAAAAAGTGGTAGGGTCAATGTCGACCTTGTGTGAGGAAGGCTGGATTGGGGTCACGCTGCAAAAAAGACACAACGATATAGTGCTTCTCACGAGATGCCAACCCATCTTCGACTACCTTGCAAAAAGACCTCAGCAAAGAGCATGTGCGCAAAAAAAAAGGAATGTGAGCCAAAGAAAAGACAAAAAAAAAGATCTGTACCTGTCTCATCTCTCACACACCGTCTTGCGTCAGGGGAGAGAAAAAAAGTAAAAGCAGACTCCAGCTTAGGGAAAAAAAGGAAATCAGTCCGAGAAGGGGGTTTTTCTGGAAAAGCATCGCTCAAAAACAACAGAGAGGGGGGGAGTCAACTAGCGGAAGAGGGGGAAGAAAATTCAAATTTAGGTCGAAGAGAGAAAAAACGATGCATAGGACTCGAGCGGAAAGGGCAGCCGGTGTCGATTGGAAGAGGACATGGTAAAATCGGAGAGAAACCGCCCCCTGGGGGTGCGGGGTGAGAACAGCGCGGGGGGCTGCACAGGGCTACTTCTTCGAATGGTTGAGCCTGACTAAGGATCGGGAGAGGAAAAGGGGGAGTCTTGCAAACGTGAAAAAAGAATTGCGACTGCGGCAATACAAAGGCTCATGGTACATCCAAATAAACTACGAGAGGACCTGAAGGCGTTACGTTTGGAATTGAGCGGATGGGCAAAGGTGAGCAAAGTTCTAAAAAAAACGTTAGAGAAAGGGGGAAAGGGTTTAGCAATTGGGGGACCATGCCTGCATTTTAAAAAGGACATTTTACTAAATCAGTCAAGAAAGTATGTGTCCAAAGGAGAAAGAAGGGGGGCTGCTCGGAGTGGTGAAAACCTTGAATGGTCCCGGCCAAAAAGTCACTCGTAGGGTTTTGGGGGGGGGGGGGAAACCTTTAATAACGGTTGCCACAACCCTTAGAAGAAGATACTTCACAAAACGAGAGGGGGTTTCACTCAAAGCTGCTACTGGACAACGTTGCAAATCCCTAGATGAAAAGGTCGGACCAAGAAATGGGGGCATGCTCGAAAGCAAGAGTCTTGACATGACAACAATAAACAAGCACCGCTGGGGAGGGCTAGCAGTTTCCTATCGCTAGTTGTTGGACAGAAAGCTGTGAAGCGACTTTCGAGAAAGAAATGCAAAACACAAAAGGTGGGTTACCAGGAAGACCCTCGCGGGGGCCGACAGGTGACGCAAAGAGAGAAAGAATGCTGAAGAAAAGCCCGGGATTCAGCATCCGCTATAGAAGGGAAATCCTGCCCACTGAATCATAAGTAAAAGAAAAGAGGAGGGGATGAGAAGAGGGGAAGGGCGCAATAAGGGAGAACTGACAGGCAGGACTCCTTTAGGGGGGGTGGCGGGGATGGGAGGACTTTCGTAATTCGACAAGTTCGTCGTGAAAAGCAGGGTTCTATCGCGGAACCTTGCCCTGCGTTGGGGAACAATCACCTTATTGGGGGGGAGGAGGGCTGGAGTGCGCGAGCAGATCTTTCAGGAAACTTCACTTGAGCAAGCCATTAAAACGTGTAGGCCGCGCGCGACTCAAGGTGGTTTTGGGGTCCAGGGGGGGGGGGGGCAGTTTAATAAAAAAAACAGAGAATACCAAGTCTTGGGCGAGGATATCGAAAAAGGAACGTCGGGGGTGCTGGTATATGTAAAAAGGGAGACTTTGACTTCCGGAAACCCGGGTACCCATAAAAAGATTGAGGGAAGAAGTGACTGGGAGAATTAGGAAAGGAGGAAGGGGGTATCCAATTTCAATGAAACCACGAATGTGCCTTCAGGGGGTCGGGGTTGAGAAAAAATCACACAATTAAGTGAACGAGACGGGGCATTTGGGGGAAAAAGGAAAGCCAAATGGAGAGGAAAAAAAAGTCAAGACCACGGAAACAGGTGCATGTATACCGATTAAGGGAGCGGAAGGAAACAGCGGAAAAAGCTTATCCACGGAATGTAGACCAGAGGGCTGACCACTTCTCCGCAAAAGAGGAGAAAGCTCGCGAGAATTGTGGCATCAAGGGGAAGGTTCCAGGCAACTGAGCTCTCTCAAACAAAAAAAAAAAGAGAGAAAAAAAAGAGAGCTCATTTAAGACAAGCAACTTTTCTTTAAGGAAGTTAGCCGCGAGCTGGGCGCAATATGAAAAGAGAAGTGGCCTCTCGAAAGCCAATACAATGAAAAAGGGGGGGGTTTAAGAGGGGAGGCTTCCAAGGTCACAAAAGACAAAAAGGATACATAAATCACCGTGGCCAGATGGGAGAATTGTGGGGCGTAAGCTTTAACAGAGAAGACGCTAACTTTGGACGAAATGAACGGGGACAGGAATGAAGGGGTCTATTCCTGCGACTGTCACACAGATCCAAGGACGTGGGACCCCTTATTGGGGAGACGACCAAAGTTGGGGGAAACAAGGGAAGAAGGAAAGGGTACCGAAATCTGGTCTGGGACGTATAGAAGGAAAAAGGGCGAAAAACACACTCGCTACCAATCCACCCAAAAAAAATAATGTTGCGAGGGGACCTATGTAGCAAGAGCATGTAGAAGGGGGGCACTTGTTGGGGGTACTCTGTATTCTGGGAAAAGGGGAATAAAAAACTACGTAGTTAGTCTGTTCCTGGTGGCGCAAAAATTATTGCTGGCTTGCGGTGAAAGCCTTTATGGTACAATGGGGAAAGGATGAGAAAAAACAAACAAAATCAGTGAGAGAGCTCCGCACAGCCGAGGACGCGCTCGCCACTGACGGGTAAAATTTCCCAAGCTAATAAGGGAAAAGCCATACCCTACAAAAGAAAGAGCGAAACCAGTGTCCAGAAATGGGTCGCAGTAACGATTCTGGAAAAAACAATACATAGGCATAGTCGAGTTCCGTATGGGGACATGGAGAATACGGTGCCACGAAGGCGGCTGCTGAGAGAAGGGAAAAGGGGGTGGGCGTTCAGGAATATACGCAAGAAAAATACGGACCAGTAGACAAGCGGAAAACCCAGGAAAAAGTGCTGAAATTTCTCTGCGGGCAAAAGGGAAAAGGCAAGCCGATAAAAAATACGGTGTGTAATTGCCAAACGCAATCTACGCAAAACAGAGGGAGGGGGAAGAGGGTCAGGCAGGTCGCTGAAGGGGCAGTAGCTAGAGACAAAACTGAGGGGACCGAAAGAAAACTATGCCTTTAGGAGCAAGGGAAAAACGGAGACAAAGAGGCAAAAGACTTTGGAAAAACACAGACAAAAAGTCTATCGGGTAAAATTGAAAAAAGGGGGGGAAACCAAAAAATTACCTCGCGGCCTGCGGGGGAAAGAAACCGCCGTTCCCCACCAAGGGGGGGAAAGCACGCAAAAAGGAATAACTACTATTGGCAAGGTCCCAATTTGGGATAAAAAGGAGTATGCGAGCGCGTATGAACAAAACCGGGGGACAGGGACAAGGGCAAGGCATTGCGCGTAACAATGGGAGACACCCTGGGCCGTGAAGGACAATTTGGTTCGCTACTGTGGTCGGGCAAAAGGGGGGGGAATAGGGGAAAACAAACACGTAATAACGCTGGAAAAGGATGGGGAAAAGAGAAGGAAGAGGGTAGTGTGACAGAAAACTCTTGCCTGGTGGGTCTAGCGATGTGAAAGGGGCTTGGACAGTAGTCGGCGGCATCAAAGCTGGAAAAAAAAAGTCGAGTGACTCTCTCTTCCCTGATCTCTGGAGCCAAAAGGGAGAAGAAGTGACGCCCTGAAGCATCTCAAAAGACGCGCCCCCGCTGATGTAGAAGAGAAAATAAAATGGATGGGGGGGTCACATCTAGAAACAGGGATTGCGAGAAAGGTAGAAAGGACGATAAGAGACAAAGCGTCTGGAGGGGGAGGAAAAAGGGGAAAGAGTCAGGAGGGGTTTAGAGAAAGAGAGAGA
>Ga0179593_1489338_pt1 | contig 11020 bp, 16 predicted proteins | sample CZODoug2_1_08_16_FD_185931 | JGI IMG/M metagenome (GOLD analysis project Ga0179593, IMG submission 185931) | Vadose zone soil fungal communities from Angelo Coast Range Reserve, California, USA - CZODoug2_1_08_16fungal (PacBio error correction) | ecosystem: Environmental > Terrestrial > Soil >...
CCAAAGGGGGGGTCGGTGGTTGAAAACATGATAAACGGGGGAAAAAGTGGACGAATAGCTTACGGGAGCGGGGGGGCGGGAAGGGGGACAAAAAAAGAGAAACTGACGCGGAAAAGTCTGACTGTAATGAAAGAAATAATCCTCCGATAATTGCAAGGGCTGATAGCGGGCACAAGCCTGGGTCGATTGAGGCAGGATGGGGTTCTGGCGAATGGGGGTGCGTAAAAGCGTGTGGGAGACCTTTGGAATTCAGGGGACTAGAGCGAAAAACGGACCGGATGGCACAGACTGAGTTGGAAGGTTTGGTATGCCAAACACCTCACGTGAGAAACGCGGGAGGGACGCTGGATTGGGCATGCATGCACTTGAAGAACGCTGGATGCGGATACAGGGCAGACGCAGGCGTGCGGGTGACCTGGTTAAAAAAATGACAAAACTTGGAGAGGGAGAAGGGGCGGGCATAAAGGCGCTGTGAATTGGTACGCGGGGGAATCGGCAAAGCTAGGGTTAGGGTCAGATGTAGTCGATGTCAAGTGCGAGATTATACCAAACGGCACTCGGCGTTCCATGGGGTTAGGGAGGGGGGCCAAAAATCTGAATATAACATCTCGAGGCAGTGGAGAACGGGGGGGAAAGAAGTCCCTAGTGGCGAATGTTCAGGATGGTCTGATGGCGCCAGAAAGTGGGTGCAAGTGTTCGGATTTGGGGAGTAGGAGCAGGGGGGCTTCGCCAGGATACCAGTAGATAGTAGGGGAAACGGCGAAAAAGTCGGAGAAACTTCCTGGGGAGGCAACCGAGGGGGGGGTTAGGTAACGTTCTGTCAACATCAAAAGGGGCGAAGGGAACGTATGGCCTGAAAATTGGAAATTAAAGAGGATGAGAAAAGCGGCAAAGGCCAGCGACGAATTCGGAAACATAAAAGCGAGGGCAAGCGTGGTTGGACAATCGACGGAGAAGAACACGGAATAAAGGGAGAACCTATGAGATTGTGTTATCGCCAACTGCCAGGGAAACTGGCTCCGGATCGCAAGAAAAAATGCCAGCAAGGGGGATTTAATGTTGTTGTTCTCCTCGGCACCGGAGGGGCAGGACAAAGGGCGAAGGCGGGGAAGGATACCATTAGAAAGAGCTGATGTATGCGACGGAGAGTTAGCATGAGACACCGAAAGCTGACAAAAAACAGGATTGACAAACACTGAATAGGTTCAAGAGACGGTGGGACGGTTCTAGGCGGCCGCTAAAGAGGAGAGGAGACGCTTCGGGACGAGCATAAATCTCTAGGAGCACTCACCTTTCAGACAATAACGGTACTGTGGCAGTAGGGAAACCCAGTCTTAGATGGATATCATCGGAAATACAGGAACGCGCTTTCCGGGCAGGGGAAAAGAAAAGGCGAGATGGTGGCCCCGCGTTTAAAAGAGGCAGCGTGGAAAAAACAGGCGAGGGAGAAGGGCCTGCGCTGAAAAAGCCAGCGCACCAAAGTGAATAAAATATCGGCACACAGGAAGAAAAATAAGGGAGAAATTGGGGATGCACTCTGGTTGCAGGAGAGTAAAGGGCGGTTCTCCCTGATGGGAAGCTTCCACCACGATGAACGCGAGGTGACTCACGAATCGCTATGAAACACACAAAAAGTAGACGAAAAAAAAGTTACCTATCGACATGGCAACGGAATCACTACTTGGGCCTACCAGAATACAGCTATAAAAACAGGATCTATAAAAAACGGACATAAATTTTGACAGGGAAAGTGAAGGGGGCTACTCGAGGGAACTCTCAGCCAAGAGGTCCGCGCGCAAACACACGACACCGAACGGAACGAAACAGACAGGCCATATAGCGTTTAGGAAGTCTTTTTGCCTATAAACCGGGCAACGTATCGGGTAACCAAATAAAGGACACTGCAAGAAGAATGACACATACTCGGGGTTCAATATATGGGGGAAACGGAAAGCCGTAATGGAACAAGAGAGACCGGGATGTGCCCAGGTAGAAAGTGTTGGGGTAAAGCGCAAGAAGAGACAAGGTGTCGGGGCAGGGTGGTGTAGCGCAACAACAAGAAACAAGCACGGTAAGAGAAAGCCAAGGGGGGAAAAAAGTGGGGAAGGGATACCCGTCGACAATGAAAAGTCAAAAACTCACTAAAACATGCACCTCAACTCTGAAGTCAACAGCGGGGGCAGCGAAGGTGAGTTAAAACTTCTAGGGCGCAAAGGCGGAGACGACTAGAGTACAGACGTGGGGCAAAGACGAGTAAGTCATCGGAAAAGAAAGGCAAAGAAGCACGCGCGAGCATAAAAGAATGAAAAAATTTAACGGGGGGGGGGAGGGGAATAAGTGGGGAAGAAGAAAAATGAAAGAGGGAGTAAAGATGATAGAACCAAACGAAATAAGTCAACCAACAGCAGCAACCTGAAGGAATAGGCTGGAGTTTTAAAGAACATTGAACTATATGGAAACAGGAAAAAGAGGTGGGAGGAATAAGCAACGCGGAGTCAGGGGACAAGAAAAAAAGGCGCTGGCTGCTTAATCTACTTGGGGGCAATCCCGTCGTAACCTACATAATGACAGAGGGGAAAAAACGAGAGCAACCATAACGCGGCGAAAGGCACAATGTTCGCGTCAGGAACAGTAAACAACATACAGAACGCTCAAAGACACCTGAACAAAACAAAGAGCCTCGGCTGGTCTATATGAAAACAGGGGGAATTCTGCAGCGCGTAGGCGAAAACGAACGGGACACCGTTTCATGACACCGCGGGGGAGGGACGAACAGTCAAAGATGTGAACCGGACCAGCGGTACGGACCAGGAAAAGATAACAACCTGCTGCTATCGCCAACAACGAGAAAAACACATGAACCGAAGGCGGTGGGAGAAAGTACGTAACCGCCGAGGGAGGACGAGGAGCGGTAAGAAAGGAACACAAAGACGACAGGTGCCGAAAAACGAAGAATGTCCTTCTGCGCAACGAAATTGGGGGCCTTGTTCGTGGGGAAAAGAGAGTAGAACAAGTGATCTGGAAACAATGAATAATAGATACAATGTCCGGACGCACGGAGGGAAAGGAAAAAGGGAAACGGGGGCACACGAGTCGGGAGCAAATAAAGGCGTGAGAACCGAAAAAACGGGGTCCAAGGGGGGGGAAATGCTAGGAATGAGAGCAGGGAGGGGTGAAACAGGAAAAAAATAAAGCGTGGAAAGACAGGGGCAGTGTGGGGGGGGCAGAAATATAAGGAATGGGAAGAGAAAAAGACGAGAGCACAGAGGAAAGGGGAAGGCGGAAAGGAAAAAAATGTCATGGAGATGAGATATAGGGAAGCGACTGGGAGTAGGCGGTTGAAATCGGAAGTGTAGTGGGGGGGAACTAAAGGTCAGGGGAGTGGTGACACGAAAAAAATGGCTATAGGCACAGCGAGGTGGTGGTGGCTGGGGAGGTTAGTTAAAAAAAACTGGGTACATGAGCCCAGGAGGAAGAGGAAGAGGGGAAAGAGAGAGCCGGAGGGATGAAACATAGCAGTACGGGTGAATGACGAGGCGAGGGCGGGTATGAGAGCGGAGGCAAGGGAATTAGAAGCATCGCAGAGAGAAAAAGGATCGGCGGAAAGAGGGCAGTAGAGCTTAATTGAAGGGGACAGAGGATTGCTAGTATCATGGAAATGGGGGGGTGGGGGACTGGTGTAGCGAAAAGAAGGGTGCACTTTAAGAACAGAGAGTGAACAAGGGAAGAAAAGTGGAGGTAAAAATACGCATAGGGCCTGGCAAGAGCGTGTCACTTCGTTATGTGATGGCGGGAGGGGAAATAATGTTAGCAAGAATATCGAGGGACACAGAAATAGGGACCAGGCGTATGGATAAAGTGGACGCCAAACAAAGAAGAAATAACGGGAGGAAGAGGAGGAAGAAACGAGGAGGGGGGGTCACAGGGGGGGTAAACAGGGAAGGGGACATAAATGTGAGGCCAACAGGAGAAGACTTCTGGGTCTCTTGAATGACGGAGAGGACACGAAGAACGAAACAAGAGAAAAGGGGATGAAAAAAAAAAAAAAAAAAAAAAAAAAAAAAGATTGGAGGGGGCAATTGAGGGGCAAGGCGTTACTAAATGTGCGCCGAGGAAAAAAAGAAAGGGGCCACAGGGTAGGTACACCCCTACGTCTGGGGGGCGTGTGACATTCAAACAAAAAGGAAAAAAAGACAATCATATTAGAAGGTCTCCGAATCTAAATTGCGGCAGATGGTGCATTCATGGGGATTAAAGTAGGGTCTAGCAGTCAAGGCCAAGAGTTTAAGGTGGATAGTCGCAGAGATCAGAAATGTGGGTGGGGTGAGAGCGGGGAATCAAAGAGACACAGATGGAGGGGGGAATTTGAGATGGCTGTTAGATCACAATGGGGGGGGGAACGGGCGGTACAGAAGAGGAGGGAGAGAAAAAGAGACCAAGTGCATCTTCAAGTGGAACATTCGACGGGGATGAGAGTGTAAGAAAGAAAAGGATGGAGAAGAACTTCATATATAGGTAGAATAATTTTCATGGGTTGCAAGCCGAAAAGAAGAGAGGCGCTGTATAATGGGAAGACAGGTGGTAATACGATAAGGGATAAAACCTGTCGAAAGCGCTGAGAGTGGGCGCAAAGTTAGTCCTTCCTCGCGGTAGCAGAAGAAAAAAGGAGAGGTCAGTGCGTTCACCCTAGGCAACAGAGGTGAGGAAAAAAAGAAGAAAGGACAGCTCCTACACTCAGACGGGTTGCACGAAAGAAAAGCTTAAAGGGTCTCCTTATGTAGGGGAAATGCGAAACAGCCATCAAAGGAGCTGAAAGCCTAAGGAAGCGGCCCAAAAAGGAGAAAAAAAGGCATGAGAGTGTTAAAGAAACTGAAAAGGGGGGTGGGGCGACCTCTGAAACCAGCGAAAAGGTTTCTAAAACGAACCATTCCTCAAGATGGAGAAGCGGGAAAAGGGAGGGAGAAGGAGGGGAGAGGGGACAAAAACGGAAAGTGGGTCGATTCTGCTTCCATTGATGAGTCAAATGGGCGTCGCCGTAAATCCAGGAGACTCGCCGAGGGTCGCTTCCTCTGATCAGTCTGGGGAAGAACACGCTCCTTCTGACCCGCACCATGTTCACCCTTAGCCCACTGTCTGTTGTGAAAAGAGGAAACAAAGAAACCAAGGGAGGGGAAACGAAGGGAACGAAGGGCGGAAAAAGCTCCACAAAAAACAAAAGAAAAAAAGCGAAGGGTGGGGACGAGGCCAAGACGGAGCAGGGGGGGGGGGAAAGGAGAGAAAAAAACACACAGACACGGTAAGAACTAAGATTCATCACAAAGACAGAATACTTAAATGAACCGAAGCAAGTGGGACTGAACGAAGAGTACTAAATTTGCAAGGGAGGGGGCTCTATGACGCAGATCACTGTGTCATAAGGAGGTCATTGAAGAAGTACCAAGTTTGCGTCGCACGTACTAAACCCCAATACAACCAAGAATAGGGCCGCTCCCCAGGTGGGACCAAAACAAGGCCTGGGAACCTTAGTGAAATTCCGAAGAGAAGACGGGGAATAGAATCAACCACAATATAATAAAAGAAAAAACACAAAAACGGCAAGTAACCACAAAGGAGTAAAAAAAAAAAGAGAGGTTTCAGCCGGGAGTGTCTGCCCGCCACTCCAACAGCTGCGCTGATGGGGTAAGGCAAAAAGAAAAGTTATCGGAAAAGAGAAGAGAAAAAAATAATGACCGAACGGACAGAGTCAAAGAACCGGGAAAAGCAAAAAAAAGTTCGATGACGGGCAAAGTTACAAAGCTCAAGCTAATACTCTATCTCAAATCGCTCTGAAAAACTTCATCAGAAAGAGAAGAGGGAGCGGGAGGAATGGAAAGGAATGAAACAAAGGGGGCTGGTTTGGGGGCCATTCAAATGCGGCGAAAAAAAAAAGCAACGATTTCACCACCAATTAAAAAAAAGCGGAATCTACCCCTAAGGGAGGGTACGGAAAAAAGTCGCGCGGTATTTCTCAGAATGGAAATCAATAAGACGATAAAAAAAGACACTCGTAGACACGCAAAAGTAGGGAAGAGATCATACAAACAGCGCTGAGCTCGAGCTTGGTAAGGTCAACGGATTAAAGAGAAGAGCAGAACATAAAGCCAAGGGGGGGGGGGGGCCGGAAAGAAAAAAAAGAGGGAAAATACGCCGCCTGGACGGGTGAACTGTAACTTAGAATCGAAGCAAGAGAGCGGGTTGGTGGTATGGGGGGCGGGAGTTAATGGAGGACTACGAAAGGGAACAAAATTGGAAAAAAAATATCAAGGAGGGGAAAAGGGGGAGTTATGGGCATAAATACTCGGAAGGGTTTTAAAAACGGATCTGAGGGAGAGCCAAAAAGGGTGGGACTGGAATAGGGGTTTGAGGAAAACTACCGAACTGGCCATAAGTTAAAAAAGGAAGGGGGCGAGAGATGCGGAACCCTAGGGAAGGCTGCTGATGGGGGAGTAGCCTAGCGTTTGCAGGAACAAGGAGGTCGATGGGGTAAAGGTCGGGTGTGGAGTGGATGGAGCATCATTAGGTAAAGGCGAAAAGGGGCTTGAAGCGGAAGGAACAGGGTAGGTTTAGCGCAATCGTCTCATCGGTGAGTGGAAAAAAGGATTTCGGCCAGACACGAGGGTGCGGCCGAAATGGCCAAAAGATAAAAAAGAAAAAAAAAAACCAAGAAAAAAAAAAAAAAAAGACGCAGCCAGGGGGAAAAGAGCTTGGAGAGACTTGGGTGGGGGAAGCCTGGGGGGTAGGGGAAAGAGTGGATGGAGCGAACTAGCCGATTCCATAGACAGTAGAGAGGCAACCCATAAATTTGCGTTGTGATTCAAAGGCCCAAGAGAGGGGGGGTGAAGGTAGCCCGCCGAAACGAGTTGGACGTACTTCTTTTAAAGTCTAAGTATAGCTGGCAACGACGGCATAAATGCGAAAGGGAAGGTTCACACATCCTATGACGTTACGTGGAAGGGGAAGGGGGAAGCGAATGGGGGGGGGAGATCATCGGGAAAGAAGCAGAGAAGGAGGGGGCGATCGTGTTGGATAGCTTAAACATTCCCCGATCGGTACGGGCAGAAGAGGGAACAAAAAAGAAGGAGGAAGATTGTTGGGTAGTTAGAAAGAGAGAGAAAAACTCACGGGGGCAGGTGAGAAAACGCGGCGGTGCAGGGACTGGATCAAACAGGGAAACACAAAGGTAGGGGGGGGAAACGGTCAAAGAGAAAGGCCAGGTTGATTAGCGCCAACCCGGGGCGAACATCGAGACGCACCACCTGGAGCAAAATTCTATTGACGGGGGGGGGGTAAGGAGAGAGAAAAACTAACAGCGAATATTTCGGCCACAGGGTGTGCAGGTAGGGGAACGCTTCAAGTTACGTCTTTTGGGGCTTGGTTGGCCGAGAAGACGATCAGAGCGTCAGCTGGGGGAGCGAACGTAGAGGCCTTCCTTACGGGCCGAAGGCGCGCCAGGGCGGGAATAACAGAGAAAGTCTCATCGCTCACCACACAAAGAGATTAATAAAAGATAACGGGGGAAAGCAATGGAGTAAAGCTAAAAGGGGCAAGAGTCTCGAGTCTGCCTTAGAGAGATCGTAAACTCTCTCGATTACGCCAAACCGACCGCCACCATAAAAGAAGAGAGAAAAAACTGTGGACCGACTTGTCCCTAGAGAATGTTATCACTGACAAGAAAGACTGGAGGAAGGCGATAAGGAGGCAGAACCAAGAAAGAAAAAAGAAAGTGAAGAACGACAGAAAACAGGAATCGCTGGAAAAAGTCGCCGAGTTAATCGAGGTGCTCCGCTAGATCCGGAAAACGGAAAAAAGTAGCGCAAATGCAGCAATCCAAGAATAGGGAGTAAAAAAACGACCAAAAAAAACAAGACCTCCATGAACGAAGCCGGGAATATCGGGGAGGCGGTGGGGGGGGGCGACCAACATATTTCAATGTTAAAACTCAAATTTATGAAGGGGGGGAAACGTACCGATGGCAATCATACCAGAACAACACTAGGGCAGAACTAACGTTACTAAAGCCGCTTGTAGATCTCTTGACCGCTAGACGAAATCAAAAGGGAAAAAAAAAGGATAAAAAAGAAGTGCGACGGAGATAACAAATGAAAGAGACCTGAAAGTGGACTTCACTAGCTTAGGGGGGCGGCGAAAGTGAGACAGCAAGTGAAAGTAAACCTGAGGAAGAGGGTAGGAGGATCAACAAGGCCGCTCGAACCTCTCAAAAGAAGGAAAGACATCAGCTACTAAACACGGCTCTGCGCCAAAAGAAAATCGAGAAATTCGCACCAACTAAAACCAAGAGAGAGGCCATGAACTTATAGGCTGGGGCGAAAACACCTAATCAGAAGGGAGGGCAAAAAAAGCTGATGTAGCCTTCGTCTGAGGGGCATAAAACGGTCACCACTACAAAGAGAGATTGGCCCCGAAAAACAGCTAAAGGGATGAGTAAAATCAAAGAAATGAAGCGGACGGCACAACGGTTTCGCGGACAACAGAGAACCGCATTCCTTTACCGCCAAAAGGAGGCTTTCGAGTGTTCCAAGCACGAAAAAAAAGGGAGAAAGAAAAAAGAAGAGGCCAACATATCAATCGGAGAAAGAAGTTAAAATGAAGTGGGAATATAATTTGGATGCCGGTCTGAAAAAAAAGGTTAAAGTGGGCAGAACGAGGCGGGGGAGAGGACAATCGATAAGACGCGATCAGTCAATGTCCAACAAAGAGCAGGAGGGATGCTACTCAAACTCTGAGAAGACGACAGTCTGAACTTCACCACTTAGGGGTCAGGACCGATCGATAAAACACGGACAGGTAGATCAAGGACCCAAAGGGCTTGGGTAGATGGGGAGTTCCGAAGGAATGGAAAAGAGTGAGATAAAGAGAGAGGGGGGAAGGTGGGGTTTGATATGCACAGACAGATGAGGGGAGGGAGCAAACCAGGCGTGCACCAGGATGACCGACTGTTTTCTTCTGTTCTATGAAATCGCGAAATGGCGTTTTAACGGAGAGGGGTACTCTTGGAGGGGGGGAGTAAAGGTGGGGGAGGGGCACGGGAAACAAAAACGCCGAAAAGAAGGGCGACAAATGTGCCCTGCTTGGAAAAAAAATGGTAACTGGCGGAACGGGATCGGGATGGAGTTAACAGACTTGGAACTATATCCGGTCCCTCGGGAAGGGAGGTCGAAGAAGTGGTCGTACTTAACTGGTGAGGGTGACCCTTGTGGGGGGAAATATGCGTGTCTATTGGAAAAGGGAGAAGGAAATTAGCCGAAGGAGCCTGCGATTGGCGGGGGGAAAACATCGAACTTCAGCGGAAAGGTGGGAGGGCAAGATGGTCGCAATGATTGGTTACAGAAATTGTGAGATTTGGGAAGACCTAAAAAAATAAAAAAAAATATGTATACGGGGGGAGAAGGGGGGTTAAAAGGGGAGGTTAGATGGTCGAGTGACTCCTACGCTGTGAATTGGGGATGGGTTTCTTATAGAGTCGTAGAGTTCCGTTGGGGGTGGGATCCAAAGGAAAAAATAGGGGGTTTCATTGTGTGATCGGAAAACGTGAAACAACGGAGGGGCGGGGGGGGTTAATGCGGGAAATTGACAGAAAACCACAGCGAGAGAGGAGTAACCGAAATGAAGTCAAATCAATTCTCAACAAAGTGCGTTCGGTTTTCCATTGCATGAGGTGGGGGATAAATAAAAAGTTATACAGGCAGTACATACGGCGTGGGTGGGTTTTCAAACTCAAGGATCAATAGTAGCGAAAGGCGCGCAGAACTCGCAGATAAGAGGGTTCTGAGGTCTCGACTTCAAACGACAAGGGTGAGCAAAACGCAACGGGCCGGAAATACAGGCAGACTCGGCATTTAGGCCGGAGCTTAACCAGAGAAGGGTGAAAAAACATACCAGTAGACTTGTGGAACACCACGCCCAACGAGGCGTGGGCGGGCGGGAAAGTCGGCGCGCGGGCGCGTGATCTCGGGCAGAAGCGAGCGAGGGCACTCTCATAAAAAATGGGCGTTGGAGATTTGGCAGCAAGGTATTAACCTCGCAGTATCAAAGGGAACTTAGACCGGAGGGGACGAGGAGCGAGAGAGACGGGGGGGGGAAAGGTGAAATAAAAGAGCAAGAGTTAAAACCGCTTTAAAAGAAAAAGTAGGAAAACGAATCTGAAAAAGGATTCCTTTAGCAGCGGCAGTGTGCCCTAAAAGATACGATATCGAAAAAAAAACAACGGATGAAGGAAATAAGACGGGGTGATGTTGCAGCCACAACTAGGGGATAACATTGAAAAGCACTTAATCTGAGGGAACTCGGGAGAAAAGCAGGAAGATGGTATGAACTCGGCCCCACGTAAAAAAGATTTCCAATCACTTACGACCGGTATAAGGCCAGAAAAGCTGGGAAGTTCAACTAGTCGGAAAATCGGGGGAAGGGGTGGAGGGGTTTGTTGGGAGGGGAAAAAAGTGGCTCAGCGCGCTATAGAAAGAAAAGACTGAAGAAAGAAGCCAAAGCAAAACACGACATTGGAAAAGAAATCTCTGACTCATGGTGGCTTTAGGAGCAGCCTAACTTCGCCCGGAAAGAAACTCAGGAAGAAAAAGACGAACGGATGATACATGTCCCCCCAGCGGCGGCGGGGAGCATAGGCAAAAAAGAACTTAAGCCACGCAGAAGGAGGGTCAATGCGCCAGGCGAAAATAATGGGAAACGTGTTGGGGTGCTAGAAAACCAAGACTAAGGAAAGGGGAAGTCAATTCTTGGAAAGCAGAATAGCTCCAACCCCAAAGAAAAGGGCAAAAAGAAAAAAGTTGTGGGACAACAGTTACTCAAAGAAGGGAAGATCTCGCTGGCTCGTTCACTCAGACGGAAAGGAAAGATTAAGAAAAAACGAAAGTTGAAAACACAGAAAAAAAACCGAAGGAGGCCAAATTCTTGGCCTTAAGCTAAATGAAAGGTGAAGCATTGTCGCCGTCTAAATAAACTAAAC
>Ga0179593_1687327_pt1 | contig 11020 bp, 16 predicted proteins | sample CZODoug2_1_08_16_FD_185931 | JGI IMG/M metagenome (GOLD analysis project Ga0179593, IMG submission 185931) | Vadose zone soil fungal communities from Angelo Coast Range Reserve, California, USA - CZODoug2_1_08_16fungal (PacBio error correction) | ecosystem: Environmental > Terrestrial > Soil >...
AGGGGGTCCGCCTAGGAAAGGAGAAAAAAAAAACTTGTCCCGTAGGTGGGGGGGGGGATTAGCCACGTTTAATCCAGGAAGCCCGATTGATAGCAAAGATAGAAAGGGGCGATTGTCCTTTTCTTGGAGCTGAACCACACAGAAACTTTACCATTAAAGAAATGTGGAGCATCAGGGGTTGAAGGAGTCCAGGAAAGGGGTGAAAAGTGAGGGGGGGTTTCCCCGGGCACAAAAGGAATCCGAAGGCAGTAAGTGTTTTTCGTGTGCTGATTGGTCGTGGAGAGTACAAAGGCCACATCCACAGAACAGACCCACAAGGGGAGATACATTGAAAGGCAGGAAGAACGTAGGCTGACTGTGTGCCGGGGGGGGGGGGGGGGGGGAAGCCGGGTCGGTTTCTGGGGGCTCAGGAATGCGTGGGCGTGGCGAGGGGGTGGGGGGAGTGGGGTGCACGCAGCCGGTTGAACCCAAGTCCATCGACGCCGAGGGGTTGGGACTGCGGGACAAAATGAACCTTCGAGTTGGTGGGGGGGGAGGTTTTTGCTCCTGATGGGGGGGAGGTAGAGAGCACGGGAAAGGAAGAGGTGTTACGGATGAAAAGGTTGCAAACTTTGCTTCCGGAGGATTCATAAAAGAGAGAGACCGGTTATACTAAACATTGGAAACAGAAGCAATTCCGGACCACCGGGCTACGGAAGGAGGCAAAGTTTCCTTTTTGTCCGAGCGCAGGAAGATAACTTTGGGGGGGTAAGGTTATGAAAAGGCACCCTTACGCGGAAAAAAGCAATGTGGGGAAAGTCCCGAAAGGGGGTCAGAAAAACTTATTCCATTGGTCTAACAATGCTTGGGGGAGCTAAAAAAGTTTGTCCGGCCTTAAAAGGAGTTCCGAAGAAAATGCTCCGCTGTAGCAAAATACCGCGTGCGCCTCGTGGGCGCAAAAATCTACATCTAACCATGGGAGGAACCCAGCACTTTTAATCCAGCCGGCAAAAAAGAAACATCACAGGAAGTTTTCTTGGGGGAAAACTCTCACACGAACCGTGGGGGATAAAAAAACCTCATCAAAACCCCCCCAAACCTTGAAGGGACGGACAGCGGCCGCGTTGTCTTCAAGGTGGCGGTTGGGGGAGGGGAAATTGGTGTAAGAGCTGCCCAGGGAAAGTTTGAAGTCGGATTTAGATTCAAAGGAAGGGCTGAAGATAAGCTCAAGTGCGTTGTGCAAGTGGTGTTGAGACGATCGGGAGGGAAAGGAGGGAGGGAAGACCCGAAGGCTGAAACTGAGGACTCCGGGTATCAAAACAACACAGGGCAACGAAGGGGTGAAGAAACCCCCCAGAGAAGGGAAAGTCCCGGGGGGGGGTCGGCACCAGTCGCCTCGAGATACGACGAAAAATGGCCATCAATGGAACTAAACACTGAGGGGAAAGGGTGCGGGGAAGTAGTACAACAGTGAAAAGGTTGGAGCCAAGAAAGTGGCATCGCAGGAAAACCGGGTGAACAAGAAGGGTAGCGACTAGACAAGGAAGGCGGAATAAGGGGATTTGATGTTCAGTAGGGGGGAAGGGGAAGTCGATGGGCGGGACACGCGCACCGGCCTCTAAAAAGAACAACCGGATTGTGTGAAATAGTTTGACAGGGAAATGAGGGCAGGGGAGCTTTGACAAACAACTTGGCTGGGTCAAAAAATCGAAGGAATCCTCAACCGGGCTAAAAAAAGAAACAACGGTGGGTAGAACAAAAAAAAAAAAGGGGTCAAAAGCGACGTGATAAGGGAGACAGTTCAAAAGACTGGGACAAAGCACGGAGGCGATCCCCCAATTGCTCAAAAGAAGATGCAATTCCACGGGGGGCGGTAGATCTAGGGGTTAGCCCGTGGGGGGGTCCTGGACATCGACATTAGTAGTTTAGAAGGAGAAGAAAGCGCGGCCTAAACCAGGGAAAGGGGGAACGATAGAAAAAAGACCTTTGTGGGCCCAGGACAAACCTAGGTGGTTGGGGACGATCCGCAAGGTGACGGACAAGGAAAAAAAGAAAGGTCGCTACGACTTAAGAGGCCCGGGGGGGAACCAGCGAAAAACATAAAAGGCAATCGGGAAAGTCTAGGGGGAAAAAAAAAAAAAGAGCCCGTGGCGAGTCGTCGTGTGACCATAGTACCAGAGGGCAAAAAGCTGGTGGGAAAACATCCAGGGAGAAGCGGGAGATTGGGAAAGATGACGACAAGCTGGGGGGGGCACTCGTACGTCCCAAAAAAAAGGAACCAGCGTTGAAGAGGGACGCAACGGGAAATTGACCCAGGGTCCTCAGCGATATGACAGGAAGGGGGGAACGTTTGGGGGTGAGTACTTGAATCAGGGGGGACGTTGGGAACATGACGTCCACAACGGAACGCTGAAAGGGCAAGGGGGGGGGATGTCAACGTTATCAACGATGCAATGAAAAACGTTCGGGGATACCGCGAAGCAGGGGACCTTGTTTCCATGACGTACTGGGTGGAGGTCTGACAGGGGAGGGAAGCCCCTGGGGGGGGGTGATGGGCCAAAAGGGAAGTAAGGGGACTGACCCCCCCAGGTCGGGACAAGTTCGAAGGGCGGTGGAAAAAGGCCAAGAAAAGTGTGGATCTGCAAAAACACTTTAAGGCCAGGCCCGCGAGGACTTACAAGGTGCCAGAGAACACGCCTCATCGAGATTGGAAGAGGGGGGTACAAAGCAGAAAAAAGCTTAGGGGGGGGCGGCAGGAAATTGCGGTCCGGCTGGAACGACGACTTGTCAAGGAATTCAAGCGGGGAAACCCGGAGCAACGAATGAGGATGTCGGAACAAGAACTGGGGGACGGGACCTTTAACTTAAGGGAGACAGCTACATGAAAAAACAAAGAACCGTAAGGGACTTCGGAGACGCCCCGGGGGAACGGTCCAAAAAATCGAACCCCGAACCCAAAAGTTCCCAAACAAGGGGGACAACAGACCAGGATATTTGGGAGACCACCAGCCGGCCCTGGGGAACAGTGGGTAACTGGGAAAGAGAAACGGCGCAGACATTTATCAAAAAATGGGGGGGGAAAAAGACCCGCCCTGGGGGTCACGGGAGGAAACTAAAAACAGGCCCGGGGCCAAGTCGAGTTTTGAATCCTGGGGAATCCGGCACCTCAAAGGGGACATTTCCCTAATCACATCGCTGCCAGTCGTATCAAAAGGGAACGAGCCCAACGTGGGGGGAGGGCCGGGGACGACGACTTAAAGGGGTACCAGAAGACGAATCACGCCTTCGCCAATGGACCAGGGGAGAGGGCACGACAGCAATGGGCAAGAAACGAACCCTCGAAACGGGGTGCTGAATGCGTGGTCTTATCGGGGGGAAAAAAATGTGCCGGTTCAGTGGGGAGAAAAAGCGCACCGACCCGGCGAGGAACCGGTAGAAAGGGGTTGGGAACACAGACACATAGGGGACTCATAGTATTCAATGGGGGGAGTGGGGAACTTTTGAAAGAGGGGAAGGTGAAAGGACCGGAGGGAGGCAACCCTGCGCGATGAGGGAAAAAGGCCTGTCCCGAAACCCAAAAAGTCCAATCAAAAAAAAAGATATCTCAATTCAATCACCGGGGAAAGAAGAAGGGCCGCCCTCGCCCGCCTAAAAAAGGGGAGGAGGAAGGGGACGATGGGCCATGCGCTAATAAGGGTCCCTCAGGAACCCTTCAGGAGGGGGGGGGGTTTTTCAGAGAACGGTGGGGGGACGGTCCAAGGGGGACGTAACGGGACTTCCTAGGGGGATACCAGAGGGGGGGAAAGAAAAAGTCAAGAATCCTCTTTCCTGCGGTTCAAACTTCAATGCAGGTCGGAAGGGGGGCTCAACCCGCCCATCGAAAAGGGACGTGTACCCGCACCTTTTAAAAAAAAAACTCACCAAAGAAGAGGAGTTCACCGGGGGAAAGGAGGGGGAAACTTGGGTTGGATCGAGAGAGAGGGGGGAAGGGAAATCGATTTCGAGAATGCAACTGAACGTGGGCCTGAACACCAAGAACAGGAAAAAATCAGACGCCCCGCACAATCGGGACCTTCGATTGGAGGGGGAGGCTGCTAATCAGAGAAGACGACTGAGCCACAAAGAAAAAGACATAGAAATCGGGACACCCTCAGTTCAGTGAGTGCCAGTGGATAAAAAGTGAGAAGACGCCTCGGGACTCCACGATACAGATCCCAGTAAAGGAAAAACCCGCTTTAGAGGGGTTCGGGAATCCGACTCTAATCTCACTTCCAAAGAAAGAGAAAACGGGGACTCATGTTTCCACAAAACAAAAAAAAACCGAACCAAAACCTCCTCACAAACCCGAAAAAGGGGACCAGAATTCTCAAACTAAAATCTTACCCGACGAAGGTTAGGGAACCGGTATATACGGCATTCTCTGCAAAAAGTTTAAAAAACCCGGAACTTTGACCCGGGGGGGATGTGAAAACGTCGTTGCTGCCCAACTCAGGGAATGACAACTGGAGCCAACCGGGGAGGAACGGTGTTTTTACGTCGGGCAAGCGGAAAAGGGGGTGGGCTGAACGTCCCCGCGTCCAGACCGCCTGACGGCACCATCAGGGTGACCGATCCAACGGCCAAAAAGGTCCGCCACGTGGGTAAGAAAAAAACATCGGCTGAAGGCACCCTTCAAAACTGCAGTTGAAAAGGCCCTCAACCACAGAACAGAAAAAATGCGCACACACAAAACTTCGGGACACGCCAACGGGGAGGAAAGCCCTGCTCCGCGGTGACCAGGTCATTCTTAGGAGGGAGTCGGCCAGGCCGTTCCCAATGCGAGAAGTTGCCATCCGACGGAGTCAAGAAAAAAAAGGTGCAAGCTAACAGGGAATGTGGCCGGAAAGGACTGTAAAAGGGGGGTAACGGCATGCGGCAAGTCTGAACGACGTGGCGTAGGGGAGGAGGTGCGTGCTAATCCGGGGGAGGGCAAACTGGCCAAACAAAACGGGACGGCGGCCCTTCCGAAAAAGGGCCCTAGAAAACAAGGGAAATAAATCCGCACCGCCAACCAGCAACCCGGCGCCAACAAGAGCAGAAGGATTCGCCGGAAGAAACTGGGCTGGACTCGACCACGGGCGCTGTGGCTGTGGGAAACGACATCAGCGACACAACGGAAATCAAACTGAAAAAAAAAAGGAGGCACAGCCGCGGCCATGGCAAAGCAGGTGACAAAAAGCGTAAGGGGCGCAAAAAAGGCGCAGAGGAGAGAGGACAGGGTCACGGCGTGGGTAGGAAAAAACCAGGAAAACGGGGGGCTGGAAACTACCGGGCATAACTTCAGGGGGGGCATCAATAGAGCCCATGGGAGAACTGTGAGGTGAAGGAAAAAAAAAAAAACACAGGGAACCGGCCGTCCCAGTAAGGATCTTCCAGCCCACTTCGAAAAAATCAATAAGAGAGAAAAAAAAAACCAAAAAACGGAGGAGTGAAGAAAGGAAAGATGATCTAAGATGTCGAGGTGTAAGATCCAGAAAAAAAAAGGGGGTAAGGGAGGTTTGTGCCGAGGATGATCAAGCAAAGGGGATCCCTCAAAAAATTAGAACCGAGCTTGTAAAAAAATAAGGGTAGATCACAAATTGTCTCGGGGAAGTGGCTGGGTTAGGGGAAAAAAAACCCCGACCAAGAAAAGAAAAAAAAAAAAAAAAAAAAAAGAAGATTAAGACCAGCGGGGGTCCAGGGGGTGAGGGGAAGAGAACCGAGGCCGACCTGAATTAATCAGGGGGAAAGAAGTTCCAGACCCTATCAATAATTTAGCAAAAGTTTTAGTGTGCTTGGGTGACTAGAAGGGGCTTGAAGAAAAAAAGGAAAATCGCCAAAGCCCATAAGGAGGGAGACCCATTTTGGATGGGATCAGAAAAGAAACGTCACGGCCGAAGGGGACGTTGGGGGGGACGGGTTGTTGATTGAAGGGGGGAACGTTGGGAGGGAGGAGTGCCTCGGATGAGACGAGGGCCGGGGTGAGAAAAAAAAGGGGGAACATGTTTTGGACACCGGAAATTCCTCAGGGGGGTGGGGGGGAAGGCGACCTTTTCTCGGGTTCGGGGGGGGATGAGACGAGTGGTAGCACTTCAAAAAGGTAAGGTATTGGGGAAAGTAGGCTGGGGGCCCCAGGGGGAGTCCGGTGCTACCGTCATAAGAGAAGAGGGGTTGGCTACTAATGCCTAGAGATAGAGCTGCGACCATTATGCCTGCCCGGGCGTGACCCCACGATCGGGAGGAAGGGTAGTTTGAATTGTTTGTAAAAGAAAGGGGAAGGGGAAACGGTATTTTGGGGACAAAAAACAGCCCGGGGCGGCGGAGGCCGCAACAAGAAGGTTGATTCACCCGACGAGCTCCAGCACCAGGGGGAAGAAAATGAAGAACTTAAGGACATCCCAATTTCGAAAAGGAAAAAGGCACTCTGAAAAATAAAAAAACAATGCCTCCTGTTGTCAAACTAGCGGGGAAAGAAAAAAACGGAAATCCGCAGTACCAGGTCGGTGGGAAACAAGGAAAAAAAGACGGAATCAAACCAAACCTTCAGAACCTCACAAGGGTCTGGTACTACTGGAGGGGAGAAACCGGCGTTCAAACCGGCCAGGACGGGGGGGGTTGGGGTGTAAAGGGAGGCTAGAAATTCAAGAAAAAAGAGGGAAGGTTTGAAGTTGATGTACAAAGCCTCAAAAACACGGAACCGCCGAGGGGGAAGGGTGGTACTCCGAAAGAGGGGAGAGAAGTTCTCAAGGGGGGGGGGGCGGGACTGCCGACCAGTTTTATGGAAAACACGGTCCTAACCCGGTTCCCAAAGGGAAAAGACGTGATACTGTGGGTTTGAGGGGGGCAGAAAAATGACTCGTCAGGGATTGACGACGGGATTCAAAAGACCGAAAAAAAACTCGAAAGTGCGGGGAGTACGACATTTTGAATGTTTCGTGGGTGGGGTTTGCAAGGGCAGACAGTGCCCATCGAAGCCGGGGGACACACCAGAAAAGAAAAAAGGGGGTAGCTCCTAAAGACAACCCTCACCCATGGCAAGGGTGCAAAAAGCCTGGGGAGGGGTGTAGTTGACTGGTGAGAAAAAACGGGACTATGGGGCTATCCTCCCACGGGGACGCCGTTAAATCGGGAGAGGGGAATGGGTGGACGTTCTTGGATGAGGAGGCGGAAAGCAGTGTCTGGGGACAGTATGGTACCCACAAGGGGGACTCAATTAAAAAGCGGAAAAAGTTTGTTTGGAAAGCACCAGACGCAGGGGTGTAGAACTTTTCGGGGGGAGGGAAGGTACAATGCCCCAGGCCTGAGGAAGGAAAAAAAAAATCCCAGGAGGCGAATCCCTCTCGAGAAGGGATTGAGAAACGGAAAGGTGCTGGGATTCTCCTGGGGTGAATCAAGGGTGGGGGGAAGGGAAATCGCGAGGAGTTCGAACAAAGCAACCAGAAAGATGGAAACCTACCTCTTCCGCGTGACCCCTAGACAAAAACAAGCAAAGAAAAAGGGGGACCCACTCGTAATAGTGTCTAAAGGTTCAAGCAGGCGTACTAAAAGGGGGAAAGAATCGATAACGCGGAAAAAAGGAGCCCTCCAACCGCAAAAACGGAAAAAAAACCGCTACTTCCCTACTTGAAGAAGAAAAGAAAAGCAGCCGGTGTAAAAGGGGGAAAAACGTTGGGGTGAAAAAAGGGGACACTGTACGGCTTTTTTAAGATGCAAGTCAAAGGAGGGTCGAACCTCTTCGGGGAATCGAAATGGAACGCCAAAGAAAACCTCCGGGGAGACGCCCCAGAAGTACACCCACGTTGCTGCAGAAACATGGGTGGGAAGCCAAAGAAGTCGGCAAAATCAGGGGAAAGGGGGGGGGGGATGTGTCGTAGAATGAGGTGCGTCGGGTTTACAATCCCAAAACCTACCCAACTCTGAATACCGCTTCCCTTCCCTTTTGGGGGGGGGCCAACTCGGGCCGCAAAGAAGGGAATTTCACGGGGAAAAGACCGGGGGGGCCTCCCCCAAAGGCGAGGGCCCAGGAAAAAAATGGACCACATTTCCAAAAAGCTTTTGGGAAAGGAAACTCAACTAGGCGGGGTTTGAAGGGCCCGTGGGTCGGGGGGAGGGGAGGGGGATTCCCCTGGGAGTCTACTTAATGGGAAGGGGGAGTGACATTTCAAAAGACATGGTCGAAAGATTCAACGGGGTCCACCAGGGGGAAGCGACAAGAAATCTGGGGGACAACTCTCAAAAAACCCAGTGTTTTTTGAAGAAAATGGCCACTGGAGTTTGGAAGAGAATCCATGAGGGGACTCTCCTTAGCCCGTTTTAGGAAAACAAAAGTTACGGGATCGATAACACGAGATCTTAATGCGGGCCCTGTGCAAAAATCTCAACATATTGGAGGGAAGTTGCGCGTTCGCAAGCGCGTCAGTTAAGAAACCAGGACCAGAACGGTAGTTAAATAATACGTACATGAGCCCCAAAACTCCCAGAAAGACGCTGCGGAAAAAAAAATTTAAGCAACCCTTGGTCATCAGACAAACCACCACGGGGACAAGGGGGGAAAGAAACCCCGAAAAGACTAAAACAAAATTACTGGGTAAAAAACCCGGTAAAGGGAACTGAAGTAGTCCCTACAGGAAGAACGTGTGAAGCCTGCTGCAAAAACTAGTGGCCATAGTAGAAAAAAAGAAAAACCGGGAGTGAACGGGTTCCCGTGAAACCCGGTCTGGAAGCCGTACAACACCCAAAGGGGAAAAACAAAGACCATCGCTGCGAAAAGTGGTGGGGACCAAAAAACCCCCCCAACAACCGGAAACATACACCCTTTCTCAAAAATCCAAAACGGTGGGGAATGATGTTTCAGGCGAAAGAGGGGGGGGGGCTTGGTCGTCAAAAAGTCTACCGGTAAAAAATTTCGGGAGAAGGAGTTCTTCACACTACCAGCAAAAAAAAAAAAAAGGGAAAAGACACTGACGACACCGGATGAAAGGCGGTGCGAAGAAAAAAACGAGGAGGTGCCGTGGAGGGTTTGGGGGTAGAGGGGGGTCCGCCATGAGGACTGAAAAGAAAATGGGTGGAAGACAGAAAAAGACGGGCCATTCGCAGGATCGCTTCCAGGTTGGAGGGGGGCCAAGGTGGTGAACGATTTAAAGGGACACGGACGAGGAGGCCCAGCGCTGCGCGGAGTGGCCTAATAGAGGGCGCAGTAACTAAAAAGTAATCCACAAATTATTATCGGAAACACAACACCTTAATCAAAAAGAGAAGGAAGGCTCTCCTAAAGTGCGGAAAAACCAAGAAGTGCATAAAAATGCATTTCGGTCAAGGACCCAAGCACAAACTGACTGGTGGAAAAAAGTGTTGCGAGCCCCGAGGTACTAGGGGAGGCGAGGAAAAAAGCATGGTGTCAGAATTCACAAAAAAAGATCCGTTAACGGACCGGGAAACGAATCAAGGCGGAAATCTAGGGGGGAGCGTTAGAAAAACATCGGGGGGGAAAGGGGCAGTTAAACGTAAAGACACCTCAATCAAAAAGGTCCTCAGGAGACGTGGCTGAAAAGCTAAAACCATCGTGGTGAGAAAAGGAAGGGCTTCAAGGTGCCACGGGGGGCCGTCCACACCAAAAAAAAAGAAACGTTCGTACTCCGCACCCTCGGGTAGGAGGGGGAAAGCTGGGGACCGTCCGTCATCAAAGGGACAGGGCAACAACTTCATCTCTTGGGCAACTCCGGTCCCGGGTGGGGGGAAAGAAGCGTGGAACTGGGCGGGGTTTTACCAGCGGAGTCTAAGGAGAAAAAACCGAAACGATAACAAAAACCTTCCCCAGGGTATCGGGGGCCCTGTGGTAGCCCAGGAAAGGAGAAAACGCACGAAATCGTGTGGACTGCCTGTTGCAACGAACTGCAAACACAAATCACACAAGAAACTTCCCTACAGGGCGGACGAAGTCCGTACCGACGATGAGGGGAGGGTGGATCACGGGGGGTTCCTGCTCGCCTTTGAAAAAAAAAAAGGTGGGTAGTGGGGCTAAGCTGCTGTTAAACATTGTGGGAGGGAGCCGAACGGGTTCACAAAAGGGAAAGATCAAGAGTGGAAGAATGGTCTGGCTACGGCAGAAAAAAAATAAAAGGATGATTCTCGGACTGGGGGAGGCACAAAGCCAACTACCAAAAAAAATGGAAACGGCAAACTCGCTGAAGCGCAAACCTGCCTGCCCGGGACCTTAAAGGGAGAAAACATGTAAAAGAAAGGAAGGCAGCTTAAGGGGGTCACTCAAAACGGAAAGGGGGAAAAAAAAACCGGTGCATAGGCGAAAAAAATGTAAAACATGACTGGGCGTCCGCTTGTGCCCTGTACCGGAAACACGCGATCTAAGGGGAAGGGACGCCTTTCCGCGGCAGAAAGACCAGTGGGAAAGCAGAAGAGAACTCGAAGGGGGTGGGCCGCCTGAAACACCGTCGGAAATCACGCATCACCCGACCAAAAAGAGAAAAAAGGTGGGCCCCGCCAACCGAGCAACTCGCAAAAAGGGGGTCAAATGAGAAAAATAGGGCACAGTGCCGAGTACCGCATACCAGTCGGTCAAAAAGAGAAAATCCGGCACCGCCAGGGAAAACCGGAAGAGAAAAAAAAAGAAGAGGAGGAGAAGAACAATCAACTGGCTTGGAGACGAAGGAGGGGGGGGGCTGTAGGGTGTGAAAAAGGGCAAAAAAAAAAGAAAGAGACGAAAAAGGATCAGCACGCACTTAAAAAACAAAAAGAAAAATGACTGCTTCGCCAGGTATCGAACCGGAAAAAAGGAAAGACACGATCATCCAAAGGCCTGAGGAATCGAAAAAAAAAGAAAGGGACACTGGGGGGAAACACGTAAGTTGTTTCGCTAAAAAAAGCAAACATCCATCGTCCAGTCGACCTCTACCGGAGAAGAAAGGGGCCAAACGTCGGATGGATAAGGGGGACTGGAAGAAAAAGAAAAAAAAAAAACAAAAAAGACCCAGCCCTCCCTAGCGGAGACAGCCCTTCGACTCTCAAA
>Ga0179593_1696011_pt1 | contig 11020 bp, 12 predicted proteins | sample CZODoug2_1_08_16_FD_185931 | JGI IMG/M metagenome (GOLD analysis project Ga0179593, IMG submission 185931) | Vadose zone soil fungal communities from Angelo Coast Range Reserve, California, USA - CZODoug2_1_08_16fungal (PacBio error correction) | ecosystem: Environmental > Terrestrial > Soil >...
AAAACAAAAAAAATCTACGTCAACCACACAAGGAAAAGGAGGCGATCGCGTCATTTTTCAAAGGAGCAAAAATTGTCACTACCCACCGAGAATACTGCTGACACTTCTCGAAGGGAAGATAGTCCTGCCGATGACCTCGCAGAGGGAGAGGAGGAGTTGTCAAGAGAAGGGGAAAACGCTTCCCCACTGTTACCAAACGTTCCTTTCGCTAACGGGGGAGGGATAGGTTCCGGGAAATCCGAGAGGGAAAGACTTGAAGACAAGGGAGGAGCCTCTCCTCGGAGAGAACAGAAGATGCAAAAGTAATGAAGGCTACTTGGAGAAGGAAAATCACGCTCCAGAAGGGGAAACCTATTGCACGGTCGTGGCACAACCGGCATCAAATACAGTCCACGGCAGGGGAGAAGGAAAGAAAGGGGACCTGACTAAGCTAGGGAAAGCGGAGGACACATTTTTTCTTGACAGAGGGGGATTCCTCGACGGGGGAAAGAATCGGCGACGCCGAAAATGCTATAGGGCGTGGAAAACTAAACGGCAAGAAAGAAACGCTTTTCAAAGCAAATAAAAAGCAGGCAATCATTCCATCTGCACAGAGGAGAGGCATGATTGTCGATGCCAACAAGGCCTTCCGCGCGGCCGCGGAGAAAATCCTTTTGCTCCATCAGAAAGTAAAGGGGTTGCGCCAAATAGATGAAAAGGGGGGGAAAAGTTTATGGGGGAAAAAGGGTTCCTCTTGGCCGTAAAAAGGACGCGCCCCGTGGAAAATCATCTCGCAAGTGCCGAAAATGGGTCACAGACGCCCTGAGAAAGGGGAACACTCCACAAGTAAGATTTCTTCAAGAAGAAAGACTCCCCGTCAAACAAAAAAGAAAAAAATGTCGCCGGGGAGAAAGCCGAGAGAAAAAATGAAGAACATGAAAAGGGGTGCGTGCCCCGTGAACTCATCTTTACCGGCGAAGGGGTGTCTAACTCCTGAAAGCAAGGAAGAAAAACACAAAAAAGGGGCAGGCCATGGGAAAAAAATGCCTCAGTTGCTGCGATCAGAGCCTGTGAAGAGGGGCAGGGGTGAGAGCCTTGCCTATTTCATGGAAGAAACATCGCGCGAGTGAACTGTTGAAAGGAGAAAGGCTCATCGGGGCAAGGTCGGAAAAGAGGGTCGGGTAAGAAAAAGGTCCAAAAAAAAAAAAGAGGATATTTGATCTTGATCACAAACCCCCCCGATACACCATGGAAAAGAAACCATGAAGAAGGCCAAACTAGAGACAGAAACAAAGATTCCTTTCTCATCTCTGAGAGGGGAGGACAATCTGGTTTCGGTGGGAAAAGAGAGAAGTGTTCGGAGGGGGAATAGAAATGTTTTATATATCGGGGACATCACTCCCATATACATTGGAGGGTCCCCATCACGGAGGACCTGAAAGTAGCAAGGGAGGACTCAGGAAAAAAGCGCGATGGTCAACGAGGAAAGCAATAGTAATAGCTATATCTCAGGGGGAGAGAGTCGCTACCCGGAAGGAAAAGAAAAAGAAAGGCAGGGTGCCTGAGAACTTGCCCTCCGGCTGTAACAACGGTCATGTCCTGTTATGAAGGAAGCATCGGCAACGCTCATGGGAAAAGAGGGGGAGAAGAAAGGGGATTCTTGCTCCAGAAGCAACGGGCTTGCCTGTGATGTCCTTGGGGAAAAAAGGCAATCCAGATGACGGGGGGCAGGAAAAGGGGAAGGGCAGATATGATTTGAAAAGAGGCGTTCTTAAATTCTTTTAAAGAGACCAGTTGATCACGCGTGAGAGAAAAGCCCCAGGAGAGGGGGGGAGAGGAAAAAGGAGAAAACGGATTATGTGCCTCGGAAGGGAGAGAATGTTTGCGCCGAAAGGGGAAGATGGTGAATATAAGGAGAGAGACGGTGAAGGGAAGGAAGAAAAAAGTCCCACTAAATGCATTTCAGCGGGATGAAATCATAAAATAGGGGAAGAAGAGCATCAATATGTAGAGAAGAGGGGGGGGGACTCATAGGAAAGATGGGGACTGGACTTGTATTTTGTTGCGGCGAAGGAAAAACGAGGGTTTCGTAGTAGCGATCAAAAAAAGAAGCTGCGGAACGACAAAGGAAAAAAGGGAGAACGAAGGAGGAGAAAAGAGGTCTTCAGCGGAAAAAACGATCCCTCGTAACCAAGGGGGGAAAACCTTGATGCGGGGAGAAAAGGGGACACAGGAGAGGGGAAAACGACGATTACATCACTAGGGAAGGGGAGCGAGCCGAGAAAAGTGTCGAAGGGAGAAGCGGTTGCTTGCCAAGCTGGAAACCGACGCGAAACAGGAAAGGCGAAAAGGGGGAGTGGGTTCCCACACGGCTATGAAAGCGCTTCGAGAGAGGGCGATGTTTGGAAAGATTTTCGGAAAAGGCTCGCTGACGATGGCGCGGGGAAAGCGATAGGAGAAAGCCGGGAGGGGCTATCTCTGATTCTCTCAGAACCACTCGACCTTTTCCTTATGGGGGAGGCCTTCAGAGGAAGGGTAACCAGGTGCGGAACTCTGTGAAGACCATTGCAAAAGGGGGACTGATGTCGTTAAAGGGGATTTCGCGGACGTTGGCGTCATCCAGAGTCCAGGGCCTAAGTTCCCTATGAAAACAAGAAAAGTCTCGAGGTCACATTGTGCTTTGAATACCTGGAGAGACAGCCTCGGGGGGAAAAAAAAGCCATCTGCAAAGAGAAAGGGGAGACAGGGTTTGGCCTCATTCTCCGGAGGAAGGGTGGCGAACCTGTGGAATGAAAGGGGCGGCCGGGGAACAGGGAGAAAAGGGAGGGGAAAAGTGCCAGTACTTTGTAGGGGAGGATCGTTGTAGTATTTCGAACGGTGCGGGGAAGAATGGTAAAAAACTGAAGGGGGAAAGCAATCGATGTAATCGATGAGGGAAGGGTGTCATCAAAGTCCCGACGTAACAATCCATGACTTGCTCACGAACCTTACCCTTAATCGCCTGGAGAGAAATGGTCAGTTCAGAATCGATTGGCTATTGATGGGGAACGCTTCCTTCTATCATGAAGGGGGTGGTGGATTCCCATTTACATACATGAAGTTATAAATAGCCTTCATTATTTAGGATTTGACGAAGCTTCATACTGGCAGAGCAGTGCGCGCATTCCATGGAGGGGGGGAAAAAAGAGGCCGCATTATTTCGGCGTACTTGTCAGAGAGGGTCCGACCAGTTATCGGACCGTTCGGGGAAAAAATCCAGTAAGAGGGGACGGAGGAATCGGAGAGGAGGTGGATTGTAAGTGGGGGGGGGAATGGCGTGCCGTTCTTCTTCTCCACTGAAAAAAAGGGTTTGCTCTCGTATGCAAGGGACGGGGACTGCTTCTTTGCTGATCTGAAAAGGGACAACAAGGTTATTTGATCGGAGAACCCATGTGCTTGCAAAAACGTCCGCAACCCAAATGGCGGAAACGACGGGTCCCAGGTTGATTTTGGGGTTCCTGGCAAGCCGTCAACTTTCGATTGGGCCGGGAGCGAGAGCGAAGCTCCCCGTCACGTGATAAAAAAATGCACTGTTTTTTCTTTGCCATAGGGGAAAGGAAAGAGCCCTTCAGATGGGAGGAAAGGAAAGGAACGCGTGGGCCGCGCAGGAAAGCCGCGGCGTGGCTGGGTTGGAGAAAGGGGGTCAGCACACCGTCCAAAAAAACGAGAAACATAAGATTTGATGCCCACCAGGAGGGAGCGAACAGGATGCCGTTGAACAACGACAAGAAACACTGTTGGTACGTGAGCGACTGTGAGAAAGAAAAGGGGGACAAGGTAGCCACAGAATAAACCTTGGATGCGGGGGGAAGGAGAGGCGGAAACCCATCCGCGCCCCAGTTCAGCCGGGGAAGGAGGGAAAACAACAACAACGGAGGAGGAGGAAAAAAATTGGACAGTCGGGGGTGCGCGGACTGGGTGTAAGAGAAAAAAGGGGGGCACAGCATAAAAGTTTTATGGAGGACGACCTCAACAACTAGGGGAAGGGAAACTCCACGAGACCACGAGGAAACAAATTTGACGGCAGAACGAAAAAAGGAAAAAAAAAGGAAAATGGTGGCAATCAAAGAAAGGAGAGGGAGGAAGGGCCGTTCTGCAAAATCCACTCCTCGAAGGATTAGTGACAAACGCCGCGCCCACAGGAGAGGGGAAAGAGCAGACCATCCTTGAAGTGAGCTTTCCAGGAAAAAAGAAAAAAGGGAAGGGTAGCAATATGGTCCAAGAAAAACGAAGATCTATACTGGAGAGATACGACGCTCTAAATGCGTGGTTCCGGCCCATTTTGTGAGTGAAAAAGAAAAGGGAAAAAAAAAAACGCTGAAAAATTCTTGAAAGGAAAAAGACGGACGACACCTTTTTTCGATTGGAAAAGGGGGGACAAAACATGACAAGCTATAAAATAAAAAAAATTGTTGACCTTTCCGCGAAAAAAGAGAAAAAGGAAGGGTGACACGACCTGGGTAGTCTTTCTCTCTCCCGCAAAGGGGGACATGTCCCATGTTGTACCAGGAAGTGGAAAAAAAATCAGAAATCCACTTACATCCAAGAACCAAAAAGGGGGGGGGAAAAGGAAAAAAAGGACTAACGTCCCCCGCTCCCGGAAAAATGGGGGAAGGAAAGCGTTTTCCGAACGGTCCCCCGAGAAAGGGCGCCAAAGGGAAGGAAAATCCTGCAGATCGGACTGTCTCAGGAAAGCCGCACTGGCCTGGCAGGGAAAAAAAGGAGAAGCTCTGCAAAGGCAAAAAAAGACAGAAGCCCTGAAATTCATGAGGGAGAAATCTGACTCAGGGTTCTTCACTTTGACCCACAAATAAAAAAAAAAAAGGGGACAAGGGGGCTCGCCGGCCGCGTTTCCTTCGGGGCAGCACTCACTCGCCAATCCGAGAGGGAGCATCTGAAAAGGATCAGCCAGGCGCTTAAAGGGTCGTAAAAGGAGGACGTCGGGAGGGACATTCTGACTTTTGCTGAAAAAGGGAAAAAAGAAGAGATTACAATGATGCTTTCCAAAGGGGGAAAGCTGGCCATTTTTACAATTTAAAAGAAAACACCAAGTTCCAAAAAAGAAGATCCAACGAATCCGAGGCAAAAAAAAAAGTCCTCGGCAATGTTCATAAAAAGTACGTATCCCTGTTACGACGACAAAAGGATTCAAAGCTTGACATTCCCCACCATGTTCGCCAAGGAAAAAAAGAAGGCGAATGCGGCCAAAACTGCGAGAAAAGGGAAGGGAAAGGGGAAATGGAAATACAGGCCCGGGGGAAAAAAGGGAAAACGATCTGACATAGGGGACTCGGAGTCAACACTGTGAACCTCAAAGTCGCGAAGAAGGGGGGAAAAAAAAAAAAAGGGGGTTTCCTCGGTGCCCTCGGATCCTTTCGGATAAAACGAAAAAGACTTCCTCTAAATCCTAATAGGAGAAAAAAAAAGGGGGGAAACGAACCTCAGGCCCAGGAAAAAGAGGAAATGTTTTCCAGAGTTAGGGGGAGAAGAAAACTCTCGGTCTACAATAACACCCGTAAAACTTGAGTCCCAGAACGGGTAGAAAAAAGGAAAAAAGAGGAAAAGGTCGAGTGGGCGAGAGACTTCTGGGTATTGGTCGCAGCAAGAGAGCTTTCCGGAGGGAGCGTCAGCGGAAGGGGGAAGCCTAAATCGGAACGTCTATCCTGCCGTATTCCTTAGAACGAAAAGGGGCCACCTCTAACTCTAAGAGCCGAAGAAAAAGAGGAAATGCTCGAGCGCTTTGAAAACATGGAACCGACATCTACTCACGGCGAAAGTGGAAGCCATGGACATGGGAGAAAGCAGGGTTGCTCCACAAGGGGGGGGGGGGAAAAAAATTGTCATAAAAAGAGGACAATCCTGCCTGACACTTTTCGGAGAAAAAAAAAATCTAGATCTCCTCCGATAACCAAAAGAAAGAGGGGGAGGGGGGCGGAGTTCGTCCCGCTATCATTGCAAAAAAAAAAAGAAAGGAAAGGCACTCCTTTCTGGAGAAAAAAATACCTTGGTTCGGAGTGGGAGAGGGGGAAAGAGTCCGAGGGGAGGGGGGGGGAATAAAAGAAACAGTCTTCCAGCAAGAGTCCTAAAAAAAACATATCAAGAACAAATGTGCTGCACTTATGACGGAAGGAAGAAGCCGCAGTTTGAAAAGGAAGAAGAAAGACGAAAACGAGTGAGCCGATGCCGGGGGGAGAGTCAGCCCGAAGATTCAATCTTCTCGGCCGCGAAACAGAGGAAAGCCACGTTTGAAAAAAGGAGGGAGACATTCTTTCTGCTTCGTAATGGTTTCTTGCCATCTTTAAGGGGGTACGTCAAACGGCTAGCGAAATTCATTGACGTGAAAAGGAAGCATCCTGCCACAGCAAAGTTGGAAAAGGAAATACCTAAGTCCTTCATCTTCAAACCCTCTAGAAAGGGAGGATGCGCCACATTCTAAAAGGGAGAGGAAAAGCCTTCCTCCTTCCTCGGAAAAAGAAGTTTTCTCATCCTGCTGAAGAGCCCAGATAGATCGGCGGCCATGGGGGTGGAAAGGGGGAGGGAGGAAGATACTACAGCTTGATAAACGGAAGGGGAATACACATTTACAACGCCTTGCAGAGGAAAAAAGGGGGCGAACCCCTCAATCTCCAAGAGTTCTCAGTCTCACAGTTTTGTGTCAGCAGGAGGGGGAAAGGGGAACCGTCCATCTTTGAGGGAGGGGAAAAACCTCACATTCCCCAAGGACGACCCGGAAGCCCGCGCTGTAGATCCGATTCTTTGCGCACACAGACGAAAAAAATGAAAAAAAGGGATGAGGCACATCAGTATCGTGGGGAAGGGTAGAGCGCCTCATCTTTACCTGAAAAAAAAACAGGTGTCTACAATCCTTACAGCAGGCAGAAGGAAACGACCCTTCTCTCTGGCTTGGGGAAAGGGAAGAAGGGTAGCGACCTCGCCGGGAAAGAGGATCGCTCTTCCTCGGTCCTGGGGGAAGATATTTTCCATGTCTGCTGCGGGGGAAAGAGACGAATGGGAAAAAGTATTCACAGGGGAGAACGGCCTCATCTGGTAAGGGGGGACAGTCCCTCTTAGACGTTTACCAAATAAGCTTTCTGTTGTCAAGGGATAAGGAGGACTGAATCACTCACAAGGGAGGAACCTCGATCTCTACAAACCCATTCATATTCAACGCGAATAAGAGGCTGCCTTTTCTCTTACAACCGGGGGAAAACGGGAGAGAACTCGCAACAACAACCCCGTAGGAAGAGGGAAAGAAAGAAGAAGGGAAAGGGTTTCGGTTAATATAAAATGGGAAAAGGGAGGGAGTGGCCTGTCTGGGAGAATGCAGGTTTTTCTTTGCCAGGGGGGGAGGGGACTTGCTTGAATCTGGGGGAAAAACCATAAAACGTTAAAGCAGAAGGAGGAAAAGTCCCATTCACTAGGACAGGGAAAGGGCCATGCTCCTTGAGACCAGTGGCAGCAGGTCACCTCGTCGCGATGGGGGGAAAGAGAAAAATAGCCAGGATTCACCATCCAAAGGAGGGGGGGGATCTCAGACCTTCGGAGAAGGGCGAACCTGAGAAGGGCAAAACTTCATATAAGTCCTTTTCTGCGTGAGTCTAAGAAAAGAAAGGATGTAGACAACTGGCAGGGGAGGGGGGATGAGGCCGAAGAGAAGAAAAAGAAGAAAGGGAATCATGTTGATCATAATTTTGGAAGAGGCTGAAGATCCTTCTCCCTCGAAGCGGAGCCGGCTTCTTGGGAAAAAAGGGAGGGAGGCGTGCAGCAAGATTCCTTTGGAAGGGGAAGAGGAGGGGACCAAGACACGGAGGCAGGGGGAGGGTTAGCATATCCCCATCTGGGGGCGCAATAAATGTGTTACGCCACAGAAAAGAAAAAAAGGGTGTCACGCTGTCTATCGAAGAAATAAAGAAGGGAAAAAGAAGGGGACCAACCCATGTAAGCATGCATGAAAAAAGGGACAGTGGCCGAATTCCTTTTTCCAGCTCAATGGCGCAATGGGGGGAAAAAGGGGGGGGTGAGAGCAAAGGGGAGAAGAAGTGCGGATGGCAAGGAAAAAAAGGGGATTTGGCAGGTGCTGCGTAAGTGGGGAAAAAAAAAACCACCAACCCAAAAAAAAAAAAAAAAAAAAAAAAAGAAATGACAGGGACGGCGTCGCCGAGAGGGGGGAGAAGAAAAAAAATGGAAGAAAAAATTGTCCTCCGACGAAAGAAAGGGGAAAGAGGGTGGAAACAATGGCTGCTACGACGAGAGAAGAGAGGACCGCGGGGCCTAGAAAACTCTTCGCCGCGGATAGGAGAGGGGAAGAAAAAGGAGTGAGGGGTGGGTCGAGGAAAGAGAGGAGATAGTGAAAAGGCGGAGGTAGTAGAAGAAGTGGCCAAAAGTGGGGAAGAATTGCGGGGGAGCTGGGGGCGGGTGGAAGGAGGTAGGCTGTGTAAGATGAAGGGAGAAGCGGGAAAGGGAAGAAGCCTTCTTTACTGTGTAGGGCGAGCTGTTGTTTTGAAGGAAGACGTTGCCGCCGTTAACCCCATCGAAGCAGAGCTTCGTCCCCCTCATTTTGCAGGAGGAAGCTATAGAAAATTTCAAACTGAGTAAAAGGAACTACAAATACAGTTCCGCAAGTGTTGTCACGAAAAACTTTTTATGCGCGAGAAGAAGGAATGCTTCAAATCTTCAGAAAAGAGGGAAACGAAACTAACGAACCCAGGTTATTAGACTCCCCTTTCTTCGGAAAAAGAAAGGTAGACGTTCCAAGGGGAGGAGGGAATGTCAGTACTTTACTAAGACCGAAGAGATTTCGGCGAGTTCACTAGGACGAGAAGGTAGAGAAATTTTCCATATTGGCAAGAAGGAAATAAGAGGGGACAAGCGCGAACCCACACCTTTGTGGGAGAAAAGAAGAGAAATCCGCCCATGGGAGGGAGGGGGGGTACTTGCGTGTGAAATTAAAGGGGGAGGACCAAGCTATGACATCTCTAGGCTAGGAGGGCGGAAGGCCCTTATCCTGAGAGGAGGAGGGAAAGAAGGTTCGTCTTAATTAAAAAAAAGAAGCGCGGACTATTTCTGGGGAAGGACGCGAAAACTCCTTAAAAGTCTCTCTCGCGGGTTGAGATCAGAGAGAACAATAAACAGAATAGAGGCGAAAAATCGAAGGTCTTATGGAGTTCGTGAATACGGTAGGTACCATGAGCACTTTTCTTTTAGACCGAGAGGGAGGAAAGCATAAAGAGGGAATACCATGGCGAAGGAGGGGGGGGAGGAAGGGGAAAGGTCGTTAACCACTGGGGACGAAGAAGGGGAAGACGGACGTTGGAGTTCTAGGAGGAGAAAGAAAAGCCGAAGAGTTTTCCAGATCCGTGAGGGCAAAAGAGAAAAAAGAAAAATCTCACTGCGTCGATCTAGATGGGAAAGTGTGGCAGACCGAGTTGTCCTTCTGTGGAGAAAAAGAGCGTGGTCTCAACGGGGAAAAAAGAGCCGTTTTCCATCTTGTCAAATATACGCCTTGTATTAACTCTTCGGAGGGAAGAAAGTCCCTTATTCCTCGTAGGAAGAGAGGAGAACCAGGGGGGTACTGACCCAAAGGGGAAAAAAAGGGAATGGCTTCCTTCCGTAACCTGGATAAAGAAGGTGGGGGAAACTCGTAGCCTATTACTTTTTATTTTGTCCGTGGGGGGGAGGGGCAGTGGGAGAGTCCTGCCTTGAGCTTGGGGAAGGGAGCACGGGAAATTTGTAAAAGGCCGTCAGGGAAAGCATCGATGTAATCAGGGAGGAGGAAATCATGTTGGCACTTCCTCCGATGACGTCAACATCCAGAAGGAGAGGAAAAGGAACCCTTAAGCGCCGGGCTTATCATTATAGGATGGAGAGGCGAAAAAAGCAGGGAGGGGGCGCTTTATGGAGAGGAAAAAAGAAAGGGAAAACGGAGGCCGTCGGCAGGAAGGGGGGTGGATTTTGAGCCCATTTAAACCTTACGGGAGGATAAAGACCTTCATTAATTGAAGGGAGGGGGTAGAAGTGGAATTGATTTGTTACTTGGGGAGGAAAGGGCCACCGCCAAAGGACCCGAGAAGAAGGCCAGCTTGCGTATTTCCAGGAGACATTCCTAGGCGCAGGAGGGGAAAGCGAGGGGCGGAAGAACCGAGGGAGAAAGGGGAGGGGGGGAGGAAAAAAGGAGTCAGTCCAACAAGGACCTGGAAAAGGAAAGTAAGGAGAGGAGAAATCGAAATAGCACGGGGAAATTGTTTTTTGTCTCTAGATCATCTGGGGCGGAGGAGACTTCCTTGGAAAAAGGGAGAAAAGGGTTTGCCCGGACTCGTAGGCAGAGGGCGGAGGAAGAGAAGGGGGAAATGCGGTTGCTGATGCCGAGCTCAAATTTCACACTTGTTGAGGGGGAAGGGGAGAGTGGACGGGGAAAGGGAAACATTGATTTTCAAAACGTCCCGAGAAGGGGGGAGGGAAACGAAGTGGCTCCACTGAAGAATTGAAGAGGGTGTGACCGCAAGCGTTCTTTTAACCTCAAAACTTTCGAACCCACGCAGGGAGGGGAAGAAAGGAAACGTGACAAGTCTCCGAAGGAAAGGGATGTGGGGGGCTTATGTCAGAGGGAGAACCCTCCTATGAACCGAAAGGGGAAAAAAGAAATGAAAAGAATGGGGAGCTTTCCTCCCCTATTATTCTACCGAGGGGACGCGAGTAAGAGGAAAAGGAAGCTTCGTTGCTTTTATGAGGGGAAAGGGGAGGGAACACACCGTCCCTCCAGGGAAAGAACTAGAAATAAAATGTCCCACCTTCCGTCCCAAGGTCGGCGTGGCGAGAAGGGGAAAAACGAAAGGCCCCAGTCGGTCCGGCAAGAGGGGGGAGAAAGAAGGGGAGAAAGAGGAGTCAACTATTGTTTATTTGCGGGAAAAAAGGGTATGCTCGTCACCATTTTGCCAAGGGGGATAAAACCTTCTTAGTAGTCTTACCCCAGTCACGAGCCCCAGTTAAAAAAAAAGGAGAAGAG
>Ga0179593_1724632_pt1 | contig 11020 bp, 25 predicted proteins | sample CZODoug2_1_08_16_FD_185931 | JGI IMG/M metagenome (GOLD analysis project Ga0179593, IMG submission 185931) | Vadose zone soil fungal communities from Angelo Coast Range Reserve, California, USA - CZODoug2_1_08_16fungal (PacBio error correction) | ecosystem: Environmental > Terrestrial > Soil >...
GGAGAACGGGGGACCACAAAAAAGAGAGAGTCAAACTGGGCGGCCAAGAGAAAGGGGGCGCGTCTCTTAACGAAGGTTCCGGTACGAATAGCAAGAGTCACCAAAAGGAATCGCAAGAAAAAACACTCTCGGGGGGAAAGAAGGGGCCACAGGACATGAAACAGCAAAAGGGTGGGTGTGCAGGAAAGAAAAAAAGAAGCGGGGGTGCTCGAGAGGGGGGGAAAATCTCAAAAAAAAAAAAAAAAAAAAAGTTCCATGGACCGCCCCAAAAGGGGATGCAGCAAAGAAAAAAAAACGGCCAATGGGAACACTCGCGATAGGAGAGGGCACGTTTCGCGGTCTACGGAAAAATCAGACACGTCAAAGGTGCCTGCGGAGGGGAGGGGGGAAAAAGGGCGGCCCGAGATCGAAAAAAACCTCTGGCATGTTCCCCAGGAGAGCAATAGGGTCCATGTGGGGGGAGCGTTTTTATGTACTCCGCCAAAAGGCACGTCCCACTAGAGACCAGGGATATTCAAAGGGAAAAGGTGAAAGGGGGGAATCCGCTGCGTAAAAAGAAAAAGGTAAATGCCTGCTCCCTAAAGCCAGAGCGCAAAACGGATTGGAAGGGGGGGGGCACAATGGAACCAGGGGAAAAGAGGGGCCATCAATTCGGTCACGGCAAAGGTCTGGCGCACAATGAAGGGAAAACAAAGAGATGTGCAAAAAAAAAGGAAGGAACTCGTTCGCTATGTCAAGAAGACTAACCCTCAAGGCAAGAGTAAACCGGGCATGGGAAAAAAAGAAACGATAGGGAAAGAAAAAAAAAGGTCGAAAACGAACAACCCAAAGAGAAGGGGAGCTTTTGTCTTCTCTCCAGAAATAGGGGTAGCGCAAAAGGAGATTTCCTTATCAGGAAACGATATGGCCTCAACAGGTCCAGCGAGGGGTAAAAACCGCAAGAAAAAGGAAAGAAGGGTTTTTTTTTTGGGGAATCGTCACCCAAAAAAAGGGGGGAACAATATCGGCGCCAAAGAAGAAAGGGGAATTATCGGAATTAGCAAGAAGGATGGGGAGGGACCTATTTCAAGCAGGGAAAAAAGGACCCGGGTGGGAATGCCAAGGCCTGTCAACAAAGAGAAAAAAATTGTGCCAGGATAAGAGGGGGGGGGGGGAAAAAAAAGGGCGGGGCGTCCCGCCGGGGGGGGCAGTCAAGGGAGGCCCTACTGAATATGAAACATCCATGGGAAGACGAAGAAAGGGCCGACCCGCAGAAAAAAGAAAAAAAAAAAGGGGCTGCTAAAAAAGAAAAAAAAAAAAAAAAAAATGCGGCTCCGGCGGCCCGGCAAAGCAGACGCTTCAGGGAAGGGAAAAAAGGGCCGCGCCCCGCCAGGAGAAAAAAAAAAGGTGTCGCGACTGTTGGGAACACCCGCCTCGAGGGTGGGGGAATTGACTGGGAACAACTTGACCCGGAAAGGGGGGGGGCCCCATCGAGCCCTGGGAAAAGGAAAAGGGCCGGCCATATGCCAAAAAAAAGAAATATCGGCAGTACAGCACGTCAAGGAACTGGCTCAGGAAAGAAGAAGGGGTCGACGAAGCCCTGAAGAAAAAAAAAAAGAGGGCTGGGTTCAACGAAAAGAACTTTGGCGTCGAAAGGAGAGGGGAAAAGCTGAAAGCGCGGATGTTGCGGCCGAGAGGGAAAAAAGGCTGGTTTGCCGCAGCACTCATAAGAAGGGCCCCCCTCTCTCGCAAGGGAAGAGGACGAGCCATCGCCCCGCCGAAAAGGAAAAGGGTGGAAAAGCTGATCAAAAGAAAAAGGCGACCTCTGCTGGAAAGCAGGGCAAGGGAGGGGAAAAACGTGCCCGGCTGCGATGGGGACAAAAACGGAAGTCGTGGCGGGCAGCTCTCTCAAAAAATGAAGGAGAAGAGAGATTAGCCAGAAAGGCAAAGAAAGGGGGAAAAAGTTCGCGCCGGAAAGGACCCCATCTCCTCCGAGGAAAAAAAAAAAAAAAAAAAAAGGGTCAGACCCCCCCCGATCTTTCAGCGCGGGAAAGGCATTCAGTTTCCCAAGAGAAAAGCCGCGGCTCGTTCCAAAGAAAAAGCGGCTATCTAGGGGGGAAAAGTCTGCCTTGCACCCAGCTTTACATCGGAAAAAGGGAAAAGTCGGGAGGGCCCCAAAGAAAGGAGGACACATCGTAGTCTACGGAGAGAGGAAAGACAGGGGTGAACATCTTCCCTCGGTGGGGGGGGGGGGCCTTCGCGACCTTTAGGTTTGGAGACCAAGTTGGAAAAGAACGCAAGGGGAGGAATTGACCAGAGAAAGGAAGGGGGAACTCCCGGCTGTTGGTTGGGGAAAAGAAAAGGGGGAAAAGGGGAAATCACTTCGAAGGGGAAAAAAAAGCCCACAGGTGGCATCCGAAATCCTTGGGGGAAAAAGGCCGCCCAGAAAGAGCCACTTGGTCAAAAAGGGGGAGGACGGTTAAACGCCGAAAGGGGGAAACAGGGGAGAGGACTTGCGAGCATGGCGAAAAAAAAGGTCCTGATGACGGGTAGAAAAGGACGGAGGTGTCTTCAATGGGGATCTAGTTCATTAAAAAGGGGGGAGGGGACCCTCCGTTTAACTGAACAAAAAAAAAGGAGGAGGGGGAACCATCCCCTCCTGGAAAAGCCTAGTGTTGGTACAGAGAAGGAAGAAAAGCCCGTGCGGCGTCGGCAAGAAAAGGAAAAGGAACCCAGGGAGAAGGAATTGAAATTTCTACGAGGAAAGGGAGAGGCCAAGAGAGTAAAAGGGGTGGCAAAAGGTCCTTTGTGGGGGGGAAAAAAAAAGAAAATTAATAAGAAAGGGGGTGCCGTGGGGGAAAAAAAAAACTGAAAGAATGATTGAAAAAAAGGGGGGCACAACCAAAATCTAATGACAAAAGGGAACTCCGTAGTGGCATAAAAAAAAGGAAAGCCCGCCAGAGAAGAAAAATAACGGCGGGAGAGATTTGGTGGGGGGGGGAAAGAGGTTTCGCAACGGGGGGGGGAAAAAAAAAACTTTAGCTTACAGGAACAAAAAGTCAAAACGGACATGGACAGAAGAAGGGGGAGAGCGGACATCGGAATAGCAAAAAAGGGAGGGGCCTTTGGAAAACCCTCTCGGGGGGGGAACTTGTGGCCCGAAAGGTGGAAAGGGGAACAAACAGAATTTGTCTGGCACGAAGAAAAGGAATTGGTGGTATTTCCGCAAGAGAGGGAAAAAGCCGGTTGAGCTGCTTTGGGAGTACGTTATAAGCAAAAAGGGAAAAAAAAAGAGGTGAAAGGGCCTCCGCAAAAGCGCTCTGAAGCCGGCGCCTCCGTTGATATAATGGGGGATAATATCGGGAAAAGAAGGGGGGGGCGGAGTCCATAAAAAAAAAAGGGGAAAAAATGGACTTCTGATTGTGACCAAAAAAAAAAAGGAAAAGGTCTTGGCGATCTCGGAAAAAAGAAAAAAGGCCAGTGCCGCAGAAAAAAAAGTTGGACGGCTGCCACGGGGGGGAACAGCCGCAACCAGGGCGTCTTTCCTGTAGTGAGGGACGATCCCGAGATCCGCCGAAGGGAAAGGTCGTTTATGGAAAAAAAAATACCCCTTTATAAAAAGAGGGGGCGGAAACCTGGACCAAAGGGGGGGAGTGAGGACTAAACCCTCTACGAGCACATGGAGAAAAAAAAAAAAAAAAGAAGGGGGGGGGTTTTGTTTTGGGGGGAAAAGGGGGGGTTTTCAAAAGTTCCAAAAAGCTCCGCCAAAAAAAGGGTTGCTGGTGAAGGGAAAAGGACGGATACTTCCTCTGAAGGGAAGAGAAGTGTCACCCTTGGGGGGATATTAATCCTTAGACGCCGGGGGGAGAGGGAGGAATATCCCCTAGACGTTAAGAGAGGGGGGGGAAAGAAGGCTTGCCAAACAAGTCGAGCTATTGTTGGGGAAAACGACTGTCGGGAGAAAGGGTGAAGAAGGGGACGCAGTCGCTATTGTGTGTATGCGATCCCGAAAGAAGAAAAAAAGTCCCCTGCGTGTTTAAACGAAAAGGGGAAAGAAAGAAGCAATCTCTTCAATTTGACAGGCAAAAAATGGGGGCGGACGGAAAACACTTTGAAGTCAAGGGAGGGGGGTTTTCCCGGTTTTTGGAAAGGAAAAAGACCATCCAGAAAAACAAACTTTATGGGAAGGGAGAGTAGTGGAAAAACCGTAAAAGCTACAGGGGGGGAAGGGGTGTTCCCGCTTTTGGCCAAGGAAAAAAACATTACGCGATGAGGGGAGTGGCCGTGCCACACTCAGAAAAGGAAATAGAAACGAAAAAGGATCGCATAAACACGGGGAAAGAGAAAATGACCAAATCGTTCAAAAAAAAAGGAGGAAGGACAACGGGGCCCCACCCATAGCTCAGAGGAAAAAACGGCAGCTCGGTTGCTCGAGGAGGCTCTGGGAGTGCGGTACGATTAGCAAAAAGAAAGAAAAAAAGGATCGCCTTAATCCAAACAAAAAGGAAAGAAAAGCAGTGCTCCGCTTCCACGGGAAGGAGGATTGGTGGTGTGGTCTGGGGAGGGGAAAAAAAAAACAGGCAAGTTTGCTCGAGAGGGGGGGGGAAAAAGAAAAAGCAACATTCCCATTTTGGGGAAAGAAAGAAAAGGAGTGCAGCCACGCCAATAAACGAAGAGGAAAGCGCTTTCATCGCATAACTACAGAAAAGAAAAAAAGACGTACGAAAGAACTGTTAGATCTTGAAAGAAAGGAAAAAAGGGACTAGTGCTGCTGAAGTGCTTTCGGGGGGGAGGGGGAAAAATCGCCACGAAAAGAGGGGAAAAAGAAGAAGTGAGGGTTTAAAGCGGTTTTTATGGAAAACAAAAAAAGGGACACGGCCAACGAATCAATCCACAAAAGAAGGGGGAGGGACCGGCGCGCCGTGATTCCTGGGGAAGGAAGAAAGAAAAGAAGGGGCCGAGCCTCATCACGCAGGGAAAGAGGAGAACTAGGTTATCCATAAGCTCGAAAAGAGGAAAAAACTGAGTAATCACAGGGAAAAAAAGAGAGGCTAGTGCCATACAAATTCTGTCCAAAAGGAAAGGAGGGGTCAATCACAATAGGTGGAAGCGGACAGGAAAGCTTCTCGAGAGGAAGGAAAATTACCCCTCAATATCAGAAAGGGAAATTACGAAAAAGAAGGGCCGAGTATTGTGGGCACAAGACGAAAATCACGAAAAAAAAAAGCTCGCGAAAGTTATCACGGGGGGGGGGGACTCTTCTTTTTCATCGCAGAAGACGGAAAAAAAAAAAAGGGTGATCAAATTTGGGGGGGAAGGAAAAAAAAAAGAGGGAAAAGTCCCACGTCGCCGCGCGTAAACGAAAAGAAAAGGAGATTAAAAAATTTTCGGAAAAAAAAACAAAAATCACAGGGGGGGCCATAAACTCGGCGCATAGAGGGGGGGAAAAAATCAATCTCATATTTGAGGGGGGGGGGAAAAAAAGGGGTTGCCGCGTTCCCGGGAGGGGGAAAGTGGAGACCGCTGGCTGTCAAAAAAGAAAAACACCCTTTGAAAAAGGATTAAGCTGGGTGGAAAGGGGAAAAAAGACCTTTTTGTTGTCACTTCACAACAGAAAAGGGGAAGAATTTGCGATATTAAACAAAGAAGGGAAAAAAAAACTTATGGGACCCGACCGCCTCCTCCTTTGCAGGAGGAAGAAAAGAGGCGGCGCCCTGCTTCCGGCAAAGGAGGGAAAAAAAAAAAAAAGAACTCGTCCTCGGCCAAGAAGGGGGGGGAGAAAAAAAGGGCGCGACGGTTTTCCGCGAAAAAAATGAAAAAAAAAAACATTTCTGATGCCACCTGGGGGAAAAAAAGCAATCGACCTGGACATTTCGGGGGGGAAAAGGAAAAACCCGGAGTTCAACGAGCATATCTGGGCAGAAGAAAAAAAGCCGCGTTCTCTGACTGACAGATCAAGAAAAAACAAAAATAAAAAGAAAAACGAGGCGAATGGGGAAAGGGGAAGAGCGAATTTTTGGCGGTCGAGAGGAAAAAAAAGAAAGGGGAGCTAGGGGTGCGTCCCGGGGGAAAAAGACGAGACCAGATTTGGCAAGAAAAAAAAAAAGAGGAAGCAGTGGGTTTTCCCCTCCGCTAGAAAAAAAAAGAGACGCGCCGCCGCCTCCTTATTGGGAAGAGAAAAAGGGGAGGCTGAAGATCGTCGACCGCTGGCCTGAAGGGGAAAGGGATTCGTGGGCCTGCCGCGATTTGGGAAAAAAGCCGGAAAATGGCTCCTCTCATAGGAAAAAGGAAAAAGAGATAGCAGAACTTCCAGGTAAGGAAGAACATCGAGCACGGGGAAAAGGAGAAAGAAAAGGCTCACCCTCCGTCTGCACGAAGAAGGTCAGGTCAGGGTTGACACCCAAGGGGGGCAAAAAATCTTGAAAGAAAAAAGGGAATCAGCTCAGTTTCCCACTAGGAAAAGACTAGTTTCCAGGCTAAGCAGGAGAAAATCTAAGGGAAAAACCGCGTTCATAGGGGGGAAAGGGGGGAAAAAAAGAGGGATCGCCATAGGGAAATTCAGGGGAAAGATCTCGAAAGCCAAGAAGTGTGGACCCCGCTCCCCGAAAGCCAAAGTCTTGCTCTAATGAAAAAAAGCTCCTCGTTTTGAGGGCTTAAGGGGGAAAGTTCGCGAAAAAAAAAAAGTGGGGGAAGAGAAACATCCAGACGCCCGTGCAGGGGGGTGAACTGCCAGATCTGCCTCGGGGGGAGAAATCCCAAGGCTGTTTTTTTGAAGAGGAAAAGGGGAAAACACCGAAAGGGAAAAAAAAGTCACGATGCGGTCGTCCCAAAAGGCACGCAGGGGAAAAAGGGGGATCGCAGAACTTTTTTTCCAGACCAAAAAAAAACAGGCGGAAAAAAAAAAACGCGCACTGGTCCCCAGGAAAAAAAAAGTTCCCCCTCGTCGAGGGGGAAAGAAAGAGAGACCTTTGCGAAGAAAAGGGCGATGCCGGAAAGAAGGAGCAGCCCAACGGCGCCGGGGGAGAGAGAATCATTAAGAGGTCATAAGGACGACCATTTAGGAGGAAAGGGTTGAAAACTGCACAAAAATGGGGAGGAAAAAGGGGAGAACCAGCTAATTAATAAAAAAAAAAATTTTGGACAGCCAGCTGGAAAAAATTTGCCAAAAAAGGCCCGTCAGTAAAAAAAGGTGAACTATGCCTGCGTAAAAAAAGAAGAAAAATGGATTGCTACTCGAGAGAATGAAAAAAGGGATATTTGTGGCAAAAAAAAAAAAAAAGCACCAAAGGTTTGTTTTTGTGGGAAGAAAGGGAAAAAAGAGCGCAAGATAGGGTGACACCCTTTGAAAAAAAAAAAAAAAAAAAATTAATATTTGAAAAAGATCGGAGACGGGAGGGACCAAAGGAGTGAAAAAAAGAAAAAAAAAATCGATCACGGGAAGAAAAGTGGCCGCTAAAAGGGAAAAAAAAGCCCAGAGAAGCCCAAAGAAAAAGAAAAGGGGGTTGACAGATATTTTTTTGGGGGGGGGGGGGGGGGAAGTTCGACTGTTTTGCAAAAAAAAAAAAATCGGCACTTGAAGAGGGAAAGGAAATTGGGGACGGACTTACAAGGGAGGAAAAGGGTGGAATGGGTCGAGGGGGGAGAAGGGAATCGCGAGCGCGGAGGAAGTTGACACCATCTTCTTTTGGGAAGGGGGGGGGGGAAAAAAAAAATTGGTGGAAAAGAAGGCCATTTTTTACCGGAAAGGGGGGAAAAAGGGATTTTGTTAAATGGTTTCAATTGTGGGGAAAGCAAACACGTCTTAATCAATCCGGGGGAAGGGTATGGGATAAAAAAAAAAAAACCCTCGTTATAGCAAGAAAGGGAAAAGCGTGATGAGGGGGGGGCGCGAAAGAGGAACCCTCTCCGAATCATCCCAGAGAAGGAGATCCCGGTCCCCCACAAGGGGAATGGGCGTTGTTTTGATACGAAGAAAGGTGGGTGGCGGAGGGGAAAATAAAACCGAGTTTTAAAAAAGGAATCTGATGTGAAAAAAAACAACAAAGTCGAAGAAACCAAGTGGGAGAATCTCGGCCCGCCCAGGAAAAAAACGGAACAACTAATCCTGGGGGGAAACAGAACGAGTCTACTAAAAGGAAGAGCCAAGTGCGTCTTTACTGGGGGGGGGGGGAAAAACGCGAGAGCCGCATTGGGGGGGAAGGGAAGTCGTTTTATGGGCGGACAAGAAAAGGAAGGGGGGGGCGGACTGTTCCAAAGGGATTGACTTTTAGGGAAAGGAAAAAAAAAAGGGAAAAAACAATGCCGGAGGGGGGGGGGGGATCCGCCCAACCAACGATCTTTGCCGGGGGTAAGTCAAGGGAAATCGGAGAGAGAAAAAGGAGTGGAAAAGGGGTCAAAAAAAAAAAAAACAAAAATAAAAAGGAATTCCGAGGTGAGGAAATCGTACCGGATAGCCCAAAGGTAAGATCGCAGGAAAAAAAACCGATCGGGGAAGAGGTGGAACGAAGCGAGAAGAGGAAGGGTTGGGGTCAAAGGGGAGGGAGCAATTTTTTTTGAAAAAAAGATTTGGTACGTCGAGGGGGAACGGGGGGGGGGGGATGATATCCTGGGGGTATGATATTCTTATTAGGGAAAACCGTCCGAGAAGGGGGAAGGGGTACTGCTTGTTGCCCCTAAAAGGAAAGAACAAACGATCGCCTTTACTGGAAAGGAAAGCGGGGGGGGACAAAGCTTAACACATGGAAAAAACTGAGCTTTTGGGGGGGGGGCTGAACAAAAACGGTTTTGACCAAGCAAGGTCTCACTCAAAAAAAAAAAAGAGGAGGAAAGATAGAGGAAAGGAAAAAAAAACTGAAAAGCTCAGTGGGGGGGAGAGGGGTTCAAAAAAACAAAAAAAACGAGGGGGGGGAAAGGAAAAGCGGACCATTACGCAGGAAAAAATTTGTCCTTTTTTCGTGAAACAAGACGTCCATGATCGCACGGGGAGAAAAAAAGGGGGTCCTATCGAAGGGACACCAAAATCCGGTCAAAAAAAAAAAAAAGGGAAAGAAAGGGCCCCACAATATATCAGGGGGAAAAGGGAATTTGGCAAAATGTTCTGCCAGAAAGCGAGGGGGGGAAAAAAAAGAATCTTACCGTCCCCTGAGGAAGGACGGGGGGGGAAAAGAGCCCTCCCCGGCAGGAAGCGTCAGAGACCAGAACCAAGTTAAAACCTCTCTCAAGGAAGAAGAGAGTCCCAGGACATGTAAACCAGAAAAAGGAGGGGTGGCGGAGAAAAAAAAGAAAAAAGGGTTGCGACGAGATGGTTGTAAGTAACTTACATCGGAAGGGGGGGGGAACGCCATATACAGGGAAAGGGGAAAACAGAACACGACGCCCACCTGACGAGAAAAAAAGAAGAAAACAGAAGACCGCACGTGCACAAAAAAAAGAAAATGTATTCATCCCGTAAAGAAGAGTGGAGGGGGACGGATTTCTTCCGGGGAGGAAAGGAAAAGCCCTCGGCAGGAAAAAAAAATACCAAAGAAAGAAAAGGAGGGGATCGTTTTCGGAAGAACGCCACCACACCGAAAAAAGGGGGGGCAACGAGAGATCAAAAAATGAAGGGAATATTTTTTCACCGTCGGCCAAAAAGGTCTTGTATATCCGAGGGGGAGAGCGCTAGCCAGCAAAAAAAGAGGAAGGAAAAGGGCGCTAACCGAGGTTTTTTATTCCATAAGAAAAAAAAAAGGAAAAAAGAAGGGAGATCACAATTGAAAACCCAGGGAAACAGAGGGGTGGGCCAAACCCCTTCGTTCCAAAGGAAAAGAAAAGGAGTGGGCCAATCACAACAGAGGGAAAGGGGGGAAAAAAAGGCAGACGTAAAGCCGCGGAAGATGCCGATGTCCCTCGCAGAACAACCAAAAATGAATACATTGGTTCCCAGGAAGGGAAAAAGGGCACCATGTCCGCCCTAAGGTGGAAGGGGATTTGGGGAAAGAGAAAATCGAACACCCCCAAAATCTCGAAGGGGGGGGATGGGCTCGGGGCGGCTGCATCTCTCTTGAGAGCACAAAGAAGAGGAAGGAGGTTTGGATGAAACTATATGGTCCCCGAAAAGAAAAAAAGGGAAACGCATAAGCGGCTCTAAAATTTTTCGGGGGAAAAAAAAAAAAAAAGACTTTGTTGAACAAAAAGAGAGGCGAAGCGGGGAGAGAGTCAATCAAGCTACGGGGAGGGGGGGGGGGCATATTCAAGCTTCCGCGACAAAAAAGTTTGTTTGGACATGGGAGAAGCGGGACAAAAAATCGCAACATATTGTGAGGGGGGGGCAACGTTGAAAAGCGGCCGTCCCCTCCTGGGGAGAAAAAAGAGCGCGCTTACACGGCTAATATGAAAAAAGAAAAAGTCTCATAAAAATTTGCCGACAAAAGAAGGAGGATCCATCATCGCGCCGGCGCAAGGCAGAAGGGAAGCCGAGCAAAAAACCCTCTGCCGCCCGGCCAAGAAAAGAGGGGGGGGCGAGACGGTTGTCGCCCCAAAGGGAGGAGGAAAAAAGGCATTTCGGATTCCAACAGGGAAAAAAAAAAGAGAGCTGGGAACATGTCGTGGTTCACGGGAAAAGAGGAAAACACTAGAAACGAGCCACCATCTGGAAAGTAAGGAAAAAAAGACCGCCGTCTCGGACTGTTCGCATCAAATAAAAGAAAAAAAAATTGAAGAAAAAACTATTCTCTGTTTCACTCGGAAAAGAAAAAGAAAGGGGGGGGTCGAGCTCGGAAAAAGGGAAGAAAAATCGGGTGGACCCTTCTGAGGAGGGGGAAAAAAGGAAAGAAGCCCTGGGTGCAGCAGAACCGGGGGGGGGAAATGTTTTGGGGCCCCTCGCATAAAAGAGAGACGTCCCTGGAAAGAAAGAAAAAGGAACCGGCGCAATGTTAACTTAGCTTATACAAAAGAGGGAAGGGGAGAAGACCGCGGCTGGATTTTCGCCCAGGGAAAAGGGGGGAAAAAAAGGGGGAGGGGGTGACAGGCGCGATGGTTCACAAAAAGGGAAGAGGGCCGA
>Ga0179593_1257970_pt1 | contig 11019 bp, 14 predicted proteins | sample CZODoug2_1_08_16_FD_185931 | JGI IMG/M metagenome (GOLD analysis project Ga0179593, IMG submission 185931) | Vadose zone soil fungal communities from Angelo Coast Range Reserve, California, USA - CZODoug2_1_08_16fungal (PacBio error correction) | ecosystem: Environmental > Terrestrial > Soil >...
AAGGTATAAAATGGAAAACTGTAGATTTCTCCCTTTCCAAAGGAAAGGGGGGAGCAAGAAATGGGGTCTATACTATCGTAAACTAGGAATCACATGCCTCGAAAGCGCGCAAAAAATCAAAGCTGTCAGTACAGAGAAAAGAAGGGGGAGAGGGGGGGGCTAGTGGAAAGATGAAAGAAGAAAAAAAAAGAAAAGGCCTAGGAACCAACACTGACCCTCTTTGAAAGGCACGAACTTTTGGATCAATCATCACCTCAAAAAAACGAAGCGAAAAGCAAAAGAGGCGTAAAAGGAAAATCTGAAAGGAAAATTAAAAAAGGAAAAAAAGAATAACCGCGCTGAAAAACAAAAAAGGAAACAAACCCTCAGGACAAGGGAAAAAGGACAAAAGGAAGGGAAGATGCCGTCTACTGCGGACCGGGACAAGAAGTCCTACAGATCAACTCTTCTCCATGAAGGGGAGAAAGCCTGAAAATCAGCCGAACGGAGGGAGAGAGGGAGATAAAAAGAAATAGAAAAAAAAAAAAAATGAGTAGAACACAGGATGAAGAAACCAAAGGAAAATAGAACTCGTATCCTCCTCTCCCAAATCTCGAAGCGTCTCTGGAAGTTGAGGGAACGGAAGAGACAACCTGAAGTGGGGGGGAGGCGGGATTCAAAAAACCTTAGTAGTCGACGTTCTTCGTCAAAGCATATCTCAAAAGGAGAAGGGGGAGGATAAAACTGGCCTCTAAAGAAAATACATCAGACGAAGCACCGCCAGTGGGACTGAGAGTAAAAAAAAAACAATCTCGATCCCACACCCTGCGAGTAAAATCGAAAGACCTATACTCTACAAAAAAAAAGAACGGACCAAATCACTGGGAAGGTAATGTACCCAAAAAGAAGAAAAAGTAGAGACGCACTGTGACAATCAGGGGGAAAGGCCAAAGGGAACCATCAAGTCTATAAGAGGACTAATTTGATTTGGAGAGAAAAAAAAAGGGCTCCTAAGAAAAGTCTCGAAGTCAGGACGAAGAGGGCAAAGCCCAAAAATCCAAAAACTTAGGAATTCGCACAACGATGCCTGGTGAAAGAGAAAAGAAACACCGTTTCCAAGGGAAAAAGAGAACTGAGGGTGATATGCCGATAAAACCAAGATACTCCGCGGCACGAAACGCTACTATCTCGAGAAACAAAAGGGATGAAAAGAAAAGCGACCAGCGCCACCTTAAAAGGGGCGAAATAGGATACGAATGGTCTCAAGAAAACTCTAATTTTCACCGGGAGGCAGACGAACGCTTGCAATTGGACCAAGATATTCAAAAGGAAAAGTTCTTGAAAAAGCAAAAAAGGTTCAAGGAGACTCAGAAAAAGGAAAGGGGAACAAACGGGGAAGGTAAGTTAGAAGGGTCAAGGCGGTGTTTCCAAAAAAAAAAAATCCGCCGAGAACCATCTATTAACGCCACGGGAATTCACGAAAACCCGAAACCGAGAACAAAAAAAAGAACCGTCCCACGGAGAAATTTCGCCTTTCCTTCCATAGCTATTGTCTAAGTACCCGTAACTAATGGGGCCAAGAGGAACGAAAAAAAAAAACGGGTGAGACCAACAGTCCAATGAGGGAACTCACAAAGCGAGGCCGCGAAAATAAAAAAAAAGGGTTACATGAAAAATTGGTCAACCGCAACCAAAAACGGTTCATGGGGGAAGGACAGATAATCTGATGTGGTGTAGGGTAAAGCAAACAAAAACGTCAGTGACAGAATCTGAGGGACCGTCTTTTACGTTTTGGAGGGGGCAACAAAAAAAAACTCCGAAGGGGAAACCATAGAAAAGGGTAAGTGCGCTCAGCGAAGGGGGGGGGTACCCGAAAGGGAAAATTGACTAGGAGGGAATTTCAAAAAAGGGACGGGCCCGCGCAGCGAAACCCAGGCCACTCAGGTGAAATCTGTGTGGTGCTCCCAGGCGGGGGTCAGAGAAGACAAAAAAAAAAACCGGAGGATTATGAGAAGAGGATCCGCAGGGAAGAAGGCGTGAACAGACGAGGGATTGGAGCGTCGAGGTGAAGAGGGGGGGAAAGCAAAGCATATTTGTGAGGAAGGTAAAAAAAGGATGAAGGTAAGATAGAAGTAAGGTGGGAATTCCACCGGATCAAAAGGTTGGGAAGAAGGCAGCGAAGCGGTGCGAGAAAGTTTGGGGAGAAACCAAGAACCCCGAAAATAAGATGAATGAGGGAAAAAGAAATTGGGGCAGGAGGGTACGGCGCGAGATTTTGTGAAGGCGCTGGGAGTGGTGAGTGAAAAGGGTGCCGGGGGAAAAAAGAAACCCCGGGGGGGGGTTTCAAACGTAAGGAAAAAAAGAAGGGACTTTAGAAAGGGGGAGTAAGGGGGCAAGAAAAGAACTTGGCTCAGTGAGGCGTGGAAAAGGGGTGTAGACGGGAGGAGCTCATAAGAAGGCGGGAGCGAGAGCAGTCGGTCGTCCTGTAGATGGGGGTCAAAAACACAAAAGGCAAGAAAAAGGAGACCGTCGGGGCAAAGACTTTCGGGAAAGAGTTTAACGTGGAGGGAAAGAATTGGAACGGTTGATAGGAAATTGGAATACGTCGTTCGTCACATGAAAGGAGGGCATTATAGTGGGGGGAGAACAGGAAGAGGAGCTCTGAAGGTGGAAGGAGGCATTCGAGTGGGGGGGAAGAGAACTGGGTGAGAAGATAAAAAGCCGCGGCACGTAGAGGGGACGTAGGGGGTAGCCTTCATCAATAACCAGGGGGGATGAAGGGAAGAGGTGAACCTGGGGGACATGAGGACGTAAGTTTGGACTGAAAAACAAAGGTTTAAGGGAGGATTGCGAAAAGCGAGCGCGGGATAGGGAAGGGGTTAGACAAGAAGGGAGTTCCAGGAGAGAGGGGTGGTGATCACGCAGCGGCAGTCGCAGGAAGGAGGGCGGCCACTTCAAAAAGGGTTTCTTAGGAGTGGACGGGTGATTCTTCTTTTAAAGAAGGGAGGGATGCTAAAACCCGGGGCGCGAGTCGTCTGGCGTAATCAGAAAATGAGAGCACGTGTTTAGAAACGAAGACCAATTGGAGGAGGCGAAAACTGAAACAGGGGGGATGGGCAGCTTCCATTTGTGGGATCAACTAAATTCCGCTAGGCACTCGAGAGCTACGCCAGGGAGAGATAAAAGCGAGCAGAATTTGGGAGCGTCGAAAAAAAAAAATGAGTGTGCGCTTTCGTTAGCAAAACATATAAAAAAGACGGGAAAAGAGCGTCCGAGAGGGATAGGGGGGAAATGGAGGGGGAACATAGTGGGGTTGGGGGACCGGTGATGGGGAAGAAATCCAGAGAAGGGGCTGAAAGCGGAGGGGGCAGCATTGGACTCACGGGAGTCCAGAGTGTCCCGGGGTAAGAGAGTGGCTAGATAAGAAGCAGGAGGGAAGCAGTTTGTTAACGTCGTAAGCGGGGGTGTGTGGGTTCAAGTCTAGGGGACAAGGGCGGGCCGGGAGTGTTTCAATGGGGGGGGTACCGATAAAGCGTCTCAACGACGAAAAACGGGCTTGGCGATAGGGGTTGTGGAGTATATTGAAAAAGAATGGATGTTAAGTGAAAAAAATGAGAGGCAAGGGAAAATCAGACAGGGATGCTTCTCTTGCAAGGAAACAACAGGGGCAAGGATGGGGGGGGTGGGGGGGGTGAGATACGAAGATGAAGGGGGAAGGCGAGAAACAGGAAAACGATCGGGGAAGCAAAAAACTAGAGGAAACACAAACCGTGGGCAAGGGGCAGGAAGGAGAAGAACCCGTTTGGCCATGAAGAGGGAAGATCGAACAACACACAAAAACGGGGAGAAAAGAGGATAAAAAAGGAATGGGGCCCACTTGGGGGGTTATGATAAGCTGGGATGACCAGGAAAAGGGGTGCTCCATAAGATTTTCAGGGAAGAGAGAGGCGAGGGAGAAAGTGAAGACGAAACGGGGAAACAACACAAAAAACTCTTCGTACTGCGACACAAAAAAGGGTGAGCCTTTGTAAGAAAAAGACAAGCGATTGGGGGAAGAAAAAGGCAGATTGAAAAACGTATTTGAACTCACAAGGCTTTGAAGATCAAAGACACACCAAAAAAGGGGTCAACGCCAAGAAACCCTGGAAGGAGGACGCTTCCTCCAGGGGAAAAAACTAAAACCCCGTAACAGAGTGAAAAAAGAAAAACCCACCCTCTTCCAGAAAAACGCAAAGGCAAAACGGGCCGCTCCTAGTACGCCGCAAGGAAAAAAAAAGGAACAAGCGGAGGACGGGGAACTTGTCCAGCTAAAAATCAAAGGACGGGAAGGCGACTAAAGAGCCTCAAAACAGGGAGGAAACGAAGAAAAGAAGGCAACCAAAAATAGCCCATAGAGGAAACCGAGAGGCTAAAACAAATCAGAATCGATGGCCGGAGCATCGAAGCACCAACCTACCGGTGTATTCTGCTCAGTGGGGAACAGTCTCAAACATGGCAGTCGGCAAAAAACAAGGAAAACGTCGCGACATTTGAGAAAAAAGGAAAGAGAAAGAAAAAAATCCTCTTTGAAAGAGGCCCGAATACTAAAGGGGGGGTGGCCGTCGCACACAAAACTCAGATCCCCTGACGTACAAAAGAATAGGAAGCGGGGCAAAAAAGGACGCCGGGAAGCCTAGAAGATTTCAGAAATACAAGCCCACTTCATCAAAAGGTGCAAAAGCATTCGAGAAAAAGCCATCAAAGTAAGAAAAAAGCGCAAGCCGAGTGGAAGAATGAAGGGAGAAAAAAACCGGAAGTCCTCCCCTTCCATGCAAAGGGAGACCAAATCAACAGACAAAAGAGTATCACTTCAAAAAGGACCGCCACCATTACTGAGAAAAGAAAAAAAAAAAACCACCCCCCCACACCAATGCTCACTACCAAAGAAACAAAAGAACACGGCGGGAGCGGGATCCTGCTACACCCCACCGAAAAACGCTAATCAAGATAAAAAAAAAACTAGTGAAAACGAAGAAGACTGAAGAACAACTCTTCTTGAAACGCAATAAATCGAATCCGCCAACCTCGGGAAAAAAAAGAGAGTCCAGAATGGGGCTAAAGAATCTAATTCCATCCGCCCATGTGAAAAAAACAATGCAATTTTTCAAAAGGAAAAAAATTTCAAGGCAGCATCCCAGTGACACAAATTTGCTCAAACTAATTGACACAGGTGGTCCTTGAGCAACAGTGACTTCTGGGGGACCACGAAAAGGAAGAAAGAATCAAAGACATATCAAAAAATAAGAAGTGAAAGGAAAAGGCGCAAACAAAAGCTACAAAAGACCCCGGAAACACCGACAATGTTCAAAAGGCCCTTTCCGTCGGAGCTTAAGCAAATCTTTCATTGGAAGGAAGAACCTGAAGGGAAAAATGGTGGAGAAGAGGAAGAAAAAAAAAAAAAAAGGTGTAAATACAAACATTAAAATTCTGGGAAAGAAACCCCTCCCAGCTCCGGAAAGACTCGAGAGTTGCTGTCAGGCACTTAAGTTTCCGCAACCAAAAATGAGGGGGAAAAGTGAATGCCGAGGAAATCTGTAGCAACCCGGCTTTCTAAAAAAGACGAAATTAACTTAGTGGGGACTTTCAGGAAAAAAGGCCAACTAAAGGATCAAGGGACTTCACAACGCTTCAACGGTCCTAAAAAACACAAGCAGTTTCCCCCGAAGGCCATATGCTAAGTCGTTGAAAAAAAGGAAAGCGCCGACGAAATGGAAACCAGAAAGATTGCCAACTTCCTTGACGGTGGGGGTCACTCCCTGCGAGAGGAGCAACCAAAAAAGGGGGAAGAGGAAAAAGATCCGCCTGGAGAAAAACAGGATGCGCTCGCGGGAAGGAAAAAAAAATAGAGGAAGAGGAAAAAGGGGGGGGCAACGGGACCGGAAATTGGCGGCTAGGACAAACGTGAAGGAGAAATGAAAGGGGGACGATGGGAAATGAAAAGGACTAAAGGGGGGGTGGGAAGGGGGGAAAAATAAAAAAGCTATGCTTGAGAAAGCCAGTGGTGAGCCCCCTCACCAAAGACAGAAAGAACCGGAAGGAAAGGGGGGGGGGGGGGCGTGGATGTTAAAATTTGGGGTGCATGAAAGAAAGAGCGAGGATGTGGGGGGAGCGAGGATTGAAGGTCAGAATAATGGAGGGTTGGGGAAAAAAGAACAAGGGGGGGGGTTCAGAAGCAAAGAAAAAAGTTACGTGACTGAAGAAGAGTGCGTAAGACGATAGAAAGGAAAAGGCGTAAAATTTGTGAGCGTGGGTACTTGGCGTGGTGTAGGCAGGGGAAGACGAAAGTGAAGAAACAAAAAAAAAGGAGCTAGAGAGGGAGAGGCGGGGAATTTTGGTGGCAAACCCGAACGACGTAGCATAAAAGGCACCGCGTGGCAAAGTAAAGTTCTGAGAAGAAGGTGAAAAACAGGAAAAGGGGGTGAGGGCATGTAATGCAAATGGGTTCGTCAACACTTGAGAGGGACGGAGGAGAGGACCAGGAGCGATGGCGTCAGCTGGGTGAAGGAGAGAGGTAGGCAAAAAAAGCTTTGGGGGGGACTGAAGGAATGGGTGAAAAAAAAAAAGCCGGCGCGGAGGGGGTGTAAAGAATAAAACCGCCGGGAGCTTGGTGGGGAAAACGAGAAAGGGGGAGCTGGAAAGACGTACTGGTAAAAACTAAAGAAAAATTTTGAAAGGGGAAATCGAAAACGGGCGGAGTTCGCCCCAGGGGAAAATCAATGCGGAAATTCAGGCGGGGGAAGGCTTTGGATCAAAAGAGGCATGCGAAAGGGATTGGGGAGGAAAGAAAGGGGGAGGGGCGAGAAGGGGAGGGGCGGTCTGGGAAGAGCTTCAGATTCCAAAAAAACTGGTTTGACGAGGCTATCTTTAATATGGGGGGAAACGCGCAGGGATCTGAGAGGGGGGGGGTAAGCGCAGGCACATTGGCGTAGGGCGGGAGAAAGGGACAAAGAAGGGTCATGAAGCCAGGAATCATAAATGTCCGCGAGCGCTCGGAGGGCCTACGCAAGGAGAGAGGAAGAGGAGGGGGGGCAACGCTCATAAGAAGAAAAACGGCGGTGGGCGCGGTCGGAAACTGAACATATATTCGGTCAGGTAAAAAAACTTTATCTGCAGAGGAGAAGAAACCGAGAGCAGCGAGTATTTGGGCCTGGCAGTCGCAATCCAAATTCGCTGCTAGAAGGGAATTGTAAAGGGGCAGGGGGAGGAGGGCAGGCGAGAGATGGGAACCGTAATAAAGAGATCAGGGTCCAAAGTGCCTTTTGTAAGGAGTTTAAAGTGGGGGGAGTCATGTCAGGCGCGGGGCCAAAAAGAGGTTTTGGGGAACAATGGGGAAGGGGAAGGAAGAAGATACTCAGAAAAAGAAAGGAAAGAGAATTGATGGGGGGGATTAAAGGGAAACGAGTAAGGTGGCCCGGAGGGATGCGAAGGAGGGGGAAAGAGCGTGAAAAGCAGGGGGTAGGGGGGGAAGATTAAAAAACAAGGCGTAAAAGATTGAGGTGGGTGAGAAGGGAGAAAAGGATGTTTGCTGGGGGGGGGGGAGTGGAAGAAGGTAATATGGGGTGTGTGGCAAAAAGAACAACGGGGGTGAGTGATAAGGAGAAAAGGGGAAGTAGAGAGCGGGTGAGGAAGGGGGAAGAAGGGGTTGTGGAGGGGAGAGAGACAATAGGAAAGTAGTGGAAGAGGGGGGGATGGCAAGGACGGAAGAAAGATTGGGGGAGAGGAGAGAAGCAGGTGATTAGAACATGAGGGGAAGAAGAGGGGCAAAAAACCGAGCAGGGAGGCAAGGAGGGGGGAATGAGAAAAGGGGGGAGAGGGGAGAGAAAAAAGTGGGCGATGGAGTGTGGGGAGGGAAGGGGAAGAGAGAAATGGGGTGGAAGAGGAAGGGAGAGGTGAAGGCGAGGGTTGGTATTGAGGCGTTGCGGAATGAGAAGAGGGATGGAAAAAGAAAGAGGAGAAAAGAAGGTGTGGAAGAGCGAGTGGGGGAGAATGTAGTCGGCGAGGGAAGAAGGATAACAGGATGAGGAGGGGGGCGTCGATAAAAGGGAGAGCCAGGGGTGGTGAAGGAAGTGAAGGGAGGAGGAAGAAGAGGAAGAAGGCGTAGAGCGTGGTTACAGGGGAGCGGGAAGCCTCGGAAATAAGAGGGGGCCTGGAGCGAAGGGATGGAAAAGGGTGAAGGTAAACAGAGGAAACGTAGTGAGGGTAGATGGGAGGGGTGGGGGGGGCGGTGGACGAAAGGGCGGGTGGGGGGGGCCAAGGGATAAAGGAGAAAAGTTGGGATAATGGTACGAGTGGGGGGGGGGGTGACGAAGAAAGGGTGGGGATTGGGGAGAGTGTAAAGAGGGGAGGGGGCAAGGGGGGGGGTCGGGGGCGAGAAAAATAGAATCGGTTACGATGAGGAGGGGAACGAGACGTCTATGGGGGTGGTTGGAAGGAGGAGGGAGACAGCGAAGGGAGGGGAAAAGGGTTTGGAGGGAAGAAAGGGGGGGCGGGAGGGGGGAAGGAAAGGTATAAAGATGGTGGGGAGGAGAGGGGGGAAGGAGGAGAGGGGAGGAGTTAGTGTTGTAGGGCAAAGAAAGGAGTAGGAAAGAGAAGGGGGGGGACTAGGTGTAAGAAGGAAATAAAATTAAGCAAGGAACCACGGGGGGGGGGCGGGGAGCAAAAATGGGGGTATCGAAAGTAGAGGAGAAAGGTGAAGCCAGGGGGAGGGGGGGAGGAAGAGGATATTGGAGATAATATTTTAGTACTGGGAAGGGTTTTTTCTGGGTAAAGAAGGGATCCCAAATCCGCTTTGAATTGACAAAAAAGGGGGAGGGAATTATGCCAGAAGGACGATGCTCGAAAAAAACGCAGATCAAGGAGCAGTACGAATAAGAAAGGGGGAGGGCGGCGAGGCATGGAAAAATCAAAAGTATCGCCAAAGAGAGCACAAATCCTTGGGAATTAGAAGCTATCTCAAAAAGGTGAAAATTCATCTTTTACTCATAAAGAGGATAACACAAAAACCTGGGGAGGGGAAAAGGTGAGGTCCAAGATGGAGGGGGGGAACAACTGGTTATGAGATTTAGCTTCTGAACAGGAACAACGGATTGGTGCAGCCAGAAGAAAGTTTGGGCGATATATCGTGACGAGGGGCTAAAAAAAGCAGAAAGCGAGACACACCAAACGCTAAGTCACTTCGTACTGCAACCGAGCTGTGGAGAAGGGGAAACAAAGTCAACAGTCTTAATTGGCCTCGACCATTTCAAACGTCTTTGAATTCACAGCGGCTTTTTAGAAATATCACAGAAAAAACCCTCTATCGACCAAGAAAAGAGGTAGAGAAGAAAAACATCCGAACGGGAGAAACCTCCTGAACCGAGCTGAAAAAGAAGAAACAAAACCCGCTTAACGACCAACAAAGTGCCCTGTTTGGAAGGCAGGAGAAGGAGGAAGCCTCCAATCTCGGAAAGACAAGACCTCCCTGGACTCTATTGAAACTCAAGCTTAAGAAGAGAACAGGGGCGAGGAAGTGAGAAAAAAAAACTGAACTCACCTTCAAAAAAGGCTGGAAAAAACCTGCACTCCGCCCAAAAAAGAAAGACCAGAGAGAGAGAAGAAAGAGACCCTCTACCCGCGCAAAGAAAAAGCAACTGAGAAATAAACTCAAAAAAACCGAAGTGGTTCTGCAGTTGAAACCAAAGGGAGTAAAATCTATCAAGGGGAGACCGGAATCAGTCGCCTATATCCAGCGGAAATTTATTAGCAAAACCGGTCCGAAGCAGAAATCCGCTTGGAACGGGGTACGACCGAAAGACCAATGGGGAAGGGGATAGTAAAAAAAAAGAGAGGAAGACAAAGGACTTCACACGCCAAAAACAAAATCGGTAAATCAGACAACCAGGACTCTTAGCAAAGCGAGTTTCTCTCCACGAAGCAAAAAAAACTGCCCCCTGCGCAAGGACTAAGACCGGGTGGAAGAACAAAATTCGAGAAGCCGCCAAAAAGAAGCCATCAAAAAAAATCTGGCACACCTTTTTTTTCAAACACCACCTTCGAAGTCAAACTAAGTCTCTGGGGGGACCGCAGGAAAAACAAACTCCAAAAACGAAACTGATCTTCGCATCGCACCAGGGAAACTGATGCGAATCACCGGTTCCAAACTAAAACTCGAAAAGAGGGGGGGCTAAGAAAAAACAATACGCCGCTCCCGAAGGAAGAAAAGTAGAAGAAAAAGGTGAGGAAAAGAAGACTCAAGAAGAAAGCTTCGGGCAAACCTAACTCGACGGGGAAGCGCCAACCATTCCAATCGACGACAAGCGGCCGCATGGTCTCCTCACGTCAAAAAGCGCCCATTGTGAGAAAGAAGGGAAATGCAAAAATGGGGGACAAATAGAAAAGGGGGTGCTTGACATCCCCTCAAAAAAAAACATCAAGTAATTGAACGAAGTGTAGGGGGGCGAGCGGGAGTAGGGTGTTTGCCAATAAAAAGATACTCCGCCGATCGCATCTAGATCCCTCCGGGGAAGGAAGGAAATAACAGTCCACCGCTAAAAAAGGAGAATGGTCGACCTTATTCAGGGGGAAGGCGCTTACTCCTCTGTCATGTTCCGAACGAACTGTATGGGCCACTACTTAAAAAAAAACAAAGGGGGTATCCCAAAAAAGTACAAGGGATTTGAACTAAACCCTCCAATCGCCTTAAAAGCCCCCTCGATCGTTTTCAGCACGTACAATGTAAAAGCAACGCAACCCTTTCTTTGACATAAAATAAGATGAGGGTGGAGGGGGTATCAAAACCCACGTCGGGCGACAGACATCGCTGTTAAGAGGGAAAGGGGGCTGAACCTGCCAACTTCCGGAGCCGGTGGAAAAAAAAAAAAAAACTGCCTGGCTCTAGACTCATAATGGTCCCGAGCCAGCCTAGTAAAAACGTTCGTTGAAAAACATGAGGAAGGACGAAAGAGCCAATTAAAGAGGAGAGAAAGTCGTTCCGGTTTTGTAGACCTGCGGAAAAAAAAAAAA
>Ga0179593_1398283_pt1 | contig 11019 bp, 16 predicted proteins | sample CZODoug2_1_08_16_FD_185931 | JGI IMG/M metagenome (GOLD analysis project Ga0179593, IMG submission 185931) | Vadose zone soil fungal communities from Angelo Coast Range Reserve, California, USA - CZODoug2_1_08_16fungal (PacBio error correction) | ecosystem: Environmental > Terrestrial > Soil >...
GCAACCTGGGAAGGTTATCTACCTCTTAATTAAACTGGCAGAGGGAGAGATATTGGCCACAAGGCCGTCATTGTGACGCCCGTAGCCGTTAGAGGACAAAGTCCGTTAAATGCATGCCGAAGCCTGGTCGGCTTTTACGTGAATAAAAAGTTAGAGGGACGGTGGTATTGGCAAGGGATGGACGGAAGAAAGAGGGGAGGGAATGCAGTGAAAGGGGGGAAAGCCGTCGTCACAGGATGGAGTCAGAACAGGACCAGAAGAAAGTTGATACGCCCGGTCCTGGGCCGACTAGAGAGACTAGGGAAAGAAGAAGAGAAAGAATTCTTTCAGGGGGGTGCCTTTCCTAAGCTGAAAAGTGTACCGAAAAGGAGAAGGACAGAAACGCAGCGGATGTAAAACCTTATTACTTCATCAAGAGAAGGAGGACATCACCTTCCTCAACAAATTTGAGCGAAAGAAAGTTGTCAGAATGAGACCGTCCAAGAAACAGAAATATAAAACATGCCGATTGAAGATGAAGGAAAGCAAAGAAAAAGGAAAGGGGGAACATTGAAGGCAGGTGTCCGCGGGAAGGGCGACAATAAGGTTAACTAAAGTGGGAAGCATTGCAACCCCGACCAGAAAAAGGAAGCAAAACATGTCCAGTTGGTCAGATAGCGTGGGGTACTTCATCAGGACGGAGCAATCAAGTCCAAAGAATGGGGGCATCGCAGTAGCAACACCTTCATTCCGGCGAGACCGGTCTGTGAAAAGAACACCGCTACGAATAAATAAAAAAAAAACGTCCAGGTACCCGTGCGGAGAGGACGAGGGGAAAAACGAGTCGGAGTCGTCCAGGCCGCGGGCCATCGCTTTACCACAACACTCAAAAAAAGAGAACGTAACAAGGGTTGTCCCAAGAATTGACCGTGAGGAGGAAAGAGGAAGTCAAAGCCTCAAAGGGAAACTTATGGAATTGACGACGATGATAGTTCAACAAAGAGAACCGCGTTTCCAGAGTTGCTCAGAGGCCTAGGAGGAATGGAAGACAGAGGTCCTGGGAGTGGGATAAAGATCGGCGGGAATGTTCACGTCAGTGTGGAAGTACGTTCCACAATTTAGGAAGGAGGCGCGAAAGGGAGTCCCCGGAAAGAGTCGAAATAACAACGTAAGGGGAAAGGGGAAAAAGACCTTGGCCAAACTGTTAACCATCCGGGGAATGATTCTTGCCTGACCGTCCGCTGTAGTGGAAGAATTTTAAAAAACCCAAAAATCCGGCGCCATCACAGAAGAAAAGCGGCCAAGAGGGGGGCAAGTTAAACGACGCCTTCGGGCTTCGACGGCGAGACCTGTTAAACAGTGGCAAAAGCGGAAAAGAAAACTTGTCCACAGCAACGGGTACGGGATGGCCGAACGGGACCCCAAAAACGCGACGCCCAAACGCCATCTCTAGGGGTTAAAAAAAAAACGCCACAAAGGGTTGAAAATGTATGGTCAACCTTCACCGAGAGAAGAAATTACTGAGGAAGTAAGGAGACGCGGCGGAAGGAAAGGAGGGGTGCGGGGGGTTGGAGACAGGGTTCTCTCTAAGGAGTACCGAGACGGCGAAGAAAATGAGGGGGAACTCAGAGGGGACCAAGGGGGGGTACATCAACCGAATAATCAAAATAGGCCCACCACATGGCGAAAAAAACTTGGTGAAGTCAAGACCGGGGGGGGATCCAAGGCCAGGATAAAAAGATGAAAGGAAAAGAAACTGTGAATGGGTCGGGTATTTTTTTGGGGGAACATCAGGGGCCAGGGAGTCGGTACAATGACGACAAACTACTTGGCCGGGAAGAGTCAGAGAAAAGAGAGTCGAAAAGTAAACTAAGCGAGACATCAGGCTAACGGTCGAGGCAACACGTTGTCGGGGGTCAGTAAAGAGGAGCAGGGCAAAAAGCGCAGAAGAGCATCGCGGTGAGAAAGACAGGGGAGACGAAAAGTGATAAACGTAAAAACCGGCTACAGAAGAAAATGGTCGACTAGGAAGAAGAAGACAACGAGGGAAGCGTGGCAGAAAAACAAGACGAAAAAGGGAAAGTACTCGTCAAGGAAAACAGCAATGAAGAAAAAGACCAAGACAGACGCCAACAATGGGGCGAAAAACTGGCTAGTAAACAGGGCAGACGGAAAATAGAAAAAAACGCAACAAAGAATTGGAGAAAAGACCTGTGCCAAAAATTGAGACACGAAGCCAAAAGAAACAATCAACTAGAGGGGTGTCCAATGACAGGGGAGGTAGAACTTGGTGAAGCCCGCTGAAAAAAAGATGAAACTCCCATCGAGAACCATAAAAAACTGCTGTGGGGGAAAGCGCGAAATCCAGAGGAACACGAAAAAAGAAAAAAGGGAGGCGCTTCTCCTAAAAACCACAACGGGAGAGAAAGAGATCCGCCACAGTTTACGCTTGATCGGTTTCTTGGGTGTTAAGAGGAGGACAAAAAAAAACAAGGGGAATGGTGACGGTGCCGAAGGGGGAGGGACGGCCTAATTACCCAGGGAAAAACAAAACGCAGACTTGGCCCCATTCGCAAGATAGGTTCTTACTGAGGGAAGGGGGAGATCGTCCGAACAACGTGAAACCCCTCGTTCTTCAATCGCTGTGGTGTAGGGAGGAAAGGGATGCATCAAAAAAGGGGGCGCGCGAGGTCAACAATTTGGTTTGGTGCAGATGTGAAGGGGTCGCAGAAAAGGAAGGGTTGGATATGGAATAGTGAGACGCAATGAGCTGTTCCATTCTAGGAAAGCGAAAGAAGAGGGGCGATGTCCCGCGTGGCCATTTATCGGAGAAAACACGATGGCCGGAGAAACAGACCAGGTGACGGAGAAAGTGCCTCACCAGACAGGGGAGAGAGGGAAAAAAAGTAGTCTCGGTGAGACGAGGAGGAACTCCCACGTTTTTGGAATAGTACACAAGCGCTGTGGAGCCTTCCGATGCGTGATAGAAGAATGCGGCCGAAAAATTCTCGGGTCAAGAAAAAAAAACGGCCGCAAAAGGTAGTTCTTGCTAAGAAGTACCGACATAAAGAAGTTCACAAAATAAAATAAGAAACAAAAGATCCAGTGAGATTGGCAGTGACAAGGGGAAGAATCAAAATCCCCAAAGCTGGGAAAAACGATTGGCTTGTTCGCGGCTGGCGATGCGAGGGTCGTCAATAGAAAAAAGAAACGAAAACGTGTGATATTCCGAAAGGAGGAATCCATCAAGGGTACGAGAAGTCACGGAACGAGAGTCACGGAACCGAAAAGGAAAGTCCGGCACCCGGAAAACCGCCGCTTCTCAGAAAAAGGGAGGATCCACGTACTAGTGTGAAAAGGAAAAAAGCTGCTGGTTTGGGGACCGTCGTCGATGGAGGGAGCTCTTGTGGGGAGGGAAAAAGGGAACGCTCGCTTTGTAAAAGTGACGGGATAGAGGAGGTGACCAAAACTGGGAAAAGGGAGAAGGGGGAACGTCAAAAACGGTCCTAAAGAACTACATGACCAACGTAGTGTAACGCTGGGGGCTCCTGAGGAAAAGAGGAATGGAATTGAAAAGCGACGGAACGACAGGCGTCAAAGGAAAAGACTCAAGTCAACGAGGGAAAAAGCCACATAATCTTGAAAACGTCAACGGGCACGCTGATGCGACAGATTAATACTGAAAAGAAAGGGAAGAAACGGCACCCAAAGTGACATGAAACGCAGAAAGGGAATGTCAAATCCCCAGCACCGAGCTTCAACCAACGTCACAGCTTTAGTACAAAGCGACACGAGAGAAGGGAATCGAAAAGACGGAAACGAAGGTTGGGACCATCAAGACCGGCAATGGAAAAGAAGAGACAGACAGCTAAAAGAAAGGAGTACCGCATTGCAGCGCACGGCATTCTTTGTGGAACAAACGACAGGGTACCGGCTATTAGCATGTTAAAAAAAGAAAAGAGCCGGAAAGAACTTTGGTTTTCCGACAGAACTCAAGGCACAAAAGACGCCCGGCAACCTTACGGGAAGGGTGGGGAAAAGAGGGAATCTGTTCGGCAAACTACGGAGGCCGTCTAAGGGGGGGGACGAGCACGGCTGCAAAAAATTGTGGGGTTCCGGCTCGGCGATTCCTACCACAAAGAAGGGGGACAAAAGAAAGAAAAGGGTTGGGATTGGGGTACTCTTTGAAAACAGAACGACGGGCACAGTGCACCATAGGGTAAACAAGAAGACACATACCAAAGTCACGGAACAGGACGGTGCGGGGTAAATATCCTATCCTGAAGACGGGACTGCGGAGGGTAATTACAACAGGGAAGCCAGGGAGGAGATCCAGGGTGGTCAGGGGAGGGGATTATTTTGCTGGAGGTAAGAAGGGAAAGAAGAAGGTTGTAATCAATCTTCCGTTTCGATTAGAGAAAAAAACGCGAAAAGACAATGCGAATTCGAGAAAAAAAAGGCGGCTATCGGTTCAAGGGAAAGGGGATGTGTGGTCAAGAACGAACGCGAATTGGGGGGGGAAAACGGGAAATGCAGTGCTGTGAACATGCCCGATGCAACAAAAGGCGATCAAAAAAAAACGGCGGATGAACAAACCAGGGAAAAAGAAAAAAGAATCGGGACAAGGGGTCTTGATATAACTTACCACGTACTACAAGCACGCCAAGAAATCGGCCCTGGCAGAACAGATGATTCGGCAAATGAAGGAAAAAATTGGCCACCAACGATAGCGATGCAACAGGGGAGCCATCAAAAAAAACTTGTGTAACTCAAAGAGAAGGCAGCATTGAAATCAAAAAAAGAGAAAGGAGGAGAAGAGAGAGATGTATGCAAAGAGAAGATCTTACCGCCGCTGAAGGGATTGTCGTTGGTTGGGAATAGCTATAAGGTGTTCCAAGCGTCATTGAGCCAGAGCAACCGTTTATACTCCAAAACGGGACTGATTTCGAAGACTGTAGCAATTGGAAGGTGAGGAGAGAGACTCTGAAGGGGTTACTTGGAAAGGGAAGGGGATTCACGCAAGGGGGTGGTATCACAGCGTCCGTACACTGGGCATCGTCCAGCAGGAGTGAAAAAAAAACATGCCAAGAGAAAAATTTCAAACTCCCTGGGGGGGGGGGGGGGGGGGAAGGTGCGCTGGGGGTTGTTGTCAAAAAACCTGGAAAAAAAAGGGCATCAGAGCACGAATAAGAATATGATGAGGGGTTGGGGAATGTCTGACGCGAAGGAACGAGAAAAGAGAAATCGAGCCAAAGCATCGTATGTTAAATGAGTACTGAAAACAAAGAATAATCAAAAAAAACTCCTCAGAAACAGTGGAGCTCCCGAAAGTGAGTGAAAGAGACCGTTAACCAGCGACAGCAGAGCCCATAAAATGCTATGACTTCCAGAGAACAGACCGTCAAGGAATGGGGTTGGCCGAGTGATTTGTCCTAAAAACTAGGGGAAAGCAGGGATGAAGGCATTTTCCAAAGGACTACCAAAGGGAAAAAAAAACAGGGTAAAGGGAGGGTAAGAACAATATGGGTAGGACGCATGGAGAAAAAGAACAAGGTGAAGAACTCGAAGTGTACCGCCCTACTTCCGTCGCTTCTTCCACAATTCATGCCACGGAGGATGAAAAGGGGTACCAAGAAAAATGTCCCTGAAAAAGAAATTGTGCAGGGCGAAGACTGAAATAAGATGGTCGAAAAGACAATTCTGTCACCGGCAGAATGCATCGGCGGGCCACACTCATAGCAAAGTCACCGGCCGTAAGGTGGCCACAAGGAAGCGCTTGCACGGGCAGGTAAGATAGAAGGAAAGACGAGAAAAAGTAAATTGATGGAGGTGACAGTTAAGCAAGTCCCAACGTCGTACCGTCGCGGTGAAAAAAAGTTTTGACGGAAAGAGAAAAGTCAGGACCTCTAAGCGGACCAACAGCTCGGTAGGGGGGGGAAAAAGACTCTGGGAGGAAGTGCCGTTCGTATGGGGGGGGCGGGTCAAAAAGGGGTGAAGGGACTCTGGACAGTTGACTAAATCAGTAAGAAGCTGACGACGAAACAGCTGTAGGGGACATTTCCAAAAGACCGAAGGAGGGAAAAAGAACTAATTATTGTCTTTGGCCGGCTGGAAACGCGGGGGAAAACGGCAACGAAAAAAAAGTCGCGTTTTCAAAAAGAACAAATTCCAACAACGAATTCAGATGCAGGAAAGAACAAGCGTTAAAAACTGACTGTGGGGCAGGGGGGGAGGACGTTTGAGGAGTCACTCGAAAAAGGGGTAAACAGTTTTGCCACGAACCGTCGTTTACCACAGACAAAAAGTGGTACAGCGGAAAGGAAGTGGCACCCAACATGAGAGACGCAAACCTCACAATCGACTATAGGTAACCCAAACTCACACAAGAGGGAAAATAGGTCAAAACACGGCGGCTAAAACAATTCTGAAAGAAAGGAAGGAGGTCGAGGGAAAGAACCGTCTGTTGAAGGGACGGCCTCGAACTGAGAAAATGAAGCGCAACGCCGGAAGGGAAGAACTAAAAACTAAGTGCCGGATGTGAGCCCTCGGGCGAAAAAATTCAAGAAGAGAATAGGACAGCCGCTACAAAAACCGGTTGCAAGAAGGGAAAATGGTTCCAAAAGTTACAAGTGCCAACTACTTGCAAAAATCGACCAGCGAACTTGCCCTGTCGGATTGGTGTAAGCGGGAAGTTAGTCGTAAGGTCCCAGACCTCACTTTTTCGCCGGTCGCGAAACATGCAGCGAACTTCGGGAGGAAAAAGAAGGGAGGTCGCAAATGCAGCAGAAACAAAGAGGCAGAAAGGGCAATAAAAAAGGTTCTAAAAATCTCAAAGAGACCTACTGTCAAACCCTATCAAAAGGGAAAAACAGATAGCCGCATGGCATAAGACGCAGTCGTCGCAACAAAAAAAAGAAAATTTGAAAAAGAACGGGGAAGCGACAATATCATCGAAATGAACGATAGAAACAGAAAGGAAGGGGGGAAACGGTCAATGACTAGCAAATATCAAACAATAGCAAAAAGACATGACCAAAGACCAACCGATCGCCTACAAGGGCATAGAGGGAAAGACGGGGACCCTCAAATTGAAATATTTAGAAACGAAGGGGCAAACATGATGATCAGAGAGAAGAAAAAAGAAGGAAAGACAACCAGAAGAATGGGCAGACCCCAAAGGAGCGGGGTCGGGAAAATTGGTGTTAGACTCTGAACCAACTAGCGCCCGCCAAAAAAAAAGGAAAACACGGCAGTGGTCAAGGAAACCCATGAACCAAGGAAAAATACCCTGATAACTAAAAGGTGCTTGATCAGATCAAAAAAAAAAGGAGGGGATGAAAGGAGGATCCGCAACGGGTATGCGAGAGACGGGTGGGGGAAAGAGGAACGCGACTTTGAACAAAAACAAGTGGTGACTGGCTCGTTGGATCGAGGGGCTAGGCCAAACATTCCCATGGGCAACAAAAGAAGAAAGTAAACTTCTCATGAGGGGAGGGAACTGTATTAATATTGCAGCTGCGAAGTCCAGCACAGAAAAAAACGTAATACAATCTGCGGCGGCTGGACATTCTGGCCAGATAAAAGGAAGGGGAGCGAAGTCATTGAGGGGCCAATTTGTGGTCGTCCTTTCGTCGGCGTGCTCGCTTGGGATATTGAAGTGAAGAACGCAGGGAAAAAAAAATGTTCCTCTAGCCAGATTCACCTCGCTGTATTTAGCGTTAACGAGGAGGCCATGGGGAGGAAAACGAAACGAAAGAGCGTCAGACACATTGGGGCGGCTATCAAACGAGGGCAGGCAGCTGCAGTAGGACGGGGACCGCGAAAAAGCGATGAAAAGGAAACCCACCGGTGTGAAGCTGAGACTGAATGAAAAAGTAGCTGAGGAAAGAGGGAGATGGATCCCGCATTCGAGCCATCCGCTGAGAAAACGAAACCGGCCGCAAAAATGGTATTGCGACTTCGGAAAAATAAAGGAGACGATGGGCACAAAAAGAAAAGACGACCAGAAAAGGGGAAGATTGTTGCAGACATGGGACATACGGAAAAAAAATCACAACGACGGCGGACCGGCGGCACCCGCTTTGGCGTGGAAGGAGGGCACCGAATTAGTACTACTTCTCGACGAGGCGCCCAGCCGGCACAAAAGTATGAGGAAATGACAGAGACGGCCGCTCCGTATACCAAGTAACAGCTCAGGCCCTACACCGCCGCCGTCCGTCGGTCAAAGGGATCTACAGGCGGACAGAGGATAAAAATAAGGTAGCCGACGGAGCCGCTACGCAAATAAAAGTAAAAAAATAGGATTTTTTTTAACCTAGCAAATGGTCGGTGCGTCGCGTTTTGGGCTGTCTCACATGGCTTAAGCGAACAGTCAGAAGGAAAAGTTGAAAGAAAGATTGGTGACAACGGTCAAAGGGAGCCGGCCGAAAGAAGAAGCGGGAAGGTCAATAATTACCAACTCAGTGTGAACAATTACGGCAGATGCAATTGCGTCATTGCGGATGGAATGGGGTGAAAGAAGCAGCCACCGAACGGGAGGGAAAACGAAAGAAAAAGATGACAGGCAAAGAAGGGATGTGTGAACGCAACGAAATGTTGTCATTCTAATAGTCGACGAAAAGGAAATCGTGCGAACGGATCAGCGGGGACCGTACTCATCAAAGAAAGGGAAAAACCCAGGGAAAAGATCTGCCCACGTAAAAGGTTTTCTTCCAAAGCCGACGACTGAATCGAGGGAAAACAACCTAGGGGAAAAAGGGTAACAAAGGGGGAAAAGATACGAGTAAGGTCATCCATAAGAAAGGGAACAGAGGTAGGAGTACCTCCTTGATCAAAAAAACGATTTTTGTTGTCAGACGGAGACCTTCTAGAGCGGGAAAAAGAGATGCACCGCGACGGTACCGAAAGGGGGGGTACCTTGAATCCGCATCGGCTCCGCATCCGCACGCAAAGCAACCTGACGCGGTTGGGGAAAAGATTTCGGGCAAAAGAACAGAGATCGCCGTAGGAATTTTGAAAGAGAGAGGAAAGATGTCCGGAAGGAGGGGGGGTGACGAGGTTCTTCCTCATCAGTCTGCCGGAGAAGAGCCCCAACTATCTGACCATCAAGAGTTGTTTGGGAAGGGAAGGGGGGTAAATTATGGGAAAGCGCGGCAAAAACGGCTAAAGCCGGTTTACCAATCCCGCTACAAAGCCGAACAAGGTAAAGGTGACTCTGGGCTGGAAGTCCAATAAAACGTGGAAGTACGACGGGCGGCGGAGTACGGGAGCAGGGAAAATCCAGGGAGAGAAACTGTTCTGAGAATGTTTAGGGATATATTCTTTGAGGATAGGGGAAATAAGACGAAGGAGGAGTGAGGCCGAGGGAAAGGGAGTGCGGGGGGTACGATGAAAACCAATACAAAATCGTATTCGATGCGTACGATGGACGAAGGGAAAGGAAAAAAAAGGGACAAAAGAAAGGAAAAAAAGTTAGCACGACGCGGGAAGGGGGAAGATAATGCTTAGCCGGCCCACGAAAAGGAGAAAAAAAAGGCACGCTGGCTGCTCAAAGCACGGCGGATTGAAGGCACGCCCAGTCCAAAATAAACAAAAGGAAGGGGAAACTAAGGCAGGGAAACGACAACGACTACAGCAAGCTACAGAAGAAGAACCAGGGTATCGATACGGTTTGCAGGGCGACAATTGATCGAACGGGGGGTGTCCAAAGTCTGCACAGCGCAAAGGAGTGACACGCAGTAGAAAAAACCGCTAAAAAAAGCCCGACATCTCCACACAACGGTGATTAGGCAAGAGGAACCAAAGCCTTCGGGGAACGGGCAAGGAAAATGCCATTGCGCTTTGTGGGAGGAATAGGGGGTGGCAAAAAAAAAACATTAAGCCCGTCAACGGTGAAAGCGGGAAAAATGGCCGAATTCATCGCAGATGGAGTAGGGGGGCGTGATACGAAGAGGAAGGCCGTGTAGGTGGCAAGGGGGGGGTACGGAAAGCCGCAATGAGTGCAAGACAAAAAGAAAAAGTGCACGGGCCGGCTCACAAGGCATTTATTACCACATGGAAAAAAGAAGAGGGAGAAACCAATACACTGCACGCGAGCAAAATCACTTCAAGCCAGCCGACATATTCAAACGGTTGGGTGAAGGAAACCAACGAACGGACGGAAGAAAAAAAAACACGTCGTAGTCAATAGGAAAGGAAAAAAAAAAAAAGGAAACCCTCAAAAGGAAGAAAAGGAGAGACCTAAAGGGATAGACATGGAAAAATCCCAGCCCGGAGGAGAGAACGGCAGAGGAGAACGTCCAAAACAAAACCCGTTGGACGGGTAAAGGCTTGTCCGGGATTGGAACCCCTATGGACGCCGGGTGAAAGTCCGGGGAAAAAACTAAACCAGTCACAGACCGTGGGGGGGAAAACATAGAGGGGGAGGGGGAAATGAAGGAGGCCGGCACCTAAAAAATGACCGCGCAGAGTACCGGGCGCTATTCCCCCGGAGAGAAACGATACCGGCAAGGGGTCCAAAAAAGATTAATGAAACAGCCGCAGGTGAGTTTATGAGGGGAGAGGCTGATCAGAAAGGGAGGTACACAAAAAGTCGGAGAAAGAAACGCCGGTGCAATCGCGTGGCCACAGAGCATACCTACCGGGTGCAAAAGGCGCTGCAAGGACAGTGAATAGAAGGACAAAACACCGACACGTTGTAATGGAAAAAAGGGGCCAAACCGTCGTCCGTCGCTGGTTAGTTGATCGCCGAAAGATCCAGGTCGTTCATTTGAGAACCCTTAAAGGGTGAAGTTGGACTCGTGCGGCGGAAGGACGGACGGGGATCGGCCCGTTGGTGCCCGCGCGAAAAAAAAGAGGGGAGACAACAGCAGAAACATTAAGCAGAACTTTGCGTCACCAGAAGAACGGATAAATGTCCACTGGCAGGAACTGAACCTCCGGTTATTGGGAGGTTGGCCCTCGACAGGGTCAAGCAAGCGTGCCGAGAGGGGGGGACAAACGGAATTAACAAGGAGCCATCCATTCTGCCTGAAAAACAAG
>Ga0179593_1699816_pt1 | contig 11019 bp, 15 predicted proteins | sample CZODoug2_1_08_16_FD_185931 | JGI IMG/M metagenome (GOLD analysis project Ga0179593, IMG submission 185931) | Vadose zone soil fungal communities from Angelo Coast Range Reserve, California, USA - CZODoug2_1_08_16fungal (PacBio error correction) | ecosystem: Environmental > Terrestrial > Soil >...
AAACTCTGGAACGGTGGGGAGGATTTGGAGGCCAAGACTAAAGAACGATGGGGGGTCTGAAAAAAAAGAAGTTCGGGGGGCGTTCCCGCCGGTTCAAGAAAAAGCGAGGGACGCCGGAGGAAATTAAAAAAAAGGGGTCGATCCAGGATGCCTTGGAATAAAAGGACAGACCGCTAGGAGATAAGGGGTAAGGAAGTTTTTAGTGGAGGAAGGCCGTGAAGAAAAAATCAGCCGAAAAAACTGGAAAGGGGGGGATATATCATGTTGAAGGGGAAGAGAAGTCTACCTCCATGTTAGAAATGGTTTTCCTATTGGGGGGGGAGTTGACAAGGGAAAAAAAGGGCCGCTAGGAGGATTTAAAGAAGAAGGATATGGGAGAGACGCGAGAGGGGGGCCTGGCAAAAGGGAACGTAATTCCCTGAACGAAAAAAAAATTCGCAGAGAGTCAGAGAGGCAGCAATGAGGATCTTAAAAATAAAAAGGGAGATGCTCGAAAAATGCGCGACAGAAAGGGGAAAAAACAAAAAAAGGCCAATCACGCACTAGTGGAGGGTCCCACATCATCAACCAGGCTCAATTTGGGAGGGGCAGACGGAGAAAGGGGTCAATTAAAGATTTAAAAAAGGGGGGGAAGTAAACGTGGATTCAGGAGACACTTAGAAAATGGAACTGGTTCACCAAGTGGAGCCTCCGCCGGAGGGACAGAGAAGGGAAAGAACTACCCGCTTGAAGAAAGGGCCAAGGGGAGCTTTGGCCGTTAGGCGAGAGAAAGAAACAATTGCTTACACATCGTGCTCAAGGGAGGGGACAAAAAAAAAACCATCCAGGACCAAAAGGAAAAGGCTTGAGTGAGAAGAAAAATAAAGAAGGGGCGGGCGCTCAGGGGGCTGCCTCGAGGGTGCTGAGAAATACTCTAACAAGAGCGGAAAAAGGATCTGGAGTGGTAAGGAGGGGGAGCTGAAGTTATCTGATCCTGAGCGTGGATTGGGTTGTGGGAAAAACTGTGAGGATTGGCTTCATGGTGGGGGGATAGAAAAGTTATGTGGGTGGCCAAATACTGTGAAAATCTATCTTTCTTAGGAGCTTGAAAGGGATGGGAAAGATTGTGGACAAATAAAGTATGGTGGAGAAAAAGGAAAAAACAAGGTAAGATTCCGATCATGGCAGATACCATTTTAACTGACGAAAGGCTTTAAGAGCTCGCCGCTGGAGAGGGGTCGGGAGACCTGTAAGTCAAGTGGTCAGTGGGGAGGGGAGAAGTAAAGGCTGGCTGGGGATCCTTCTAAGGTTCTGGCTCGACATCAGAAAGTGAATGTCAGATGGTAGTAGAAGGAGGCGAAAGGACATAATGAAGAAAAAGCTGGACCGAGGGTCAAACAGATGGGGACCAATCTATCAAACACGAATAGAGATAAGGAGGTGATAAGGTATTCCAATACCGGAAAAGATTCGAAAAAAGAAGGGGAAGCGAGTAAGCACTCAAGGGGAGAGAGAAAACAACAAAAGAAAAGAGACCTCCTGGGTTCTTTTCGACCGATCCAAAAAAGAAGGAGAAGAGTTCCATGGAGAGGACATAAAGAAACACACATAAAAATTGCCAACTTCATTGGGGAAAGGTTGGATACTATATTTGGGGGTTTCAAATCGGGTGTGGACCCGGACCTTACTGGTAGGGAAAGGGATAAAAGGAGGTCAAGGGGGGGGAGGAACTGCCGACGTGAAGGAAAAAAAACATTTTTCAGTAGAGGAAGTCCAAAATCAGCCGCCGAACGAAACCGACCACCGGAAAAACGAAAAGGGACATCGAGATAATTGGAAGAGGGAAGCTAGAGGAGCGAAAGAAAGAAATAACAGGTTTTTTCCGTCATGGGTCCACATGGGGGCAAGAAACGTTTTAAACGCTCGGGAAAAAAAATGAACAAAGACACTAAGGAAGGAAAGAGAAAAGGAAGGACTCAAACCGTAAATTTTCAAACCAAAAAAACTGCCCAAAAGGGGAATCACAGAGTCAAACGGCCAGGGAACATCACAAAGGGCAAAACTGAAAAAGAAAAATAGGTCAAGCTCAAGCCTCGCACGAGAATCAGCAAGATTTCCGAGAAGACCCGAAAAGGGGTCAGCCGAAGGGGGAGGGGGGTATAGACCCGCCCTATCAAAAGCCAAACTAGTACAAATACTTTGGGGGAACAAAAACGTTGGTCAAGAAGGTTTGACAGAGAGGAACTGTTTCGAAGCACAGGATTGGGTACAAAAACGGGGCAAGGAAAGAGGTAGGAGCCAGCGCACAGGAGCGCAAGGTGGCCATAATCCAAGACGAAAAAGGGGAACATTCACTGGGGCTTGCCATTGCGGTTCGCGAAGGTGAGAACATGAAAAGCTGCCTTCCGATGAAAAGATAACCGGGGGCCCACGGCGTGAACTGGGGCATGAAATCAGCATCATGAAGACAACGCAAGTCGAGCTCGGATCACGGGGGGAGAGGAAGCAAGAGGGGATCTGCGTCACGAGGGTTTTGAATTCGAAAAAGAATGCGCGATAAAAGGGGCAGAAATAAGGCTGGGGAGAGGGAAACACGGAGGGGGCAGGCATTTGTCGTACGGAAAGAAGGGGTCCCTTGAAGGGGACGAGTATCGAGGGGAGGGGAATTTCAACATGTGTCAAAGAAAGAGGGGGAGGATTCCGCTTTCCGCTCAAAAGACTGCGACAGAAAACAACAAAACCCAAAAACTATCCGAGGAACAAAAGGTGAGAATAAACGCAAAAAATTAGGGGGAGAAAACCAACTCCGGTGTGGATGATCGGGGGGGAAGGGGGCGGGAAATTACGACAATCAAAGCCAAGTTCATTACCATCAGGGAAGGAGGAACGCATCCTTTAACCTCTGGAGGTGAAATCTAGTGTTGACTAGAGTCGAAAAGGACTGAACATCGCGTCTTTCGGGAAAAAAGCCTGAATAGCACCGCGGACGTCAGAAAATCGGGAAGAGAACTGAGAAAATTAGGTCCATCGCATACAGCCCAAAAAGGTCTTCCCCCGTAAAAGTGAAGTCATCGAAAAGAGAAAGGACGGGGGTGCATCTTTGTCCAGCAGAATCCAACCAAAGAAAAAAACGAAATTGCAGATGACCAAGTCGGGAAAAAAGGGATGTCGGCACCTCACAAGGAAAAAGAACAAACAGGCGGGCAAACGCCGGGAGTGAACACGGAGGAGGGGAACAAAGGTTCAGGGGGGGGGGGAATCCTCTTTGACATGCCGCGGATGATGCGAAACGGGGAGGGCTGAAAACATCAAGGGAAAAAAGTTAGAAAAGGTTAAGGACTGAAGGGGGGAAAAGAAAAGACGAAGGAGAAAACATAAAACCTTAACTAAATAAACGAGAATAACATCTAAGAACTGAGGGAGGTGCTGCGGGCAGGGAAAAAGACTAGAACGAAAAAAACGATAAGTGGAGCCGAGTCGGGGGGTCTGACGCAGATTGGGAGGGGGGGGGGGGTCATGTTGCACGAAAGAAAGGAGAAACTATTTCAACTTTCTTTCTACAGGGAGAGAAATCTAAGCAAAAAAAAAAAACTCAAATATTCGGAATATCTCATTGGAAGTGAAGAAGTTGTGGGTCAGGAGGAAAAAGGTCCCGCTAAAAGATCCGCCAAGGGGAGGGGGGCGAAAATTGTCAGATATCAATGTCAAGAAAATTGGGGGGCCCGAGTTGTTCTGCGAGTGGCCAAGCAGAGGGGGGAGCTAAAGCAAAAAAAAGAGCGCTGAACAACGACACAAACGAAGAAGGATGAAAATGGGCGTAATGACTCAAATCCTGCGTCCCTGGGGGGGAAAAACCGCAGACAATGCAAAAAATCGGGAAAAATCGGGTCTCAACAGAAAAAAACGCGGCAAAAAGGGGTAAGCGAAAAAAAAATTCTGCCCCAGGCGAAAATCAAGTTGGGACCGTAAAGTAAAAAGTGTCAAAAAGGGATTCTATGCGAGAAAGAGCTGAAAGGGGGTCAACTAAGGGATAAGAGGGAAAAATTCTCAATGCAAAGAAACATTGCCTCACCAGCCAGGGAACAGACGGAAAAAATGTTAAATTGGAGGAGGGAGCATCTTGGCTTGCTGAAAGAGGAGGGAACCTATGAGGAAAAAAAAATCTTAAGCTTGGAAGTGCATTCAAAAGGTAAGAACCGACTAGAAAGAGACATCCGGCTGCTGGCAGAGTTGAAAGGAAGTCCAACATATGCGAAGGCAAGGAAGACTGACCTCCCCGCGGAGGGGGACTCAAAAGACCCCTGAAAGGAATCGGGGCTGAGAATGGTAAGGAGGGAATTGGAATCTGGAGCGGATGCGCAGGGGGGGGGCGCTGGTTGAAGGGGTTCCGGGCTACGGCTGGTCGGCTTAGGGGGATCGAGGCGGGTGGGGAAAAAAGAAGAAAACCCCCCTTAGACGGTCGCGAGCCTCGGGAAGGAAGATGGCAGCTCGCGCTCAAAAAGAATTTTCGGGGAATCGGATTAGGACGAAAAGGTGGGCCCCGTACAAATGTCAATGACGGGAAGAAAAGAGGAGTCGCTTGCGGAGAAAAGGGGGGGAAATCCTCCACGGCAAAACCTAGATCCTCCCAGTAAGCGCAGGGGGAAAAAGGCGGCGAGAAGAGGCGGGGGGATTTTTGGTTCAGACAAAATGGCTGCGAAAAGGAAAAAACTACCTTACTCGAGACTTCTCGGAATGGCTGGAAGCCGAACGGGCAGCTTCACCAGAAAAAAATCTTCCGAAAACCCCCAGCGCTCACTGGAGGGCAAAAGGGGCGTCTCGGGAGGAATAAAGTATGGACGGCATTAAATTCACCGACTGCAAAAAAAAGAAAAAATCAGTAAAGATTGAGGAAAAAGAAAAGGGGAGTTCTGTGCGCACGAAGCCAATCCAGTATTTCAGGTCGAAGAGACACCCTGGAAAGGGGGGGGAGGAAACCTCAAATCCCAGAAGAGGACATGGGAAGGGGGGACGAGGATGGGGAAAAGGGTCGAAGGTCCCCTCCTTATCGGCCAAGGAACAAAGCCATCAAATAATGAAAATGATGAAGAAACACGAGTCATCTGACTTCAAGCTGCACTTTTTGGACAAAAAAATCCCGCCCCGCTGACCAGGACGCCCGCAGAAAACGGAAAACCGTCTTCGAGAAACCGACAAAGGGGGACTACCGGAGGGGGAAAACCCCTGGGGAAAAAGAAAGCTGAAAAAGGGGAAGTCGCCAAAGCCGAATCCTTTTGTGGAGAGAATTGTTATCGGGGAAAGGGGGAATTCCGCACACCCGAAAACAACGAGGGCAGCGAGAGCTAAAAAGCATCCAGTCCTCAGACGATAAAGAGGTCATCTCGGTGGGGAAAACATCACTGAAAACTATGAAAAAAAAAGACGTCTCAAGGACACGGCAAAAAAGACTCAAAGAAAAAAACGCCACAGGAGTTCACGAAAAAAAGGGACGAAAACAACAAAATACGCAAAGGCCCACGTCGTTAATACAGGCCGCCGCAACCGCCGCCGAAAAAGAATGAGAGTAGGCGGAGGGCCACAAGCAAGCAAAATGCAGCAGAAGGTGCTCACGGGTTGGGCTGGGCCCCCTACCGAGAAAAAGCACGGGGGAAAAAGACATTGGTACGGTAATCGGGAGGAAGGAAAAGTTCAAGCAGAGGACGCCTGTATCGCCATGCAGCTCGGTTAGGGTCTAACGAAGGGGGATCTGGAGAAGGCACAAAAAGACCCGTAAATTCCAGGGAAAACAATAGGGGGGACTACCTGCTCAACACGTTTGAAGTGAGAATCCCAAAAGATGTTTGGCCGTAAACCTGGGAAGAAAATCGGCGAAAAAAAAAAAAAAACTCAGCGTCCGACTAAAATGCGCAACTGGGATCTCTTTGACCAGATCCGTGCGGGGGGATCTGAAAAAAAAGGGGGAATTTAAGGGAAAGTCCGAGAAAAGGGTTTCTCAAGTGACGAGGGTTGCACGGGGACCTCGTCGACAAAGAGCATTTGGAAAAGAGACTTTAATAAAGAAAAAGGGAAGGCGAAAAAAGCTGACCAGCGCTCTTGCGTCCCATTTTCAGGCCGCGTACAGCGGGGGGGAAAGTCTCGAGACACTCGCAGCAAACCAACTGGTAAGTCTTCGGGCAGACTCTCAGAAATCTCGGACCACCCCCGACTTTGCGGAGTTGGGGGGAAGGAGCGTGACAATCACCTGGAAAAACCCGCAGAGAAAAAAAACGAAGTAAGAAGGGTGGAACTCTGATAGTTGAGAAACCAAAAGCTGTGGGGGGAAAAATTGAAAACCGCCCTTTAAAAAAAGATGAAAGGTCCCAATAGAAAAAAAGCGTTTGAGGTCGTCATCCAAAGGACATCTTCGAGGAGGATCGCCGTGGGCCAAGCGAAAATCAAGGCAAAACCTTGTCTTCCCACGAGTCAAGGGGACGTTTACGAGGGGGATCGGGGGAAGAAGGAAGGATTCCGGAAATGCTTGAAAGGGGTCCTTAAATAAAAACCACCATAGCGTAACGGACTGACGGCCCTGTAAAAAACTGTAAGGTCTGGGGTGCATGACCAGGGACTGCGCTCAACAGCTCTGGCTGTAGCAAAACCATGTGGGAGCTCTACGAAAGTAGGAAAATATAAGGGAGGTGATACAAGCCGCCGAGGTGGGGAAATGCAATGTATTCATAAGGGGGGGGAACTTTCTGAAAAAGTGCAAATTTTTAACGAAGGGCCGGTCTAGGCCCTGAGTACTGGCGGTGGGGGAAGGACAGCTTTTTCGATCAGTAAAAAAAGGTTACAAGAACAAGATAACTTAAGAGGGGACACCGAAGCTGAGGGATGCATAGATTACTAGGGGATCAAGAAGACTTTGAGAACTACTCGCCCTAACATTTTTTTCTGTCGGGAGCTCGCTATGGTAAAAGAAAGAAAAGAAACTACTACTTGCAAGAAGTTCTGGGCGACTCAAAAAAAGGGGGGAAGGATTCGTAGATGCCCTCTAACAACGAGTTTCAAACTATGAAAGACCAGGCTTTTCACAAGAAAGCGAGGATCGCGTTGGTGTAATGGGTTAGGGCATTAAATAAAGCTAAGGGGGGAATGGCAGCAAAAAACAGGCGGGTGTCGCCGAAGTAGGTTCAAAGAAAGATGGGAAGATCAAGGTAAGGGGTTAATCGTTTTTGGCTGTCGGCGAACTAAAGGGGTGCTCCGGAAAAACTCGGAAACGGGACAGTGGAAAATACACGGCAGACAGGAAAAGGGCACTATAAACCTGGTCGAAAAACGGGTTGGCCTGTTCGCGTACTAAGGGGAAGCCAAGAGCATCACCCAGGGGGAGAATCAAGAAACTCACAAGTCTCAAAAAAAGGACACCAAAAACTCAACCTGTTGAAGAAGAAGCCACTCAGGAAGGGGGAGTCCCAAAGAGATCACTGGGGAAAAGGATATGATAAAAAAAAAAAACACTCGGAAAGGGGTGTAAATTCTGAGCCATTCAATCGAATTGACTACATTTTCTGAAATAAGTTGATTGTGGGAGAAAAAGAAAGGGTATAGTAATCGGCAGTAAAAATTTATCTACCGGAAAAACACATGACTCAAAAAGGATGCCTTTCGAAACTAACAAGACGTTTGGGAGGCTTACAGACGTAAGTCCAAGGTTGGGGGGGAGATACTGTTGGGGAAAAAGAGAAAACTTAACCAGGGTCTTAAAAAAGTTACACGCGTGCGGAGGTTCCGAAGTAAAAAGGAAAATACACGGGGGGGGGGGAAAAATCACATGGGGAAAAAACTCCACAAGATGAAGACGGGTGCCACCTTCATCCCGCGATAACGGGCTGCGGGGAGGGAAAACCTGCTTCTACAAAGAGACTAAGAATATCAAGGGAGAAAGGGACAGAAACAATCTGGAGTGGGGGGTGGTTCCGGCGCGCGCTGGGGCTGAACTCCGGGGCGTTTTCTTAGGTCGGGAGAGGGGAGGGAAATGTTGCAGGCATCGTAATTTGGATAAGTTAAGCAGAATGGCGGAAAGTCGGTCTGATGACAGGAGGGGGGGGAGCACTTATTCGTCTGGAGGGAAAGAGAAAAGGCTTGTCAGGAAATCGGAAAAAAGGAACTTCAAAAGAAAAAAAAAGAAGGGGGAGCAATTACGGAAGAAAAAAAGAACCTTAGATAGCGTAAGACTCCAGCTTTATCACAGAGGGCGTAGAAGGAAGCGGTAGTGGCATAAAGGTCGGTGAAAAAGGGGGACGGAGGGTCGCTAAAAAGGCGGCGGAAAAAACTCATCAATGCTGCTTAGGCAGCGCAGTAAGACAGGAAATGACGAAGAGGCTCCTTTGGGGATTGCTGGCTTTAAAAAAAAAGTCAAATTTTTTTCGGCCGCACAAAATATCGCGCACGGGAGGCCAGACTGTGCGTCGATGGCCGAATGAGGTAAAAAAGGCATCTTCGGCCTTCAGGGGAGGGGGGGAAAGGCTGGGGAGGAAAAGGAACACAAAATTCTCAACAAAAGAGATAGAAGGGGAAACTCGCGCAAAGGGAAAAAAAACCGATCCTTGCTGTCCCCTGGACAACTTAGGAAGAAAACAGCCAGCAAGAAACGCTTGCCGGGTGGTTTGGAAGAAAAGGTGGGGGGGGGTAATCTGGGGGGCGGAGAAAAAAAAGTACTTAATAAAGCCAGCAATAATACGACAATAAAGGCAGCACTCTTCGAGAAAAAAATTCCTTACTGCACAAAACAGGGGATGAGTCTAAAAAACCTGACCGAAAGCTCCACGACCTAAGTCCACGGACGGCGACCAACAAAAGTGAGGAAAAGGAGAAACCGAGTTGGTTTCGAAAGGGTTGATAAAAGAAAAAGGACCAAAAGTGATAATTGTTAGCGGGGCAGAAGAAATTCCGGACCTAAGGGGGGAAGCTTCAAGAAAAAACACATCGAGTGAGGCACTTATGGAGGCAAAAATATCAGCTCGGCGTCCTAGCATCAATTTAGGCGCGTGGGAAAAACTCCGAAAAAAGGGAAAGAAAAAATCGCTGGCAAAAAAAAACACCCAACAAAAGAGAAGAAAAACGCTCCAGGAGGGAAAACATCGCGAAACCGCAAAAAAATTTTTGTACGAGCCCGCAGACAACCAATGGGAATTCAGAGGGAAAAAAAATCAAAGGGGGGGGGGGGGGGGGGGCTGGATTCAAGGGCCCCAGGAAAAAGGCAAGAAGCAAAGAAACTGAATGTCAAGGCAAAACGAAAAAAAAGCCGAAAGTGGGAATCGTCCAAACTTGAGGGAGTGACACGGAAAGGGGGGACTGCAAAGACAATAAGGGGGGTAAAAGGGTTGCCCGGTCGGCGGAAGAGGAAGGGTTCAGAAAGAAAAATATCCAATTTGGACTCAAAAAGGAAAAAAGACATGAAGGAAAACCTTAGACTGGGAGGCAATCCGGCCTCGTAACCCGTTCAAGTCCTCTTCAGGAAGGGGAAGTGTCGACTACAGAAAGTTTAAATTGGGAACCCCCCCAAAGGAAAGTTAGAACCAACATAACATGGAATTGCCCTCAGCGAGAACTGGGGGAGAGGGCAGACTCTGGACTCCGGGGGTTTGGGGAAAATAAAAGGGGTTCTTTAAAAGGGATAAAGATTTTTTAGTGTTTGCCGAAAGTCTCTCATGGGAAAATAACCTGGGGAGAGAGAATTAAGACTGCGGAAAAAGAAGAGTCGACACGAAAAAAATTTTCGGGGAAAAAGGAGAAATTAAAAACGACCGAAAAGGGCGGTAAATCGCCGGGGCCATTTGAAACTTTTCCGCGCTGAAAAAGCGAAGATGTGAGCGAGAAACTGCGAAAAGAAGCACAATAAGAAAAAAAAAGGAAAAACTGGGGCTTGTAAAAGGGCACATGGGATCTAACGCGCATAAAACTGAAAAAGGGGAAGACAACAAAATCTGAGAGAGGGGTACTGGAAAAACCACCAAAGAGAAAACTTACAGGCAATCCTTACCGGAAGCGGCGTCCGCCTTGAAGGGGAAAGGAAAGGGACTCTGTCAAGGGGGGAGGGTTGTAAGTCGAAGGAGAATGCGGGATAAAGGCAGAGGGGGGACTTGACGCCTCTGCCCATCCACTAAGCAACACGTTAGGAAAGCCCCAAAAAAAAAAAAGATCGTCTGGATTCCAAAAAAAGCGCCGGAAAGGGGGAGGGTGTCTTACCAAAATGCCGTAGAGGGACGGGGAGAAAAAAACCGGGGGAAAAATGCATGCTAGCAAAAGTACATCTTCCAGTTCCACCAGTAGGGAAAATTGCAGGGAGGAGGAACGGAAAATCGAAAAAAGGGGGTCAAAAAGGGTGGCACACTAGTTCGTCGAAGAATAAGAAAAACGTCAAAACAAAGTAGCACCCAAAATATTGGGAAAAAAGAAAAAACAACAACGGGGAATGAACAATTGTTAAAAAACAGAACGTCTGTTTAGACTCTCAACAGTTATGGAGAAGAAAGGAATGCGGGAGGGGCTCGGAAAACCTGAAGTTAAGAGCAATGGCAGTCATGTCTCCTGAGAAAAGGGGGATTTGAGGGGAACAGAAAGTCTCAAAGGCAAATTTCGTATGGTCTCAGGGGACACGACGTCTTGACGAAAAGAAGGAGAAATCCAAACAAAGAAACAAGGGGGGAACACGACGAAGGGGTAGATCTGCTTCTGTAAGACTCGAAAAAACTTGGAAAAATGGGAGGAAACAACTCGGTCGTTGGGCTATTTGAAAAAGTGTTTGCAAGAAAGGGACTAGACGAGTGCTGGGAGAGGAAGAGAAGGTCTCCGGAGGAAAAGCGGGTCTAAAAGTATGCTTGAAAAACGAATTGGAGATCGCTGGCCGGGTGGGGAAGGGATTGAGGAAGGGGGAGAAAAAAGAAAGGACCTAAAACTAAAGAAGAAAAAAGCGGGGGTGGGTGTGTTGTCGACAGAACGGGTTCCGGCGAGGCAAAAGGGGACAGGCCAGAAGCCGAAGTGGGTTGTAGGGGCTGCGCA
>Ga0179593_1341007_pt1 | contig 11018 bp, 11 predicted proteins | sample CZODoug2_1_08_16_FD_185931 | JGI IMG/M metagenome (GOLD analysis project Ga0179593, IMG submission 185931) | Vadose zone soil fungal communities from Angelo Coast Range Reserve, California, USA - CZODoug2_1_08_16fungal (PacBio error correction) | ecosystem: Environmental > Terrestrial > Soil >...
ACGGGCGTGCATATTCTATAAAGTAAACCGGAAAGGAAGGAGACTCTTTTCAAGCTCGGAAAAGAAGCGAGACAGTAGGAACTCCTGGGGAAAAAAGATCCGATGCTTGGAATACCGGGGTTGCACCTCGTTAAAAGAAAACAGCGACCGAAGGCGGGAGTGAAGAGGGGCTGAAAAAAGACACGACGCGGTCACCGGTACGCGCAAAAGCAGAGGTAAGAAAAGTCCTAAAGAAAGCGAGTCTATTACATCCCGGATGGTCTCAAGAGATCGGTGGCAGTCTGCTGCAAAAAACAGTGGCAGAGAATTAAAAAAGGGGGATCTTGCAAAACCTAGAAGAAAGAAATAGGCTTCCAAGGACGCAAGGCGAGTCTGGATACAGGGAGGCACCCGTCGTAGTCTCGAGTTTCTCAAAAAAAGGAGACTCAAAGGACCATCTTCAGGCTCGGCAGGCCCGTGCATACCGAGTAGCAATCTTTGCTGACGAATGAACCGGTGGGAAAGCTCAGCCGACTGTCGTAAAAACCCTTGCATTCGTAAAGGGTTTCATCGGACGAGAAAGAACCGGAGGGAGGCGAATTGCGCTGGGGGACAGGAATCCTTCCAGCAGGGCAGATAAAAAAGAAGAAAAGGGAGAAAGTATCAGCCGCCTGCTCAGAACGAAAGAGGACTCGTTCAAAGACGGAAATTGGACGGGTCGGACTTCGATGAAGAAAAAAAAAGGTCTCGGTAAAACTGGGAGAATGAGACCCAGAAGACACAAACGCACTCTCCTCCTCACGCTGGTCTGGGAAAACGAATCAAAAAGAAGAGGCGAACTAAGGGGGTTAAATCCCATAAGGCGCAGAAGCAGGCGACATCGCAAGGCTCGCTAGACACAAGTACGACGCGGGGGGAGTCCGAAAAAGGGGGCGCAACAAAAACTAACCTCAATTAGAGGGGGGCGTGGAGTAGCCTAGCTAGGGGAATCGGAGACTCGTCCACTAAAAGAGGGGGCAAAGCTACTAAAAAAGGCATGCAGGGTCGAGTCTAAGAGGCCGACAGAGAAGGGGGGGACTGAGCTTCTCGGAGGAGAAAAAGAGAGAGACGCGTCGAACAATTCATAGGGCTTTTTCACTTGCATATTTCGAATGCCTGAAAAACGAACGCTCGCGGGGCTAACCCGCCAACAGGGAAGAGAAGTGATTTGGAAGAACGAACCGAAGGAGAGCCTACGCGCTCGAAGGAAAGAAGCCCTTTTCTCGCCGAATCGTCTCGTTGGAAACAGGGCCTGCGCAACTCGAAACAAAGGAAGGGGGGCAGGCGTTGGGAGGGGGATGAACCCTCCAAAGGGAGAATGAGAACATTTCAGAAAGAGTTAGAATGCGGTAAGAACTCACACACGCGGAGGAGGATGAAGATGGGCAACGATAAAAAGGAAGAATGCGAGCTCGGGTCAGGGAGGAAAGAAATCCCTCCTTGAGGGGGGAGAACCATTTCTTCCTCCCGGATGCCGAAAGGTCTTGGAGGGCACTTAACTCTTACATCAACCGGAGATGATTCGCGCACGTCACGGCGGAAAGCCGCGCGCGCGGGAAGAAAGAGGGGGGATGAAGACGGGAAGAGGGAATAACGAGCGTTAAAGATCTGAGAGAAAGGTCGATAGGCCCGAAGGCTGAAAATAAGTCAGAATGAAAAAAAAAGGAGAACCGCACGTCCTTGGCGGTAGAGGATGCGTGGGGGGCAGGAAGGCCGTCTCGAATAAGGAGCCGGGGAAATATCCGTCGGCGGGATCGGCCAGGAAGTCCCTCTGAACCGCACATCAGGGGAGTGAGAGGGGGTCCATCTTCGGGGACCTGGAAAAAATCCCGAAGAAAGGAAAAGGAGAAAGACTTGAAGCGCACGACCTCGTAAGTGACCCGGACAAGGTGACTAAGTCGCGCACACCCTCGTCGTACTTGAGGCGACACTTGCAGATGTGACGTCGAAATAACGACGGGGGCAGAACGGGGGTGTATGAAAAAAACCTTCGTCAGTAACTCTGGAACAAAGGATTATTATAAAAAGCGGATGGAACGCTTCTAAAGCTTAGGGCAGGCCAGGATGATGACCGTGGACCGAAAAGTTCTCATCGAGGAAGAGCCCCACCCTAATCCGGGGGACGGGTCGTTAGTTTATCATGCCGGCCAGCCTCAAAAGACACTGGGAGGATCCCCGGAATCGGAAATCGCCTGGAAGCTGAGATTCGCGCGGCCGCCTGCTCACGAAGGAAGGAGTCGTCGACAGAGAAGGTACTACTCCTGGTCCTGGGACGAAGAGAGGCCGGCAAGCATCCGAATTTCGATCAAAGACTTTCTCGTAGGGTCACGGGGAAGAACGAAAAAACGAGGGCTCGACGCGACTCCTTTGTTTATCCTGGCGATAAAGTGCCTACGGGGGCTCAACCTCAAAGGGAAAGTCCCACCGAGAGGGCGGTTCCTCGAACAAAGGGGTTTTTCAAGAGCTCGAAAACTTTTATGACAATGCAGGGGGGGAGAACAGCCGCAAAAGGAAATCGAGGGGAACCGAAAAGTAACGAAGGAAAAAATTTTCTTAAAAAGGCCGCCTTAAAGGGGAAAGCGTTCGGGAAGGGCCTTGCTTGAAGGAATTTCGGGGACCGTTCGTGAGTTTAGGTTGGGGGCCGGGGTCCATCGTAAAACCCGGTATTCCACTGAAGATCGAAAAGATCCCGTCGGGAAGGGAGTGACTTGTCTTCGCGCGAAAAAAGTGACAGCCGGAACTAGTTCAGGTGCTTGACGGTGAGATCCCAGCCCGGGTATAGAGAAAAAAAAAAAAAACGGAGGAGAGGAAAACAAGAGGAGAGAAAAAAACGGGAGGGGGGAAGTCAAAATCCTGAACGCTGGAGAAGAACGTTCATCGCAGCGAGACATGGAAACACGTCTAGGGAGAAGATCGAGGTACCGGGGAAGAGTGCATCCACTGTGCAAAAACGACGACCAGAAGGGAGGGGGGGAGGCCAAGGCTTCAAGTAGGACCCGGGACCTTTACGCTCTCCGAAAGGAAGAAAAAGGAAGTCTCGCATATCAACGAGAAATAACAATCTATCCGGAGGGGAAGGGCTCACCCCCAGTGTAGAGAAGGAAATCTCTGTCCACACGGAGATTCAAATATTGCTTTGAGATAATGACCGTTTTAGAAATGGATAGGGAGAAAAAGTCAGGGGCGAAGTGAAAGTCTACGAAGGAGGGGAAGTCTCTCTAGGAAGGGAAACTCAAGCGTTCTGCAAGTCGTTGCTAGCACTATGGACGGGCACTATGTGAGTCCAATACGAGTCGTAGGGAAAACCTTCGAGTGAAAAGAGAAGGAGGAGAGAAGCGCGCGCGACTCGAGCAAAGTCAATTCAAAAAGGGGAAAGAAGTCTCAACGTCTCTTCTCGTTATACGACCTGGGCTGCTCAATAAAGGTTCAGCAATCGTCAACGAGAGGGAGTGTTACTGGCGAGAATGGACAAGGTCGGAAAAAACGTTCATCATCGGGCCTACCGAATAATCACTCTCCTCCTCCTTGGTGCGGCAGCTCCCCCTAATGCGTAAGAAGGGTTAAAGACAATCGGCAAGCCGGGGGTCTCGGAGCAGAGACTACCGAACACGGGCCCTTGAAACACTCAAAACTGGAAGGCTTAGATGCAGGGAAATCGGAGAAAATGGTACGGGTAAGGAATCGAACTAGTGAAAAGCGAAAACTAAAACGCGGTCGATGTCGAACAACTCCGACGAGATACTTCCCGGTACGACTTAGGAAGACAGAGGAGCCAGCATCACAAGGCCGTGAGAACTACATCTAGAGGTAGCATTCCGCAAATCTTCTCGGGGGTATCTACTATCGAAAGAGATGAGATGGAGGAGGAGAAAGGGCGTCATAAAGAAACCTCGCAGTCCAGAAGAAAACGGAAAACCGTGCAGAGCCTCGGGGTATATCATTTCCTTCCCGACCGGATAAGGTGGACGCGGTCAAAGGGACCAGAAAGAGGAGGAGGCCTCGAAACTCGCGTGGGGGGCCTAGGGGGTTCTCGGGGGATAAAGAGCAAAGATCAAAAAAGGAGAGGAGGAAAAGAGATAGATGGAACTAAGAAAAAGACCTGTAAGCCAGCGCGTCGAGCCAACGGGTGGTACACCCTGAAGAGGAACACGAATGCGAGGCTGGGCGCGCTGTCTCAGGGCCGGACATCCCGTGGAAAGTAGTAGGAAAGCTTCCCCTCGCGCGAGGAGTTAACCCCTTTGGGAATGCGAGGATAAGGAAAAAGAAGGTTTCCATCGAAGGCCTGGGTCTATATTCCCCGAGAGCGTGTAAGGTCAGCATGAAGCAGAGGGAAAGAACCACTGCTTCGTAGAGGTCTGGGGTCTAAGGAGCACTAGGGGAGGGGAGATAGCATCAGCCTCGAACCAAGAAGAAGGGGGGGGGTCGCGGGTCTCGGGCATGAAAGGGGCCTCAAGGTCATCCGCCGAGGCCCTTGGAAGGCAAACCGAGTAGTTCGGGCAAGTGGGAGGGACGTCTGAATTCCAGCAAAACGTCGTGGGGAGAGCCTCCGGATACGCACGGCGGCAAGGCGCAAGGGGGGAGAAAGAAGATCCGGTGATAGGAAAAAAAGGTGAAGGATGAGCGGGGGCGAAAGAGCGAGAACAAAAGCGCGTGGAAAAAAAAACGGCCTGACCTTGGGGGCGTCAGCGCCCGCCTCCCTGAAGAATGCGAGCTCGTGAAAAAGTCTTCTGAGGGCGGTAGAAAAGCCGCTGAAAAGTGATAGGGCTGGAAAAGGAAGGATATAGGAGGGATCGATCCGCGCCCGCTTGGAAGAAAGGCCGGATTCGGACCTCGAACGATGAACCCGTGTAGGGGACGAGGCGGCCAGGGCGAGGGGCAGACGATTCGAGCACGAGTGGACTAAGACGGGGACGTGACGGCCCGCGACGCGGGCACGGGATTCTTACGCTGTGTGCTTCGCGCAAGAGAGTGGCAAAGCCCGCGAGTCAGAGGAGAGGCGGGGAAGACAGAGAAACTTGTGGGAGCTCGAAGTTGTCTGATGGTGGTGGGGGGAGGACCCGACAGGGGGGGGGGACATATAAGGCGACATAAAGGAGGGAAGACCAGGATCGATACTTGAAGTTGGACGCCCGAGCGAGCGGGAAAAAAATTGACCGGAGGGAGGAAGCCTTGACAAACTTCGGGCAACCAAACCAGACCCCTTCGGATTCGGCGGGGGGGGGAAAAGGAAAGAGGGGAGGAAAAGAGTAGAACACCGGCATGGAGATGGTCGACCTCCTGCTTTCAACTCCTTCGAAGAGAGATGAGGAACTGGAAAAGAGGGGGGAGACTGAAGCGACGTAATGAAGAGTCCCCCAACCGAGAGCCCCCCGGGGTCCTCGACTAAACAACTAAAAGGGGAAGAAGAGGAGACACAGTAGGCGGCTCCGGAACCGAAAACGGAGGGAGCGTTCAACGCGTCATCTTAAGAAGCTAAAGACGGAGGTCCGAGATCGCGGTGAAAGAGGACCGGGGGGGGAGAGAAGGGCATCGTTCTCGACCAACATCCGTCTAAAACGAATGCGAAAAAAAGAAAAGGGGGAGTCAGAGGGGCATAACGACGGCAAACAGTAATCGATCTCGCGAAGGGGGCTTCAGGGACAGGCGTCGATAACGAGAAAGAGGACATACTGGAGGGAGAAAAAAACGATCCTAGGGAAGCTGCGCAATTCGAAGGTAAAAGGCAACTAGGCCAAGAATCGCCCCAGGGGCGGTCGAGATGGGGGGATAATTTGGCGACGTCAAGTTCCCGTCGTATTCGAGGAATGGCTCAGCGAACTAAAGCGGACGCGGCCCGCGGTTTCGAGCATGCAAACTGGGAAGGATTCACAAAAAATCGTGCTCATGCGGGGGGATCTGGCACGCGCGGGGGGCGGGGGGTTAAACAAGGTCCCCGGAATCTTGAGGCTGTTCATCTGATTGTCGACAACCCGGAGGAAGAGGCGCACACTGGGCGAACCAGGGAAAAAAAGAAAATCCGTGCAGTCAAGATCCGAAAGTGATCAATATCCGCCTGCTCAAAAAGAAGAGAAGCACATCTGAATTGGGACGAGGAATTACTAGGGGATGACGCCAAGGGGGCCTGGGAAATGTTCTCATCCAGGTCATGCGTCGGAGGAGCGAAAGCCGCACGACCTCCAACTTTCCTTCGCCCGAGAGCGTAAAAAGTACAACAGGCGAAGCCTCAGCTAGCGGGAGGATCTCATCTACGAATTGAAAACGTGTTGGCTGAATCGACTTCGGAGAAAAGACACGAAGGCCAAAAAAAGTGGTCGTGCGAAGACGAACGAGATTGACTTTATGATGTACCCCACGGACTCCAAAAACCTCTGATTTTAGGAGGGAGGGGCCGGGCCGACGGGGGGTCCCTATATGAAAAGGGACTCAGGATGGGCGAAGAAACGTGCGCCCACTTACATCCACTAAAAGCCGGGGAAGGGTCGGGGAACTTAAACTAGGGAGTAAAAAGGCCTGAGACAGAGCTCAACGCGGGGACGGGAGGATCAAAAAGGGGGACGAGAGTCCTGGATTAAATGGGCGGCGCGGGGAAGAAAAAAAAAGAAGCGGCAACGGAACCGCAGCGCCGATCAAGAGACCGGTACGGCGAGTCGCCCAAGAAAAAGAAAAAAAATGCGGAGGACCGTGGGAAGGGATGTACCACCACGCACGGGACGAAGCTGTCTCGCATGGGCGGAAGGATTGGCCGGGTAATCGATGACTCAACAAAAGGAGGAAAGAGGGGGTGTACGCGAGCGCGAGCCAGCGCGTCGTGAGGCCCGAGAACGCGTGGCGGGGGGGGAAATTAGACTCTGGTGCTTGGGACTTTCGCTGGTACATAAAGGTGATCGAAGGGGAAAAGTCTCAGGCAAGAGAGGGAATCGCCTCACGAGTGGGACATCGCGGAACGACTTTTCCATCTCTTCCTGGGGCATGAAAAGGGTTCGGAATTCAGGAAGACCTGAGGCCGGCAGAAACCCTCTAGATTAGCACGTCCCTTGGGAGTCTTATTGCGAACGAGGTAAGCGGATATGAGCCGGGAGAATATACTCAGGAGGGAAGATGGCGGAATCTTCGAAAAAACCTGGCCAGAGGGGGGGGGGGTCGGGTCGAAGGGGGGGGGGCGTCCGTTACCACATCGAGACGGAAAGCGCGGCACCGAAATCTTACTGAAAAGGAAAAGCGAGGGGACGAAGTCTCCATCAAGAACGGTAATTAGCCGCCAAATTATGTCGACTCTGAGCAGACGCGGTTTATGTACCCCTTAGAAAGCTCTCGGGGAGGGATGAGGAGAAAAGAGAGTATTAGACTGGATGTGGCGCTGACACTTCTTGCGTCGGGGGGGGACAAAAAGGATAGGGAGTGGGGAAATGCTGGGAGTAAAGGGGGGATTAACAAGGACCCGTCCCACTTAACTAGGGGTGGGGTGGGGGGGGGGGGGGGGGGGTGTTTGGGGTGGGGGTGGTTGTTTCGTGGGGGGGAGATTTTGTTCTTTATTCAGGACTATCAAGCCCAATTGAGAGGAAACTTCCCTGAATCGGAATCGCGGGAAGCTGAAGGAGATGCGCTCTCAAGAAAAGCGCGGTCCGGAAAAGGAGGGAAAAGACTACGAACAAGGGGGGGGCTTTGGAAGAAAGGTCGCGATACTTTCGCAGCTCCTCGATTGAGCAAAAACGACTTTCTACGGGAGAGGGCAGGGACATGCCGCGAAGGCCGGCGACGCCTGCGTCGGGACCTTGGGGGGTATGGCGCGCCTCAAGACTGGTGAGACAGAAAGACGCCAAGGAGCGGGAGGCTTCCTTTCTCGCCGCTCTCTTGTAGGAAGAGCTTCGAAAATGGTTACCTTCGAACTTTGGGGGGAGGAAGGACCGGACAGATGCGCTTTGGGGAAAAGCCCCTCAAGGGTCCCAAATCGCCGGGGGAGACGTCCTTGTCCGGGACACGCCGGTCAGATTACGTTGAAACAGGGGGGGCGGAAAAAGGGTGAGCCTTCTTGAGAGTCGCGTGGTCATCACGGTCGTTCGCAGGGGGGGGTCGAACGAGTGTATTCCCATCACCCCTGTAAGTGGGGGACAATCTAAGCCTAGGACCGGATCGCCGAATCTTTCGAAGGAAGGAAGGGGGGAGAAGGGAAAAACGTGAACAGCAAAGGAAACGAAGCGTTGCTGACGAGTCGACAAAAGAGTTACTTGTATCTAGACTCCACAAAAAAAAGATGAGTAAAATAGAGAGAGCCGGAACGCTGGCTCGTGAGGAAGTCATCAACAGGGATAAGGAGTTGGGAAGCGCGTCATGCTCGAAAAGGGAAAAAGCCGAGGGCGAGATCGGGGCGAGTGAGGGGAATTGTTCTACTAGGTGAACTCAGGGGAGAGCAAATCGAAGACTACCGAATGCGGGGAGGAAGAGGGCTTCAGGAAAAAATCCCGTCAACCGGACCGCTAGCGCTCTGTCAAGAACCAGTCTCGGAAGTTCCTAGGGGAGTGACGAAAAAATGATCAAGCGCTGTCGGTGGAGGGTGCGCAAACCAAAAGTGGTCATACCAGGGGTCTAAAAACCCCGAGGAAGATCTTCTGGCTGAAAAAAAAAAAAGGCCGAACGATCTGGGAGAGGATCAACACGGGCGCGGGAATGGTTCATCAAAAAGCAACCGTGCGCACGCTCAACGACGTGGCGGCCATGGGGAAGTGATCGCACTAGTCGCAAGTACGTTGCGACTAAGGCGAAAAAAAAATGCCGAGACACTCAGTTCGTCCAGGCCGACAGTCACGGAGGGAGAATCGTCGTTGCGCAGAAACGAACGGGGAGAAGAAACAAGACGGGGCGGCCGACTAATCCAGTAGTAGCCAGGGACATGGTCAGAGTCCAAGTGGAGCTGGCAGAGGAAAAGGAGGCTCCGAAGAAAGTAAGGACCACCAGAGGAATTGGACGGGCGAAAATTCGAGGAAAAAAGACAAAGAAAAAATGGGCCACGGGTACCACTCCTGTAATAAGACACGTCGACTGGGGTCTCAACACGACTCCTCCGAACAGGTTCTTCCTCAGGATGCACCGTACATCCACTTAGGAAAAGAAAAGCGTGCTGTGAGCGCGTCCGGAGCGTACTACCGACGCGTTGTCGAGTATCGCGCTCACGAAGGCATCAGAAAGGTAACTTGGACTTCGGGCCTGCGAAAGAGGAAAAGGGGAGAGGTCACGACGAATGGAAAGCGACCAAAACCTTCGGGAGAGAGATGCCGACCGGGAAACTCCGACTAAGAGAAGTTTGGAGACGAAACTTCCGAGAAATTTGAAGAAGAACTAACAAGGACGTGCTGAGAGATCCTTCCAGCGGGACAGAAAGAGGAAGCTTTGTATCTACCGGCGAGTAGAATTAATAGATACTCTTAAATTTCCTGGGAAGTGAACCTACTATCTGGGAGGGAGGCCCGACTCGCAAAATCTCCTGGCCCTTGCAGCGAAAAGGGAATCTCTCGGATGACGATCATTTCCTAACTAAAAGAATTCGGCTCAGGCCGTGGGAAAAAAAAACCGCAACAGGGGGAGAGGAAGAAAAACGCTCTGTGAGTCAGGTCTCCGTTGTCGGGAAAGGGCCGAAACAACAACTGAGGATAGGAAAAGTTATGGCCACCCTGCGAGCAAGCGCGGTAGAAAACGCCGCTGCAGGGGGGACAGCCCAGGACCGAAAGAAAAAAACACGCCTGAGACAGAAGGAGGGTTCGTCAGGGGAAAGGACACTCTCATTATAAATTTCGGCGCTGACGGTTAGGCCGTTCGCCTCGGGGGAGGGGGGAAAAGAGCACAATTTTATGAAAGAAATAGGCGGAGGACGAGCGTTCCATCGACTTCCGCTCGAGATATTCCCCAGAGCGGAGGACCCTTCAGGCATGAACGTAGAAACCGAAAGGAAGGGGGAGTTTCGGAGGTAATGCACGTCTTAGAACGGCCCGGAAGATCTCGTCGGAGATGAACCTCTCGAACTCAAAGGTTTCGGGTCGCTTGGGAACTGAAAATTGATCGAAGAAAGGAGACGCCGAGAAAAAGGAAAAGCACGACAATAAAACACAAGTGCGGCCGGCGGCGGAGAAAAAGGGAGCGTAAACCCGAATTGAGGTAGTAGCGCTCCTGCCGAGTTCTCAGCATACAGCGGAGAGGGCTCGAGGGGGGGAAAGAGGGGGGTAAACCTTCGCATAAAGGGAGGACTGAAGAAAAGCGGGGGGGGGAGAAGAGCAGGGGTGCCTCGCCCTACTTCTGGTGGACCCGGTGGGGGACAGTTTCGGGGAGAACAGCCCGTCAGCCTATCGCGGGGGCGAAATTACGAGGAGGAGTAGCAGGGCTGTCGAGAAGCGCAAAAAGAACGTGGGGAGGAGAGAGATAAAAGCCCTTGGCCTCGTCGGGCCCATGGGGAAACCCGCCGGCGCTTCGAAAAAACATCCGTGCAATCCTTGGACTGGACGAGAACGGAGGCTGTAAAATCGCGACAAGGAGATCACCGACGGGTGATCTCACGGGGCCGCCTCGCGATACGAACTGGCAAGCGCCTTGACTGGGTACCTTGCTCAACTACGGTGCAGACCTAGAACGCATACAGCTTAGAGAACGTCAGCGTCTCAAGAGCTCCTCTCTGGTTCCGTCTCTTGATGGAAAAAGAAAAGCGAAGGGGCAGAAGCCGCACCATGCGTGAGCCAAAGAAAGGGGAAGTTCGCCGATGAGCAGAGAAAACGTTGGAGCTCCTCGCGGACGGGGGTTTCCCGTGAGGACTGGAACGTGAAGCCTTCTTTGTCCCGCGAGGTCTTCGCAAAGTGTTCAACAGTGGAGGCCCTAGGGGGTGGGTGGGAGTAGATACCCTTCTTACCAACATGGAAGGAATGGAAAAGCTCCCATCGACGCGTTAGACTTGGCGTAGAGCTATGAATGACGCGCGGGAACTGGAACGATCAGGTGGGCCTTGACTAAGTCGAACGGGT
>Ga0179593_1350455_pt1 | contig 11018 bp, 18 predicted proteins | sample CZODoug2_1_08_16_FD_185931 | JGI IMG/M metagenome (GOLD analysis project Ga0179593, IMG submission 185931) | Vadose zone soil fungal communities from Angelo Coast Range Reserve, California, USA - CZODoug2_1_08_16fungal (PacBio error correction) | ecosystem: Environmental > Terrestrial > Soil >...
TCGGTAGAGAGGGGCCTTTCTGATATCAATAATAAGGAAAAAGTGAAGATTCGAAGACTCAGGTGGAAGGGAAGAAAGAGGAGGGTTGTTCTCCAAAACAAGGGTGGTTTGCCGGGATAGAGAACAAGGGAAGGGGTTGCTGGAGTTTGCGCTGGGGGGTGGTGATTGAAACTTAATGTGAAAGAACAAACCATGCGAGGGTCATATTTATTGAGGGGCAGAAAGAAGGAGTTTTGGGTCAGCCATTATCTTTGGAAAAAAAAAGGGAGCCAAATCTTCTACACTCATATTTTCACGAAAAAATCTTTATCATGCATTTTTAGGTCAACGACAGGGAAACCGTGATAGAATGCACATGATGCAACGATGAGAACCTCAAAAGAAAGGGAGAGAAGAGAAAAAGAAAAAATCGGGGAAAGGTGTGGGACTAAAGGCAATAAGGGGTGTTTGGCACTACCGGTCCTACAAATTTTTCCTCTGGGTCATAAAAGGAGAGGGAAAGTCCCCCAAAAGAAGAAGTCAAGAGCATGAGAGGTATCAGGGGGAAAAAGGAAGAAAGAATGCGAAGGAAATGGGAGAGTCCAAAAAAAAGACTTGGTGTCACTCCATTTCATGGGCCATGACAATAAGGGCTGTCAACTTGTGTCATATCCCCTTCTCCCTTCGCGCAGATTCCCAAAAGATAGCTAAGGAGTGGTAGAACATTTCAGAAACAGTGGTAAGAATAACATTCTTCTTAATTTCAAAACGGTAACTTCCTCCACGATTACTGGAGATCAACAGAACTGAAAGGGAAGAGGGTAACAAAAAAAAAAGACAATCATTGAGGGGGGAACACCACAATAGTGCAACATCCAAAGGACCACAAAAAATCGCACAAAACCGACAGAACACCATAGTGTCTATGAGTGACCATAAGAGAACACAGAAACAGCGAAAAAAAGCGAACCACTGGCAAAATGAGCAGCAACAACCAAGCAACAATGAAGCAATCAAACTAGGAAAAACAGAGTATCAAAAACAAAAAGCCAGAATTTTTTTGGGGCCAGTGAATCCGGAAAAGGATACCTGTGAGTGAACAACGACACGTGATGGGCCCTTCCCAACATCACACACTGAGCGTTGGGGAACACGTTTTATTACATTGTAAGGAGGGCGTAAAGAAATAATATAGTGGGAAAAGAACAACGTCCCCTTTGAAAAAAGGTAGGGGGGCCACCCGCGAAAGGTGTGTGAGAGGTGGGTACATAAGTCCAGGCCAATGAAAAGATAACTGTGAACACTCTGAAAAAAAGAGCCTTAGTGGAGGTGCGAAAAGGGAACAAGGAAAGAGGAGGTTAAGAGCAGTTCAAAAAGTAGGGGGGAAAAATAACACACGGTTTTGAAGTGTGTGATGGGACAAAACTAATCTTGAAGGATATACTGGGTCCACATAAACTAAGCCGGAAATAAAGGGACGGAAAGTGACTGACAAAGATGTAAAGAAGTATGAGAAAGACATAAGAAGGAGAGAAGGAGTAGGGGAGGAGAAGAGAAAAAGTGGAAGAGAGTTACAATCCATGAGGAAGATGCAGAATACCAAATGAGAGCCTCACCATTTAGAAAAGGAGGGGGAAGAAAAAGGGAAAAGATCTAGTCGTCCGCTGGAATGTGTGGTAAAGATCTTCATGGCGGAGACTAGAAGTCGATGGACAACATGGATCAAGAAGTTCTGGATATCTACTCCAGGGGACAACCAAATAATATCAGGACTGGCACTTAGGCCTTTGCAGAAGCAAGGGAGAACAGTAAAACCAAATCAGGATTCCCAAGACAGACTAAAAAGGATATGACTTACACAAAATAGACAAGGAAGTAGAGTGGGGAAAATGAAAAAAAGGTTTATGAATCGAGAGAGACGAAAGAAATCACCACAACCTCAAAAAACAAGGGTATGTGACCAAAAACAGATAATAAAAAAAGAATGGCACAATTTGAATATCTAAGAGGGTGGACTTAAAAGCTGCCAACAAAAAAGGGCAGAAGAAGAATGAAATCAATAGAGTAGGAAAATTAGAAAGAAACTGCAGAATAGTAGGGCACACACAGAGTGGGGCACCACTCATGTCGAAAGGATAATGGGTGGCATCCAGTAGCCAGAAGAAAAGAAAGGAAGAAACGGACCAAAAAAAAGGCTGGTAGTGGCCTGAAAGGAAGGATCCCAGGATGGTAAATGGAAAAGAACAGGAGCCAAGGAAAAACCAAGTAAAAAAAAATGACGGGAGAGAAAACCAATACTCCTAAAAAAAAAAAAGATGTAAAAGATGGTGTGGAAAAAGAAAATCCTTCACTTCATCGTGTGTGGTAAGGGGTTTACCCTCCTTTCCCATTTTCAAACAAGGTAAAGTGCCTTACTTCAGTCTCGAGCATTAAAAAAGTGTGCTGGAAAAGGGGGGGTACGAAATGCTGATGTCTGCATCTAAAGAAAAGAAGTTTATCCAGGGGAAGTGGGTACTCATTAGGGGGGGTAGTGCCATTCATAAGCAATTGAAGTCTTTGGGCCGCTATATTCCAATGTCCTCAGGCTGGAAGAATTGTTCCTGCAGACGGGGGGCAGGCGTTTAATATCCAACTTTAGATATTATAATGCGTATTTGTTTATGATCTGGATGTTTGGGGTTGGTGGGAAAAAGAAGTAAGTGGTGAGGTTTTTATCGGGATGGGGTATAGAGCCCTTCCGAAAAGGGATGGGGTAAAAATAGTCATACTTGATGGATCCCCTTGGTGATCGCTGAGAAACTTGGATTGTCCTCAGCGGAAAAAAAGAAGTGGGGGTGACGTGTAGAAAGGGTTCTGGGTAATGAGATGCTTCGGTAGCCTTAGAGAACTGGTATGTTTTATAGACCTCGAGTAATATGTTGGGGCCAAATTGTGGAAAATGGGATGCGTACGTGGAAAAAATACTCCGGAGTCTTTACCACAAAAAGGGACCACGGGGAATTTTGATCATCATGTGTTCTCATGGGTATGGGATAACCAGAGGGCATTTCTGTCAATTGGGAAGAACGATAGATTGTAAACTCTCGGAGGGGAGAGGGACTAAGCATCCCCATACTCCTGCCTCCTCAGGTAATACTTGACGGGAAAATAAAAGAAAAAAAACGTATCGTGGACATCTTCTCAATTTCCCTGAAGCCCAGTGAGAAGTTGTGGGAGATGTCCAATTATATCCAATGAGAATTAGAGATGGGTAAAAAAGAAAACACACCGTCAAACACAGTGTGGGGAATTGCCTTGGTATATAGGGAAGGAAAAAAAAAGGAGGTGGCCAGTTCACAAAAATAAAAGCAGATAAGTTGGTCAGAATACGACAGAAGGGTATTTCATTGCAGCGAAATAAGCTAATAAAGAGGAGGGGATAACGGAGGAAGGGCTTGTTTGCCGGGAAGTGAGGAAAGGGGGTTGAATGATAGAAGGAGGATTGATATAAAAGGGGCAACATTGTGTAGCATGGGTGATTAGAGGAATAGGTGGTCATATAAAGTGGGGAAGGGGGCAGAAGCACAGGTCTGTGGGGAGGGTGGGGAGAAGGGAAGTTGAGATGGCTGGTGGTGGGGAGAGGTGGCCAGGGGGTTTGCGGGCAAGTTGGGAGAAGGCTGTGCGGGCTTTAATGGGGGGACTGGTCGCAGGTCGCCGTGGTGCTGGTAGGGGGGAGGGATTTTGCAATGGTGGTGGCCCAGAATTCGAATGCAGATCAAGAGGCTGGTCTTGGTGGAAAAGGGAAGGGGGGGTGCGGAGCGGGCCATATAGTGGAGGAAGTTGGGGAAATTAAAAGCAAAATGGATGGGAGTCTAAGAGAATTGAAGGAAAAAGAGTACTTTGGGGAAAGGGAATTTGGAGAAAGGGAGAAGAGGGAAAAGGGAAAGCAAGTATGGGAAAGCCAAGAGCAATGAAGGACATCAAATCGTGGGGTGGGATATCCCAGTTAGTATTGTTGATGGTATGACAGAGTCAAAAATTGCTACAACCTTTACGCTTAGTGGAAAAAAGATTTAGATGGGGGGAGTGAAAAAAGAAGGGGGGTAAAGTAGAAAGGTTTTAGACAATGGGGGAAATGCCAAACTACAACACCCAGATGCATGAGTGGGCAACACTCATCTTTTGCACAGAAATTAGCATGCAAAGGGGAGGGCGGAAAAAAGAGAAGGAGGAGACAAGGTCTAAATGACATCGGGGGGGAACTACCACACAGATGCTAAAGAAGGGAAAGTTGAGATTTTGGGTAGGCATACGGGGTGCACAGCATAAATGCTATATTTGCCTCTAAAAAAAAAAAGAGATACTTTAAGGGACTAAGGACGGGCGCTTCTGTTGTGTCGTTCAAAGGGAAAGGGGGGGAAAAAAGAAACACAGAAAAAAAAAGCAAACTGCTGTAACAAGATCACCTTAGCATCAACCAGACAAGAAAAACTGGAGAACAACAATAATAGGGAAAGAGAAAAAGTAATTTCGAAGGCGGGAAAATACTTAGGATCAGAAGAAAAGATAAAGAAGAGAAAAAACGGAGAGGAGGAACAGAGAGAGGGCTTGGAACTTTAGATGGCCGATCCTGATCTCATTTATATGAAGGCATGAAAAAAATTCGAAAGTACTCATTTGGAACAATTATGGAGGGGGATTGGGTGTGGGGACGCCACCCATTTTATGGTCTTGGTGCCTGGGTGTCTAGGGAGAAAAAAAGGGTTCTGCTTTGGTGTGGAAAAGAGGAAAAAAAAAAACACCCATGCGCTTTCAAGGAGGGAGGGAGCGACATTTAGAAGTGGGGGGGGTGAAGAATCCGTATCAATTGCAAAATGCTTTGGAAACATCCAAGTAATCATCCACTCTTAATCTCTTATTAACCTAAAGCCTCGTGAGAAGGAATGTTTGGGAAGAAAGGGAGGGACCTGTGGAGAAGGGAAACAAGTGAGCCCATAGCTTGAGAAGCGAAGGACTGGTGTCTGCTCCATGCATAAGGGGGTGGGTTTGGCAACTGACCCAATTGGGAAGTGGGAACAAATTTCTCTTTTAACAGAGGAGGGGAGCCACCATCATTTGCCATGATGAAAAAGTTTGAAATACGGGGGAATAAAACAAGAGAAAGGGATAGGTAAATGCATTGATGGCAAGTGCTTCGGGGGGGTGGAAAAATGTACCCTAATTTCTGGAAGGGGGGGAATAGAAATCTTCAACGAAAGGATCAGGGACAGTCCCTCTACATCCTTCTTTAAATTAAAGAAGGAAAGGGGGGAGAGATTTCTTGTAATGTTTGACAAACTTCCAGACACAGTACTGCGATAGACCGCAACTACAGTTCATGATACACACCCCAATACCAGACCTATTTATATCTGCCAAGGAAAGGGGGGAAAAACCACACATATTTCAAAGAATGGAAAAAAACGCGACATGCCCATATGACCATTGTAAATACCATCGCCAAATCCACCGCGAAACAAAACAACCCGGCAACAAAGCAAACAGAAAAAAACAATTCTCTCAACAGGAAAAAGAGGATCCCCACACAGACATGTGCCGGAAAGGAAGAATTCCTTTAGATGAAAAAATGCCTTCCTCATCACCAGATGCAGACTGTGTCCAAGGGGTAATTACAGGGGTCAGGAGGGAGGAGGTACTATTATTTTGGAAGAATACCAACCTTTGTAAGAAGGAAAAAGAAAAGGTAATATGAGTATTTATCACTCAGGGTAAGTAGCGTTGTTCCTACAAAAATGCATGAAGATAAGGGAAACTGTCACTCTGGACCACCTGGGGAGAGAGGGGAGCAGGCACCCTTCCAAGGAGGGGACGAATCTATTATAACCAAGGCACAATAAAAAAGGGGGGGGGGTGAGGTGTGTGAGGCTGGGAAAATCAGTAAGGCATGGAGCATGGACAAGATCCTGAGAGATGGGAAGAAAAGTTTAATTACAAGAAAAAAAGAGGGGGGGCTGAAGAAGACAGTTAAAGTAAGAGAGTAGGGGGATGAAAAGGGAAGGAGTTACAATCCGTAGAAATTGATGCAAGCAAGAGAGCCAATCACAATTGGAAAAAATGGACAACGGAGGGACGTATGGTTGTTTAAAGATCATCGGCATGGGGAAAAAGGGAGTCAGGTGGACAAAAAGGGGGGAGAGGTCTAGAAATAGCTATCATTTGACGAAAAAAGACGGCATTTGCGAACCATGGGATCACTAAATCAAAACCACATCAGATTCCCGCGTCACTTGAAACAAAGTCATGGTAATGAGAGGTATTTTAGAGAACAGTTTAGGGGGAAGGGATAAGAAAACAAAACACTCACCAAGGGGGGGAAAGAAAAAAAAAAGAATCATAAAAGACTGTGCACAGCGGACATTAGAAATATTTTACTATTTAAAATTCAAAGGAAACAGGGAAGCCTCTATGAGGACGCAAAGAAAGATACGAGGCTTAGAAAAGGGAAAAAAAAAGATCCCAAACACAGGGAGAACTTCAGCAATGGGGCTCAAGAGCAAGACAGACAAATAGTCAGAACTTCATCAAAGGGAGGAGAAGGGGAAAGTCCTTAAGTCCATCATGGTGGAATGGGAAAAAGGGAGAAACTGCCCTTACAAAAACTAGAGCTGAAGAATCCAAGGACACACCAATCTCTCTCATCCACACAAAAAACAGAAGGGTGGTGTTTGTCGCTGACTCTTCCTTCAGAAAGGAAGCTGTTTTTGAGGTGTACCCCTAAGGGGGGAAAAAATCCACCAGGGACTGGACGACCTGACTTGGCCATGAGAAACCTGTGCTGCCTATAGGGAACTCTCATTATGCCATTGCGTGACATCCTCGAAAGGGAACGGTACATATCGTGGTAGTGCCGGATAAAAAGAGGGGGGGATTGGAAGGTGCTGATAATGGAAATCATCTCTGGCTGTCAGTCTATTTTCCTTGGCATTGGTTTAGGTTGGGGGGGCAGAGGGGAATGCCAAGAGGAAATGAATAATCGTGACAAAGGTCAGGGGGTATTATTTTAATGAAGGGGGGAGGGGGGGGGGGGTGATTTTGATGGTCCGGATATACAAGACTCAAAGCCTTAATGTAAAATCATCTATCCTGTGGGTAATGCTAGAAATTTTGGGGAAAGCGGGAAGAAGGATTTGGTGTGTGGAGAAGGGGGACATGGCTGCAAGGTAAGAAGAAAGGGAAGGGTGATAAAGGATAGATATTTATAAAAAATTAGGGCCATGTGTCCAAGGAATTCTCCAGGTTAGCTTCTTCAAAATGTAAAGAAAAAGGATCGGGAAAAAATCATCGAATAGATCTGGTATAGGTTTTATCAATCATTTTCATAAAGGGGAGGGGCCTAAGGCATTTCTGCACCGTTAAACCTCCGGGATGAAGATCTGTTGGACGGAAAAAGAAAAACTCTTTTCTCCCTTTTCCAATGTCTGGGGGAGAAAGAAGAATGGACATCTTTTCATTCAACCAGTTGTGAAATTCTCCCCAGTGGGGAGACTCAGATGGTTAGTAACCAAATATCAAAAGGATAGATTAGATTTTCCCCAGGAAAAACAAAAAGAAAAGTGTGGGGGCCGAAATTTGTGATAGAAAAAAAAAAGGGGCCAGGGGCGCAACTACAAGCTCAGAGGGGGGGCATAGGACCGTTTCAAGTTTATCAGTGCATGGAAGTAAAAAATAAAAAAAAGGGAGGAGAAAAATAAGAATATACCTTGGACAGAAAGGAGACACATGTTTTGGGGAAAAAAAAAGAGATCTCCATCAGATTGACCATGAAGAATAAGCATAGTGGTGTGATTTAGGAAGTGCACATATTGGAATATAAAAGGAAGACTGCCGACACACAGGCTTTGGGGCTTTGGTGGATACAGAAAGGGAAGGGGCGGTGTGGTTGGAGGGACTAGGTGCCGTTGCTTTGGGGAAAGGGGAAAATGTGCCTGGCGATGTATGGCACCAAAAGGGAAGGGGCATTTCGCCGGGGTGCTCTCAAGTGATGTTTGAAAAAAATCTTTTTGTTGTCCATAGTTCACAAGAAGAGGAGGGAAGGGGATGGGGTGTATCATTCTGGGCAGGTAGAGGGCTACGCCATATAGTGTTTTGAAAAGGAGAAGGAAAAAGAGAAATTTGGAATTTAAAAAGAGGAGGTTGGTTGGGAATGATAATTGAGAAGGGGAATATGGATAAGAAAATGGAATGCAATTCTGTCGAACAAGAAGGAAGGACATCCAAGGGGTGGGGGCTATTTCTATGGTTTGATTTATTCACGATGGTCAGGAAAAGGAAGAAATCCTTTACATAATCTGATGGGAAAGAGCGGTAAAAGGAGGGGGGTTGGTCACAGAAGAATGAAGGGGGGTTACAATTTTGTGTAGTTTGGCCAACAAAAAGGGGGAGAGGAGTCAGACACTTCAGATTTTAAAAAAAAGGGGAATGAGGTTTCTTGATGAACAGAGCAAGGAATTTTCTATCCAAAGGGCTAATTCTACATCTTAAGGCTATCAACATGCATTTAAGGAAGGAAAAGAAGTTTACGAAGATGTGGGGAGCATTAAGGGAAAGGGCACAGCAATGAAGGAGTTTGAATAAAAACTCTCAAGTCCGGGAGAAACATTAAATCCATGACAAGAGCAGTGGGGGTTGGTCTCCACAATTTAATTGTCACCTACACAAAGAGAAACCTTGATAAGCATAAACCCTTATCCAGGGAAAACAACATAAAGGGGGGGATACAACCCAATAATAACATTGAAGAAAAATGGAGGGAGAATGTGTGCCAGGCACCAGGGCACGATAATGATTGATCAAAGGGAAAACTCAGAAGGAAAATATCTCTCAACACAAACGCTTATTATGAAATAGAATAAGAGTTAAGGGCCGGATCCATAAGAATCCCAAGGAAATTTCACATTCAGTACTAGGTAGGAAGGGGAAAGGTTGTTCTCACGAAAGGGAAGTTCCTGTGCCTGATAGGGGGAAAACGTTCATTCAAGCAAGGTTTTGAGGGGGGAGTAATTGTGAAAGAAACAAAACATCGCTTGTCAATGATTTAATTTCTTGGCATAAGAGAGAAAGGGGGTGATCAATCCATAAATAAAAAAGTTTCTGCTTGCCCCTCCCGAATCCGAACAACTAACACCAGTTAGTCCTAGATCAAATCAAGGGGGGGAAGGGAATACGATGTCATGGAAACCTTTGGATAAACTGATGGCATTTCTCATCCTCACCAAGAAAAGGAAATTGCAAAATCTAGTTCGGACTCCATGCAGAAGGTGTGTAGGGGACCCTACCAAAATGGGGGCCGTAGAAAAAAGGGTCTCTTTTAAGCAGAAATGCCTAGGAATCCCCAACCTAAACCGTAGACATCTTGCACATAAGAGATTGGGGGTAGGGGGAGATCTTGAAGAATCAACAATGAAGGGGCTGAGGCTTGGATGTCATCAAGGGGCTTCATGGGAAAGGAAAGTGACGGAAACGGGTTGGTGTCTCTCCATATGCACTCCTAAAAGTAAAATTCTATATCCTTCTGGGTTTGAAAAAGGTTAGTAATTTAATTTTTGGGAAGAAGAAAGAAGGGGCGATAAGCACATGAACCTACAGTGCAGAGGAACCCAACATACATATTGCATATCTCTGAACTAGGGGAAAACCACCCGTTCGCAACATTCCAATCGGAAACAAAAAAAAAGGCGACAGGCAACCAGGAGAAATACCGATATCGCAGCACACATTCAACAACCGAAAAAACCAACTTGGAACAAAGGCAAAACCCAATAAAAACAGGAGGAAAATCTTTATCCATACCCAAAAAAGGACGGTTAATGATGCCGGAATTCCTCCAAAAGAAGGGGCAGGAAGAAAACTACAAGAGCTGAACTTAGCCCAGGGATCTACATGGTTCGAAATCTGGCTTATCTACGATGGGCTAAACACCAGTGTTCCCCGGGAAAAGACTTATGAAGGGGAGAAAAGAACTTTGTAGCGAGTTCCTACTGAAGAAGGAAAGAATGAAACTGGCACGCTTTCTCGACACCACCTGACCAAGAGGAGCTCTAGTGTAGGCTTGAAAGAAACCGTCCAAGGGGACTCTCAATAAAAGCACTAAAAGGGGCACAAACTGTTAGTTATCAGTTTGGCTGGGAAAAGAGATCGGAGCAGCTGTGTAGTCGGAGAAGATCCTCGAGAGTAAACTGAATGGGGGGGGACTAAAAAAATAGGGTAGAGGAGGAAAAAAAAAGAATTCAAAGAGGAGAAACACGATTAGGTATCATCCACCAGTATGCGGACAAAGTTTCACGCTTACTACTACAAAAAGAATGGGATGCATGAATGCCTGCTGAAGAACAGGGAGAAAAATATCCAAACTTATAAACAGATCTATTCGCATGGGGGGGAAAAAATCGTGGAACATGGGAATAAGCCAGGGGTCATTTACCAACATGGTACACTAATAGGCGCTGAGGTATCTATCAGTTCTCCGAAGAAGGAAGGAAACGGAAAGGGTGGGGAAAAATGCAGCCATACTCAAAACCAATCAGTGCGAACGCTGACAGGAATCAAAGTATACCTGCTTATCACCAAGAGAGGTGAATGGAGGGTATAATTAACAGTTGAGGAGGTATATATAAACCAATCAAAAAAACAAAAATCACCAATATTTTTGCAGCAAAAAATCAGACAAAAAAGAAGGTGGCCCATGTCATTTCTAGATATGAGACTATTAAAAGCTGCCAACGGGAAAGAAAGGAAAAAAAGGGAAATAGATGAGGAAATGGCATCAGCACCGAAACCCAAAGAAAATCCGAGAAATGGACCTACCAGAAGAAAAACTCCTCTTGAAAAATGAAAAAACTTCACCGGTAAGGGGGAAGCATAGGCCTACCCAAGAATGGGACCCGACAAAAGGGAATCATGGACTGTAAGTCGGTACGATTCTGGTGGCACGAAACACTGGAACGTAAACAAGGACCATGAAAAACCAGACTGAACCAGGGAGGAAGAGTCAAGACAAAAAA
>Ga0179593_1504879_pt1 | contig 11018 bp, 14 predicted proteins | sample CZODoug2_1_08_16_FD_185931 | JGI IMG/M metagenome (GOLD analysis project Ga0179593, IMG submission 185931) | Vadose zone soil fungal communities from Angelo Coast Range Reserve, California, USA - CZODoug2_1_08_16fungal (PacBio error correction) | ecosystem: Environmental > Terrestrial > Soil >...
ATAAAGGCACAAGCTTATGCCGTAAGGAATGTACGGCGACGCCAGCGGGGAGGAATCAGGGTGCTCAAAAAAAGGAAAAAGCGGGAACATTATTGGGGGAAAACAAAGAAAGGGGGGGAGGCTCAAGGACACTACCAATCAGTCAAGAGAACTCGGAGGATCTGTTTACTGGGGTTCCATGCTTTCCCTGTCGACTTAAGTTTGGGAACGTAGGAAAAACCGTGGGAAAAAAGAATCCGGGGAAAAGGACCGTTTTACATCGAGAGCTTTTTTTCCGGGTGGGGGGGAAAAGGGGGAACAGGAGGGCAGGGTTCCCACTCGCGCGAAGCCGTTAAGAGAGGGCTCAACCGGCCAGCTCAAATTCCACGCCGCCCGAGCATCAGGAGCGTCACCGGGGGGAAAAAGGGGAAGCAAGCGGGTGGCCAGCATGGGGGAAAGTCATTCCCATAGCTATAAATGAAAAACTCAAAAAAGACAGTCAGTCAAGAACCCCGGATACTTCAGCAGGAACGAAAGTGCGTCAGCAAAGGCTCAAAAACTTCAAGGAGGAGCGAATCAGCAAGAAAGGAAAGAGAAGTGCGAAGCAGCAGCGAGTGTTGTGAATCGCTTTTCTTTGCAGAGAGGAAAACGCAGAGCTCCGGACTTCCCCACGCTGTATGGACGGCAGAAAACAGCGAAAAAAAAAAAAAGAAAAAAAATGACGAATGAGACAACGGAGCAAGCCCGGGAAAAAGGAGCGGGGCTTTTCATCCGGGCCTAACGAAAGTAAGAAAGTCAAAGACTCTTGGGACGTTTCGGACGGCTCTAAGTTGATGGAAGCACGTCACGAAAGGGAATCCGCCCTCAGGAAAAGAAGATAAAAACCCGGCGAAGGGGAAAAAACCTACTAGGGCCATCAAACTTCATATAGATGACTCGGTCTAAAAGAAAGAACATAGGGATCCCGATGGAATTCCGAAAGCTTTCCCAAGAGTCGAATGCCAACCCAGGGACCACGCGAAAGAGGTCTGAAAAAAGAAGGAAAAAGGGGGAGGGGGGGAAAGGGGGAAATACCAGGCAGTGCTCGAAAAAATCCGAACGCGCTCTCTTGAGATGATGAGACTAGAACCGTCACTGCGAAGAAGGCGGGAGCAACGAAGGGATTTTTTCTCCAGACCGAAGTCCGTCCGGGTACAACGTCCATACAAGTGTGGAAAAGGGAAAAAGGTCAGGGAAACCCTTGCCTTCCCGGGAGAAGGAGAACCAAGCCGTCCCCGCGTGGGGAAAACTCGATCCACTGCCCAAGTTTACCTACCTGCTTGGGGCCAAAATGGAGGGAGGGTACCTCAGAGGGGGGTGGAAGGGTTCAGGACTCAGGACTACCCTGGCAGCTGCGGTCTAGAACTGGGCTGGTTTCAGGAGGGGGGCACACGGAAAGTTTTTTGGAGGCGTGAACCACTCTTGAGAAAAAAGGCGCATGAAAGGATGGCGCTGGGTGTTAGAGGAGTTTGCGGCAATTGAAGGACAATAAGCAATAGACATCGTCGAGGATGGGGGGAATGGGGAGAGAAGAAAACAGTTGGGGGAAGAAGACCCTAAATCCATTCAGGACAGTAGTGCTGATACGCGTCCTCCAACACCGATCGAAATCCACAGCTGAACGAGGATGGAAAACGGGGAGGTAAGTTGTCCGCAAAGCTCCGCCAGCGCGCCAGAGAAAGCAGGGCTCGTAGAAAGGTCCGCGGATACGAATCGCCAACCAGTGAGAAGAGGGGGCGGAGCTCCGCGCGAGGACCGCAAAAAGTATTCAATAGGAGGAAAAGGGGTTGGAAACTCTCCTTTTATTAACCGTCGCGTCGTCGGTCCCAAGGGAGATGAGGGAAAGAGGACTGGAACGAGTAAAAAAAACCGACGAACGAATTGAAGGAGATGCCTGAGGCAAGGAGATTCCTATCGGAAATCTCTGCATCACACGGAGAGGAGGAAGAATCGAAGGTCAAGGCAACAAATCTCGCGATGAGCCACGTAAGATTGACGGTACTTCAGGAGAGACCTCGCCCCTGGGAAGGGAGCCGAAGAAAAAAAGGAGAAAGACAACCAACGGGCAGAACAGACATGCTACTTATTGCAGCGAGCGCGGGAAACCTCTTCTAAAAAAAGCTGGTGCAGCTGCTCGGACCGCACTCGCACGGAGAGGCCGGAAGAAAAACGTAGGACAGCGGGTGGAGGAAATCTCGATGGGGAAGACGCAATAGGAGTGGACAGTTCGCGTGCTGTATTTTTTGAGAGAGGCGCACGGGCGACGCATGCCATAAAAAAAAAAGAAACAGGTGGTAGGGATATAACAGGGGCGAAAGGACACATAGAGGACAAGATTGTGGGATGCCATATCCTCGAATCGACGTCGGCTCAAGAGTGACTCCACGCTTCACCGAACAGCAACAGCCATGCGTCAGGTTTTAAACAACAAAATCAAAAAGGGCAGGAACCGAAGGGGCGAAGATGCGTAGACCATTGCAAGTTAAAGAAACCAGGGGGAGGAGTCCCAACTGCACGAAACTAATAGAGTGTACAACGACTAAAAGGGTGGCCGAGGGAAACGGTGGGGAGAGAGCAGGACGCAGGTCCTTACACCTTCAGGGGGACGAGGGCAGTCCAGGGGGATCAAAGAAAAAAAAAAAAAAAGCACGAAAGGGGTTTACACGACGGACCTAGGCGGACTGGCTGATAACTAAATCATAAAAAAAATGCGTTTGCAGAAACGCTCATTGTGGCTGAAGGGAGGAGAGATAATTGCAGAACGGAAGGAGAGAGCGGGCTCAAGGGTGACTGGGAGGGGAGTTGCCCAAAAAAAGAATAGGAAAAAGGAAAAAGACTAGGGGAGGGGTGTCCTGGGCCGCGACGCTATTGGAAATCGAATAGATCCCTTCGAAGCAATAAGCTTGGGGGAAGGAAGCCCGGGAAGAGAGGATGGGGGGAAGGGAAAAATCATTACTTGTTCACAGTAGAGCCGGTCGTGAAAAGAGGATCCCGATTTGCAAGGACATATCCGACCTGTGAGTTGAAAAGGTGCGAGGGGCAAATCAAGCGAACGGTAACGGGGCCCAAGAGAAATATTGAACACAGCGACTGGAAGGAGAAAGACGAAGGGCCGCTCAGGCCACACACTGCCAACCAAACTCGCGCTTTAACATCGGAAGATGCAGAGGGGAGGGATCTTTGAGAAAAAGGTTAAGGCTGGGCAGGCACTAAGGAACTACACGCTTTCGTCAAGGAATGGCGATAGAGGAAGAAATTCTGAAAAAGATCAAAAAGCTCTGCTCCTTCCAGCTCAACGTCCCGCATCTTGAAATCTCTGCGGAGGGAAGAAAAGGACTCATGAAAAAGAAGCCTTGGGGAACAAAGCGTGGCGTGGAAAAAGAATGTCCTCTCTTTCGGACGTTGGGGGAAGGAAGGGCTAAAGAAGGATTCGCATCAAGAAGCGCGCCCGATGCATGAACATGGATCCTTGAACCTACTTGGACGGGATAAGATAAGAAAAAAATGAAACGGGCTGCGGAGGGGGAAAGAAAGCAGGTATCCCGAAACTGACGAGGGTAGCGCCCGATAGAAAATTGACCGAAAATGTGGTTCCCGTTTTAACCCTGCCAAACAAATCGGGGCCGATGTAACTGTAAGAAAATCGATCTGAAAACCAAGGCGTCGCAGGACGGCCAAACTTTTTCATTCGGGGAAGGAAACTTAAAAGGGAAAAAAAGAATCCGCAAAGGGAGGGGTTTTTGAAAACCACGTAGATGAGCTGGGATTGGGCATCCGAAGGAAAATCCAAAGGGAGGGGGAAGGGGACCCAATTAAAGGGGAAGTGCGGAGCAGATTGGGAAGTCCAAAAGCTGGCGTATCGCGGAGGAATTCACTGCATAGACGTGGGGGGGATGAAAAGGGCGCGGGCCTATCGTCAGCAACAACAACCCCAGAAAAAGGGGTGAGGAAGAGTAAAGATATGTGAGGGAATGTGGAACTTATCACAAAAACTTGTCCTTTAGGAGGGCTATAAGGGACAGAGTGCAGGGGGAAGAATTTCTAAGAAAAAAAAACGGGAAGGAAAAGAAAAAGAATTGGGCAAGGCATCTGTGTAACACAATCAAAAAAAGTCTGACTGTTACAGAAAGGAGAGGGGACCTGGGGCAGTGCTTGCTTGGAATGCCAAAGTGGCGTCTGTACCCCGGGGAGGAAAAGGGGAGCAAAAAACGAAAGACCAGGGTACAGGAGACTCTATTTTTCCGTAACGGGTACCAAACGAAAATGGGGCCCAACGAAGCCGTTCAGTTCGGGGCTAAACTCGGCACCGTTTCCAAGCAGGAAGGGGCAAGAAAAAATGCGCGAAAGAGAAGCCAAGCTGGGATTCCATCCATTTGAGCAAGTACTGCTCGATGAAAAAGGAGAAAAAGCGGGACTTCTCAAATCACCCTGGAGAGGCGGGCAGCAGGACCGCCACCGAATGGCAGCAAAGGGGCTAAAATAAGGGAGATACCTCGTAAAAGAAGATTTCAGAGAGGAGGCGGCGAGCTGGAAGGCATCAAAGTTTGTGTCGGGAAAAAGCAACCTCGGCAACCTAGGGAGCGCCGCTATCCCAGTATCTTCCACGTGTAGGGGGGAAAAGTACAGAAAGGAACAAAAAACTGAAGAAAGCCAGAGAAGACTATGCAGCAGAGGAATCAAAGGAAGAGGGGAAAACAGCTGGGCAGTTTTGCCCGGCCGTCGAAGGGGAAAGTGGGGGGAGGGGAAACAGCCAATGTCAACGGATCTTAGTCTTTCGCCCTTTCGCGAAGGATGCGTCGGAACGAGAGGGGGAAAAACGCAACAGAAAAAAAAGAGAGGAAGAAAGTAGGTGCAAAAGGGAAAACCTTACTTCTGGGACATCACTCCAGAGGGGAAAGAAGAATCGGGCCTTTTAAACAAGAGGGACGAGCTTCCGAAGGGAATATCCAAAACTTTCCCATAGTCACTGCCCGGCCGCAGGACCATCGCGACAAAAAGGGCGGTGACAGGTCAAAAAGAAGGGGGGGGGAACACAAGCCTCAAGTGAGAAGAAATCGCCGATCCCGCGCGAATTTCGCGAGCAATGAAAAAAAAGAAGGTCAAAAGACAAGAAGCCTGCGGCCAAAAAGATGATTTCTTTCTCCAAGCCAGCGAAGTCCATAGTGTAATACAAGGCATCTGAAAAAAAGGGGCCATGGCACCGAAAAAAGAATCTCCTCCCAAACCGGGGCGCAAAGGCCGGTGGAAGAAAAGGCCGCAGTGTAAACTCCCTGCGTGGTGCGGCCAAGGAAGGTACCCTCTATTACAGTTGCCGGGCAGTGAGGGAAAAAAAACCGACTCAAAAAAAAATTATAGAGAAAAAGGCGGGTTCGTAGAAGAGTAAATCCTTGTTCAAAAAAACGCGCAAGGGGGGGCGGGACAACCTTCGAGAAACCTGCGCATCGCGCGGGTGTGTTCGATCGAAAGCGGGGCGTAAAAAAAGAAAAGGATGAAATAAGAAAAGAAAAAAAAATCCATCTCTCTCGAGATTGGGCCAAAAAAAAAGAAGGGGGGGGAAGCCCTCTTTGACGTCGGGCTAAGAAGAAAAAAGATGTGCAGAAGAGGGTACTTGAAAAAAAAGACCAAACCAAGAGGAAAAAAAACAAAATGACAGAAACCAGAATTGGCTCTTCGCAAACAAGATGAAGACGAGGAAAAAAAAGAATAAGGGAAAAGCGCGAAAACTGTCAGCCAGTACTCGGCGTCCAAAGAAAAAAAAAGGAAGGTTAGAGGGGAAACTGGAAAAAGACCTGGACAGCGAAGAATCAATGTGGGAAGGAAAAGATCAGGTTCTCTTTGCCCTCGGCGCGGACGTCCTCCTTACCAGGGCGAGGAGTTTAGAGGGAGAGTCCCAAAAAAGGCAAAGAGAAGGATACGACAGAGGGATCGGGTTAGACGAAGAGGGCTTCGACATCTCTCTCAAACTGTGAGAGGAACAGATATTTCAGGGGGGGGCATCGACGGCTCATTCAAGAAAAAGACGAGCCAAGAGGGGCGCTATTGGGGCGAGCTTCCTCGATGGAAAAAAAGGGGAAGTGGGACGCCGGTGCCAGAAAAAGGAGAAACCACTTTCAGAAGAATACATTCGACGATGTCGAGATCTGCGAAAGGGGGACCAAAGGGATAAAAGGCAGTTGAAAGGCGGTCTTCTCTTACCGCACTCGTAATTCGTTCTCAGAAAAGAGAAGAAGGAGGGGTTGGAATCTTTACCGTTTGCGTCGGCCAGAGGAGTTTCTATTGTGACGAGAAAAAAAAGGTGGGATAGGGGCGAGGAAGGTTCTTACTCAAATGAGCAAGTACTACCGAAGGTGAGTAGCCGCGACGTCAAGAGCTTCATGATTGTGGAAGGGCCAGAATCCCGAATGAATAGAAAGAAAGCTTAAGTAGTCAAAGACCAGGGCAAAAAGTGAGGTAACAGCACCACTCCATATGAGAGGTTACGAAGATGGACAAAAAAAGGGCACGTGTTCCCCAGGAAATCAGGCGTACGAACCAATCATTAGTTCTTATAAAGAAGCCGCTGAGGAGTAAGGAAAAAAGCAAAAGGAATAGAGGGGGGAAAGGGAAGCAAAGGCAAAAGAAGTTATGTAAACGTGGCCGAAAGGAGTGCACACGAAGGGGCCGCAGAGGCGCGCTGGCAGGCAAGGAAGATGGGCGAAAAGGGAAGGCAAAATAGCTGAGAAGCCCCTTCACGCGGACTTGCTGAGAGAAAAAGGAGACCGGCACCGGCTTCATTGTGCGACAGAAGTACTCGTCATTAGCTCGCGCAAGAAAGCGCGGCGAGGATCGGGGAAGAAAGCGAGCAAGTGGGAAAAAAAAAAAAGGTGCAAAGAAGAAAGGTGCGCGCGGAGGAGGGGGAAAAAGTGTGAAGGACGGGTCCGGCAAGCGCAGGAGACGAGTGGGAAAGAAAGAGGAGAATGTCGACAAGGTGGACGGTAAACAGAAGAGTCATTAAGAAAAAGGACGGGAGCAAAGAGGTTGGTGGAAACAACAAACAAAGGAGCAAGGAAAAAGGAGAAGAGATTGGAACATATCGAGGGCTGGATTTGGAGAAGGTGCGAATTTCCCGAGCATCACGGAAACGGAAAAAAAAAAGATAAGCATCTACTGGAAGCTGGAGAAGAGGCTGCGCAAAAGGACCACCGGCTAAAAAATAAAAAATCCGGGATGATTGCGCACGTTCTTCGCAGCCTCGTCGGGAAGGAGGTTGAGCCGTCCTAAGAAAATAAACCAGAAAAAGAGGAGGTAGATACTGCGTAGGATAGGGCAGTCACAAGAGAGAGAAAACTCAAATCCAGCTCGCCCGGCTCTGAAGGAATCGAGCGATCGGAGGGGACCGAGCGTACTCGTTCCGGTAAAAGCTGAGGGAGTTTCAGAAGCGCCGCTCTCCAGGTGATTGGGGCGCGAGAGATGTCGCAAGCCCATAGCGCCCGAATGCATGAAGAAATGGAATGCTACAACCTAAAAAGGGCGGCGTCTTAAAACGGAGGGAGAAGTGGAACGAGCAACCGATCTTGAAGAAGGAGGAGAAGAGCCGTGGAAAAAAAAAAGAAAAAAAGGGGAAATCCTTCTCAGAGGGGGAAATGAACGTCAAAGGGGAAAGGGCCCGAGAAAACCATCGGATCGCCAGAGTAAACTGTTACGGTTGCGTCGATGATACTGCAAAAGAGGAAAAAAAAGACGGAAAAAACTGTGGGAATGACGACAGACAAGGGGAAAAGGGAAAGGAACAGATCCAGAAAGGAAAGGGAGCCACTGATTGGTAGGAACATCGATGCGTTCCTAACATTTAGGTGGAAAAAAGGCCCAAGGGGGGAAAAAAAGGGGGCGAAGCCGATTACAAATTGATACCCAAGGGGGGGGGGGAGGCGCGTACCTTCCTTAACGGCATACGAGGGGGGTGATAGTGACACAAAGCCGAAAAGGAAAAGAACTCAGAAAAAAAACAACGGAGGAGGGAAAAAGATAAGATATGTCGCGCTTGGAAGAAAGAGATTCCTGAAGGAGACCGATAATCCATCTTGGGAGGATCAATTGCTCTGTCAAAAAAAAAAAAAGGAACATGGGGCGGCACAATTTTTGGCGGGGACTGCCGAGCGAAGAGAGGGAAAGGGAAAACCAGGGATCTTTACCTCTTTGCGTGCTTCCTGTAGAATCCAGTTTGGACGTCGTCAAGAACCCTTATGAGAGTAAACGTCAACGTTACCAAGAGGGGGGGTAAGAGGGAACAGGTTTTTGGCAGGTGAGGGAAAGGAAACAGGTCAATTTCCAGAATCCTCTCGCGAAATTCAGGGCGAAAGGAAAAAAATTCCAAAAAACAGCTGCAATCAAGAGGGTCCCAACTAGAGAGCTAAGGCCCCTTAGGTGTTACAAAGGGAAAGGCAAGGCGGGAATCGATTGCGACATCCAGTAAACGCTCCTTCTTCAAATCACTGGCGGCTTCAGCAGGGAAAAGGGGGGGGGGGGAGGGGTGGGGGTGGGGGGGGGGGTGGGGGGGGGGGGTTGGGGGGGGGGGGGGGGGGGGGGGGGGGGGGGGGGGGGGGGGGGGGGGGGGGGTGGTGGGGGTGTGGGGTTGGGGGGGGGGGGTTTTGGGGGGGGGGTTTTGGGGGGTTGGGGGTGGTGTGTGTTGGTTTTGTGTGGTTTTTCTGGGTGGGTTTTCTTTTTTTGGGGGTTAGTTTTGGTGTGGGGGGGGGGTTGGGGGGGTTTTGTTTGTGTCGGTTTTGTGTTTTGGTGGTTGGGGAACACTCTTGGCTCAGCCCCCAAACATGACCCTTCATTCCAGTACCTCGGATCGCTCGAAAGATCTCCCATCAGGGGAAAAAAAAAAAGTCAGCAGAGGTCAAGCTTTCAAAACTCCTTCCTCTGAAATAAAGACCGAAAGGTAGGGACTGTCAGCTCCTGCCTCAAACTCCTTCCTAAGACCCTGGAGAAAGAGCCAACTTCTGGAAAAAAAAATGACGCGGGAGCAGGGGCAAAAAGAAATTCTTAGAAGCGCGAGCCCGTGAGAGTCAACGTCTTAAAGGGGGGAAGGTTTCAAGGCAAGTCGCGCCGTGATGGCACGTGGAAAAACTCGAGGCACCTTTCGCAACTCCACCTCGGGATATTGAAGAAAAAAAAAGAACAAGAAGTAGATTGGCAGGTGACAGGACCGTTTTCCAACGTAACGGAGGCGAGGGGGGGGGGGTGGCAAATCTGTCGAACCTATTGCATTTGAATATCCAGGAAAGGACAAAGTGAAATGAAACGACCAGGACAAAGATTTACACTAAGAAAAAAAAAAAAAAGAGGGGACGGGGGGGAAAAACAAAAGGGGGGTTTAGTGGGGTTGGGGGGTGGTGGGGGTTTTTTTTGGGGGGTTTTTTGTGGGGGGGGGGTTTGTGTGTTTGGGTTGGGGGGTTGGTTTGGTGGGGTTTTTTTTTTTTTGGTTTTGTTTTTTTGTTTGGTTTGGGGGGGGGGTTTTTGTGGTTTTTTTTGGTTGGTTTGGGGTGGGGGGGGGGGGTGTTGGTTGGGGGGGGGGGGGGGGTGGGGGTTTTGCGGTTTTGTGGGGGGGGTTTGGAACATCCATCGCGATCCTCTGGACCTCGCGCTCTGTCTCTAGCAAGAGATACTACATACCGGTCGTAATCACAGAGAAAAAAAAAAACGCAGGAGAGTGGAGAAAAAATTTCAAGGGAAGGAAGGGTCGTGTGCTACCCCAGATCGAGGCCTATATTTTGGAAAAAGGAGGGAGAGGTCCTGCCAGCGCGGCAACCCATTCCTTGTCCAACACGGGGCGTTGGCAGAAAAAAAGTCAAAAGGCTACCTCGGGTGTCAATGAGGGACGCCCAAGAGGCAGGATTTGCCTCGGGAAAGGGAGGAAGAAGAAAGATAGACAATGGCTGTTTCGCGTACGCGAGGATCCTTTGTAACACGTACAACGTTTTTGAGCGGAACAAACTGGAAAAAAAAAAAAACGCATATGGGGGTGGGGACGAACAAAAGGTTAAGAGGGGGGGGAAACGAATCGCTTCCATAAGGGGGGGGAGATTTCCCAGAAACTAGCTCTTTGAAGGAGGGCGTCTACATGCCGGCCAAGTTGATGGAATCGCGTCCCCAAGGATGCGCCCGATCGAAACCAGCGGGGCAAGAAAATATAAAGAAGAGGGAGCCAAAAAGGTTACGGGAAAAAACATCAAAAAAGAGACATATGCGCTCCACGTACAGCGAACGCCTTTACGCTAGCATGGGGTCCGCGCAAAAATCAAAACAAAAGGGGAAAAAAAGGGGGAAGGAACTAGAGGAAAAGCGGAGCAGGAAGAACTTTTTTTTCAACACTCTTTTCGAAGGGAGCCCTAAAAAAAGGTGGGGGGGTCCATTCTCTGAATTAAAGCTACCCTCGAACAAAGGCGGAAGGATCTGGGGAAGGAGGATCCCGGACTATCACTAATACTCTCAACAAAAAAAGAAGGGGGATGGGAAAAGCTCCGACGGCTCATCTACCCAGATAGCGAGTCCACGTGGCTGCGTCGGGGAAGCGGGGCAAAAAATCCATAGGAAAGGAGGGGAGAAAAGAGACGGGGCAAGAGAGGTGAAAAAACCAACACCTCAATAAAAAAATGCGGGAAGGGAACGTATCCCCCTTCTCAGGCTGATCTTATTCGCGACCGCGAAACGCGTTCGCAGAGGAGGGGAGGTGAAAGAAATAAGGCGAGGGGAAGAAGGGTTTTTGAAACTCGCAAGAGTATGTTTCTTTCGCGTGCAAGGGCTGTTGGCGATGCGGGCTCCATGGGAGGAGAAGGCAGAAAGGGGAGGGAAGGGATTTAGGGGCAAGAGACGTGAAAATCTTCCTGATTTCAAGCCCATATCCTAAATAGGGACCTTCCAATCCAACGGCCACTCCTTTTGCGATCGAACAAACATCGCCAGAAGGGGTGGGAGCAGGGAAAACTAAGGAAGAAAAAAAGGAGATAGTCAATTCTAAT
>Ga0179593_1510779_pt1 | contig 11018 bp, 15 predicted proteins | sample CZODoug2_1_08_16_FD_185931 | JGI IMG/M metagenome (GOLD analysis project Ga0179593, IMG submission 185931) | Vadose zone soil fungal communities from Angelo Coast Range Reserve, California, USA - CZODoug2_1_08_16fungal (PacBio error correction) | ecosystem: Environmental > Terrestrial > Soil >...
ACAAATAAAGGGCCCGAATACTTCGGGGTAACGCACGCAAGACTCGTGGAAGGTAAGAAAAAAAGCATTCAAGTCAAAGGCCGAGTATTCAAAAGGTGACGCAGCTTGGGGGAGCCCAAGAAGGAGAGGGGGAAGGAAAGATGGAAGGATTGAGGAAGATGTGATTTGGGAAACAAGAAAAAAATCCCGCCTTGCATACAAACTTAAAGTAAGAAGGGAGGTTCAAAAAAAACGGTGGGAGTTGAGACGTGGTTCAAGCAAAAAAAGCGACAGCGGTCAAGGGGAAGCCCTAAAAAAAAGTCTGGTACAAAAGAATAAAAGAAAAGGTAGGCGGCAATGGTTGGGATAGCATCATGTGCGGTTCGTTCAAGTGAGGTGTCAATCAAGCAAGAGATGGAAAAAAGAAGGGGAAAAAGCTATTGCTGGTAACGAGGGGGAAATGTTTAGGGGATGAAGAGGTCTGCGACGAATCAGGGAAAGGGACTGAAAAAAAAAAAGGAAAGGAGAGTATCTGGAACCAGCAGCCAGGTTGGAGCTTGTACTCTCAGATCACCAAGAAAAGATCGAGGACCAAATTGAAACGAAAGTTATGAGAGGCGAGACGGGCTGCGCAGGGATCGATGTGGGATGGAAACGAGGTCGGTCCAGAATCATGCGGCAAGAATAGAACTTCCTTCGGTAGGTCACCAACATAACAAATAGATGGGAAATACCGGGGAATAAAGTTTCACTATACGCGGGTTAATCAAGGTGGAAAAATCGGAGACCATCAATTTGAAAGCGTTAATACAGTCCTATCAGCCATTTCTCCAGGGCCGGAGTGGAAGATACGGAGGCTACGGGCGTATCCAATAGAGACAATGGGGGAGAGCAGAAATCAGGTCAACTCCAAGAGAGTGAAATAGGAGGGCAGCACGGACAACGGATTCAAACTAACGCTGGGCAACTGAGAAAGGGCTAAAGAAAAAACACTTGTCGCAAAATGAGGAAACGGATGCCAAGAGGATGACGAAGTGCAAAAAGAGGGATGACGAAGAAGGAAAACGCAACCGCTTTAAAAACCCCAGTTTAAAAATAGCCAGCCAAGGCGATCGAAGAAAAGAAAACATGAGAGTCAAGAAGCCGCTCAAAAGAGTACCGGGTTAACTTGACTCACAATATAAACCGACAAAAAAAACGAAAGGTCATCCGCGAGCCTAGGGTCGGGGGACGATTCTTTAAATCTAGACAGGGACCCTGTAAAAGAAAACAGGAAAAATAAAAGAATATATGGGAAAATCAAAAGAACGTACCACACCCCATCAAGCCGGTGAATAACGAGCCGTACAAAAACTCAGATGTGTCAGTCGACGCAAAAAGGTGGGAAGGGAAGAAAAAAAGGAAGGCAGCGGAGAAAGGTTGCAGGGCATGAAGACGAAGTTGTCTTAAAGATTGGAAAAAATAGAAGCAAAAAAAGCCAGACTTGCGAAAGCGAATAGGAATGGGTCACGCAGAGGGAAAAGCTCGTCGGAAAGGAGGAGAGGGGGGGACCATACCAACTCTCAATGGGGAATGCCAAGTTCCGAGAAAGGGGAGCTGTGACACATGGGTGCAGAATGCGGCAGGCTGAAAGTACCGCTAATAAGGTAGAAGCATCGTAGGGGGGAAAAGGGTCCTAGGAGAAAAAGAAAGAAATCTCACGTCAATCTGGGGGGGGCCAAAGAAGTACAAATAGAGGAGTAAACGCTCCGAGGGCCAATGGGATCTACAGGGGATTTTGGCAGAAAGTTTCTTCAGGGGAGATTAAAGGGAGGAGGGAAGGAAACTTTTCGTCCAAAAAATTATTAGAACGAAAATTAGTAAAAGGAATGTCGAAGTCGGTGCTTGCTGGCCTGCAAAGTCACAGGATGGCTATTCGGGCTTCCACAAAGTTGGAAAGATGGGGGGGGCAAAAAATATTAGAGGATGACTTCATGCTGGGAGGGGAGGTATAGGTAAACGAAGAGTGGAAAAAATTGGAGCACCCTACTCTTTGGAGTGTTGGAGTAATGGGGGTAGGTCATGAAAGAGGGAGAGGTTGGTCTCTTCCAAAAAAATTGGACAATTCCCGCGAAATAGGCAAAAGAGCCACAGAGAAAAAAACGAAGGAAACGGCAGGACCAACTCAAAGTCTAGGGAGGGGGGGAAGGGTACCGCGACCAACAATTTCTCTCTATGAAAGTCTCCATAAAACGCACGGAGGGAAGCACCATCTTAGGGAACGCGAAATCGGGACTGAAAGGGCAATGAGGGAGAGAACGAGAGGGAAGAGACCTTAGTTTATATAAAAAGAACAGTCAGGAAACCCGCCAGGAAAAAGGTCCTCAAGTCGTCCTTAAACGAGGAGAAGGAGCACGGGTGGGGGGAGAGGGCGCGGAAGCTGATAGTACAGCTACGCGCACACGTAATGCTGGCAAACCGGAGAAAAACAGGCATGAATGACCTAAGAAGCAATGGCCACTCTTCAGATCCCAAGGGGGGGGAAAAAAAGCAAGAAAAAAAGAAGCAAAACAGACATCGTACTCTCGAACGGGTTCTGGGAAACAGAACCTATCGGATAAAGAGAGGGGAGACTAAAAGAAAGGAGAGAGAAGGTGTGTAAAAACGGAACTACGGTCAACCTGACCAGCGTTGAAGACACGGGGAGCCCCCGAAGAGCGTGCTCGGGGGACGTTGGGATAAGAGAGAGGACAAAACAACAACGGGAGAGGGGAAAAGAGGAGGGAGAGAAAAACTGAAAAAAACAGGCTTAAGGAGATCCTTCAACGGTAGAAAGCGGGGGCAGTGTAAGAGGTGAGAAAAGTCAAAAGTCAGGTCCTTAGAGGTATGTTCAGAGCCTTTTGGATGCGGAGAAAGGGAACTGGGGTAGGACCAAGCACCAGCTAAAGGACAAATAAAACCGGGGCCGAAAGCATGTCACCGAGGAACTGCTCTTGAGACAAGGCTAAAAACAACGGAGAGCTGGAATTGCTTAGGGGCAAAGAGAAGGCATAACTGTTCGGGAAAGCGCAGGGGCAAACATGTAACGGGGGATGGGGTGGACTTCTCACACTTCGCGGATGAACGTAGACAAAACCAAGCACAAAAATGTCGAAAAGGAGCAGAGTTGTTCAGCCAAAGGATTGAGCTGGGAGACAAGGATTTGATCAAGACTTTGGGAAAAAAACGATGGAAGGCGAACTAACATGACATTCCATATTGGACACGACGCAGGGGGAAAGAAGAGGGGGGAGAGGAGGGATTCGCCGGAACGCGTTGATGGTACTGTCAAATCGCAAAATGTGGAAAGGAGGAACGCAATCCGGAGGAAGCTAAGGACGGGAGCACGGAAGAGGGGAAGGAGCTGGTGTGCGTTGGGGGGAAGGGAGATTGCGCGAGGGAGGAATGGCCAAAAGGGGGAAAGAGGAGTTGAAGACAAATTGGTCAGCAAAGGACAAGAGCGGGGGAGGCAAAAGGGGGTGTGGCAGTCTTCGGGACAGACGATCAGTTTCCAGCAAGCTCAGGACATTCAATCCCCCATCGGGAAGTCCTGGGGAGGAAGGAGCATCCACTGAGAAGGGCAAGCCAAGAAGGGGGGAAGAGGACTTTAGGGTGTACCGGGGAAGCTGTTCCTAATAAGCAAACTAGAGGATAGTAAGCAACATTAGGCGCGACCGGAACATGGATGAACGAATAACGGGGCGGCCAAGAAAATAAAGCAGAAATGGGGCGAAAGAGGAAACGCGTCAATACAGGAGTCATTTCCAACAAGTCTCGAAAAGGAAAGGGGAGGAAGATGCCGAGAGAAGTTTGAGGTGCCTACAGACATTCTAGAAGAGCGGGGGGGAGGGAACTAAGATAGCAAAGGGGGAAAGTTACCAGACGGCCCTGGCACAACATTTGCGAGAAGTAGGGAACTCCGCACGTTCGGCCGCGCGCGGGGCGAACGTGAAAAAAGTATGGAAGAGAGAGGAAAAAGGGGGAAAAGAAAACGTTTGAGGGGGGTAGGGGGAGGAAAATCACACGAAAAAAATAGACCGGGGCTTCGAGTGAACTGCACAACATCGCATGAACGAGGAGTTTACGTCAGCAGGGTGGCGAAGACAATCTGATTGGGAAACGGCGAGAAGGGGAAAGAACGCGGATAAGAAACAAGTCGCGGGGAGTGAAGGGGAAGTATTTGGTCCTGTTAGAGTTTTGCCACATGGCGAAGGACACGAAACGGACAAAAGAATACGCGGAGGAGACGAGGCGCTGCGAAAGACGGCGGACTTGGGCAGGAGTTGAAGAAGGAGAGGTCTGCAGTTAAGGCGTGGAGGGACCGAAGAAAGGGGTTTGGCAATCGCAGGCAAGATGAAGTCCGGGTCGTTGAAGGCCGGGCCACGTTTTCGAGGCGAACAGAGGAAGGCAACATTAGAAAAAAAGAATGGACAAATTACAGTCACTTTGCAAGACACAGGGGGTGTTAAATATACAATAAAGATTGCACAACGTTCGTTTACAGGGGGCAGTGGAAAAGAGTCAAGCGCGCTCACGAGGAAGTGACAAGGGCCGACTCATCCAACAAGGGGGGGGGAGAGGATGGTTCTGAACAAAAGAAAACGAGGACCCGGATGAGACGAAGAGCGAAAAGATGATGCCTATAGGGTCATGGAAATTTCCAAGGGCTACGCTGAAGGATTGAAAACGAGAGGGCAAGGATTCCACGGTCCGAACATAGACAAGAAGAAGAGAGGAGTGGGGGAGACCCGACAGGGACAACTTGCACCGCCAGATCCGAAAAAAATGAAAGCAATGAGGCCCCCCTGGAGAAGTGCCGAGAAGGGAAGGCGGAGAGAGAAAGGGTACTATATATGTAATTTGGATGCACGAGGCCGAAGAAAACAGGAAAAAAGCAAGCGTAACTTGCGGCTCATTTGTTTTGGGGGCAAAAAAAGGGAAGATCGAGCGAGGAGACTCCACCAAAATAACCTCGGAAGGGGGGCCAAAAACGAAAATGAAAGAGAGTTCCCTGAAGTTGGTCTCTTCCAGATCTGACGCAAAGACCACGCAACACAACAGACAAACGCTGCGACCAAAAAACACGCAAAGAGAACAAACCCAAAGACAGAAGAAAGGGAGAAGAAACCTTCTCAGGTTGAATTTTGGGGGGACACTACCTTCTGCTGGGGAGGGCAACCAAGGGGGGACCCGGAGTTGCCACTGGGAAAACCAGCAACCTAAAAAAGGAAGAGAGACAGTCGGTGGGAGGGCGGAAGGAAGGGTAGGGGAAGGGGGAAAGGTCGGCGGGGACTACGCCGAACGAAGGGAAAAAGATTCGATGAATAATCAGGCTAGGGAAGAACGAAAAACGCACGTTTGTGGAACAATGCCCGGTCTAAGAAACCTCAAACGAAAGGAGGGAGGAAAACACAGTCCTAAGGGATTCGGGAAAGGGAGGAGGGGTAAGAAAAGCGAAGCAAACAAAAACTTAAATGGAAACCACTAAGTAAAGAAAAGAATGTTGAAGGATACTCAGTGGAGGTTTGAGGGCAGACCGGGCTGCAAGGAATTATTCAAAAGTAAGGAAGCCTTGGGGGCAAAAAAAAGGAGCAGGATAAGAAAGAGGGGAAAGAGTCTGGGCTAGATGAAGATGCCGCAGCTCAAAAACTGAAAAATCATCCTTGTGCATAGAGGTCTCCCTTATTCAAACGGTGGTGAGTTTCGGGGGGGACATCCTACAATCGACAGCGGAGACCCTTGGGCGAAAACCTACCACCAAGCAAGGTAGGGGAAAAAAAAGATACAAAATTACTAAAGTTATTTAAAAGGAGGAGGTAGGGGGGTCTTGAGCGGCCGGGTTCTGTCGGGAATTGTGGTAGAAGTTTGGACAGCGGGACCTTTCGGGAGACCAAGATATGGGAAGGGAAAAAAAATCAGGGAACTCGGGGGGAGGTTGGCAAGAGGCACGAGGATTTTAGGGGCTTGAGTGAGCAATCGGTGGGCTGCAAAAAACTGAATCGAGTGATCTGCAAGACTGGGCGAAGGGTTGGGAAGCTGTACGCGTTGGACAGAATCCCCATGAAAGGGGAGAAGAATCGCGGAAAGGCAGGAGAACAAAAAAAAAAAAAAAGAGTCGCAGCTTTACTATGAAGACTAGTGCGGGAGAAACCAAGGGAAAAAATTCCTCAGGGATTAGGACGGGACAGGGCAAAGAAGAAGGAGAAATTGTCGAGGGGAGAAGGGAAGAGGAATAGAGAGGTTTATAACATTTGAAAAAAGAAAAACGCCGGGAAGGGAAAGAACATATGCCTAAGCCATGTCATAGTATCCTACAGCGAGTTTAAATTGGGAAGGGCAGCCAGAATAGACAAACTTGGTGGAGCGAAAGAGTTAATACGGCGGGATCTGTGGAAGCTGGAAGGAGACGTCACGGAACAGGCCGGAAAGGCTGTGCAACAGCACCAGCGGTGGGATGACAAACAATTGGGTCAAAAGTTATGCCTGGAAAGATTAATTACTAGGGGTAACACTCGGTCAACCGAAAAACTCGCAAAGGAAGGAAAAGAAAAGACATTAGCAGGAGGAAAAAGTTGAGGACCGATATCGCACAATAACAAGCGCGGTCCAGCAGGCCAGGAAAAACGGCTGGGGTCTTAGAATGAGCACGACTGAGGAAATAGTCAAAGAAGTAAGCAGACAGGGGGAATCGTGGGCGAAGATTTATTGAATAAATGAAAGGAGACACCCCCCTGCCTGTCACAAGGGTAAGAAAAAGGGAACCAATCCAAAAACACCAAGCAGAGAGGAAAAAACGAAACGCAAATCAGGGGTAAGGAAAAAAAAATGGCTCACATGAAAAACAGAGTGAGGTATAGCCCAAAAATTGAGGGGAAGGGAACAAAGGAGGAGAGGCTGCAAAGGAGATGAGACAATATCAAGATTGTAAGGTGGGACGGAGGGCCAAATAAGAACAGACCTAGGGAAACTCGAACGAAGGGGGGAAAAGACGGTACAATCGCGGCCACTGGTCGGATCGTTAAAAAGGAATCCGAAACGAAGTTATGCCAAGGACCGGCCCCTGGAAGGGGGAAACCATTGAGCAATGGCAGGAGGAAAAGACAAGATAAGAGGAAAGACATAGGGGGAGAGGAACACAAGCTTGAGAGAGCAAGAACGAACACAAACCGGGAAAAGCGCCGGTGGGGGTGTCCCGGCGTAATGAGTTAAAGTACGGCGGAAAAGAAAGAGGAAAGCGGCAAGGGGATTTTGGGGGGCCGAAAAGTTCTGGGGATTAAGTGGACAGAAGGCGTCGGTGAGAGGGACGTTAAAAAGCCTATCCGGAGGTTAAAAAAGGCAAAGAGGGGGAAGACCAAAGGGTTCTCTAAAAATAGGAGGGGAACTTGAAACGAAAAGAGGAAAAATTTCAAGAGGGGGGAATTAAAATAATGAGCCTTGGGGATGGGGAACTGGCTCAGAGAGACAGGATTTAACTTAGGACAGCGGAGGGTAAAAAGAGGGGGGACAAACAGGGGCAGGCACCAGAAAAGGGCTGTGGGAGGGATTGAAGTTGAAAAAATGGAAATCCCGCGCAAAACCGGTTTCTGCTCAGCAACCAGGGAATGACCTGAAAACAAACTAGCGGCAAAAAGCAAAAACATTCCTGGAACCGCTGACAATCACTGTCTCGGAGGAGGTACGAGGTGGACCGAGCCGCCGGCAAACACATTTTACAAAAAAAAAGTCTCCGAAAACAAGGAACTCCATCCGACCGAAGAGCGGAGAAATCGGAAAGGAAGCTATCTCTGAGTATGAAGCAAAAGGAGACGCCGGAACAAGGAGTTGTGCTGAGCAGACAAAGTCGGAAGGGGGAAGAAATCACAAAGGCGCAAGGGGAAGCGAACCTCGGAATGAACAAATAGCTCCGAAAGGAGGGGCACAATGCCAAAAGGGCGTCAGCTTCATATCGCGACAGGAGACCACACAGCCGTGGACGGAGGCCAAGACGCGGTAGAGAAAAGGGGAAATCCTTAAAGTGCAAGAACCAGTCACATCGAAGGCCAACGGGGGGTAAGTTCAGGCGGGGTCGCGTACAATTTACGCGAAAAAAGCCATCGGCGAGGGGGGGGGTGGCAGAAAACTAGGATAGGCGAAGAGAAAAAAGGAGACAGGAAAGAAGCTCGAGGGGGGTTGAAATCTCAATCTTCCCTCTGCAGAGTTAGACGCGAAGGAGCCTCCCGCATAAGAGTAATATGGGGAGGGGGGATAGATCGAGAAAAAAACAAACACTTCGAGTCATAGGAACAAACGGGACAAAGCCTTAGTGAAAAAATAGAGACTCAGCGTAACGCTTTGCAAAAAGCGGTGGAGGGGAGAGGTGAAAAAATGAAGAGACGGCAGGTCGGGATAAAATTTGAGGGTCACTGGGAAAAGGCGAAAAAGGGTGGATTCCAACGGGACAAGACGCAGGAAGAAGAAGCCGGGCTAATCATTGTATAGAAACGGAGAAGCTTGAAAACCGTGGGAACGCTTGGACTTGAGGGTAGGAAGGGAGGAGGCACTGGTTCGGAAAGGAGGGAGGGGGGGCCAAAGCATGGAAAAGGGGGGGACTTGAAAAATCGTCGCGCGACAAAAACATGTAGTCGCGCACGCCTCGCACACACGAGGAGTTCATGGAAAGGGACCGGGAGGAATGACGCGGAAGGTAACTGTTTGGGGAAGGCATCGAAGGTTGAGGAAGCCCGGAGGGCTGGGTTCGATGAGAATAATGTTCATCGATCGCGGTCCCATCGAAGGTGTGCAGAGAGAGGAGGACGGAGGGAGGGAGGGGGTTATGGGAACTTCAAGCTAAGCTCAACTGGGATGTGGCCGGCTGGACCGAACGATGACTCCAACGACCGGGGAGATAAGGAAAGCGTTAAGGGGGGAGATGTGGGGAGGGGGGGCCGAGAGTGGCGCGAGTTTCATGAAAGTGACACCATTTTGGAGAAGAAACCTGCACAATGGATGAGAAATTGTGGACAAGCAAAGAGAGGGTGTCGCCACTTGGGGGGAAAGACTTAGGGGAAAGACGATAAGAGGGTCCAGATGATAGCGATCCTAATGTCCTTCCCCGCAAGCAAACCATGGGAGAAATAGCAAAGGGAAAGGGCGGGCAAGAAAGAAACAGGAGGGAAAACCGGAGTTTTTGCAAGACTTAGCCGATCTGCAATCACCTCAGGAGTTATTGGAACAAAACTGCAGAGAAGGAAAAAGGGATGAAAAAAGAGAACTTTTAGGACTAAACACAAGCAACTGCCCTAGAATACAGCTACGCAGGACTACGAAAAAGCAGTGAAGTAAAAACGTGGGAAAAAAAGGAGCGATGAGGGAGGCGAGTGAGGAGGGAGAAGTAATGGGGGGGGTTGAGACCTACTAACCATCGAAGGAGAGGGAAAGACCGAGGTTAAGGAGAATGAAAGGCCCTTGTGAAAAAAAGCACCATTGAAGAGAAGGTAGGGAAAGAGATTAGGAAACTGAGGACGAAAGAGGGGGCGAAGTGGACCAAGAATAAAGGGGAAGAGCAGCATGTCACTAACTTGAATATTAGGTGACGCCTCAAGAGACAAATCTGCGCTTCGAGCTGCCAACGAAGACCTAATGAAAAAAGAGAACGGGAAAGGGGTGTAGAGATGTGGAGGAGAAAAGAGGTAGGGGGTGACGCGAGAGGATGGGAGTACCGAAAGGGAGGGTGGTGGCCGAACTCAGGAATGCCAGGGGTGAATGACTGGTTAACGGGGAAAGATAGGCACGAAGGGGGACGTCCAAAGAAATCGCGTATGACTAATGCTCTAAGAAGGTAAAAGGCGGACTATTTCAAATGGAGGATTTCCGAAGTATCGGACAGGGAGTTCTCACAAGGTGAAAAGGTGGGGGCAACGATCTACTTGGACGCTGGGAGCCGAGAATGACTGGGAGGTGCACATGCCGTGTGCAGGTGGGGCTTAGGAAGACAGAGGACTAGGAAAAAGGGAAAGATCATTAAATAGATTGTCTCGCTAACTGTGGGTTGAGAATAAATCTTGAGAGACCTTCGCCTTGTTGCGTGAAGGAAGAAAAGATTCAAGCTCGCAATCCCGTCGGAAAGGGACATAAGGAGAAAATTTGGAGAGTAGTGGGGGAGAAAAGGAACAAATCAACTAGCGGAGGATCGAACTTTACCGGGGAGCTGGAGGCCGAGGAAAGTTCTCGTGGTCAAGTTGATTTGGAGAAGAAGGCAAAGGGGAGTACCGGAGGAAAAGGGGGGGGGGACGATTCCCATCAAGTAAAGTCATCAGACGAGGCAAGACCCCCCCGACCAGAAGGCGAAAGCTTCATAAAGATGACGACCTGACCGAATTCCCTAATCGAAGGAGGGACCACAACGGAGAGTGAAGGAAAGAAGAGTTCGATCAGAAGATTGTCACTCGTAATGGGACTCAAAACAAGGGTTGAAGAGGGGGGACAAGGAAAAAAAACCAACAGGGGCCAAGACCGCCAGTTAAAAGAACGTGAGGGGACGAAGAGGTTTTGGAGACCATTGATCGCGGAAGAAATGCAGAAAGAAAATGAATGAGACATAAAAAACAACCGAGGTCCAAGGAGGGGAGAGGTCACTCATAAACAAAGACGCGCAAACAAAAAGGAGAAAGGTCGAACACGAACCGAACGGATGAGCAGAAAACCCATAACAGCACATTTAAGAAGACCTAGTGGAGGTGGGACTGTGGACCAGACCGGCAGGAGGGGGAGGAGAAAAAGAGACCGAGGCGAACGGTTGCTTTAAACAACGACAAAACCTCAACCACCTGGAAAGTTATGGAAAAACGGGAAGGTGCTTTTCAGGGTGAGATTGTCGAAAGGAAGAAAGACCGCTCGCCGAAAAAAACCAGCTTAAAAAGGAAAAAAGGAACAGAAGGAAGGGCGACCAAGCACGTGGATATACTAGGAGGGTTGGGCATGCCCGGTCTGAAGCAAACAAAAACGTCTTGCCGTGAAACACATCTTCCGGGAACGCTGGAAAT
>Ga0179593_1518483_pt1 | contig 11018 bp, 11 predicted proteins | sample CZODoug2_1_08_16_FD_185931 | JGI IMG/M metagenome (GOLD analysis project Ga0179593, IMG submission 185931) | Vadose zone soil fungal communities from Angelo Coast Range Reserve, California, USA - CZODoug2_1_08_16fungal (PacBio error correction) | ecosystem: Environmental > Terrestrial > Soil >...
TTGAGCCGCAAGAAAAACCTTTTTGGGCAAATTCGCAAAAGGTCCTCAGCCGTCATGGTAGATAGGGGGGGGGAGAAGAAGCAGGAGGCGCATTTCATTGTTCCGAGATTAAAGAAAAAGAAAAATCCGGCCGACGGGGACGGAAGCCTTAAAAACGCATCCGTTTTGGGGTGCTATAAACAATACAAATTCCCCAGAACAAACGCCCAAAGGGGGGTAAAAACTTGGGGTGCTTGGTAAAACCATGCGGTGTCGAAGGGTAAACGATGTCCATTTGCGCATACCAGAACAACCTATTTGTTACGTTGAGCCTGGGGAGCGAAGTGAAGATGAAAAATGTCAAGGAGGGAAGGTCAGAAGCTTTCAGTGGGGAAAAGGGGCGGGGAGTTTCGGCGTCGCCGCCAAAGTTACCATCGAACCCCCGACCGCGATGGATTGCTCGGTTTGAAGACTGCGGTGGTTAAAGGAAGAAATTCCGGGCGATCAGTAGGTGGAAAACTTTCGTGAGCCACTTGTCTTAACGGGAAAAAACTCTATTCGTGGGCCGGAGCAGGGGGGAAAGGGTCAACAAATGTGAAGGAAAATTAAGGGAAGTGTTTCAACAAGGAAGGTTCGGCGCGGGCGGGGGGAAGCGCGGCAAACGCATCAAGGTCGTTTCGTGTCGGAAAAAGGAAACAGCATCGACAACGTGTGATTAATTCAGGGGAGACAAGAAGGCCTTGCTGAGCGAAAGGCAAAAAATTGAGGAATACGGCGGTTGGTTGGACCGTTCGACAAAGCGGATGATTTGTGTCGTCGTGGGAGGGAAAGGGGGGTGAAGAAGCCAACAAAAATGGGTGTACGTACCTTGCGCTAAGGTTGGGGGATTATAGGACGATCGGAAGGGGGGATAAGGAGAACTTGGGAACCGGGAGCCTAAAGCCATACACGTTCCTGGGAAGGAAAAGGTAAAGGGGGGAATTTCGAGGGGGAAAGCCACGGAGTCGGGGAACGATGTGCGCTAAGAGTTGGTAAAAACTCGAACAGGGATTCAAAAGGGAGAAGAGGGAGGAAGGGTCCGCTCTCAAGGAATTAAGGGGGGGACAATGAGAGGATGGGGAAGAGAAACGACCAGCGCAGAACCAAAAGAACGGGGAAGAAAAAGTACAAACTCAGATGAAAAATTTGGGAGAAAGAGAATTTATCGAGAGAAATTACTTCAAAGAAAAAAAAATGAAAAGGAGGAAACAAAGTGAGGGCTGAAGAAGAAGAGGACACAAAAAAAAAATGAAATTCTTTCAAGTCCCGAAAGCGGACGTCACAAAATGGCAAGAAGATAAAGAGAGGGGGGTGCTCCAAAAAGAGGGGGGAAAATCCTTCTGGGTTTGCAAACGGAGAAGATGGCCCAGCGAATTTTGTCGGTTTAAAAAGCACATTCAAAATCGTCCCATCGAAAGGTCCAGGGGTTTGTAGGTTAAATAAGTTAATTTTTGGCGGCCAAATAAAAATGTAACGTCAGAAGAAAAGACAGAGAAAAAATAGGACAGACCGTGAAGGGAAAAAAAGGCGACGTCAAAAAGATAGATGTCGCGGAAATCACGGTTAAACATATCATGAAAACCATCAAAAAGCCGACCAAATAGTGTGCAGACGGGAAAAGAGGACAAATACTTTCTCTGTGGCGAAACTGAGGAAAAGGGTGGGGGGGAAGGAAATGTCGTCAAACGAGAAGGTCTAAAACTGAGTAGGAGAAAATATATAGGGTATACAGTTCCACTAAAAACATAACAAAAATTGAAAAGTCTGCCCCCGCGAAATTTTCTATAAGAAAAGGGGGACGTATACTCTTGGTCACTTCTCTTTATGATTGTGGAGGTCGCGGGCTGCAAAAAACGGGTTGATGGGGGAAAAGTTCAGTTACTTCGGACTGGGGTCGAGGAGTAGGTGGAAATGTTCTCGACTGAGTGAGGAAGGAGGAAGACAGCCCCGTGCGTTTGGCCGCATAAAAAAAGGAAAAAAAGATCGCTAAAAAAACACCGGTAGGGGCTGCTTTGAAAAAGGATAAAAGGTTACTAACTTGGGTACCTTCCACGGTTCCAGACTGTGTACTAGTAAGGGGGGGGGAGAAAAAAAACAGCCGCTCGATAACACGATTGGCGCAATCGGACTGCTGGCATGGGCCTAGGGGGGGGGGGGGGGGGGGGGGGGGGGGGGGGGGGGGGGGAAACGGGCACGCTGGGACACTTGGGAAAAGAAGCGTACTAGAAGATGGGTTTTCTGGCACATTTCACGGAATTCAGATGGGAAAAAAAACCTAGCTATCCCTTCCGACGGCTAAAAAAAGGTGGGAACTAAGGGGGAGAATTTAAGGGTAAAAATTCTACTGGCGTCACTCCGTAACAAAGGAAAGGAAAAGAGAGCTAAGTGGAAAGGCCGGGTAAACAATAAGGGCAGGCGAAGAAGGCCCTTGTTTCCAGATATTAAGGGTTTCGAAGTGAAGAAGGAAGCAAATGCAAACGAAGCGCAGCAGGAACATCACCGTGGGATGGGGGGAAAAAAGGATACGAGTAAAATTCACCCAGAATTGAACGGCAAAGGCCACACGGTGCTGCAGAAACCAAGAGAGACGTAGGTTCGGAAAATCTAATTCTACCTGACGTACCGCATATAACTTCCACCGGAAAAAAGAGAAGCGGAAGGGAAAAATTCGGCGGCGGGAAGGTCCTGTCGAAAAAAGGTGACTGACACACTCATCCGAATTGCCTCCGCGGTGGGGGTGGGGTAGTGGGGGGGGGGAGAATGTGGGGTCAACCCACCGAGATATTCATTCAGGGGCCGCCGGTCTCCGATAAATGGCATGAAAGGAGAGGTGTATCCAGGGGATTCGAATCGGGGTAAACTTGCAAAAAAAAGGGGAAAGGCCTTGGGATGACTAGGAAAACCGCTTAACAAGGGCGCACAGTATGCCGTAAAGAAACGCCTTTAATTCAAAAAAACCTGAGAACATAACTCCGGCCGGGTAGAATGCGGAACCGAAGTAATATGGGGGGAGCCCAGAGGAAAAAAAGGAAAGGACACAGACTTCATCGATGTAGTGACTGAACTAACAAAGGGGGGGAGAAAAGTTTCGAGCAAAAATCTGGAGTCGTCAAGGTTTGTAGCTGTTAAAGGGGGGAGGGGGAACGACCCAACTATCCCCAGAACATTCAATTAGCCTCGGTGCCTCAAACAATAGGTAAAAGTCGAAATTGTAAGGAGGGGCTAACAACGTGTTCAAATAGGCTCAATGGACAAAAGAAGGAACGGACAAAGGAGGAAACCTAAGGTTCTAATTCAAATTTCAAAATCTTAAAAGGGCAGGGGCGGGAAGTGTTGTCGCAACAGTGAAAACGGCGGCTGGGACTGGAGGCGATTCGAAAGGAAAGGTTCGCGAATTTGTGATTCACGGGAAAGGGAGGCTCGCGAAGAAGGAGGGAAGAAAGTTCAGAGCTCCCCGATCTGAAAATTGACCGCTGCCTGACCGCGTGACCGGGGAAAAAAGGAGTTGAATCAAGTAAGGAGGCAAAGCTATGAATCTCACAAAAAAGAGAGGTCGGGGGGGGGAGGGGGAGGGGGGGGGGGGGGGGAGGGGGCTGTCGGTGGGGGGGGTGGTTGGTGGGGGAAAGGGTAGGGGGGGGGGGGGTGGGGGGGGGGGCAAACAAACACTCTCCTTCGAAGAGTTGGCTCCCTTTAACTTTCCACTCGCAAGAAGAAGCATCCGGAAGGGGAGAGAGGGACCGAAGGCGATCAGCTGAAAAAGAAAATTCCTTAATCCAAATACGAAAAACAATGCACAGGGAAGAGAAAGAGACGTTCACATCGCAGAAAAAGCAGACTTTTTTGTAATATATACAAGGCCCCCAGGCCGACAACTGAAAAACGCAACCAATGGGGCAAGCTGGTAATAAGGGGCTTCTACTCACTGTTTCGATGGGTGTAAGAGCCTCTCGGAAGGAAGCAAGTGGGGGCCCTTTGCGGGACCTCAGGACAATTGAATTCAGGGGGGAAGAGTGAAGAGTGAGGCACTAAGGAAATTCGTTTCGGTGACTGATTCTGGGGATAGTGGCCGGGGACTGGAAAAGCACGGGGGCCACATCTCACAACATGACGACGCGCGATGGTAGGGCAGAAGTTTTAGACAAGACGAGGGTCGGAAGGAGAGCATGGCGAGCAGGAGGGGAAGTCGCTGAAGATAAATTTTGATTCTTAATAAGGGTCCGAAGGCGTGAGGCGATGAGTTTCTGGTGAAAAGTTGAAAAAAGGGAGTAAGGAAGGGGGGGGGTCACGGAACAAGGGAATGGGATGCGCGCCGGGGGAAGCAGAGGGGGCCGACCGGGGGGAAATCAAGGGGGTCGGGCAAGGGTTGGCGCAAAAGGTTCAAACCCGATCATTACATTCAGCGCGAGACTAAATGAAAAAAAAAGGGGGGACACGCCCCTTAAAACCGCTAGCAGGGGGGACACGTTCGACGGCGAAAGGGAAAGACCGATGATTGGGAAAAGGGGGAAGAAAAGGAAGACTCCTCCAACATCGGGTTGGGGAGGGGGTGGCGCTTCACGGGGACTGAGGTTGCAGTTAATCTGTGCGAGGAGGAATAAGAATTTCTACTAGAGACAAAAAAGGGGGAAATATAAGCTCTATGGGTTGCAAAAAGAAAGGGACATACACTTGCCGGGGGGGGTGCCGCGGGGAAATGCGGGGGGTAGTTCGTCAGGGTTCGGAGGAAAAAGCCACGTGAGCTTTACCGCGGGGACTTCCGGGTATGCCGGGGATTACGGTCGAAGAAAATAATGGATCTGGATGAAGGAAGGGCCTCAAAGCCGGTCCCTTATGTTTAAAAGGGATGAAAAAGATCCGGGCTAACGGGGGGCGTGCACGGCGTGAAAAAGACCAGAGAGGGGGATGTCGCGAAAAAAATTTTCGATACACTTTTTTCAGGTCCGTCGAAAAAAAAGGCTAAGGAGTCCACTACTGAATCCTTGAAAATTGGATGGGGGGGGGCCACTGAAACGCCTCGGGATGTCGGAGGGGAAAAACAAAAAGGGAGTCCCACCGTGACCGCGAAAATAGGAAGGAAAAAACAATGCCAGACATATCCAGAAGAAGTGAGGACAATTCGTGTCATCACGAGCGGCTGGCTGGGCATGAAAGGGGGAAAAGGGAAAACGCGGATGTGAAGTTAAGAACACCGGATTGCAAAAAAGTTTGCCCAGCATAATAGCAAAAAGGGTTGGGAATACAGGAAATAAGGTAAGGGGTTATGGCGGGTGGGGGGGAAACGCAAGGGGGGGAAAACGCACCAAAACATCAATCAACCTAGCAATCAGGAAAAAAAGGAAAAGACCGAATCGTACCCAGGACTACTTCACAAAAGATCGAGAATTAACTAACGGGTTTTTTGAAAGGCGGATATCAGAACTAAAATCAAAAGAAATCCCCAGAAGGGGGACCGGAAAGGGATCAGACTTGCGCGGGGGCGAAACGCTTTTGGAAGAGGTTGCCCTACTCTTACACAAAGATCTCGAAAAACCAGTTAAAAAGGAGTGGGGGGGGAGTGGGAAACCGAACCGGCCATGACAAAAAGGGAAAGGCGGGTTCTGAAAAAAAAAGCACGTCTGTTGCTATCATCGTTTAAGCTTTCTGCTTTATCTGGGGAAGGATATCCGCGGCGGCAAAACAAGGGGGAGGGAAGGATACTGATATTTTCCTGAAGTAGTTCATGTGTCTCCTGGTCGAAGGAGAATGTGTTAATTCATCTTCTTGATGATGGAATTTCTTTAGGACAGTGAGTTGTGGCCGCATAAACATCAATTAGGGGAAAGGGGAAGGTTGATAAAGAGATTTGAGGAAAAAATGCACAACGATGTTTCATCGCGTGAGTTTTATTTAAAAACGGCAAAATTCCGCGTGTTGGGGGGGTTTGAATTCTCCACCAGACCGGGGAGGTGGGCTCGCGATTTTCGGGGACAAAAGGCAGCGGGTCACTCTGTGCAAGAAAAAAGGGGGCATGAAAGCGGCGGCCGCTTTGTTTATGAACATAGGAAGGCAGTTGAAATGAGCAGATCGATCCCTGAGAAAGGGAAGTGTAAGCGTTTGGAGAAAAGGAGATAAGGCGAAATTTGGTTGGAGCCTGGCGAAGGCCCGGGAATCTCGCTCGGGGGGGGAAAGGGGGAAATAATGGCCTGTCTATAGAGGCCTTGGAAATTATTGTGAAGTGAAGTAAAATTGATTGTCATAAAGGTGAGGAGGAAGCCCCCGAAACCTCGCGCAACTCTGGGAAGAAGAGAACCAAACAACCAGACAGGTGCTATGGAAAAAGAGAAAGCGATGCCCTGCACAAAGAGGCATCTGGCACGGCCACGTGTAGGAAAAAAGGCGTGAAATCGGAGTGGCTTGAGATCTGTAAGAAAGCTTTGGGAATTGGGAGGGGAAACGCCAGAACTTCCAACCTAAAACAAGAAGAGAAAAAGGGTCACAATGCTGTTTATAACCTGTGAAGAAAAAAATCATTCCTTTCTTCCTTGAAAATTTCTGAGGGGGAAAAAAACCTGATAGTGGACAACGTGGTCGCCGCGCTCCGCAAAAAGGGAAAGGAAGGAAAAACGCTAAATGTAATCACAGTTGAAGGAGACGGGGAGGTTGGTAAAATTTGTAACCAAGAAAATCGGCCCAGGTCGGACCACGGAAAAAGGGGGGGCTATGAAATGAAAACTTGTCCTGAACCAAAAAACTAAGGGGGAGGGAAAACCCTCGAACTCCAAAAAGACCTTCACTTCCTTTAGCTCCGCGACCAGGTTCCCGGAAAGGAAAAAAAGAAACGGGCCAAACTCGCAGAAAGAGGGAAATACTAACGCGGAGAACTGAAAGAGCAATACATCTCGCTGCAAAAGGGGGCGCTTGGGTAAACTTGCGGAGAACCTACACAGAGCAGGCCAAAGAAACGAATGGGGGGTCCGCCACTTAACTCTGTTGGGGGACAGGAAATTATCAGAAATTGGGCCTGATTCACGCTAAGGTTAAAAAAAGAGGGAAAGGGTGGAGGCATCAGGTACACATTCACACCGAAGGGGAGCTGAAAGCTGGAAAAAACATGGGGCGGAAGTGGGGGGAGCCGGGAGAATGGTTGATTGTTGAGCTGCCTCTTAAGGCTCTTCGCCTGACGCAACTTGTGTCGGGGGGGGGGGGGGGGAATTCGGGAAAAAGGGAGGGGGGCTCTCTACAATCGGAAGGGAGAAGAGAGGACCCAAGACGGTGACCGCTGAGGAAAAAGGGGGGAAAGGGTTGTAATCGACACTCTTGCCGTCACTTACTCTTCAACACAACAGGGGGAAGAGAAGGAGGTCGGGGGGAAGGCACTTCACCTCTCCTGCGAGAGGGAGAGAAAACAAAGAGGGGAAACCTGGGTCAAGAGCCGAGAAAAAAGGTGAGGCAGGTATCTCATGAAAAAGGCGATTAGTTTTTCTAGCCAATCACTGGGTCAAACTTTAATAAAGAAAAGTTTATAAGGAGAAAGCGCCTTCATCGCAGCCATGCAAGTGTGTTACAGAACAAAATAATTCTCCACGGAAAAAAAAAACACAATCCTTTTCCTCAAAAGGAAAGGGGGAATGACCTTTTTCACGGAGAACAAATGCGTGTCGAAGGGGGTAAAGCTAGATCGGTCCATTGACCGGATTTGGGGACGCATTCCAAATTTCGCATTTACTCTTTCCAATAGTAAAGGAAAACAAGCAAATGACGTTTTCTTGGCCGAGGCGGGCGGTTGGCCATGGACCTCCGCCTAAGGGAGCGCACCACGCTGACGAGGGGTAGGGCAAAGGAAAGAACCGGGAGGGACTGGGAGATTTGTTCTTCATTATAAAATCATTTCGGGATATCAGGAGGGGGGGGGGACGTAGGGAGGACGTCTAATTGGGAAAACGGTCTATGGGGGGGCGCGACAAGGGGAGGGAAGGGAAGGGAAGAAGTTCTAGGTCTTCATTTGAAGATTTTTTTGTTGCAAAGGGGGGGATTCAGGGAAAGGCCCTGACTGGGCCGAAGGTCTGGGCAGGGGAGAAAGTTCCCAGAGCGTGGGGGGGGAATACAGTCTCGGAAAATCAGATTGCGTGAGCGCCCGGCCCTCCTTTAAAAGGTGCGCGGGGGGAAACGAAAAGGGCGACCTGCGAAGGAAATGTTGGGGTTGGGTGAACCCAAAAAAATTTTCGAAATACGTGAACCTTGGCGCTGGCGTCAGGCCGGGGGGGAGGGATGCTCGTATTCCTGCGAAAGCAAAGTTTTTGGACTACGATCTACCAGACAGGTGAACTAGGGGGTGACTTCTAGCACGCCGGGGTGATGCCGCGGGAGTAGTTGGAATAGGGGGGGTTCTCGTTAAGGAAAGGTTATGCTTGAACGCGGGAGAGGTTATGCCGGGATTAAGGAAGAAAACATAAAAATGCACCATTGAATATGGAAATGGACAATCAAGGGCCTGACTCGCTTCCTTATTGTTAACCAAAAGATAGGGGAGGGGGGTATTCACTGCTGGCGCAGAGGGGAAAACTGAGAAAACTCCAATCTGCGAGGCGAGAAAAAAGGATTAAAAGGGTCGCCCGTCAATTGAAGCGGTCAAGCAAGAAACGTGAAAATGCTGGGAGAAGTACTCCTCGTAAGGATAATGTGAAGGGGAACACTGTACGGCGCTCAGCGGACCCAAAATAGGAAGAAAAAGGGGGAGCAGATACAGCGCGGGGGGGCGAATCGGGAGGCTGCTGACTGAAAACGGAAAATTATTTCCACCATGCTTGAAAGTTTGCAACATGAGAGAACACGGATGCAAAATCAGGCCAGAGGGAAAAATCGGGTGGAAAGATGGAAAGTGTTTAATGAAGGCAAAAAAAGGGGTGTAACCGCCAGAGGGAAAAATTCAAAGAACAGAGACCAGCCGACGTCAGCGGAAGTAAGCAAAAAGGGGTTGAACACGCGGGGGAAGGAGAACTATCAAGAGAAGCCGAAATAAGGTGTAAAACCGGCAAACAAGGAGAGGCAAAGTACGGTCATTTTTGGGATGGCAGCAAATCGTCCACTAAGATACAGTCAGAAAAAAAAAAACGTAGGGAAAAGTAGAGGGGGTCGGCGGGGTGGGCACATTGCCCCGAAAAGAAAAAATGGAAACGCAGTTTCAAAACGAAAAGGAGAAGGGATTGAGAAAGCTGTTTGCCGAGAAACTTAAAACGGCTCTTATTTCGTGTGATATCCTTCGCTGAAAACCAGGTGGGGAAAAAGGCGGGGTTCCGCTGACGTGAGGGGCCTGGTCCCGTCGGTCAATGGTACGGGAATTTCTGTCGGCGGGAGCGTAAAGGACCCTTGCGGTATTGGGACTCATACTCGCCTGACAACTGGACTCGGTATGGGGGGACAAGAAAAAAGTTGAAAGATTTTGAAAGAGGATCCCGACTTCCACGTCCAAGAAAGCCTGGTGGATCATGGAGGAAGCAGCCGCTCCGGAAACACGATGGCAACGGCTTTATCGGCTGGACATTGGTTGTGAAGGGGAAGGTCCTGGGCCGTATAAACGTGGAAATCAATCACGGGAAGTACGAGAGGAGCTCTTGTCATGGCAGGCCATGGGAAGATTAAGATTTGAAGAAAGGCGCCGAGCTGGCGAAAAAGTGTTCATCGAAGGGGGGGATGGGGCTCGGGGAGAAATCAAGCAAGGGTGGGTCTGCGCTGGGTCACGCAAGAAGGGAAGGGCTCTCTCTTAAGGGGGGTCAGCGCGGGAGGCCCTTATTGGTTCATGGGGGGGGGAAGATAAAAAGTGGGAATTGAGAAGGTGAAAAGGGTGGATACCAGCATAAACCTCGCGCCGCCACACGGGGGGGGTCAAGAAAACTTTTCGTGGGTAAGTACTCGAACTACTATTCACACCATTGAAAAAAAAAAGCGCAAAACCGGGAAACTTGGAAAAAAAAGAATCAACACCCCCGGGATGCTGCAAACGACCCTTAGTACGGGGGTTCCACTTCTGGTAGGAGACTTGAAAGGTAAAGGAGTGGAATACTCGCAGATAACTCACTCTTCAGGGCAAGGGACCAAAAAAACACCACCCACCCACCCAAACAAAACCCCCCCCAAAAAAAACAAAAAAACCCCGCGCCAAGTTCGGGAACAATGCTGTGAGTCCTAAAATTTACGATCACAATCATTGAAGGTCTTGCCGGAAAAAAAAAAAAAAAGGCAAAAAGGAAGGGGTTTCACGTGGGGGGCGCCGCGCAGAAGGTGGCATCTATGAAGGGAAAAATTAAGTAAACACTTTTGAAAAAAGGCCGACTGGGTTCTTTGTCGCCAACGTGTACCTTTATAGAAAAGTAAAACCAACGCGCTTTTCCCGGGAGACGCATCAATTGCGGAAACGCAAACTCCTGTTGAAAGGGAAAGAGAGCGACTCATCAGCCTCTCAAGAAGGGGAGCGGAACAGGGGTATGAGGGGGGAAAACCCTTCATCTACCTGGGCCCAGAGTTCTCGCAACAAGATTTAGCTATCTTTCCGAAAAGGGGAAAAGTGAACCTTCCTAAAATAATCAGCGGGAACGCTTCAAGGGTTGCGCTTGTCCGGGGAAAACTACGCAAGGAAAAAATCCCCATAAATAACAAAAGGTAGTGCCTCACTCTGAACTAGGGAGGTTAAAAAGGGGGAAGTCTATCCACGCTAAAAGGGGGGGCAATGTGTCCTAGAAAATCCGTTACCCATCGACAGCATGAAGATGTTATCTACAACTTAAAACAGGGGGCTATATTGTTTTGTTCGGAAAGAAGGGAAGTGTATGGTGGGGGGGTATATCTGAAAAGGAATGGCGTAGGCGCGGGAAGGCGCTCAAAACTCTTTCGCGGAATGATGTGATTCACGGAACTAAATCGAATGAGCTCGACTGTCGAGCTCCCGATCAGGGACTTGGGGGGGCAGCGTGACACTGAAAATGCGTTTTTGATCGCCAAGGCAAAAAGAAAAAGGGAGGAATCCG
>Ga0179593_1600898_pt1 | contig 11018 bp, 13 predicted proteins | sample CZODoug2_1_08_16_FD_185931 | JGI IMG/M metagenome (GOLD analysis project Ga0179593, IMG submission 185931) | Vadose zone soil fungal communities from Angelo Coast Range Reserve, California, USA - CZODoug2_1_08_16fungal (PacBio error correction) | ecosystem: Environmental > Terrestrial > Soil >...
GAGGAACAAGTAAAAAGGGGAGGTTCCTGAGCTTTAAATATATGGGAAAAGGGGGAAATCTGAAAGCAATCTTTGAAAAAGAATAACCTTGCAAATAAATGTTGTACTCGATGAAGAACAAAAAAACAGATCAAGGGGAGGAAGTTGAAAAAAAGAGGAGGAACGGAGCCTTTGATATTTAACCAAGGGGGACCTTTCAATCGAGGAAAAGGAAATGTAAGCATAAAAGAACGGGGGAAAAGGACGGGAACGGCCGCAATCACAAGGAAAACTGGGCCTCACCAGCGGCAATGAGTAGAAAAACGTGCGGCAGTTTGTGGAATGGTTTAGAAAAAGGGAAAAGAAGATGATCAAATTACTATATAGGAGAAGATTCGGATGCCAAGGTTTCGCTGAATAAAACGCGAAAAGGAAAAAGAGGGAAGAAGAGACAACGCTTCCGGCCCAAGGGGGGACCGATATGGCCACCTCGGGGCAAAAGCCTTCAGAGGTCGGCTTTATTTTCGGCTCGAGGGACAAGCAAGGGAAGACCCCACGGTGCGGGGAAAGGGGGAAAAGCGTTCTAGCCATGGCGAAGAAAAGAACACTTTTCTCAACCGGACAACTTAAACGCAGAAACAGGAAGGGGGAGGTCGGTGATGTTTTGGAGAAAAAAAAGCTGCCTGGTGGCAACCTAGCAAGTGGGAAGAGCACTGAATCACGCCCAAGGGGGTTGTGGGGTTCGAAGAGGGACAAGGAAGCACCCACTAACCATCGCAAGCAAATCGGAAAAAGTACCGCAGGGATTCAGATTCGTTAGGAAAGGCGCAGCTGCCAGCTGGAAGAACCCGCGAGGGGGTGGGAGGAAATATAAATGTGTTTTCGAAAAGGAAAAGCAACTATTTTTAATATCTGGAAAAATGTTTGCATGTATTTTCAAGCCTGGGGGAAAAAGAACCTAGCATTCCGGCGTCGTTTGAGGGAGGGACTCACGCGGTAACGCCGATGTTATCGAAAAATAGTCTCTTTTTATAAAAGAGGGCAAGGGGGGAAAGACAGGAGAGGCTTTCATTTTGTTGAACAACGGCCTTCCCGGGGGATACCTTTCCCTCTTTTCCACCAGATAAAAAAAGCTTGGGGCCCGAAGAGAAAAGGGAAAGGGAAGCATGAAGAGGCACGCTGGTTAGAAGTCTCCTTTTATCATGGCCCGCGGGTAGATTTAACGCAATACTTAAAATATAAAGGAAAGAAAAAACAAGGGGGGGGAAAAGAAAGGAGGTTAAAATAGAAAAATACGAACCAACGAGAAAAAAAAGGGGCTACCCTCTCCTTTCCCCCCTCAGGGGGGGGAAAACCAAAAGTAACCGGCAATATAGGAGAACCTGCAATAAAAAGAACAATTGCACAAAGCCCTTCCTATGGGTTTATCTCTACCTTTACCCGTGAAGGAAAGACAACGGTAACAAGCCTACAAACTCAAGGAGGTCGGCCAAAAGAGGGGGAAGCGGTGCCTATTTTTTTCGAGAACTTTACCAGGATGCGCGCCCTCATGAACCCTGGGAGGAGATGGCAGAAAATTCCCATCTAAAGCAAGAAAAGGAAAAAAAAGATAAACTGTTTAACACCAAGGAAAAAAAAGGGTAGTTGCGGGGGCCGGAAGGAAAACAACGGCCACTAACAACTAATTAAAGGACCACTGTTGTTATCCAGAAAGGGAGACTTACTTACGAAACCAGCTCACTAAAAAAGGAAATTCATCAAAGAGACAAGGAGGGGGGAGTGGTGTATGTTACCCAGCGATGGCGGTAAAAGCAGTGCGCAAAAAATTGAAAGTTTCGCGTGACATCCGGAAAAAAAAAAGGCAGAAGAAAACCAAGAACCAAAATCAACCGAACGAGTAAGCCGCTCGTTGAATAAAGGGAGATTCGAACGTTTAAAAGCTGGGCCGGATTAGCAAGGAGAGAAAAGATGTGAGGAAAATTTTACCCGCACCGTGGGGGGGGTTCAGCACGTTCCAGAAGGTCGTGGTAAGTCTGCGCCGAAGGAAAAGGGAAAAAAAAAGTTTGGCCAAAAACAGCAAAGAGGGCTCATCCATTTTTCCAAAACCCCCCCCCTCCAAGCCTCTCCCCCAAGAGTTCCGGACGTCATTTAAAGGGGGGGAGGGGGGAAGCGAAAGTACCGTGGCGGAGAAGGACTGTTGGCCAGGTCATTTAATTTCTTCAGGGTATTGTTCATAATAAATAAAAAAAAGGAAAAAGTCTTATAAGCTTGCAAGAACCATTTTCTTTTTTTTTCCGCCGGGGAGGACAGGGGGGAAAATTATTGCTTTACATTCTGAGGGTCGCTGATCGATTGTGAAAACCTGTTTTAATATCCCAGGCTCCAAAGGGACGTTGATCCAAAAAGGAAGGGGGAAAAGATGGTTCGCCCGCAGGGAAAGATCACATTTATTTTAGCCAGGGGGCGTCCATTTATTTGAAAGTCGGGGGAAGGGAAGGGGGAGGGAGATATTTTCCAGCTCAGAAATCGGAGGGAAAGAAAATTGTTTGGAAGTGGTCATTAAATAAGAAAAAAACACACACCGGAGGGGATGAAAAGAGAGGGACCGGCAAGGAACACGCCAGGGGGAACGACTGGAAAATATATGTCAAGGAGTAGGGGGAAAGAAAGGCAATCTTTTCGATACACGGAAAGAAATAAATGTGATATCGTGAAGCGGAGGACGTGTCCAAGGGGGAAAAAGAAAAACGTGGGGGAAAATAGATAATTCAACCAGGGTTATTATACTTTTACAAGGAAGAAGCGAAGTTCAAACTGCGTGAAAAGGGGAAACTTACGAATGCCACGACTGAAGGTAACGAGAAAAAACTAGGGAAGAGAAAAGGCAATGCTTATACGAATGTTAGGGTGAGTGGAGATAGTAGATCCTCCAAAAGAAAAGGAAAACCGGGGAAAGGAGGAAGGGCCTTCCAAAAAAGAACGATTCCGATATCCTCCAAAGATAAACACACTCGACTAAAATGAAAGGAGAACTGGGGTGGGGAAAAAGATGAAAAGGGACAGATAGTAACCCTTGGTCAAAGGAAAGTGTTCAATATTATTTCGGAAAGGGGGTCAGCAGCTTACACGACATTGGAAGTATTAAAGGAACGGATGAGGGGAAAGAAGGAATACATCGGTGTTGAAAAGCGCAAAAAAAATCTCAATGCCGAAGTTCTCAACCGTTTCGAAATAACATGTAAAACAGAGTTAAAAGGGTTTGTGTGCAGTTCGGGTGGAGGGGGCGCGCCTCTATACCAGTGCGGGGGTTTCGGATGGTTCCAAGATCGGGGGAAAGGGGGGGGGGGGGAAGGTACCAGTTACGTGGTTACAAAAAAAAGCGTCAGCAAATCCTTGAGAAACAACGGGCAGGGATTCGATTAGGGTTTGTGGGGGAGGAGAAAGAAGGCCAGCTGATACCACCGGGAGGATAAATAATTCGGGGGGGTTGTTGTTCGACGCGGACAAAAGTGTAGGGGGGCTGACACAGGGGGGGGGGCAGGTATTTTTTCTTTTGGGAGAGATGGTATTGTTTCCTCAAGGGGAAAATAGCCATCATGCCCGGCGGGTTTATGGGACTAATGGAAGAACGTCCCTATATTATGGCAAAAAGTCCTGCGTTTATCCAGAAAAAAAGTTGCCTCACGGGTATAAAAGAGGTGAAAAAAAAAAAAAGGTACAAAGTGTTGACACAAAAATGGGTCATGTATAGAATCCTCCCGGAGGGCATGGCTTTTGTTCAATTGGGATACCTAGCGAAAAGGAACACCGAGGGAGAATCACGCGGGTGAGCCAGGAAGGGGATCAGGGCCAGGTGCTCGTTGGGAAAGGAGAAACTTAAATATCTCTCTCAGAAAGGGAGGAAAAAGAGAGGAGGGGAAGGGGGAGGGGGAAAATACACCACGAGCCTGTCCAGGGAGCCGCTTCTCTCACAGAAAAGGCTTTACCGTCATATATACTCCGGAAAAAACACACCTGAAGGGTGGACAAAAAGAAGAAGGTATTATTCTATAACATTAAACAAAGAGGCCTGTGTCAACAAACTGAAAAAAGGAAAAGCAGGAATTGTATAAGAGGCAAACTCGGGAAAACGAGGGATAAAGAAAAAAAAAAAACAGATTTTTAAAAAAAACGGCTGCGCCTCATTATCAAGAAAAGGGGGCCCCTGCTCGCTATGCCAGAGGGCCGTCACAAGGAAGCCCGTGGCAAAGAAAAAAATACCTTCAAACAAAACAAAAAAGAAAACAGATAATTAAAATAGTTTTTTTGAGAAGATCCTTACGGTGAACCAAATCTGAAGAAAAGTATTGAATAGGGAGGTGGATCCTGCCCCCCCCCAGGACTTCGAAAAACAAGTCCAAAGAAAGGCCCTTCGGTAAAAGAGGAAGACGAAAGATGAAGGTGAAAGGGGTACCCACTTACCTGGGAGGGAGTTTAATCAAAAACTGGGAACTTCATTTTTCTGAGAGTCAAAAAAGGGGAAAAACAGAGGCCTCCACCTTGATACCAAAATCAACCTAACTTACCAGCGTTTTAACATAGCTTTGGTAGACTAAGGGGGGAGAAAGGGGGAAGAGGAGCCCATTCTCGAAAAGGGACCTTGAAAATTTACCTTCATCCGTCTGGGGGGGGAAACTGGAGGGTAAAAAGCTGAGAAGCACGAAATACTATTTACCACATGAAAGAAAAACGGGTTTTCCTAACTCCAAAAAACCATGGACCCCCGAATCTGGACACACAACCTGTTGGCAGTTCGTGTCGCCGTTTGGGAACTCGTGGGGGAAACCATCGTTGTAATGAAAAGACATATAGAAAAATGGGATAGAAAGAAAGGTAGTGTCATTTCTTGGGGTTGGCGATAACCAACTACATCTCCAAAAAAAAAACGTTTGCTATGATACCAATTCAAAGAAGACCCGGTCAAAAAAGACGGACTTGGGGGAAAGCGGACGTTTACAAGGAGGAGGGTCCTGCCGTTCCATTGGGAATTTTTCAGAATACTGTAGAGGATGGAAAAGGGGGAAACCCCTGGTTAATATCCAGGCGAAAAATTCTTGTTTCCCACGTGAGGGTCGACGGCCTGGCCAAAAGGCCAACACGAGGCAAGAAAGGGGGAAGTTATGCCAGGTTAGTGAAGGTTAAATGTAAATCGAAGAATTTGCTGGAAGGGGGAAAGGGGGATTGCCATCAAAATAGATGGCCAGCCTCAAAGGGAAGTTAACCCTGAGGGGGGTAATAACCTAAAAAAAGACTCACCACACCAACGGGGAAGGAAGAAGGTTCAGGGTAGGGAAATTCCAGGAGAAGCCGATTTCCTGGAGCGGGGAAAGACCAGGCAAAACCGGAAATTCTACTTGAAAAGGAAAGGGCAATAAATTACAAAATGGGGGAATATTTCCGGCAGGGGAAAACAGCTTCGTCCTGGGCTTGGGAAAGAAAACTTACGAAAGAAAAAAAAAAATATTACCAGGGAGCAATCGATCAAGCGTGAAGGGGAAAAAAATAAACTGCAATTGACGGCAAGGACCACCGTAACCGGCCGAAGAAAGCAGCGACCTGGGGGCCGAAAAAGAGACAATTTTTATCACTAAAAAGGGGGGAGATGTATTGGGGGGGGTACAATACCAAAAAACCGGAGGAAAAGGAAATGACTAACATCCTATTACATAACCCACTGGGGAAAACAGACTACAATTAAGGAAATCCGGGCAGGGGGGTGGGGGAAAAAAAAAATGTCGGCACGCGTAATTCTATGGTGCCGTGATTTCCATTTTGTGAAGGCGTTTCCTTTAATGAAGGAAAGCAGTGGGGGAAACCTGAATACCAAGAAACATTGCTTTTCAGGTATAAGCTGTTCCGAGCCTGGGAGAAAAACATGGGACTACCAACCGGGGGGAAGTTCTCGCATTAATAAAAATAAAAAAGGAGACAGGCTTACTGTTGGGGGGATCGGTTTTATTAAAAAGGGGGGAGTGGAGGCCTCTGCCGGGGGGGGAAAAAGACCGGATTCACGGCGCAAGCCGATGGCCATTGGGGGGAGGCAAGAATACCATTTTCCGTGGGTAAAAAAAGCCGGAGCTGGAAAGGGAGTAACGCAGGGAAAGGAGACGGTTCGTAAGACGAAGAAAGGATACCACCGGGCCTAAAAGAAAGTGATTTTCGATGGCCGGGTGGGGACGGGACAAACGGCCAACGGGAAGACCCCAGTTTATCTCTTTGTGTGTACCGTTGTGCTGGTGGGGGAGAGACAGATGGGAATTGTTTCAAAAGTCAAGCCGAGGCAGAAAAAGGGTTGGGCTTCATCGGGGAGGGGGAAAAAAAAGACCGATGTAGCGACAAATCTGTGGGGGAAAGAGGGGGGTTTATCCATCGTGAAACAGTTGGGGACGAAGGGAAGAGAACTGAGTTTGGTAGGCTTTCGGTGGTTTACCAGAAGGGGGCTGTATGAATACTACCTTTTCCCGGAGAATTTGCAAGTGCGCCGGGCATAAAAAAAAAAAAAAAATAAGAGTCGCCCGGTACACAGAAAGAAGAAGGCTCCTCTTTTTTCCATGAAAAGAAGGGTCCGTATTTTTTCTCGTTGAAAAGAGTCTCACAAAAAACGGAGGGGGGAAGGGAGATTTAAGTTTGATTGATACGGAACGCAACTCTCACCTTTCAAGAAGGAAACCGTGCTCACAATGAGGGGTACGCGATATAAAAAAACTGCGCATCGACTAAACAAGGGACAAAGATGGTGAAAAAAAAGAATTATTCTATACATTAACCAAGAGAATCAAAACTGAAAAAAGCCTCAACTCCAGGGAGGGGGGAGACCAAACTTCCACCTCGGGGAAACTAAAAAAAAAAATGGTATCGGGGGGGGGGGGGAAGAACTACCTCTACAAGGCATGCCGCCTAAAAAGAGAGGGGAACCAAACGCGCCGGCCTTCTAGGGGGAGAAATCGAGGAAAAAACCGTTCCCAACTGCAAACTCAACACACAGAAAAAACCGGGGGAAGGGAAAGGTGTCCTTTTTCCGTCTTAGGGGGAACCATCGAACAACGGAATATTTTATCTGAGTGGGACCGGTGGGTATCCCGCTGAAGGGATTCAAAACAAAAAAAAGAATCGAATGAAAAAGAAAGGTCACTCAAAGGGGGAAAAGTGTTGGTGGTCCCAATGGGGTAAAAGAAGTTTGAGCCCAAAAAAAAGGAGTGGGCGTTCAGGGAGGAAAAAAGACACAAAAGCAAAATATTCATGTTTCCAAAAACTGTGTATTGAGACCAAATAAAAGAAGGTCCCACCCTCCCCTTACCAGAAGAGGTTTCTTGAATTTACAATTCTAGCGGAAAAAATTTTCTAGTGTGTCAGACCAGGGGCTGCAGAAGATGTATCCTATTCGCTGAAAGAGAAGTCAGCACTTTCTGGAAACGTCTTTAAAAAGAGCCAGAAGGAGCCCAGAAAGAGGATGCCATCCTAAGTCCTTTGGGAAAAAAAAAGGGTAGCTCGTACAGGGAAAGAACACCACAGCATCGAACCTGTGTCCTGAGCGTTTTATGAAAAGTGGCTAGCATCGGAGAAGGAACTGTTTCAGGCACGTTAAGAGAGAGGGTCTTCAGGTATTGGTCAGGGGACCAACTGAACGGGGGGCTCCACAAACTGCCGCAAAGGGAGGATAAGCATTGCTCGGGGGAAGCGATACTTTTTGAAAAGGTATGAGGGTGTCCATCGTAAAAGGGAAGGATTGATTCTGCCTTACATTTTCAACGCAGGGGGGGGGGGAAACTCCGAGGGAAAACCCTTGGTTTATATCCAGGCTACAAGCTGGTGGTTCCCAAGGGGAGAACGCCCTGGCCCGAACAAAAAAAAAAAAAATAAGGATGGTCGACCCATCCGAAGAAAAGAATGTTAGCCATGTTATTGGCGGAAGGGGAATCACGTTGGGGGAAAGTGTCCGATGGAAAGGTGGAAAAGGAGACTTTTCCAAAGGGGACAGCTCAGGAAATCGTATCCGTCAGCCCGCTGTTGGAAAGTCGAATCTCTCTCAAAAAAAAGGAGAGTTCTGTTATTTGAAAAAACGGGTACAGGGATAAGCCGATTCCTGAAGAAAGGAGATGGCAGCCGGCAAAACCGGAACCATCGAATTTAAAAGGGAAAAAAAAAAAAATAAATGTGATACTCGAATAAGGGGATTCGGGTCCAGGGCTCGCTAAAATGGAAAAAAAAAAAAGAAACCTTACGCTGAAACGGGAAACGGTGGTTACCTTGCAAAGGGGAAGGCAAATTGCGTGAAAATTTCGCAATAAACGGAAGGGGGGAATGCCAAACCCTGAAGGGAAAGGGGGAAGGCGCAGACAGCGACCCTGGCCTCAAAAGCAGGGACGAGGGTAATACAAACACGAAGGAGGGGGGTGTGGATATGTATTGGGGGGAGAGGAACGAAACCTGTATACTCTAAATGGAGGGGACAACCGTCCTAATACCACCGGAAACCCTACTTGACTGATAAAACTGCGAAGAAAAAACAAGTTTTTCCTCTTGCAGGAAGCTTCTTGAAAAAGGGGTGCGATATTTAACTGGCCTGGGAAAAGCTTGTGAATAGTATTGGAAGAGAGGAGCATCTTACACGACAGTTCGAAAAAAAAAGGTGCTGAAATACCCCACGGCCATCGTTACATCGGGAAAAACCAGCGAAGAAGGGAAAGAAAACTCATCCTGTTCTATCGAGGGAGGGGGAAAGAAAAGCTATTTCAAAGAAGGTGGGCAGTTCGTTGATTTTGGATAAAAAAGGAGCGCACGGTGCAAAAGGAAAGGTTGCGATGTCCCGGAAGAGCCCGATGGGCAAAGGTGGGCCTTTTACCGCAACCGAGAGTCCACAACAGACAATCGTAAAAAAAAAGGTAGGTACCGCAGGAATTCAAAGATGGTTTTCGTAAGAGAAAAAAAGGCAAGAGGCCAGCGGATACCACGGAAATCATGTGACCGATGGCAGGGGGAGCGACAACGGCCAAGGAAGGGAAAAGTTTATCTCGGGGAAAAGGATTTTTTCGTTGTGAAAGGGGCGAAAGTCGATGGGGGGGCCAAGAGAGTTTCGATGCCAGAAAAGGGGTGGCTGGTTATGGGGAGAAGGTAACGCCGAGTATCCAAGACACGGGGGTTAAGGCCGCGGTTTAGCAAGAAGGGAAGGTGTCCTCACGAGTATTCCATGAAAGGGAGGCTTTCAGTTGTGAAAAAAAAACGCGCCGTCCTGTTCATGGATTAAAACGAGCTGCTTTGGGAAAAAAAGTCAGCGTGCCGTGATGCAAGGAAGGGGGAAAAGGAGAATTCACTCTTTGGAAGAAAAAAAGAAAGTCCTCCTTTTATTCGTGCCAGGGGAGGGCTCTAAAATAGGAATCACTTAAAAAGAGAAAAAAAAAACGTAGGAATTGAGGGAGAGATTAAAAAAAAAAACTGATTGCGTTAAGAGGGAAAACTGCGCCTTATAACAGAAGGCCAATTCACAAGAAAGGAGAGGGAGGAAGGGGGGCTTGACCGCTATGGGGAAATGCGCATTCTACTGCGAGAACGACAGGCATAGATGTGGGTAAGTCGACATGAACCAGGGAAGGGGGGGGGGCCTGTCAACAAAAGAGGATCATAATTTGATAAAGAACCCTGCACCTCGGGGAAATAACCGGGTGAGCTAATCGGTTGAAAGGGAAGGAGACGAGACCGGCTGCGTCCTCAGAAAGCGCCGGCCTGCTAGGAAAAGTCGAGAGGGGGGAGAAAGCGGAAAGCAGGTTCTCCAACCCGAAAGCAGAAACACCAAAGAGATACGTGGGGAAGGTTGCTCGTGCTACAGGATCGAGGAACAAACCAAAGGAAGAAAAAGGAGGTTCGTCAAAAAGGAGGGAAGCTGCGCCCTTCTTACTTAGGAAAAGAGCCCTGCGGTACTAAATGCTGGGAAAAAGCGGGGCAGGGGTAGTGGTGGTGGGAGAGAACTGAGTAATTCTCGTCGGACACATCAGGTCTTGAAAGAATGACACGGACCACGTGCACCGGAAAACCGACAAAATCAACCTAACAGGCCCCACCATAAAACCGGAAGAACGCGTTTTATTATGGAAAGGGGGAAGGGGGTGATCAAGTTGTCGGAGGGGGAAAGGACACCATTCTCGACCGAGAGGAGGCCGCTGAAAGGAAACTGTAAAAAAATTCTGGAAAAAAGATGTCCTTGGAAGCTGCGCCGAAGGGAAAAAAAGGATCGAAGTCCTTGGAAAAAAAATAAAACGCAAGTCCCGACAGGGGGGAAAAAAAGGGCAAAAACCGACGACAACAGGACATCATTTTCAGAAAAATATATATCACGAAAGGAAAAAAAGACGTTGATGTTGGCAAGGAAGAAGGGAATAAGGTTTTTTTTTTTGGGAAGAAACCAATACATCTCACACACCGAAAAAGGAAAAAGTTTGAAGGGATACATTCGTATAAAAGAGGGGGGGAAGGAGCCACATGTAGGGGGAGTGTTTTCCTGAAAGAAAGTTAATAACTTCAGGGAGTGAAGCAGGGAGGGATTGCTTACATTTTCAAGAGGGGAGGGATCGATTGAAAGGGAGCCCCTGGTTAATATCCGGCCTTCCCGGGAAGTTGGTTGGGTGCCCACGTTACAGAAGGGAGCCCAATGGCCCGAAGCGGGGCGGGGGAAGCCCGCTTCAATCTAGGAGTATTGCGCGGGTCATTTTTAATGGGAGGTTCCTATTGAACCCGTTTGGGGGGGAGAGAAGAACTTGCCAAAGAGAGGGGGGCGATTTCTCCTTACAGAAAATGGGCAGGGGATAAAGAGATCAACAAAAAAAAAGAAGGGGAAAAGTCATAGTTCGGTTAGAAAAAAAACCGGGGAAAGGGAAGCAGGGAGGGACAAGGAGATGGCAGCCCGGCAAAAAAATCTAACAGAGACAGGAAGAAAAAAAAACTCAATAAATGTGATCCAAGGAGAAGGGCGGGCTACCAGATGAAACAGGCGTAATTGACGCGAAAAG
>Ga0179593_1602848_pt1 | contig 11018 bp, 9 predicted proteins | sample CZODoug2_1_08_16_FD_185931 | JGI IMG/M metagenome (GOLD analysis project Ga0179593, IMG submission 185931) | Vadose zone soil fungal communities from Angelo Coast Range Reserve, California, USA - CZODoug2_1_08_16fungal (PacBio error correction) | ecosystem: Environmental > Terrestrial > Soil >...
AGAAAGCCCAGAGGGAACAACGAAGGGGGGTCGGCCATTAATGTGGGTGGTCCTTGAGGTGGGAGGACTAGGAATAAACGAAAGACCGGAAAAAGCCGCCTTTCTATAATGGTACGCAACACATCCTACCAAAAAAGCGGCCGGTGAAGGGCGGACTCAGAGCGAGAAGAGGCTCTAACTCAAATTAGTTGGCTTTCGCGCCAGGCTAAGGGAAAAGTGCAGAGCTGCAGAGGGGGGGGTCTTTAGGTACACGTGAGAGGGGCGGCTTCCACAGGTGGGCCTGCTTCGGCGCCTTTGTGACGGCAGCGTCATTCCGACTACATGTGGTTCTCACGGAAAGCTGGAAAGGAAGAAAGCAGAAGCACGTGAGGAAAAGAAAGGCCTGTGGTGGAGGATGACAGAGAGTTATCAAAGTGGACGGGCCGAATCCTAGGAGACTGGTGAGACGCATTCTTATGAGTCGAGGACGTGGGTGGGAGCAAAGGAAGGACCTTGGGATGGGGGCTCGGTTTCTAACCGAATTTGCAACTGAATTGCCGGAGGAAGAAAGCAGCTCAGAGAGAGGGAAATCGGAAGAAAACTCATGAGAAGAGGCGGGGTCTGCAAGTAGAAAGAGAAAGGGAGGAAGGAACGGGGCACTTTTTTACTCAGGTGGGCTCGTGACGACCGAGTGAAACAGAGCGCGATTGGTGAGAAGAAGAAACGTCGTCAGGGAGGGGGTTTGACGGTCCGGGGTGTGGGGCAAGTTTTTGAAGGGGGTGGGGGAAGTTGAAGATGTGGGGGGGTGCGGCCGGGCAAGGTCTCTGAACGAAGGGGAGCATGAAAGAGGGGGAGCAAGAGGAGCATTTGACGAAGAAGCAGGCGTGTCGCAGGGGTGTGACTGCGGAGGACGTGGTGAAGTTTACGGCCCACTCAGCAAAAGAAACTAAAAGAAGGGGAAGAAAGCCAAGAAAGTTTTTTAGTTACGGCAAAGGAAACCGCGAAAGGTACACCGGAGGGGGGTCGAGAGAGGGTTCCTACGAGCCCGGCGTGGCGGAGAATGGAGAAAAAGAGCACGACAACAGAGGACCGAATTGCTAGTATTTTGCCCTGGAGAAAATAGGACGTGGGCCGGAAGCGAAAAGAAGGACGAAGTATAACTGGCAACCCTGTAAGCCAAGGGGAAGTTCTAGAAAGAAAGGTAACGCGACCCGGGGGGAAGGAAACCGGAATTGATAAAAGAGCCAAAACTGATCAGGGAAACAGCAAAAATCTCCACATCGAGTGACTAGGCTCCGTTTTCCGATAAGACATCCGAAAGAGAGGAGGAAAAAGAAAAGGGAGGACGTAGGGAAAAAGCGATCATTTTTTCCAAAGTCGGACTCCTGGTGCGGGTCGCGGGAGGTCGGGACTTTCTAGCAGACAACTGATTCAGGTGAAACGCAAAATCTAGAACACGAAAGGAGGGAAGAGGTAGTCAACTTCGGGAGCGGGCGATAAACGAAGAGGGAAGTATTACGGGCGAGTCTATCATGAATGCTGTGCGAAAAAAGACAGAGAGGGGAAAAATGACCAAAGCACGGGCGGGGCCCAAAAACAAACGACAAGGTCTTTCCATGCGCGACGGTCAGCTCTACCAGGTTCTGTTCAAGAAAGAAAAGGTATGAAGGGGGGGGGGAAGGGAAAAAGGGCAGGTCTTCCCTGATTGGGGCAATTGCTCACTCACTTTGGGGCAGGCATTTATCCTTATCTTCGTCAAACAATGTCATTCTAGGGGCTAGAAGAAGAAAGAAGAGGAGTTAAGGAGGTGAGTGTATGGGCACAAGGTCTCCGAAACAATGTAGGAACGGCTATTTCTATCGGGGCCACTGGGGCTGACAAAGAAAGAGGATGAAATCATGAATCAGGGCGAATAACGGGAAGACTCCGTTTTAAGTACGACCAATAACGTTAGATGTCCCATAGACCTGCCCAGAAGAAAGGAAGATGTATGGGGGATGAGATATCTTTGGAAAGAACTCGGGAGAAGGGTTGTAAGAATCCATGATAAGTAGGAAAGGACAAAGAAGAGAAATAAGGGGTCGAGGCCCGACTTATTCGGCGTTGAACATAAATTAACTAACTGCAGGGGCAGTGGGGAGGAATAAGGAGTGGAAAGGATTCTGCTCTTTTTAGGACTTCTCATCTTATACCAAGAAGGGAAAGGAATCAACGTCGAACGAAATCAAAGAGGCGAAAAGGCTTCTAAACTTAAGGTCGCTTCTAAAAGGGGAGTTGGCGGGAAAAGAAGAAGGAAGATAAGGGGGAAAAAACGCGAAGTTAGATCCTCTTGTTGCATGGACGATAATGGGGACGAAAGATCGGGTCCCATTCAATCGAGCTGGGCAAAAGATGTCGCTCCAAGGGAAGTACCTAAAAGGGGGGAAGAAATGAAATAAGGAAAGGGGATTCAGCCAGGGGCGCCCGTAAGAGCCGCGCAATCAAAGTTGACGAAAAGGAGAGCTCAATGGACGACTCCAACACAACGGAGTATTAGGAAGAGATATATCAGGAAGCGGAGGAATGATTTGAAAGGGAGAGGAATCCAAAGGAAAAGACGACACTGAAAAGGAAAGTTCTTCCAAATAGGTAGGTCAAACGCCCGGAGCGCAAGGGGTTGCCCGCGAAGTGAAATTTACTATCTTCGTCGGTTGGGTAGCGTTAATGTAGAAAGGACAGCGTGAGGAAAATGTACGGGGGATCAAAAAGAAGCCGCGCCGCGTACAAAGGAATCGTCGAAGAATTGGAGAGAAGGAAAGCCATTCAGCCGCCTGGGTAGCAAGGGGTTTCTTTCGGCGACTTCGGCAGGAAGGTTCAGCGAGGAATGAGAAAAAAAAACTTGGGAAAGAAAGGAAGGGGTTTTCACAGGGAGAAAAGAAATGACGGGGGGGCAGTCGTTTCAATGAGAGCAGAAAGAGAGTATAGGGGCTCGGGAAGTCAGTCGATGCTTCGATTTGTCATTGGAGAGAGAAGGAGAGTCGAAAGAAGCGAAGCTACGCGGAAATTCAGTAAGAAAAAAAAACCTTACGGAAGAAGGGCGGCTAGCGATTCTAACGTTCTGGGACAAGTCGCCGTACAGTCCCGCGTCTAGACTGGGGAGGGAAAGCAGAGAGAAAAAAGCCTAGTAGTAGAAAAAATAGGGGAAGACAGAGGAAAGAAAAGACCTCAGGGATCCGGGGGTTAGACGGGAACATCAAAATTCATGCGCTGTGGGAGAGTCATCGAAGAGACTGCCAGGGGAGAAAGATAATAAGTGAAGGGGAGCTACAACTTGTGAAGCAAAAAAGATAAATTGTCTCTAGCAGCTACAACTCCTATGGGCGCTGCCAAGACCTGGTCCTTACAGAAAAAGAAGAGTTCGGGGGGGAAGTAGTCCGGAAAGAAAACATCTACATTTAGGCAGGGACATCATAGGTCAAACGTACCGGAATAAAGCCTCGCTTCTTAGACCTACCGGGAAAGGGGCAAGTTGACTAAAGGGCAGGAAGGAAAAGGGTCAACTAAGAAAGTGTTGCTGGCACAAGAACGTTTGCATAAAGTCAGCAGCAGACGCACCAGCAGCAAGTCTTGGGACAATATCGCGTTAGAGAAACGAGATCACTAAGAAAACGTCTGGAAAAGGGAAAAGGGAGAAAATCACGAGAAGGGGGAAACAGCAGGCAGCATGTGCGCCTGGGAGGCCGCGTAGAAACAGAGAATAATGTCGAGGATTTCAATTGGGCGGGCGTTTTTACCTCCTGGCGCGCAGAATAAAGAGAAGGTGCCAAGAGAGGACGGGAAGGGGTTAAAAAAACAGTAGAGGACTGTTCCGCCGAATAGAAAAGCACCGAAGGGCAATTCGGGGGTTCGGAATTAAAATGCATCCTATTGCAAGGAGGAAAGACCGTGACATGCAAAAAAAAAACGACAACCGGCCAAAGCGAGCGCTCGGGAATATATCTGGGGCGCGGTGTTTAAACTTGGGCCGGAAACGAGGTCGAAGAAGGTGGGGAGCGCAGGAATGGGGGGAAAGATAAAAAATTAAATGGGGGGGGGGGTTGGGTGAAGATCGACCAAAAGGCCTCGAAAAATTTATATCTTTACTGGCACCCTAGGAACTTGGGAGGAAATTGTAGAATAAAATTCGAAAGGCCGCTTTCAACTCAATAGTAAGAAACACAAACTTTTTAAACATCCATCCTTACCCACAGAAACGCGCGAAAAGGCAAACCAATGAAGAGGTGAAAGGGGACTCAGGCTCACCAAAATACTCTGCTCTTTACGTGCCAACGAAAAAGAAAAAGGAAAAAAGAGGGTCGCCTCACTTTCTAATTCTAGATGGAATACGAAAAGAAGGGGCCTAGGGGGGAGTGAGGGGGTCGATTGCGCAAAAAGAAAAAGAAAAAAAAATAAAGGGAAAGGATATAGAGGAATTGTCTTACTCTTAAAGAAAACATAAGAAAGAGTGTTGAGAACCACCCAGAACTACGTTAATCGGCTTATTGTGCCTTATAGCAATATGGAAGGAAGATGCGGGGGTAAGTAGGAGGCAAGTGAAATATACTCTACCTATTCAGATTATCAAAAGAGGTTAGGAACGGCAGAGTTCGCCCATTTCCACTCTTAGACAAGCTCTTTCCCAACTTCTACTCAAGGGGGGGACCATGCCAAAACCGAAAAAGAAGAAGCAAAGAACTCCGGACAAGGGTTAGGCGGAGGCTCGGGGAAGGTAAAGCTCAAAGAAAAAGAGAATCGTGGAAAGAATCACTTTGACCGCCGAGGGGAGCGAAGCGCACTCATGGTGTCTGAGAGAGGAAAAAAAGACTCTCTTGAAAAAAAGGAATAAGAGGGGATTTTTCTCCGGGAGGGGGGGCTAAAAAAGGCATAATATAATCCAGAAGGGAAAAGGTAGTTATAGGGTAGTAATCCACGACGCCCACCAGGACCCTTAAACTTTGCACACAATGAGGGGTTTCCATCGCGGGAGCGTAGAAACTCTCTCAACAAGGACAAAAGCTTAAGCCCTCGATTGGACAACGTGGGTTAGGCCTAATTGGAGTGGAGTACTCATAAGAAGCGGTCGAGTGTCAAAAAAAAAATCCTGCTTTCTATGGCCTTTTTCGCAAACAGCGGCGCAACTACCTGCCGTGACAGCGGAAGAGGCAGAAAGCAACCCTTATAATTCCAGCGCCACCTTCACGAGGAGGGGGGGGCGGGGACGCTGTCATCTCGCGCGCGGGGCACATAAAGGGCCTCGGATGAAAGTGAATGATGGGGAGGAGAGGGCTGGCTAGGAGGAGTCAAAAAAGAATAAAGGGGCGAAGCGTATAAAGAGAGTTGAACGCGGGGCGCAACACGAAATCAAGTTTTTGGGGGTTGGTGATGAGAAAGGCGGTTTTGAGGCCAATCTGCTCAGGGGGACCTCAAGAAATCCAAAGGGCTTCTCTTAAAGATGGGGGAGAGGCAAAATAAACGCGCTCTGTTGAGAGGCGAGGGGGGCTAAGATGGTGCTGGTCCTTGCCAGATCACTCCAGGACAAAAGATTCTGGAAAGAAAATCCATCCAAACGACTAGAGTGAGCGGGGGAAAAGGAAAATTATATCATGAAAATTATTTTACTAGTGCTCTTTGCCGAAAAGACCAAGCCGCGATTCAAAAGTGGGGAGGGAAAGGAAGAGCCGGAAAGGAAGGTGGGGGTTGTGCAGTGTAAATAAAGAGGGTAGGGGGGAAAGGATTGGGGGATGAAAGGGGGGTGAAGTGGAAGATGGCGAAAGATGGATCTCTTCTGAAAAGTTGAAATCCAGTCCCGATAAATGATGTAGAAACCATAAGGGAGAGAAAAGGCTGGAGAGCAGGTGTGGGAGAGAGAAAGGGAAGTGTTGTAACGAAAAATCAGGGAAGGAGGGGTCAAAATAAGAAGAAAGAAAACTGGTACTGTCAAAAAAGACCGAAACCAGCAACTATTCTATTGACCTCGCTCTCGGTTTTGGCCTAAATTCAGGGCGGGAAGACGAAAGAAGGAGGACGGACTGCAACCTACGAATTTCTCTGGCCCTGAGAAAATACACCGGGGAAAAAAGGGCCTCCGAGGGGGAAACCATGAGAACATATACTTGCAAAAAGCCAATTTTGTGAACTATCCGGGAAGAGCACAGAAAAGGGCCAAGGGCAAGCGACATGGAAGTCTAAAGAGCCGTAGTCATTATGAGGAAAAGCAAAGCAGGGGAAAGGGACTAGGGGTTTCACGGGGGGGATACCAAAGAACGCGGCGTGAGGACTAAGAAGGACGTTTCAGACATAGTGATCTATTAGAAGAAAAGATCTTTTGACAGAAGAAAAAGCGTGGGAAATGTAACCGGGGGGGAATTGGAGCAAGATTACTTTAAAAGCAAGCAATCTAGTGGAGCTCGTCGAAGAAGGACTTCCTTAGTTATTCGTCAAAGTCGAAGGCACTGTTCGCGGCGCCGTGGGAGGTCGGGAAAGGAAGTAGTCATGTGGGGGAGAGAACCAATACTACGGAGATTGGTTCAAATAACGTAAAGCGCATGACAGAGGTCCCAGAGAGGAAAAAAAATGACCGGAAAAGGTCTTGGAAAAGAAGGAACATCGTAGTTGTAGAACGGGGTAAGAAGAACCATCCGGGGGATTTGAGTAGTGCTCACGTTTGCGAGAAATTCACCTGGGACAGGCGTCAAACAGGTACCATAGAGATCGAGAAAGCATGCTACGGGCATGTGCCCATTCGCAAAACGTCCTGCCGGCCCATGCGCGTGATAAGGAAATAAGTTCCAAGGGGAGGAAAGGGGTCCGAAGACAGATGAATGAAGATCGTAGAGACGATGGGAGGGGAAAATTTGAAACCGAACGTTAGATTCTGTCAGACTATCTTAGCCTAACCGATCGAAAGTGAGGGATCGAACTTTGCATTTCCCGCTGCAAAAGGTTTCGAGAATGACGCTCAGGCGCAATTAAAAAAGCTCAAGATACCGGGAAGACGAGAGACAACGGGCGTTGCGATGAATACTGTCAGTAACTCGGTCTCGGAACCTTCAATTGGCCGGCGGATCGTGGAAGGGGGAGAAGAGGGGAGAACAGACGGGGGAGAAGCCTCCTAACTCGTCTCCGAATCCAAAGAAGCGCGAAATCGGCTCTCTAACGATTGAGTTAGGCGATCCGAACGAGTGCTCTGATCCTGAGATTGAGAACACGCTCCGGTGACGCAAGGGGAGTTCTAGAAAGAAAAAACCAGAAAGAATTCAATCGAGTCGGAATCGATGTCTCTCCGGCAACGGTGAAAGAACAGGTGGGAGACTAAACGAGCGTTAGCTATCCATTTGCCGAGATAATCGGAAGAGGAAAAAAGTTTGAGAACAAAGATGAAGCATTCGGAAATATCAAAGGAGGAGGTGAAAAAGAGGAGGTCCTGGGGAATCGGAAAGTCTCCACCTTATTGGGGGAACGGAATTATCCGGCTGGGGCGGTTCTCTCCATCAAACTTTCAGTATCCCTTCAAAAAAAGGGTTAGTGAAACAGCATAGAAAGAGAGGAGGAAAGGGAGGAGAGTTGACCTTTATTCTGTTGGAATGGAAAGGCAGGATCATGAAAAAGGTGTTCTCCCAATCTCAAAGACCCGCTAGATCTTAAAAACGACGAAAATCGTATAAGACCATCCGTAAGTCGCCTGAGGGGAGAGTAACTTGTTACGCTTCAAGAAGAAAAAGTATGAGGAGGTAAACAAAGGAAAAAATAGGAAAAGTGAGGGTTTAAAAAGGGACTAAAGAATACATGAGAAGGTACCCGACATGGAAGAGGTCGAGTCTCTAATCTTCTATTCTTCTCTTTTAGGGTCGACGAGAGGGGGGGGGGGAGGCAGTCTAAAAGAGGGAGCGAGAGGAAAAGGGAAGAAAGCCAAAAGTAGAAGGAGATTGCAAGAGAAAAGTGTCAGGTCAAGAGGGACAAATTAAAAATTCCCTTGAGGAAAAGGTTCTCTTCACGGCGACTGGGGAGAAGGAAGAAAGAAAAGGAGAATGAGACCTCCGCAGTAGCAAGGACGTTTCTGCGCGACGAAGGGGTCGAAGGTTGCGAAGAATCGAGCTAAAAATGCCATGGGGGTGACGACCGGGCGAGAATAAAACGGCTAAAAACGTGAAAGCAAATTCAACAAGCCGCCGAGGGAGTCTTCTTCCACAGCTACAACAGAAGAAGTAGGCCTGGAAAAGTTAAGATGACCGGAATAAAAGGGTCAATAAAAAGGGAGTGTTAAAAGGCAGGAATTACATCTAATTTCGACATTTCTTTCGCCAACAGGAGTGCTCTGGGATTAAGAACGCTTGGGGAGCGAAGGGACGTTCCGGAAAGTGGGGACAAAATAGGTCAGGCGAACGGTGAATCTGCCCACGACGTGCGTTTAAACCAAGAGGGGAGCGGAAGCAAGTGCACAAAGAGGGAGTACTGGAAAAAAGTCGTCTTGACTTAGGACTCGAGAAGTCGAATGGACTTCTCCTGTCGTCAAGGAAAACTACGTAAGGGTATTTCGGAAACCGGAACTACGGTACAAAAAAAAAGGGGAGAAAAAGGGCAGTTGAGAGAAGAGCGCTCACACCTGGATAGGGCCGCAATGGTTCGGGTCTCTTTACGCAAGGGGGAGCAGAAAAAAATACAAGAAAGGGGTTACTCAGGGGAAAGAAAACAGAAGAATCGGAGGAATTTTTCACAATGCTTCTATTTACCGACAAGGCCTATGGGGGAAAAAAGAAGAAAGTCTGGTCGAATTTCCGCACCGTCGTTCTCAGACTTGTTCAATTTCACAGGGGCAACGCTGGAAGGGAAAGCGAAAGAGAGTGAGAGGCGGAAAGGGCGCTTTTTTGTAAGAACTAAAAACAAGGAGGAAAGATTTACCTGCTTAGGTTTGAGCAAGGTTTTTCCAGGAGAAAAACTGATTTTACTAGGGAAATTCAATATCGAGGAGCACTTCAACAGATGGGGAAGGAAAGGCCGTTTATTGCATGGCCTGCTGAACTTAGGAAACTCTAAGGCAGAAGCAAAAAGCATCCAATCCATAAAACCACTAACGAGCGACAACCGGACAAAACAACATAAGAAAAGGGAATCGAAAGGGGAATCACCAGGAGGAGAGGGGGGGCGTCAACCGAGAAAAAAGAAAAAAAAGCAGGGGAAATCTACTTTCTACGTGTCCTAACGTTGAGACACAGGATCCTAGCGGGGATGGAAAGCTCGCTAGAAGGGGGGGGAGGACTCGTCAGGCCCCAAAACTGACCGAACAAATATCAAGTACTCTCGTCTTGAAGGAGCACAATCTGGCAGAAAGGCTGGCAGAGGAGAGGCAGTTGGAAATCAAAGAAAGAATTGGCCAACCCAAAAGCAGTTCTCATCAAAACTTCGTCGCAGTCGAATAAAAGAGAACACTCGTTCATGGTAAAAAATAAAAAGGTATCGAGGAAAGGGAACGTAACGAATCGAGTCAGACAGAAGGCAACGATCCCTGTGGCCTGGGCGGCGACGGGAAGGAACACTCCCAGCGCATCGGGCCAGAAACACTGGACGGACAGGAAGAAAAGTCTAAACATAGATACTGAAAAAGGAAGTGGCTATCTCCCTAACGAAAGGTCAGTGTGAGGATGTTTTGCGAAACGGAAAGCCGGCGGGGGCGAAATCAGCCGATTTCGTTTATAGGGGGAGTCCTGAAAAAAAGAACTTCCCTTAAAGCGAACAAGGAAGAGTTGTCAGACGAAGGCAGTAGAGAAAAGGGAAGAGAGGGGAAAATAAATATAAAGGCGCCCAGAGAGGGGGACACCAAGTCATGGGTGGGGTGCTGAGGGGGGGAGTGGTGGGAAAGAGGGAGACTCAAGTATAAAAAAGCTAGTCGCCGCCCGCCGTAATCTATCTGCAGGGGCAACATTCAGAGAGAGAGAAGAGGCGTTCTAAGAAGAGGAAAGAAGAGCTGTAGATCGCTCTAACTCCTAGGCGAATCCCGAGGAGGTAAGAAGGGAAAGTGTCGGTGCGCTGTGAAAGTCGCTCTGCGGCAAGCGTCGAGGGAAATTCTTAAGGGGAGGGGAGAAAGTCGGGATTTCCGGATCATTGATCTCCGGATGAAGAAGGGGATCCGAGTGAAATGGGCCTCTCGCAAAAACGCACTTGGATTAGCAAATGTGGGGAAGAATCGATGGAAAGGAATGAAAGGAGACCAAGGGGAAGGGCTAGGACGAGGGTTGTAAGCAGAGCGAGATCCTGAGTGGAGCGGTGCTAACATGGTCTTTGCTTTTCCGAAGCGTCTCTCCATTCACAGAAGATGAAATCGACAATCATCCAAAGGACTGGAGTATGAAAAGTATAAGAGTGGCTACAGCTTAAAGGGGGGACTCGGAGATTTATCCTACCGAGAGACTCTATCCGAATGGGGTACGAGGCCTAGATGCAGGGAAAGAGGATGATGGGAAAAGTGGAGGGAGTTGTGGAGGTATGGGAAATGAAACATTTTTGGAATTGGAAGGGGGATGGCGCAAGAGGCGAGGACGAGTTGGAGCCAGGCCATGATAAGGAGTCGGCAACGAACCATGTTAGCAGGGGTACTAAAAGATCGGAATGGGGTTGAGGGAAAGAAACAGGGAATAGGCCCAATCAGGCAAGGATAACAAACTCTCCGGTAAATGCCAAAACGACCTTGTGGTAAGTGCACAAAAAAAAAAAGAGAAAACCAAGAGAATCGCGAGGGGGGTCCCGAGACTAGCTGCGGTGAAAAGGACAAAAAGAGCACATGGCGGAATTCCAGAAATACGAATTGGCGCAGGGTGCCAAGGGGAAAAGGAGAAAAAAAGAGAAAGAGGGACTCCTAGGTTGGAACCAGCAGACAATAATAGACGGGTCAAAGCAGGGAAAAGGGTAAGTTAGGGAAAAAAAAAGGGGAAAGGCGAAGAAAACATTGTCCAAATCTGGACGAAAGGGGGACTTCAGGGCTCTAAAGTCACACTAAAAGCAGCCCCCGACATGTTCTCCTGACTAGA
>Ga0179593_1632822_pt1 | contig 11018 bp, 11 predicted proteins | sample CZODoug2_1_08_16_FD_185931 | JGI IMG/M metagenome (GOLD analysis project Ga0179593, IMG submission 185931) | Vadose zone soil fungal communities from Angelo Coast Range Reserve, California, USA - CZODoug2_1_08_16fungal (PacBio error correction) | ecosystem: Environmental > Terrestrial > Soil >...
TTTAAAAGGCAGAGGGAAAAGTCGCAACCGGGTGGGGCAGATGGGAGAAAAAGGGGGAGAGCGCCTTTACAATCTTTCCGAAGAAAGCACGATCAGCCTACCCCTTATTCTAGCAGAGGAAGCGCTACAACGGGCGCCTGGCCTAGAAACACGGAGGGAGGAAAGTCTTTTCAGAATAGAACCAAAGACGTTCCTCCATCTTGGTTCGAAAGCGGACCGTGGCAGCTGGGCGTCAGGGGAGCGCTGGGGACGGAAAGGACTGAGGGAGGGGGCGGCGGCGAACCGACAAAACCCCTATGACAGGGGAAAAAAATAAAACAAGTTCTAACTGCAAATCAAAGAAGACAGGCTGCTCCACGGGAGGCAACACGAAACAAAAAAAAAAGGAAAAAAGAAAGGGCTCCCGCGCCGGGGCGAAAGGTCACAAGGAAAGAAAAACTGTACGAGCGCGCAAAACTCGCGGGGACAGAATCCTGCGAAAAAGTGAGGGAAACGCGGTAGGAAGCCAGGATTTCCTTGGCGAAGACCGATAAAAAAAGGGACTCCCCCCCGGGGGGGTGACTGCACGTTCGATAACAGAAAAAGAAAAGACGGACGGCAGGAAAGAAGAAAAGTCGACCGCTATAAGTTCTACTAGAAGGAATAAGGCTACGAGGCTCATTAAAGGGTCCGAAACCAGCAATACCGGACAGAGATCGGGGACTTGATTGAACAGGGAAAAAAGGGGAAAAAAAAAATGGTCCCGTCAGGAGGGGAAAAAAAAAGGGGGAGTTCGACTTCAATCTGTATGGAGAGTGCTTGTGTCTCGTATCTCAATGCCAAAAGGCCATTCGCGTAAAAAATGGCGGGCTCTGAGGACCTCAGAAGGAAAGAAGGAAGAAGGAAAAGGAAGATCAACTACGGCAAAGAGAGGGGAACTACGGCGGCTCCCCTGGGAAAAAGACCTGAAAAAGACCCCAGGTCCGTTCGCGGCTAAAAACCTTGAAAGGGAAAAAAGAAAAAAGCTCGTTCGGCGGGCTTGAGGAGGAAAAGGAGCTAACGATTCGCATTAGTCCCAAGCGAAGAGGGGCCAAGCTCCGGGAGAGACCAGGGGACAACGACACCCCAAGCCTGTTGGGGAAATCTTGCTCTTATCCGAGAGGGAGGTACCGGCGATCCGAACTTGGTCGACTAGGGGGAAAAAGGGGGGGCGCGGATGAGAGAAAGCCAACCCTAAGCCTTCAAAAAAACATGATGTCGCTGCTATTCTTGACGGGAAAAAGGCCGACGTGAGAAAAATAAAGGAGCCCTCGGGGGGGTCAAAGGAGCACTCTAAAAAAATCCAGTGCGTTGTTTTGAATTTGGAAGAAAGGCGGAAAGGGACCAGAAGGTCATCCGCGTCCTTAAAAAGGAACCAATTCAAACGGACTCCGTGCGCGGCGCCGGATAACGAACGCTGAAAAAAGGGGAGGGAACTACCAAGAAATCAAGCGGAGATAACCTCTTTCACAAAGGGGGAAGGGACATACAACCACCCTTCGAAAGATTTCTCAGGTTAAGATTCCACATCGACACGAAAGAAAGGAGGGAATGATCGACTGCCCCATGGGAGAGAAAGGAAAGTGCGCCCTACATAGGGTGGGAAGCGCATCATCCACTGGGGCCCGAGACTGCGTGAGAGGGGGGTGGAGAGCGAAAAAGATGACGCCCCTCCATTGGGAAGGAAAGCTCTGTAGATGACTTTGTCCGAAGGAAAAAAGGGTGCAAACAAAGCGAAAAAAAAAAAAAATCTCGCCGGAAAAAAGCCGGAATGAGCATATTGGTGCGGGGAAAAGGGATGACAGAACCGACGCGTTTGCCCGAAGATGAAAAATTAAAGGGGGGGGACGGGCAGAAGGAGCAGAGACAGACAAAACAGACTGACGAAGGGGAAGAAATCGCTTATGTATGCGCGTCAGAAAAGGAAGAGGAATGGCCCGTAGCGGTCTCAGACCGCGAAAAGGGGGAAATGCAAAAAGCAAGGGGAAAACGCGTCGCCTGTCCGGGAAAGAAAGAACGGCGTACCCAGTTGGGGCGCCTGAGCGAGGCTTGATCGCGAACGAACTAAGAAAAAGGGGGAGAAGAGGCAATTCCGTGGAGAGAAGAGCAGCAGGGTATCCCGTTGATGATGGAGAAAAAAATCCCTCTGCGATAAGGAGCACACGCGCCGAAGGAATGACATTCACAAAGAGGAAAAAAAAACCTCACCCCCAAGGGAAGAGCCAAGTGCGCGAGCTAATTAAGAAAAAAAAAAAAGAAATCGCCCGTTTTCGAATCCTTCGAAATCTGCCCGGCCTGCACGAGTCGCGGACCTAAATAAAGGAAAAGAATCGTCGCGGGAAGGAAGGCGGAAACAAAAGGAACTCCAATAAATACGAACGGCGGTCGCAAGGAAGACGACAAACTCGCGGGGAAAGAAACTTGGGGGGGCCCTATCGGCATTCCAATCTACAAAAGGGAGAGAGGATCCAGTCGATCGAAGGGCGGCTACAGTTCGGAGGCAAAAAAGGAGCGGAAAAAGGGAAAAAAAGAAGCTCAGGTGCTTGTCGGAAAAGTCAGGTCCTTTTCTCTGCGAAAGAGGTGTGAAGCAGCTCCAGGATTGGCGGGGGGTTTGGGGGGAAAGAATTTCGCGGAAAAGTGGAAAAGCTGAAATAGCATGATCAAGAAGAAAGTAGATCTTGTCTGGTTCAAAGAAAAAAAAAAGGGTGGTTCCATTGAAAATAGGTGCGCAAAAGAGTAAGGGGGGGGAGAGGGGCGCCACGAAGGAAACTCCTCAAAAAGCACATCAATAAAGGAGCACAACACCAACGTAGGATGAGAAAAGGAGATAGGGGTGGAGGTTTCTTGCGAAGAAGGTGGGGGACGTGCGCCGGAGTCAAAAGAGAAAACGAACTGATTAAAAAAAAGGGGGCCGAAAAAAGTTACCAACATATCGGGGAAAAAAAAGAGAGGAGAAATGCTAGTGGAAAATTGGGCGCCTGAAAGGGGGGGGAACATCGACAACCTCCCGTTTGGCGACGTATCGCCACCCAAGCAAAAAAAAGAGGAGGGGAAACAATCACCTATCATTTAAGGGGGAAGAAGGAGAGGGGTTCATATCGAAAAAAAGGGCTCCTTCGATCGACGGAAAAAGAAAGCTTGCTAAGCCGATAGGACTCGGAAAAGAAGTCTTGCGAAGGCAGGGAAACCGTATGCTTGAAAAAAAAAATTCCTTGAAGTTGCATTCCCGCGACGATGCTCAGCCCGCGGGCGGGAGAAAAAAAAGGAAAAAGCAAGATCAGTGGGTGAAAAAGTAAAACGGTACACGACAGGGAAAAAAAAAGCTATCTCATGCGGCTTCGAAAAAAGGGCTCTCCTCACTTGAGCGCCATGGGTTGAGGGAGGAAAGGTCCCACTAGCGGAAGGGGAAAAGAGAAAGAACGCGTGTGACTGGGGGGAAGGGGGGTGGACTTCTTCGCAAAAAGATTACACTTTCTCTACCGGTCTAGTCGAGGGAAACAGGGGGAAAGGGAACATCGCGGTCGGGGGGGGAGAGGAAAAAAAAGTAACCGACAGTGCGCCTCATCTTAAAAAAAAAAAAACCCTGCTTTCTAATTTCTGCGTACGAAGGCGCGCTGTGCTTTTGGCGTTTCCTCCAAAACCGGACCGCTCGGGGTTATGGGGGAAGGGGGGAAGGTCAGTCGCAAGACCGAGAAGAAAGAAGGGAAAGAGAACGTCCAAGGCGTCAGGATTGGGGAAAAGGAGGCCCCGGCTTCCCGTACACCAGAAGGCTCCAATGACTGCTTCGGCCAAAAGAGAGAGAGAAGACCCGCCATAGGCACGAACATCTCCGAGTTGGGGGGAAGGGCCAATCTGGTTCGGCACCCATTCGGTCCGAAAGAGGGGATAAAGGGGAGGAACTGGCAATTTGGCGGGGCAGTGAAGAGGAGATCCGCACAAAGATCGAGAGAACTAAACGAATTTTATTATGCTAAGAAAATCTCCTTATGAAGGGGATACGCACAGGGGGGAAGGAAAGAGGCAGTGACGCGGCATGGGTTAGAATGGAAAAAAAAACGCTATACTTCGTCATCTTACCTAGTCGAAAAGCGAAAACGAGAGTGGAAGGATGGGGAGACTTCCGCTTGAGGTCGGTGGGGGGAAAAACGCCCCTTGCTGAAGAAGAGCGGTCTTTGGTGGGAGACGGAAAGGTGCCAGTTTTTGAGGGGGAAAGGAAGATGAAATTCCTGTCATGTCGACGCGAAAGAGGAGGGGAAGTGTCAATTCAAAACAAAGGAAAGTTTTCTACTTTCTCCTGGGGGGCCGCGAATGATGCGAACGGTCTAATAAGCACGAGAAAAAAAAATATTGCGTGGAAGGGGGAAGGAAAGCCCGCTCTCCTCCAGCAAAAATCGCCGCCCAAGCGCCGTACCCTAGAGAAAAGGAAAGAGCACAATCGGCCCTGAATCGAAAAAAAAGGAGGGGGGAGGGGTTGTCGTGGTGAGAGAAAAGAAAAGCCCTGCTCCACCCAGGCGGTGATCGGAAAAAGGAGAATCGGAAGCGGAAAGCGAAAAAAAAAAAAGACGATCTTGGCCCCGTCAACCAAGCGCAGGAAAAAAAAGCGCCATAAAAGGCTCGCGGAAAAAGGGAAAAAAAGGTCAGCGCGGTGTCGAAATGGGAAGAAGGGAGTATTTGATCGAATTCTTCGATTGAAGTGCGCGCAAGAGAAAGGGGACCAGGGAAGCCGAATGGCAGAAGCTGGTGGCATTGAGATAAAAGGCGTACGGAAGCGACATCCCGAATTGGATCAGGGGAAGCAAAAGGGAAAGAGAACCCATTTGAACAGGCGGGCGAAAGAAGCCTCGTTGGGCGAAAAAAAAAAACGACGCTGCCGATTGAAGAATTGCCCGGATGGAGGAGCGCTCCGTTTCCGACGAAGAAAGAAGAGGAGGCTACCTGGGTGGGAAAGGGGGAAAGCAGGCCGGTCCGTCGGTTCCGGAAAAAGGGAGAGGGATGCGAAGCTTCCGTAAAGAGGGGATCGTCCTTCGCCCCGCATAATGGAAAACGAGGACATCGACTTGGGAGAGGGGGCTCGCCTCACGAAAAAGAAGGGATTGCCTCGATCGGTACAGGGGGGGATTGTAACGCGGGCGCCCCGGAGAGGAGGCAGATAAGAGAAGAAAAAGGAAGAAGGGTGGCCTCCCGTGGAGTAGAATGCGAAAGGGAGGTTCGCCTGATGGCCTGTATAGGAAGCGACACTGTCATCAGGTTCTTCTCTCGGAAAAAGGGAAAGGCCCTACCAGCGCTCCGAATTACGAGCTTCCCCAAATAGAAGGGGAGGGGAAACCCCTATTGATACCGTAAAAAGGGAGGGAAAGAAGAATAAGAAAAAAACGAGAAATCTCCCTTTTTATGCGCTGAAAGATCTAATTCCTTTGTCAGGCTGTAGTCGGTGCCTTCAAGCAGAAAAGAGGAGGAAAGAGTCCGTGGCGACTAGGCCCCACCCGGTTGCGAAATGGAAGGAAAGGGGAGTGTCGGGGTTAGCCTAAAATCTAGAAAAAAGAGATTTCGGCTACCCCACCCACGAAAGGGGGGGCCGAAGGAAACCTTACAGGCGTGGGGAGGGGAAAAGGGGACCATCTGCAGCCCTACTGCTGAGGGGCGGCAAAAAAGAAACAGAGAGGGAGCATCAATGTTCATTGGAGGGTAAAGGAGGCTTGCTCGGTACCGGCAACGTCGCTATGTCGGGCGGAATGAAAAAAATGAAAGGAAGAAAATCATCGGGGTTTCGAAAAGAAAAAAGGGGCGCGACCGGTGCAGGGGAAAGGGGGTTCGTCATCAGAGCTGGCGCGCGACCTCACATGGGACATTGACAGAGGAGAGCAATCCTGCGAACGCACTAGAGAAACGGGGGAGCCACGGGAGTCCAACAGAAAAAAAAGCTTCACTACCGATTACTAAGGAAACCCTCTTTCAATCGCACACTCCCGAGGGGAAGCGCGACGCAGGCGGGGCGGCGATCCGACAAAAAAAAGGGAATTTCATCACCATGCAGGACCAAGGATGGCGGGCGAAGACCGATACATTAAAAAAAAGAGGGCGAGAAAGGAAATTGTCCTGTCCGGCCAGGGGCACAAAAAACCTTTCCCAAACCCGGACCAGGGAAAAAAGTCGCTATACTTGCTCGGGAAAAAAGGAATCGCTCATCCATCCGGCGCGTCGAAAAAACAAAAGGGAAAAAAGTGCTTGAAGAGAGACCACGAAAAAAGAAGAGGAAACGCCTGTTTCAAATTGTTGATGACGGGGCCAGAGTTTTTCGCAGAAGTCGATCAGGTCGGCTGCAAAAAAAAAGCAGGGGCATGACGCCGGAAGGGAGGGAAACGAAGCTTGGCCGGTTGGGTCTAAAAAGAGAAGAAAGGGAAGAAAAAGGCGCTGGTCGCGACCTGAAAAACCGCTATAAAAAGAAAAAGAAGAAGGTTCATGGCGCCGATGTGGAAAGGGAAACCGGGGGGGCCCGGGAAAAAAAAAGGAAAGGGCGTTATCTCTCAGCAAGAAAGGACAGTATGACCTCTGATCAGAAGGAGGAAAAAAAAAAGCTCCGTGATCGCAGACAAAAGGAAACGAACACCCCACAGCTTGTTGGGGAAAAAAAAAAAGGCAGCGTATCCTCATAGGAAGGGATATATAGGTACCGGACTCCTCCGCCCGTGGAAAAAGTGTCGCAGGAGGAGAGCAGGAAGGACCCTAAGCCGAAAAAGACTTTGCCATGATGTCAAAAGAACCGCCCGTGATTGGGGAAGGGAAAACATTTCGCGGGCACCAAGGTTGGGACGAACGTGAAAAGCACTCGATCAAAGGCGTTTTTGTTTGGCTACGAGGATAAAAGAAGGAATCCGCGTCAGGAAGTACTTCCAGGCCAAACGCGGGCCAAGATAAAAAGAAGACCGTCTCACCAAGAAAAAAAAGGTCAACAAGAAAAAAAAGAATGTTTGTCACGACCAAGAAAAAGCACATCTTTCCACACCGTGAAAAACCAGGAGGGGAGGGATAGGGAAGGGTGATCCGACTCTAAAAAAGGATACCCCCTTCCGCGGACGGGCTCACTTCCATGTGCGAGTCAGCCAAACAAGGAAAGGGGGGAACTTGATCGCTAAAAGAAAAGGAAAAAAAAAAGAGATGACGGTGTCTCGCGATCTGTTGTGGAAAAAGTCCCGCCAATTGAAACCCGGATATACATTGGTGGGGAAAAACTGAGCGAAGGGGTGCCGAACGGGCCCAGGGAAAAGGACGCACCCACTCAAAAAAAAAATTCGGCATAGTGGCGGTCCGTAAAAGGAGGGGAGAAACGCGTTCTGCAACGAAGCGGGGACCCGCGCCTCACTTTGCAACGGGAACCGCGGAAGAGACGACGCCTTGGCCTTTGGGATAAAAAAAAGGAAAAAAAAAAAAAGGAACCACCATGCCCGAGGGAGAGGGGGCCCCGGAAGAAAAAAAGACACCGCGAGCCGGAAGCTTTGAGGAAAAAAGAGAATGATGCAAACTCGTCCGCCTTTCAAAAGGGTCTGGAGTAGCGGCTACCTTGGGCGAGAAATCAAAAAAAAAACGACGCGAGGGCAAAAGGGACCAAAAAGGGAATCGGCAATGCCTTTGAAGAGAAAAAAGGAGAACAGTTGGAGTATATGAGTGTGGCGAGAAGGAGGATCGGTCCCATGAAACCCACGTCACACGCGCCTAGTAAAAAAAAGGAAAAGAAGGAACCCGGCAAGACAAAAACCGTACAGGCGCTCAAGTTCGTCGGAGCGGGGAGAAGAAATCCTTCATCTCGTCCCAGAACATGATTGAATGCATCCCGACCCTGATCTTGCGGCCCTGAGGCGGAAAAAAAACAAGGAAAGGAGAGAGCATCGTCGCGTGAAGGCAACGGCCGAGAAACGGGGAAAGTAAACGCCTCCAATGGAAGGAAAAAGACGGGGGTCGGGCGCAATGCCTCCGAAAAAAAAGAGTCGAGTGCCTATCTGCATTCGCCAAGGCAACCGCAAAGACAAAAAGGAGAGGGATGTCTCGATCTGACCCTGAAAGGAACGTAAAATCTCAGTGAGAGAGAGTTTCTCTTCGGTTGGCTAGGAGAGGGGGAACTTCACAGGAGGGTGAAGGGGGAGGGGGGGAAAAATCCTAGGAAAGAGCATGAGCATAGAGCGGAAAAGCGGGTCACTTTTTCGGCCTCATCAAGTTCGCATTCTGAAGGAGGAATGATGGTGGCGCGGAGGGTGAAAAAAAAAAAAAGGAAGGAAACTCTGCGCAGAAAGGGGAAGACCCGTATCTCTCTAGAGAGATACGTCGGATTGAAGGGGTACCGGGGGGGGACGTGGCTCAGAGCACCTCATTGAGAAAAGTAATGACCCCCCTTTGGACAAATCGAACGTGGGGTAAACCCTCAGAGGCTCAGGGGAAGGAGTGAAAGCTAACGGGAATAGACACCTCCCTGATCGAGGGAAAAAAACTATCCCAGCCCGCATAACCGGAGAAAAAGAGCGGAAACGACCTGAAAGGAAAAAAAAAAACAGGGAGTTTACGGTCGAATTGTGAAGACACAAAAAAGGAAAAGGGAAGAGGGCTCAGAGATCTAAAAAAAGGAGGTTAGACTGGAAGAGAGGACATCGGCTCCTAAAGGAAGAGAAACGGGCGACGGATTGCGTCCCGCCCCCAGAGGAGTCGTACATGAAAAAGCTGTCCTGCAAGTGCAAGAAAAGAAAGGGGAGAGGGGGGGGGGACCGGACCCCGGGTTAAGCACGAAAAGAGGGGGGGAAAAAAAGAAGGGCGGGAGCATTCCATCATTAAAAAAAAAAATAGCACACGGGCGAGCTGAAGGAGTCTAACAAAAAGCAAGGGAAAAAAAGGAGCGCGAATGGGGGGGGGGCTTGCCTGTAAAGAAAGATCCCTAGAATACTTTCCGGAGTTGAGGGGAAATCCTCTCGCAGCGGGGGGAATTCTCTCCTCCTAGGATAAAGTGTCGTGTCTACCGCAGAAGGGGGAGGGCAGACCGGCCGGGAAGTAGGAGAAGGAAATCCTCAGGAAAAAGGGGAGCCGCATTCAAGCGCGCCCAAATGGGGGAGGCCCTACCCTGCTTTCGAAGGAAAAAAAGTTTGCATCCATGCCGGGCGAGGGGGAAAAGAAAGAGGCCTCGGCAGCGGGGGGGAAGGCGAGACCGCTACTGGGGCCAAGAGAAAAAGGGTCAAGGCGCAAACTCGCCACATCCAGGATTAAAGACGAGAAGGCCTGCCCGGACACAAGTGGCAACCGGAAAGGCTCATGACTGCTTCGGGCAAAGGGGGGCCGTTCTGTCATATCCCTGGAAAAAATCATCTCCGAGTTGGGTAGCGCATGGGAATTTTCGGCCAACAAGGCGAAAGGGAGGACAAAGGCGACACTGATCTAAAAAAAAAGAAGGGAAGCTCTGCCCGCCCACCAAGGGAGGGAATCGAAGTGGATGATGCGCTCAAAGATTTCAAAAAGGGATGGAAGAGGCGCCCCTGGCAAGGGAGGAATAACGCGGCAAGTTTGGAACGAAAAGTGCGCGATACGTCGGACGAAATAGACGAAATCCGAGAACGGGGTCAAGTTAGAAAAAGGGAAAAGGGTTCTTTGTCTTAAAAAACGCCCTGAAGTACGTTTCGCGGTCTTGGGGAGAGTTTTCCAGCAATCGTTTTGCCCTGGAAGGACCTGGAAGAGGGGGGAAGTGAGGCCGCGCATCCAAAGGTCAAATTCAACACCGAAAAGGAATAGGTTTCGAGTGCTAAAGATTCGCAAAGGAGGGTGCCGCAATATGCGAAATGAGGAAGGAAAGTCTCCGGACATCAGGGACCGAAAGGCCGCTTCGGGTTGAAAAAAAAGAAACATTTGAAGTCTCGCCGCCCCTTTCCGGGAGAAAAAGAAGGATCTGCGATACGGCAGATCGGCGGCTGCACCACACAGTGAAAAGGGGGGAGGGAGAGCACGTAGGCTGGGCGCGAAAGAAAAAAAAAGACGTGAGCGAGGTCAGGTATTTCATACGGGAGAAAGGGAAAAAGGCGGCGATCACGCCTCCGACGATCTTGGAAAAAAAAGGAGCCATGAAAAGTCGCGCGAACGACTGGGGAATGGTGTCAGCGATGGGAAAAAAAAAAATTGAAGTAGTTATCGAAAAACTCTGCGGGGGGGATGAGCGGGTCTGCCCAACCGGCATAGAGAGCAAGAAAAAAAAGAGAATGTCCGCCGGGGAATCCGCCCCACCCTATCGAGCAAAAGGGGGGAGAGACTCTGCCACTGCAGGGAAGACCGCCTACCCATTTTAACCAGGATAGGATCTCCTTCAACGCAGAAAAGATGGTTTTCGGACCCGCGGCAGCCAGTGTCCGGAGGATGGGAAAAGGACGAAAAAAAAAAAGAGGGGGGAGAACCTCATCGAGGAGAAAGGGGGGGAAGGACTTTCCGGCGGGAAAAAAAAGGCCAATTTCCTCAGGGGAAGAGAGGGTGAGGAATGGATGGTCTCGCCCCAAGGGAGAGGTGCGCCAGAACCGAAGGGGGAAAGCCGAACTTGGTCCCAAGCACTCGCATGCTTTCGCGCAAAAGGGAACAGTGTGAATTGGGTGGATGGAAAGAAAACGGAAAGGAGAAACGTAATCGGTCAGGGGAGCCGTTGAAGGAAATAGCGCCTGTTGGCCCAAGGAGGAAGGAAGTTTGCGGGTCGTCAAAAAGGGGGATCAGACGCCTGCGAACAATCATCAGGGGCGGAAAAAAAACCAGGATTGGGAGAAGGTGCCCGTACCATCGCATGGCAAGGAAAAAAAATCTGCCCCGGTCGCGCCCGAGGAAAAACCCCGATTGATACTTCTGGCAATCCGCCCGCATAGCGCCGTTGCATGGACCGAAGCAAAGGGGGTAAGAAAACTCGAAGCCGGGGAGGCTGATCGTTGAAGAAAGTATGGCGGCAGTTGGTACAGGCGGAGATAAAAAGGGAAAAAGGTGCATACTAGTAGCCGAAA
>Ga0179593_1679115_pt1 | contig 11018 bp, 16 predicted proteins | sample CZODoug2_1_08_16_FD_185931 | JGI IMG/M metagenome (GOLD analysis project Ga0179593, IMG submission 185931) | Vadose zone soil fungal communities from Angelo Coast Range Reserve, California, USA - CZODoug2_1_08_16fungal (PacBio error correction) | ecosystem: Environmental > Terrestrial > Soil >...
AAGAGAGGACAGCAAGTGGGGGGAATCACGACCGATGAGGGACCGGACTAAGTAGGAAACACTACAAAGCCGATGGGAGGAGAGGAGAAAATGACTTCGAAATGTAGATTATGGCCGGGGAGGGCCTGAGGAATCAATCCCGAAGGGAAAAGGGGGGATGCCAAAGGGGGAGGAGGGGAGGGGGAAAAAGGACACCAACCAACAGGGAAACAATCAACCCCAACAGGTTTTAGAGAAGGGGGGATCTTGATACAACCTCCAAAAAAAAGAACAAAAGAAAAACTTTCCCGAAAGGGCAACCACGCACAAAACCAGGGTCGTTGATAGGTTGGAATTGTTACGATAAGGACGAGCGGGTTAGGAGAGGGAGTGAAAACAAAGCGGATACAAAAAAATCCAAAAACGGAGAGGGAGGCCTAAATCAGGTTTTTAAACAGAACTCGAGCAACAAGGATACGTGAGCTTAAGCGATAAAGTGGAGAAACGTACAATCAGGCGAAAGAACCTAAAAGGGAGACACCGAGTCATAAAAAAAGACAAGAGAAAAAGGAGAGGGATACCGGAAGTGTAAGGAAAAGGGGAGAAAGCGGCTGAAATGTCTTGGGGAAGACAAGGGGAAAAGACCAAGGGATCATCGAAAAAGAAACAAAATCTTCATGGGCCGATGAGTAGGTCGATGGCGCGGGCAATCGGAAAAGACTGAGCATGAAATGGCTGGATCCATGAGGGAACTGGGAAAAGGACGTATGGCAAGACATAGAAACAATGAAAAAGAGTCAGAAAAAACAACCCAGATTAAGAACGACAAAGTCGTATGCAACGCTTTTCCCCATGATCTGGAAGGTAGAAGGTCATAGGATAACTCGAGGGGGAAGGGAAGGAATACACCAAGACGATGAAGTGGAAGAGAGCCTAGAAATACGAATACATCACACAAGTCCAGTGCACGTAATAATGAAGATATCAGGATGGGCAAAGAAGTTTATAAAAATAAGGTACACAGTTCTTGACAGTTACAAGGAGGATGAGGGACGCCGGAAAGAAAACAGAAGGGGTCTTTGCACACCTGTTTAAGAAAGCTATCCACCTGATTAGGAGGAGAACTGTTCAATCAAACAAAAAAGAGGAGAAAAGGACTTGAGTAAAGAGGGGGAGTGGGAGATCACTGACGTAAAGGGAAGGGATATTTACACGAAGCAGGAAAATGGGGGAAGAAAAGATAATAAAATACCCTTGGCGAAAAAAAAAAAGACTCGTACAGAAGGGAGATGTGGTGTCATCGAGAAAAAAAAAAGAGGAGAAGAGGAAAAGAGTGCTCCGTCCATCAAACCACAAACAAAACACACCGGTGAATACTAATGATTGTGGGAGGGGGGAAAAGGGGGGGGGAGGAGGAAGTATCGGTGTCAAGAGAACGAGAAAAAAAAAAATAAGGAAAAAAAGAATGGTAAAAACAAGAAGTGACAGTACCTGAACAGGGTGAGGGACGTCGCGCACTCTAAAGGGGCCAAAAAAGAAGAAAAACACTTCGAAAAGGGGCAGTCCAAAGAAGGCAAAACAAGACAAAAAGGCAAAAAGGAAACGTTGTATACCATCAATCAATGGACGGGGCAGATTTGATAAGTGACAAGAAAAGAACGGTTGAGTCGCGGTAAGGGGACGAAAGAAAGAAGAAAACAACAACCCCCGACATGAGTAGATTACAAGGCCGCCAATCGGCGGAAAGGAGGGGGAATTATCATGGGGCAAACAGGGGCATAAAAGGTACGCGCGATGAGGGACGGGGTGCTGATCCAGAAAATTTGGCGATGGGGATGAGAAGGGAAGGGGGAGGGGAATAACAAGCAAAGAGATGAAAAGAAAAGGATGAGTTATAAACCAGACTCACTGTGGAGAACGCGCGGGATGCCATCTAGTGATAATTTTAAGAGAAGAAAAGGGAAAAGGGAAAAGGGGAGGGTCGAATGGAGACGAACCGAGATGGGGAGGAAGAAGGCCGGAGATGTACCGGATTTAATACAGCTGGTGTCGGTGTCAAACAACTTTTGGAGGATAAAAGGGGGCAAAAAAACAACGGGGAAACACAGCGACAACGAAGAAAAATGATGCGAAAAAAGAACACAAAGATTACTGGAAAGACCAAGTTCCGAGGGTATATACGGGGGTAATCAACGACTCCCAACCGAAGCAAAGAAGAGTGAGGAGGGGAAAGGAAGAACAGGGAACAAGGGAAGGATTTATGCCGCAAAGTTGCACCGGTGAGCAAATGAGAAAGGTGGAATAGGGATGACTACTAATGCCAGATAAAAACAAACTGGGTACTGTATGGGGGGGGGGAGACACTGGGAAAGGGGGAAGACACAGGGACACGCGGAAGTGCGGGGTTCGGGAAAGGGACACTACCAAGAAACAAAAAAAAAAAAAAAAAAAAAAAAACCCAAAAAAAAAAAAAAGAATTTCTTGAAAAAAGGAGGGTCGCATAATGACCGTTAGTGGCATTGACACGGGGAGCACTATCCAAACGAAAACTCGAGTGTGATGATTGCGTACAGGGGCCTACACCATAGACCGTCAACGATAATTACGGCATTTATAAAAAAAAGAGAGGAGAGGGCGAAAACTATTGCGCTGTGACATAAAGGGAGTATTAGGGGGAAGGAAGGGGGAGGGATAACACTTCAGGGGGAGGGAAGAGACTAACACGCGGTTATCTTCGAAAGAAATTGCAACAAAAACTACAATACGGTCACGAGGGACCAGATCTCCAGGTCAATCACTCAACTTTGGAAAACGGGGGGCTGGCACGGAAAGGGTGAGGCGAAAGAGGAAGGACTACGGCGGATGAGTCTTTTGGAATATTCGACAGTTAGCAATAACCATTAGCGAAGAGGGAGCGATAGCAGGGCAACAACGGCTCAATTGCTCTAGGGCTAGTCCGGACCAGAAGACATGCCTCATGACTGGTCCCACGAGATTCCGTCAATCTAGAACCACAACAAAAGAGGAGGAGAAAAAAGAAGCAGAAAATGCAAGAGGAATCAATTAACGGTGGGCCTGAAGGAATTGACAGGATAGATTCCTAGGACTTGGGTCTGGGGCCCGGTGCTACAATACCAAAAATAGAGATCAACATAGAGAATGGAAAAGAAAACCGGGCCCAAAGGAACAACTGGCAACGGGGCCATCTCGGGGGTTGGGGTAGGGTCACATCCAGGAAGCAGGAAAATAAAAAAGAGGGGAGGGGGGGCAGGGACATGAGAAAACCTTAGTCAGGGGAAAGAGGGAATTAAACAGGCTTAATGCATCATAGTGGAAAGGACCGCCCACAGAGGGGAGGGAAAATGGCACGTGAAACGGAGGGGGCGTGCCTGCACTAAATCTTTAACAAAAAATGCGGAAAGGAGGTCACGGTGGGGACCAAACAAAGGCACAGTAAACAAGAAGGAAGAAGGTAAAGTAGAAGTAGCACGAGACCATACGGATGTAACGAGGTGCTAGGGAATATTAAATTGACGGGACAAGACCAGGTCAAGGGAACTAAAATTCAGCATAAAAGGGGGAAGGAAACCAGTTAGAGTAAGGGCCGGGATCTCTAATAAGGACGGAAAAGAAACTTAGTAAGAAAGGTAAACCAAAGGAGGAAAAAAGAGAAAAAGCGTTATAAAAATCTGAATAGCAGGAGTAAAAAGGAGATAAAAAAAACACATATTAGATCAGGGTAATCCGTAGTACAAAAAAGCGGTGGGTTTAAAATATAGAGACTTGGACACCTTGTTCAACAAAACCAACAGAAAGGGGGGTGGCGGGGGTGAAAAAAATCAGTCCGGAAAACGGAAGGGGAAGGGATCATGGGGGAAGGGTGTGTCGCACTACTAGTGCGCTTAGGAGAAAGAGGTGTTGGCCACACTCCTAGAAAAAGGGGGAAACCGAAAGGCTATAAGACCTCGGATTATGACGATCCTCGGGTCGGGCTTGGAAATTTGTCCCTCACTGGGAAAAAAAGAAAAAGGTTTCCCTTGAACGAAGAGGGAAAAAGCTTGCCGTGAGAGGCAAAGATCCCCGCCAGTTTGGAATCTGACTTTTTCTTTCCTTTGGAAGGAAACCTACATTATATGTTACGCCCAAAAACAGATGGATGGTCATCAGGTAAACCGTTAAAAAGGCTACTTAACAAAGTTTATTCCTTTGTTCTATATGGGAGTAAAGGCAAAACGAAAAGTACTAAGGGCGGAGGGGGTCGGAAAACAAAGTCCAAGAAAACAGAAAGCCCGGGTAAGGCATTCATACTTCCCAAGGAGAGGGGTATCCAACTGGGAAGTCTTTCTTTGGCAGGGTGGACTACCGGCCGTCTGCATGACAGGGCCAGAGGACGAGGCACACCTGTCATTGTTGGTCAAAGAAACGTACCCCTGTACTGCGAATTGGGAGCTTCAAAATACTGACCGGTGCTACCGGGAGGGGTTAAAACATTGAAACGGGATACTGGCATTCACTGTTACAAGAAGGAGAGAGGAAAAAAAAGGGAATCATTGGTGTGACGAAAGAGAAGCTCGAAAAAAAACAAAGGAAGAGAGAGGATCTCTGCCCCAAAAAAGGAGTAACGGCGCGGATTGTGGGAACCCGGACGTATCCCCTTTCTGGGGCAAAAAAAAAAGGGGAAAACGAAAGGGAGCCAAAGGGGAGTCAAAAGGAAAAAAGGTAAGTGTGAAACATGAAGGCGTGAACGTAACAGGGGTAAAGAGAAATCTCTTAGAGGGAGCCACAAAGGCGCACTAAATAACTTGGAACACGGGGGGGAAGATCGGCAGGGGTCGGGGGGTGCACTAAACTGTGGGTTCGTAAGGAAAGGGAACAAACGCCAGAACGCTACCTTTTAGAAAAAGAATTCCTATTCGATAACTGGTGTTTAGATAAGGCGGGATAAACAGAATTCGTCAATTAATTTTGGCGATGGTATAATGAGGAAAGGAGAACCTTCCCTGAGAAGAAAGGGATCAAGCGCTGAAAACCAGACAAAGTATGAATGAACCGCATGATGAAGATGGCTAAACTCCCTTCAAAGGATCTTGCCATGACTAGACGACAAGGATTTCTTACCTCAGACCGGGAGGGACCGGGGGGGTAAGGCCTTTCGGGGGGGGGACAGAGAGGTGAATGCGGGATGACGTGAAAAAAACCGACCTACGCACGGAAAAATTAGAAGAGACGTAGGGGAAAACCCTACTCAAAGGATAAAAGGGAAGGGAATAGACTGAGGGTGTTTGGGGGACCCTCCCCAAACGCAAACAAAGGGTGATGTGATGGGAAACAAAAATCCAACTGCTTGGCGCGCGGTTCTTTACAAAGGGGAGGACATGGAATAGGGAAGAAAGGAAGACTCCTAACTTCGGGTGTGAAGGTGGGGGGGGGTAAGGTAGTCCCAAAATATGGTCTTCGTATGAAAAGCAGTAAGAAGAAGAAGGGTTGAGGAAAAAAATTCCTTTCCCTCTGAAAAAGGGGGGGGGAGGGGCAAAACACAATCTTTCCCGAAGCATTCGGAATAGTCAAGTTCCTCCTTACGAAAAGTAAAAACGATGACTTTCGTGGGCACGAACTCTTGGATAGAAAGGCTCTGCTCTAGAAAGAAGGGGGGTTCACGAATAACCGACATTCGCTACAAAGGAAGAAGGCGACTAGCAAGGTCAACATGTGAAAGGCAAAGGTCATCAGCAGAACCAATCTCTGCTAGGAAAGGAAAGATTACGAGGTGAGAGGGGGTGATTGGTCTTCCGGGAAACGGGAAGTCGGTGACATTCATTCTTCGGATACAAAAGGGGCACAACCCGATCGAGCGATAAGGCTATGAAAGGACACGAATGAATCAAACTGTCACCTTCTGACGTAAACTGAAAGGGATCTCAACCAACCGACAGGGAAAAGAGAGGAGGGACAGGGGAAGGGGGAAAATGCCTAGTAGTGTACAAGAATCGGATTCGAGGCCGTGCTGTAAGACCTTGGGAGAATCTCTAGGACAGATCAAGAAGGGGAACTAAAAGAAAAAGGAAAATACCACTCACCAAGAATCGCAGCGGAACAAGTCGTTGTGCCGAGGGGAACTTTGTCGCGGAGCGAAGGGACCTGGGAAAGACTTTCCTTTCCAGGAGGGGGGAATGCGTCGATGATTAACTGAAGTAAGGAAGACGTATAATGGGAAACTCTTTTGCGCAGGAGAAATTCTGTCCCGATCAAAGAGGTCGTGATGAACAACGACTATGGGAAGATAGGAAGGCGTTTGGGGTAGCAAAGGAGAATAAATCGATCCGACTGCTCTCATTGTTGTACGACGAACCGGTTCTGACCGGCGGGGGAAAAAGAAAGATGCTCTGACTTGATGAGGTACTGATCTTCTCAAAGAGAAAGCGGGTGTGGAACGAAGACACAAGGCCAAAAAGACTAGTAGGGCAAAGTCATTCTCTTGAAGATGGAAAAAAATTAGTCCCAATCAGTGGAAGAACCGCGGAACGCTTTGTTTAAGATTTGTTTCTTTGATACCGTGGGCGGGGGGGGGAGGCAGAACCCACCTCAGGGAGTCACAGAAAAAGAGGGAGGGAGGGATATAAGTTTGGCACGTCAGGGAACGGTGGCGTAGGCCCGATAGGGGGGGGGGGGGTCCGCCCCAATAGAAAAGGAAGAAAAACCAGAAAAGGGGGTCAAAAATTAATACATCAAAGGACTGGTAAGTTACATAAGCTTCGCGTCGGCTGACGGCAAAGGAGACAAACCCAGAAAGGACTTAGCAATATAAAAAGGGGAAAAAAGAGGGAATCCAACACCAGGGAGGGGATTTTCAAGCTGAGACGGTTTTCTTATACTTTCTGGATACACTACATTTATGGAATCCTCCACCATAATTATCAGCGAAAAGAAGAAACTATCCAGTACCCAGCTCATCTTCCACCAGTTGGTTCCGGAGGGGATTATGCATAGGAAAACCTGAAATTGAATCACAATATGGGGTTGTCTGAAGATTCAAACAACCGGGTAGGCAAACGTTAAAAAACTGCCCCGATTGTATCCAACGTAAGGTGAAGGGGGAAGGCGCAGGTTGTGGAAACTGAAGGGGCGCAGAGGACGGAGAGTAAAAGTGGACGATCAACCGTAAGAGCCTTCCAGGCCACGTACCTTAGTTCATGAAATGTTGGCCTGATTTGGGAGAAAGGTGCAGGGTTGACGAAAGGGAGACATTCACTGGTTCTCCACAAGACACAGAGAGATTACTTCCCTCAAGGTAGGTTGGTTGGGTTGGGACTCCGCAAAACACACGTATGGGAGGGCCTCACGGCAACCCCTCAAAATGGAATATAGAGCGGGGGAGCACCAGTGAATGGCCAACCGGTCTTTTTCATAGGAACTGGGTATACAACGGAATGCGGGGCATGAAAAGTAAGTGGGGGGGAAAGTACAGACAGTTTCGTCGCGTGAAAGTGTTCTAACGTAAAAAAGAAGAGGGGGCACAAAGGACGACAAAAAACTCCAAAAGTGGACGTCGAGGATAAACGTGCACGTGTTGTATGGAGCTCATACACAACAAGACAATTTGATACATTAGGGGAATCCTATGAGATAAAAACAGGGAACTGAGTTAAGAAAGGACTGGGGGAACGGGAAGTAGGGCGCGGGGGGCGTAAAAGTATGCACAAGAAAGGTAAAAGGGCTAGATTGAAAAGAAAACCGTCTGTTGATGCGATGCCGAGAGAAGAGGAGGCGGGAGAAGGAGGTGCTCATGACAAGGACGAAGCCGAGGAGGGCGACTAATCCGGTAGTAGTTAGGAACCGTGGAGGAACCTTTTTGAGGGGGAGGCGATCCCTAACGCGCACGTAAGGGAAAGGGTTTAAAAACGGAGATAATACCAGGACGCGTGTAACTGAGGTGGGGTCTACACCAACCCGACAAAGATGTAGATTTAAAACAAGAAACAAACTTAGTTAAGAAGGTTAGGTACCGATGGATACAATATGTGGAAGATCAAGATGGACTCCAGAAAAGGATGGCTTTTTGGGATGGTGGCTCCGAAGGGGAGTAGGAATCATGTACAGGGGTAAAAGGGATGAGAAAAAGGGGGGTATGAAATGGATGTCCATCTGAAAGGGGCAAATCACATCAAGAAGAAGCAGTCAAGATTCAGACTTAACGAAGTGGATCGTCGTGGGGGGGGACACGAAAGAGTCTTAAGGGACGGACGGCCTGAGGAAACGGGGAAAGAAGCAGGGGACGGACAGGAAAGACGCATTCAGAATGGAGGTCCAGATTGACCAGCCAGGAAGAAATCAGAAAGTAAGCGGAGTGACTCAAATAGCGGAGGGGAGTGGCGTGTAAAGGCGGAAGTAGTGATCGCCCTCGGGGAGGGGGGCATTCTACATAATTGCCTAAGAGGGGCTATTCAGTACACAAGGTAATGAAGGCCCTTCTGAAAGGATATCTCAAAGAGAGGAGTAGAGATTAGTCAAAGGGGAAGGAACATGGGGGCCTTCAGGGGGGTCTGAATATCCTTATCTATAGGGGAGAGGGAAACTTTCAGTAGATAGACAGAGAAATCACTCCGAAGCAACAAAGTTCACGTAAAAAGAATCCGCGAAAGCCGGGGTGACATCGCAGACGAACTTGGTTGCTGAGAGGACTGGAAATCCGTGGGGACTTGCCAAAAAGGTGAGATGTGATGAGTAACGGATCAACGGAACACGAAATGCTTGGAAAAAAGACTTACCCAAGAGGACCAAGGAAAACCAACGCTTCACAGATCGATTCTTAGGGGGAAATGATCATCGATTCCGACGCGAAGCATAGGGGGCTAACGGCTGGAACGACTGGGGGGAAAACAAATGGAAAAACTTGGGAATTGATACCGAGAAATCTTTCTCAGAGAGAAAGAAGGTGTACGGCAATGAAAAAGTAAAGAACTACAGTGTCCTATTTTCTATGCCACATATTAAAAAATCAGCGGGGTAAAAAAAGGAGGTAAACTAACGTAAAAGTTTTATAGGGGTGGGATATACCTGGGGGGGGGTTGCGGGGTGGGAAGGAAGGAAAACATCTAAAACGTCGGGGATCAGGGGAAGGGTTTTGGGTAAACGAACTAGGGGAATAATGAAGGGCAAGCTAGCTCGATAGGTGGGGGCCCTCCGGATAGAAAAAGGGGAAACCGAAGACATAAAAAGAAACAGGTGCAACGCGAGAAAGAGACTTAGGCTTTGTCATCAATTGAAGAGTGACTTCTCAGAAAGGCAACCAATATGACCGGAGATCGCCTCAAAAAAGCCTGGAGGAGGGTCGGGATCAATTTGGTTCAAAGGTCTTGGAACGATGTATTTTAAAAAAAGGAAAACACCTAATTTTGAACGACTACATAATCGGACTAACGTGCAATTAACAAAATGTAAATTTGGCATAGGAATTCCTTCCGCAAGGGAACTGCATGTCTGGAGGTTTGATGAGCAGAGTCGAGAAAAAACGAAGAAACAACCAGGGAGAAGGAGCAAAGGACTGAAGACGATCCAAAAGTGGGGGGGGAATGGTGACATGATGGAAAAGAAGGCGGGGACGTCTACACACGGGGGCAACGCACGGAAACGGCGTTTTAATTATAAAGATTGGGGGTTACTCTAAATTGAAGGGGAAAGAAGTTCGTTTTACGTGACCAGGGAAGGGGAGAAGGGATGCCTGTTCGAAATCGCAGCAGTTCCAAGGGTGGGGGTTGATTGACAAGAAGCGAAAAAAAAAACGGAGATGAAGAGAGAGATGCTCTTCGAACCCACCTCAAAAAACAGTCGAGCACAGGGTGAACCATGAATGGCAAACCTGGACGTTTTCAATAGCAACGGAAAAGGAAAAGGAAGTAGTCACATTCAAAGAAGGAGGGAAAAGATGAACAGGTGGCTCGTCGCGTGGGGCACGTACAGGTCAAACCGGGGAGAGTCCAAAAAAAGAACGGAAATTGACCACGGTGGGGGGGGGGTAAAATGTATCAGTGAGGGAAGAGGGCCTACGGCTCGTAAGCGAACAGCAAAAAACAGATAACGTTGGGAAAAGAAGGAATTAACTGAGGAACAGAAGTGATCTGTTGTTAAGGAAAGGAGGAGGGGGAAACGGGATGTGAACCGATTATGGAAAATCATGAAAGAAGGAGGGGGGGGAGATGGATATAAGAGTAGTATGCAAGAAAGGGAGAAAGGAATCCTGCTGGTAGGAATCTCTCAGTTGAGAGATCCGTCAGGGGAGGGTCTCCGTGATTACAAAGACGAAGACGAGTATCGAGTAGGTATATCCAAATGTAGTAGCGGGGCTAAGTCTGGCGGGGGGAAGAACACTATCAAACCGAAGAGAGTATCCTAGACGGGACTTCATAGAAATGATACGGAGCAGGACGGAGGTGGGGGGAGACTCCACAACGCAACCAAGTTTAGGTTGGGACACAAAAAAAAATGCACTTCGTTACGAAAGGGTGGTACCAGCTGGGGAGGAAAGAAGGTGGAATATTTTAAGAGAATGAAAAAGGATATCGTTGGGGACTTGTGTAAGGGGACGCCGTAAAAAAGGGAGGTCTTAAACTGATGAGAATATCAGGGGCTTTAATCAGGAGATAATTTTAGTGGAACTAGGTCAAACACTGACGGTGAAGTCCGTAAAGAAGATTCAACTATCAGCATCGGGTCCGAGGACAAGACGGACCCTGAGAACGCCCTAGATATTAAGGGAAAAATTGGATCACGAAAAAGGGCGAACAGGGCGAAAGCAAATGTTCACAGGGAGGGGCTCCGTCCGGTTACTGAAAAAAATCATCTAGATAGGGAAGTACGAAAGCCAGGCAAGTAGCAACCAATTCTGGCTGGGAGAAATCAAACAAAGAGGAAAGAATTTGTGTGAGGGGGGATTCGTGAACGGCAGTCGGAGTGGACATTCAGAATCGAGAGATCCAGTCTACAGCAAGGCCTAGAGAGGATAGGCGAGGCAAAGGGAAACGAAATTCAGGGACGGTGGAAGG
>Ga0179593_1712351_pt1 | contig 11018 bp, 15 predicted proteins | sample CZODoug2_1_08_16_FD_185931 | JGI IMG/M metagenome (GOLD analysis project Ga0179593, IMG submission 185931) | Vadose zone soil fungal communities from Angelo Coast Range Reserve, California, USA - CZODoug2_1_08_16fungal (PacBio error correction) | ecosystem: Environmental > Terrestrial > Soil >...
AATATCCTCGTTTGGGAAAAAAAAAATGTCTCAGTGACATCGCTATGCCCAGGGTAAAGAATGGCACAGACCGCATTGAAACTGAGAAAAAAGGAAGTGGCGATCCGTCTCAGGCAAGTTCAATCAAGGGGGGGAAGGGGAAAAAAAGAAAAAGGGAATCAAACAACCAAACGCGGCACAGGGGAGGGAAAAAAAGAAAAGGGGAAGTGGCCTCATCATCAGGGGAATTACTTACAAAAAAAGGGAGAGGGGGGGATAAAAGTGATTCCAATTTATTCCAATCCTCGGAAGAAAAGAAAAAAGGAGAAGACTTGAGACAAATTAGACTGCCAGGAGGGAAGGGAAGAAAGGAGGCTCCTTTCCTTTCGAACCCGCGAAGGGGGGGAGAAGGACGGAGAAAGGTATGGTTACTTTCCATGATCCGATGAAAGAAGAGATGCAGGGCGCCCTCACGTCACTGGAGGGGGAAAGGAAAAGGGGGGAAGGAGAAGGGAAATTTTTATCCTGGTGCAGAAAAAAAGGGGGGCACCGCCTCTCCATTAACTTCGATCCAAAGGGAAAACCTAATGGAAACAACGGCGTACCGAGAAAAAAAAGAAAGAATATCCTTCCTTGCTTAAAGATCGGGGGGGAGAAAAGGGGGAAGAATAAGAGGCTTACTAGGAAATGGACTTCAAGGAAGACTATGAAAGTTTTAAGGAAGGGGAAGGGGGGAGAAGAGAGAGAAGGTATCCATCTTCACCTGACCTAAAGAGGGAAGAAGAGAAAGAGGGAACTGCGAAAACCTGGGGGGGGGCTAGAGTTCTCCCCTCAAAAGAGGGGGAAGGGGGGGAATACACGGCCTCCCCCACCTATATATACTCCAAGAGGAAACTCGGACCTTTCGGGGGGGGAGGAGGAAAATAAAGGGTCTTCACCTCGAATGAAGAAAGGGGGAAAGAGAAGATGAGATTGCGCAACTACTTCCTAAAAAACGGAGGAGGAGAGAGTGCAAGCGAATAAAAAACTTCTCGCGAACTCATTGGGAAAAAAAGATATTACGGGTACGTGCTTAGGGGGGGGGGGGAGAAAAAGAAGGGGGGGGAAGTCTTCCATATCTCTACTACGAAGGAAGGAAAATACAGCATCGCCAATCACGGTGAAACTCCAAAGACGTATGATGTATGGAAGAAGGAGGGGGGGGAAGGGTGGCAATTCTACACCCCTGGAAGGGGGGAAGTCCTCCAAGAACCCTGATCATATCGAATGGCAACCACACTTTGAAGGAAAAAAAAGAAAAAGGGGCCATCTATTACCTCACCGAAAAGAGGAATGATTGTCTGCAGCCCTTGTAGAAAAAAAATGAAAAAGAAGCCCACCTCTAATTTGAAAGGGGGAGGACACTTACATTCAACAAGTATCCGGCCATAGGAAAAAAAAAGAAAAGTCAGAGAAAACAGGTTTTTGAGAAAGGAGGGAAAAAAAGAACGCACTACTTCCGTGGTAACAAGGCCAAAGAGGAAGTCGAAAGGAAAAAGATTCTCTGATAAGAAACAGACCGGCCGGCAATTAGAGCGGGTGTTCCGGAGGGGGACCACCCTTTCCTTCCGAGGAGGAGGAAGGGATCCCGCGTTAGGACTCGAAATCGAGAAGAAAGTGTGGTCGAGATTCGGAGCAGAAGAAAAGAAAAAAAGGATTCTAGGAAAAGGATGATATGCCGAATGCGCGAGGACAAAAAAACACTTTCAAGAAAAGAGGAGGGAGGAAAAGGAATAACTCTTATCTGCTCTATCTTGCGAAGAGGAGGGGGGGGGGGAAAAAATATTACATCCTTTAACACTACTAATCCGGGAAGCATGTAAGTGGTTAAGAGGAAGAAGGGGAAAAAGGGGGAGGGAAGGAGAAAAACTTCCTGAAAAGAGAGGGCGCCGGTGGCGGACCACGTCCGTAGTGCAAAGAAATCAAAGAAGGATTATCAAGAGAGCGGAACTCTTTAGGGGCGCTGAGGAAGTCTTTTTACTTTAAAAAAAGGGATACGTACTTGTCAATATTCGTATTTCTCTTGGGGGTAAAAAGGGAAGGAAGGGAAAAAAGGGGGGAAAGGGGGCATGTAATCGATTTCCCTTCTTTTGGCGTTTTTGCAACAGGGGGGTGCTCAGTGTTCCTTGGCGAGGGGGGAAAAAGAGGGGGGGAGAAGGGGGAAAAATATTCTCGATTCCTATAAATAACAGGAAGAAAAGAAAAAGGGGGGAGATTTTCATCAGCCGTGAAAGGGGACCCGGCCACAGAAGTATTCGAGGGGAAGAAAAAGGGAAGAGCATTCATTTCCTCAATAGGGGAAGGGGGGAGGAAAGGTTTGTCATCCACCAGGAAAGTCGGAGATCGCGGTCATAAGCGGAATAGAAGAAAAAGAGGAGGGAGGGTGGGGGGGAAGGTTTCTCCCTCGAAGAAGTAGAGAGGCAGGAGGAGGTGCATCACGTTGAGTTTTCGAGAACGAGTAGGTGTAGAATGAAAAGGGGGGGGAGGGAAGGTTTCTCTTTTCCTTTCAGAAGGGGGGAAAAGGGGAGGAAGGGAAATGACCCAGGTGTTTCGCCTTGGGGTCGGGATGGTTGACTCTGGCTAAAGGGAGAAAAAAAGGGAGAGGAAAGTAACCTTCTCCCTAGGGAGGAAAGGGGAAGAAGTCCATTTCCTCTTAAGCTTCTATGGGAAGCTAAAGGCTTTACTCCCGCGGAGGAGGGGGAGAAGGGGAAAGAAACCTTCTTTCCTGGAAAACTTCATGATGGAAAGAAATGAAAAGGGGGGCAAAAGGATTTAGGGAGGGGGAAGAGAGGGAAAAGGAGAGGGGGGGGGGGAACATGTATCAAATCTCTACGGCCCCGCGGTGGAATTGGGAAAGGGGGGGGGGAGGGAAGGGGTCATTCAAAGAAAAAGGGAATGTCTTCTAATGAAAGATAACAAGTTCATAAGGAAGAGAAAAAAGGGGGGAAGCCCGATAGTTTATCCCACCTTCGGAGGAGGAAACGGAACTTAGCTAATGCGAGGGCAAATGGCATACGAAAGAAAAAGGAAGGGAGCCAACGGAGGTATTGCTGCTACTTATAGTATTTGAAGAAAGTTTATGAACCAATGGAAGGGGTCAGGGGGGGGGAGGGATTGTGGTTCTTCGCCTTTATGGGGGGAATAGGCTTTGAGGGAAAGGGGTTCCGGGGGGGGTTCCCTTTGAGGGGGGGAAGTGTGTGAAGTGAAAGTTCCTTGAAAAGAGCGCGCACTGAGATACAATCCTCGAAGGGGGGGCGTTAAGGAGGGAAAAAAAAGGGGGGGAAAGGAGATTCACTTCAATAACCCTGGGTAACCTTTCTCCTCAACTAGATCTCGATTACGGAGGAAAATGAGGGTTTTTATGTTTCTGTTCTTGAAAAGTGAGTTCCCGGCTCACGAAAAAGGAGAAGGGAGGAAGCAGAGAATATAGCACTGCTTTTTCAAAGGAGGGACCGCAAAGAGTTCTTACCCTCCGACGAAATGATAAGTCTGATCGAGTTGGAAGGGGAAGAGGGAGGGGGGGAGAGGGGGAAGTGACTCTCGCCATCAGGGGAGGAAAAAAAAAGGGGGGGAAAAGGGGAAGCGGGTGGCGTTGCCTTGAGCGAGGGCGAGACATGGAAAGGAGACCGAGAGGGATGTCCGAGGCTGGAAAGGGGGGGAAGAGGGAAAAAAGGAGGAGGGGTGACCTCTTTTTGGTTTCCTTCTCACAGTCAAGGTAAAGGGGGGAGAGTTGCAACATGATTCTCGTACTTCGCTAAAGACGTCGAAAAAAGCAAAATTCGAGCGGAAAAAAGAGGGGGAAAAGAGGAAGGGAAAAAGGGGCCTGGTTGGTGGACCAGGCTGAGGAAAAAAAAAGAAGGGGAGTCAGCTTCATGCAACGCAGCGGGCGCGGCGTAGGAAAAAACAACATGAAAGGAGGAGGGGAAGAGAAACGCCCCTCCTTTGCGTTGGAAGAAGGAAAAAGGAAAAAAGAGGAGACCAAGCGAATCGGCGCACCTGGTCCACTCAAAAAATTCAGAGAAGTCCGGGACGAGACTAATTTTGGAGAAGAAGGGAGGGGGGGGAAAGAAGTCCGAGACTCCTTGTTCATTCGCCCGATGAAGAGCCTCTATTTGACGGGAAGGAGGGAAGGGAAAAAAGGGGAGGAGGAACTCCGGAAGGAAGGGAGAAAAAGTGTGAAAATAGAATAGCGCTTTCACTCCCGTTCCCTCGGGGGACTGGAGACCTCGCTCCAAGGAAAGGAAAAAAAAAAAAGAAAGAAAGGAAGCCCTCTCATCCCTCTTCGCGAGGAGGAAAAAGGAAGAGAGGGAGACAGTCAACTCTAATCAGACCTTTTATGAAAAGAGAAGTCCCTTCAGGGGAGGGGGGGGAGGAAAAGGGAGAATCCTTCCCATTTAAAAATCAGCGCAGAAGGGGAAGAGAAAAAGGGACCAAGGGCGTCGTTCGATGAGTAACACAAGAGGGGGAAGAAAAAAGGAAATCCTCTCATTCTGCGAGTAAAAGAAAGGGGGGGGGGAAGAAAGGTACACCCCTCAGTACACCTTGAGGGAAAACGAGGAATCTTTCCGGAAGGAGAAAAAGGCAGAAGGAAAGAAAAGAATTTCAACTAAGAAAAAAGGGAGGGGGAGAAGACAGGGAGATCCTTCCCATTCACCTTCGCGGGGAAATTAAGTTGTCGACACTCAAAGGGGAAAAAGAAAAAAAGGGGAGGAAAAGAAAAAAGGCACCCACTTTCTTTCTCATAGAAACCGTCGGAATGGGGGTTACCCAAAGATGGAAAGATCATTTTGCCTCAACCATGATTAAAGGGGGGGAAAAAAAGAAAAGGGAGCGCAAGCCTTTTCGCCCAGGGGCGAAAACTTTCGTTCTGCCAGGAAGGGGAGGAAGGGGAGACATTCTCTCCTTTCCGTGCAGGAAAAAAAAGGTGGGATCCATCTGATCAATAAGGACGAGTCCTGAAGGTGTGGAGAAGGAGTCCTGCGGGAAAAGAAAAAGGGGGGGGGGGGAGGTCGAATGCCAGGAGAAGCCACGTCACTGGGGAAAACTCACAAGTGGCCGAAGAAAAGGAAAGGGGGGATCTACTTTTACTCTATAACGGGGAAAAAAAAGGAATTCATCCATTTAACTCTATAAGGGTGTAAAGGAATTTCAACGGAGAAGAAGGTGGGGAAAAAGGAGCCCTCTCTCACTCCGGAAGGGGGGGGGGGGGGGGAGAGACCGCACAGCCTTTCTATATAATCTTACAGGAAAGGAAAGTATAGGCGATGGGGAAAGGGAGGAAGAGAGTTTTCTCTCCGTCGCGCAGGGAGAAAAAAAATCTCCTCCCCAAAAGGGGAGAACCAAACCCGCACCTGCTTGAGAAATAAGGGAAAAGGAAAAACGAGCCCGCGTTCGGAAGGAGGAAATGTTTCGGCCTGAGGGGGGTCCAAAAGGAACGTGGCTGCCAGAAGGGAAGGAAAGGAGTCTTTTCCATATCGGGAAAAGAAAGGAAAAAAGCGCCTTCGACTCCAACCCGGCGTGTTGGCGATGGAGAAAAAAAAAAAAGAAAACCTTCTCTCTACCCATTTGAAGGGAGAAGGGGAAAAGGAAACGGGCGCGATTTGAGGCACTCTGCGAGGCAAAGAGTTTCGAAGAAGCTTCGACTACTTACGGGAAAAAAGAAGAAAAAGAAGAAAGAAGCCAATCACTGTAAACTCTCGCAACGAAGGGTCCGCTATGTCTTTCTGAGGGAAAGGGAAAAACTTGATTTCCTGCGAAAGAAAGGAAAAAAGACCGATTGCCAAAAAGGGAAAAGAAAAAAGCATGGCCATCGATTAAAGAGGGACGGGGGGGTCGGCTGACTGAAGGGTGAAGGAAAAAAAAAAAGCGACTCCATCTAATCCAACCTCGAGGGGGGGAAAAAAAAAGGGGGAATGGCTTACATTCAACCTCCGAGGCCGGGGCTAGAACCCATAAAGGGAAAGAAAGGGGGGTTTATCATTAATTAGAAAGGAGAAAACGGAAATAACTCCTTTTTTAAAACAACCGAATTTACCGAAGGGGAAAAGGGAAAAGGAGAGGAGAAAGAGGAAAGGAGAAGCGTTCACACCTTACGGGGTCGAGAAAAAAAGAAACAGGGCAGCGTCGTTTGCCAGGGAGGTGAAAAAACACTTTCCGACCGGGGAAGAGAAAAGGGGGAAAGGGGGGACTCTCCAGCTAGAATGAACGTGGGGGGAGAGGGAGGAGAGATTCGTCATCTCCTCGCAAACAGGGGAAACCAGAGAGAGACCGGGACGGGGAAGAGAAAACGTTCTTCTCTCTTTCGAGGAAGGAAAAAGGAGTACGGAAAGTGTGGTCCAACATCTTCCCTCCCGGACAATGGTCATGCGGGAAGAGGAAGCCCGGAGGGAGAAAAAAGATCTTCTTTCCAGCTCATTAAGAGAAAGGAAAAAATCGGCGGTAAGAACCAAAAGGGGAGTGCCGGCGTAGTACAAAAGAGGAAAGAGAAAAACCCCCTGTTCTCAAAGGGAGTCGGGGAGGGCGCGGATAGTTAGGGCGGCTTTTTCACGACATTCCAAAGAGAGAGGAAGGGGGGACCAATTCGATGTTGGAGGAAGGGGGGAGGGCAAGGGTTGTCTGCCAGGGCTAAGAGACGCTGGTTGCGGGTGAAGGGAAGGGAAAGGGGAGGGGGGGGGGGCGGTTTCCAGTTTTTTGGAAGGGGGAAAGGCGCACAGTGTTAGTGGTGGGGGGAGGCGCAGCCCTAAAGCCAAAGGGGAAGGGAAAAAATATTTCTCTTCCGATAAATACTAGCGGGAAGAAAAGGGATGGCGAATTTTCAAACCAGGGGGGCAGAGGAAGGGGAGGCACTAATTCTTCTATCTTATCAAAGAAAAAAGAAAAGGGGGAAAGAGCAGATGCCGAGCAACTTATTTGTCATCAAAAACAGGAAAGAGAAGGATCTGCTTTCCTCGCGGGAGTAGAAAAAAAAAGGCGTCGAAGGAGTAGGGGGGACACATCTCAGAAAAAGGGGGGAACATAATCTTCATGAAAGGGAAAAAGGGAGGGACGTTCACTTCCACCGTCAAGGTAGGGTAAAAAGGAGGAAGGAATCGTTTTTCTTCCGGGGGGAGGAGAAGAAAAGGGACGGGTGGCTGATCATTTGTTTAGGGGGGCTCACGTTGGGGGGGGGGGAGGGAAGGGGAGGAGGTTTACGCTGGCTCCAGGAGAGAGAAAAAGGGGTGCCGCGAACTTAAACTCCGACAAGCAGGGGTATCTACGTAAAGGAGGGGAAGGGGAGGCTATCTTCCAGGAGGGAATACCCACTCAACGTTAGAAAAAAAGGGAAGAGGCTTCTCATTGAAAAGACGGCTTTACGCCTTTTCAAAAGGGACAAGGTCCTATCAGAGGAATGGATCTAGTTCATTGAGAAAAGAAATATCGCGTACCGTCGCTGGGGAAAACGGCGAGGGCCACGAGGGGGGGGGGAAAAAAGGGATCCTTCCATTTACAGGAGAGGGGGTGGGAGGCGCATATTACCCACGCGTTCGAGAGGGGGGGAGAAAGGAATTTAAGAGTAATAAGTACTCTTCCTTAGGAGAGTGAAAAACAACATTTCGGGGGGAGAGGGGGGGACTTAGAGGGGGAGGAAATTGTTATCCTCTCCTGGCAGAAAAAAAGGGGGGAGGGGATTTCGACATGCTTGAAGGGGAAGAGAAATGTTATTATTAGATGGAAGAAAGGGGAAAGAATGGTTTTATCCCACTTATCATACTGTTGGTAAAGGAAATGGGGGTGGAAACAAACCCCTTAAGGGGGGGGGGAAAAAGGTGGCATTCGTTATTGCTCCTTGGTTTTTGGGGAGAAGGAGGGGAATTTCTAAATTCACAAGGGGGGGGAAAGCGAAGTTGCACGGAAGCTCACTGAGAAGAAAGGAGAAGAGGGGGAAATTCTTTTAGGGAGGTTAAGGAAAAGGCTAGGACACATTTTTTTTATAGACAAGGAAAGAAAAAAGGTTTCCGAAAAGGAAGTTCTCCCAACTAGGGGAGGATAGCCTGAGGAGGGGTTTTCTTGCCTGCAGGGGGAAAGGGTAAAAAGCCTTCTCACTACCCGACACTGGAGGTTCTTCCCAGAGAAAGAAGGAAAAGGGGGGGGAAGGTTTCCATGTCATGGGGGGAGAAGAAAAAGCGGGATACCTCCTACTCCTGTCAGGGAACAGAGGAAGGTAGGGGGGCCTTTCTCTCCAGGGAAGGAAAAGGAGAGGCGGATTACTCGCTAAGGCCGCCGGCTGCGAGGGGGGGGGGGGGAGGGGGGAATTTATTAGTTCGAGAAAAAGAAAAAAAAAGGGTGGCCCGGGCGATCCCGCGCTCGCGAGCTGCAAAGGGGAGAGGGGGAAAAGGGAAGGGCTTTCGCCAGGGGGGGGGGTTCCCTGCTCAATAAGAGGTCGGAAGGGGGAGGAGGGCCCCATTAGTCAGAGGGGTAAAAAAAGGAAAGGAGGGGGATCGAATCTGATACATGGCCAGAATTCGCCCTGTGAAAGAAGGAAAAGGATGGGGGGGGTGGTTTTACCATGCTGGAGAAAAGGAAAGGGGGGAGGAAAATTGTCTTCGCTTCATGACGGGTCGGGGGGATTCCCCGCGGTAAGAAGAGAGAAAAAGAGTGCTTATTCCAATAATAGAGGGAAAAAGGAGACCCCGCGCCACCGGTGTTTTACCATTATCTGGAAGGGGAAAAGGAAAGGGGAGTGTATACCCCATCTCTCAGAAAAGGGGAAAACAAGCCAGGGGGATTCTCCACAGCGGGGCACAGGTCTACATAGGGAGAGGCTACTTTTTTAATCCACAGGGTGGGGGAAAATTTTCGAGGAACCCTGGAAAAAGAGGCCCGAAAGAAGAGAGCCTATATTTACCGGAAACAGGGGGTTGCGAAAAAAAAAAAGAGGAACTTTATTCACTCGGATTTGCCCAGCCTCTTACATAAGAGACCGGCCCTCGAAGGAGATGAGGGAAAAAAAAATCTCTCAAGAAAAAAAAAAAAAAAAAAGACAAAACTATCACCTCTTCAAAGGCGCTTAATATTCAATCAGGGAGAGAGAGAAGTCATTTCTAGCCAAGGAAAAAAAGGGAAAGAAATTTTAGTAAGTAAATGCCTTATTTCTTGAAGGGGAAATTTTTTCTTCCTTCTCAAAAAAAGGGCGCCAGTACCCCCTCATGAAATCGCTTTCCGAACCTGAAAAGGGAACAAAGTCTTAAACGGAGGGGATTCTGGGAAGGAATCGGGAGTCTCTCTGCAGAAACAAAAAAAGAAGGAGAATTCCTTCTTCCGAAAAAGAGAATCTTTTGGGGGGGGACAACTAAACAGGAAAGGAAAAGGACCTATCTTATTCACAAAAGGCTGTCTCGCAACAAAAAGCAAATAACGAAGGGGGGGCCTCTCTCTGTAAGAGAGGGGCGGAGACTTCTCCATTAAAAACCGGGGGTTAAAAAGGAGAGAGTTCTTCATGGGGGGGGAAACTCAATTTAGAAAACTTAACGGGGAAAAAGACACTCCTGAAAAAAGGGGGGGGGATCAGCCCGCTCGGAAAAACGGACATGCAGGGAGGGGGAAAAGACCACCCAAGATGATGATTTCTCAGTGTTGATGAAGGTACAAGGATTCCACTCCTAGAAGGGAGGGAAAGGGGAGGAAGCCTTGACAGAGTAGGGGGAGGGGGAAAAGGAAAAAGGGAGCCATTCTCTCGCGTTCCGTCGAACAAAAACAAATCGGAGAGCAATAGGACTAGTCATATGGAAAAGGAGGGGAAAGGCCAAATGCCTTATTCCTTCTTAGCACATGACAAAGGGGGGGGAAATGTCGCCCTCAAACAAATGCATTAAAAGGGGGAAAAAAAACATCCCCTCTTTTCCGGAATGCTTGGGAAGAAAGGGGGTTTCAGAAGGGAATAACCTCTCCGGAAACCCCTCTCCCGGGGAAAAAACCATAATTTTCTTCCTTCGCATATAAGGGAGTCCACGGCGTACCGAGAGCCTGATTGGTAAGAAGCTCCCCGTAAAAATTCCATATTCCGGGGGGGGGGGGGGGAGGGTACTCCCAAAAAAGTGCTCAGAAGATTACTATTCCATGGCGACGGAAGAACAGGGATCTTCTCTTGGAAGGGAAAAGGAGACATTTTTTCGGAAACCGTTAGCACAGGAGGAAAAAAAAGGAAGATCTCCCCACACTTGACCCGGGAAAAAAAAAAGGCCAATAAAACTGATCTTCCAAAGGATTGGGAAAAAGGGGTCCTTCCGGGAAAAAATAGAATACCCGCGTTGCTTAAGGGAATTGCGAAAGGGGAGTGATCGACCCCAAAAAAAAGGGGCTTCCCTACTACTGGGAAGATTTTAGGGAATACAAAAACTCTATTTATATGGCGCAAAGGAAACAAAAAAGGGAAGGGGAGGAACGTCGGGGGGGGGCGGATATTTCGCGATGGCCCGAAAGCGAAAAAAAAACCCTTTTCCTGGGGGGGAAGGGAAATGTCTTCTATTTGAAAGAAAAGAAGGGAGGGGTGCTTTCTGCATATCTCAGAAAAGAGAAAGGCCAAAGGAAAGAAGAAAGGAAAGTTAAACTCTAGGGAAAAAAAATGAAAAGGAGAAGATCCTATTCCGCTAAGGGGGAGTGTTTCACGGCGAAAACGGGAAAAAAGGGGGGGAAAAAAAAAAAAAAAAACACTGGCATACTAAAGGGGGGAAAAAAAAAAAAGCCAAAAGAGGAAGAAGGAAGGGAAAACAACCATATTTTACTGTGTCAGGAGGGGGAGGGGAAAAGGAAAAAAAAGGCGAATCCATCTAAGAGCCGGTTGGGGAAGGGAAAAGGGGAATGCCTTACATTTAAAAAGAAAAAGGGGAAAGAACGACCATTACGACGATTTAGGGGAACGATAGCGGTGGATTAATCCCGGGCAAAGAAAAGGGGAACAAAAAAAAAAAGGGGAAGATCCTGTCCAGGAATTCCGAGGGGAAGGGAAAAGAGGGGCTGATGAA
>Ga0179593_1819377_pt1 | contig 11018 bp, 16 predicted proteins | sample CZODoug2_1_08_16_FD_185931 | JGI IMG/M metagenome (GOLD analysis project Ga0179593, IMG submission 185931) | Vadose zone soil fungal communities from Angelo Coast Range Reserve, California, USA - CZODoug2_1_08_16fungal (PacBio error correction) | ecosystem: Environmental > Terrestrial > Soil >...
GGAAGGAGAAGAAAGGGAGGTTCGGATCGACGCGCACGAGTTCATGCTTGCCTTCTCTTTACTTCCATAAGATTCCCGAGCGTTGGGGGGGAAAGTAAAGGCTTTTATCAGCGATAGTGCCATTATGCGAGCCCCCGTCACCAGCGGGGGCAAGGGGGGGGGGGGTGGAGAAGGGCGCTGGGATGGCATTGGGCAGCCCATAATCTCAAAGTCCATCAGATGATAATTACCAAAACCGCTGACCAAAGGGAAGGGGGGTCATCTGCCTCTGCCAGAATTTCGTCCTCTTCTTCGTGAACGAGATCGTCTCGATAGAATCCAGAGGTCCGAAAAGACTGGGCTATCAACGCTTAACATAATGGGGGGAGGGGGAGGGGGGAATTTGGTGTTGCTAGCCGAGTAGTTCTTTTCCCAGTCGGCGCCGAGCAGATGCGGAAAAGGAGGGGACAATGGAAGAACTGCGGATGCGCCTGCCTGTCCCAGCGATGTGAGATGGAAAGGGATTAGGGGCAAAGGCGTGCGGGAGTCTTTCTAGAATGCGTTATTCTCCGCACTAGTAAAGGAACGAGGAGGGGGTGGTGTTCGGGACGCCAGTCGTCGCTCATGGGGTTGCTCGAAGTTTTAGGGGGAGGGGGGGTCCGGCGTATGTAACCGCAATCGTGCCACGCCAAGTATGGTCAGGGGGGGGGGGCCATCAAAACCAAAGAGGCCAGCGCATTGTGCTGTGGCTGATTGACGGGAAAGAAAGATAAGGGGCGGCACATCAACGGTGCCATGCCCAGGTAGGGGGAGGGAAACTCCCATCCGGCGCCAGTGAACAATCCCGAGTATGACGACAGGAGTTGGTTACGGACGATCTTGTACGTATCGTCATACAACGCGAAGCGGGAGGTCGGTAGGGTTGAACACCTCGGCCGTATTGGCAGGAAGGGGGAGAAAAATGAAGAAGGGGCTGGAGAGGAGGTGAGCTTGAGGGAAGGGAAGGGAGAGGGTGGTGTTGTAGGGAAGGAGGGAGGGTGAAGGGGGGGGGGGTAAAGTGGAAAGAAGTGCCTCTTTCGTGGACCAAATTCTGTCGATGATTTCAAATTAGGACGAGCAGCGAGGGGCAGTGGAGGAGCAAGAAGGAAGTGCTTTGGAGAATGCTCTCTCCGGAAAAGGGGAAGGGAAGGGACCGCTATCTTCCCGCCCCCCATGCATTAAACGTAGGAGAGGGGGGGGGAGATGTTTCCAGATCATCTGAATTGTCAATCCTCGCCATAAAGAAAGTGGGGGGAGAAGCCAAAAATCTTCCTTTCTGTTCTATCATCTCTATCCATCAAGGAACTGAGGATACATTTCTCTTCTTACAAAGATAGACCTCCTGACGTACCTATATAGTCCTGTGTCAACTCGACCGAGTTGGCCCCGAGGGAAAAAGGGGAAAAGAGCAATACCACCCCCTATACCTACCATCCATTCAAGGAAGGAGGGGTACAGAAGGTAGCTGTGTGTCTGTTTCCTTGTGCAAAAGTCCTCTGCGCGACCTCTTCTTTCAGAACAAACATGAAAAGGCCTTCTCTTCGCTCTTCTATCTCTCCCTCGTGGCGAGGCGGGGAGGATGATTTTTTACCGTCCCGCCTATCGCATTGCTGGTGCTAGGAAAGGAAAAATCGGACTGAGGATAACACCGTCTCTTCCTCTCCTCGCGGGGGCGGCGGTGGGAGGAGGTTCTGCTGGCCCCTACTCCTCCAATTGATATCCTAGGTGGCAGAAGGTGAGGTTGACCTAGACCGTCTATCAAGGGCGTTTGTTGTGCCGTGGTGGGGATAGGAGAGGGGGTGCCGGTCGAACAAGGGGTTGAAGTTTGTGTAGGGGGGGCGGCGCTCTCTCCTCCCCTTCCCCACGTGCACACTAGGAGGGGAACTGCTTCCTGCATCTCGTCAAAATTGGTGATATTGTGGTGGAGGGGCGAAGAAAGGAAATTTATCTTCACTTCTATACTGAAAGGAAAGGGAATATGCTAGTCTCTCCAAATTTTTCCGGGAGTAGGGGGGTGTCTTCTCGCCTCTTCAAGCAAAGAAAGGGGGGCAAAAGTGAAGCGATTCCACGAGGGCGATAATATAGCCGAGAAGGCGGGGGAAAAGAGCGTGCGAGCCGACGTTACCCTGACACCAGTCCCAGCCCACAGCTAATCCACGAAGTGGAAATAAGTGAGGGGGAGGGGCTATGGGGGTATTGCTGACATTACGGTCGCGCTCGCCACCTCGGTCGGGGGAGGGGAACTGAGATGGGACAGGAACGGAGGGGCGAATTCCTCCAGCGCTGAATCGGTTGAAAAAAGAGAACGCGATAGAGAAAAAATAACTGGCAATGTGCATCTTTATGGCTCGGATGCAATTCTAGATTTAACTATGCAGTTCATCATGGGGGGAAAAAGAGTTGAGATCGAGGCCCTCCCTCTCGCCCCCCCTCCCCCCACAACAAAAAAACCCCAAAAAAAAACCCCACCCCCTTCTCTCCGGATATCATGAAAGGAAAATTCCAGGTGATCGTTCTCTTGTCCTTCTTCTAGCTGAGGGGAAGTAATTTTGCCCTCCTCTCTCCTACCTGTATCGAATGGACAAAGGGCCGGGGGTGCCGCCCTACCTCAAGTCGACCTCTTCCGCCCCAGAGGAAAAAAGAGATTTGGGGAAAGACAGCAAGAGACAGCTCAACGAGACGATGTTCGAGTTGTAATGACGATACGTCCAAGAGAGGAAGGGGGAAAGCCTGGAAGGGGGGCATCTCGGTCATCCTCTGATTGTTTCACAGGGAGACGAGCGGGAACTGTACCGACCTGGCATGGCACCGGTGGTAAAGGAAAAAACCCCGAAAAAAATAGGGAGAAATTGATTAAGTCCAATCATCCACGCACATGGCAGGAAAGGTTAAGAAGTTAAGCGTGACAGACCCAAGACCATACTTGTCGTGGCCCCGGGGGAGGAGGGAGTATAAAGAAAAGAAAGCAATAGGACAACTTCGAATTCACCCCCATCGAGACACGGAGGGAAGAAAAAAAACCTTCAAAAAAAGAGTAAGGGAAGGGGGCCTGTCGAATAACGCTATCTCGACATACTCCCTTCAAGCCTTTGCAAAAAAAAAAGGGGGAAGGTTGAAGAGAAAAAGGAAAGTGAGGAGAGGGGGAAAACATAGGTCGGCCATTTGTATGAACTTGATCGCCGAATGGAATGCAGATTGCTCCGGAGAAGGAGGGGGGGAAAAAAAAAAGGCAGGAGAAAAAAAAAGAGAAGAGACAGCGGAACCACATTCTGTTCAATCGTGCTCGCCATTATTTCGTTAGGGAGAAAGGTGGTATATAGTAAGGAGATGAATAAGAACGGGGCAAGGTGGGTAAGTGGGGGTAGTCGGAGGGTGAAAACGAAGAAAATGTGAGGGATATTAGCATGGATTGTAGTGTTGAAAAGAGGAGAGAGTGGGTCGGAGTGGCGTGGAGGGGCAGGGGAGGACAATGTAGAAGTGGAGGCAGGAGGGCATAAAATGGGGAGAGTGGAGGGGGGGGTAAGGACTGAGTGGGAGGGGGGGCGGGAGCGCGGAAATAAGAATAGATCCCTGAGGGAGAGAAAGATAGATTTCAAGAATACGCCGTCGAAATTCTTTCATCTCGTTACTCGCATCAAGCGCAGAAAAAAGCCGTGGGGCAAAGCGTTTCGTGGGGAAGTATCATCTGATTTACTTTTACCTTATTTTCTGCAATGCCCGCAAGCGATCAGAGGAAGGAGAAAGAAAAAAAAAGGATCAACCCCAAAGGAAAAGAGGGGGAGGGGGGCTATGCATCAATGGCCGATGCTGAAATCACTCCCTGGTTTCCGTCCCAAAACGCTCGCGGGGGAAGCGTCAGGTGAAGGGGGAACAAGCAGAAAAGAGGAACGAATAATCCACCTGCGCTATGGCCCCAAGCTCATGGCCTCTGGTCCGCCGAGACGCTCAACGATCTCTCTACAGAAAAAAAAAAAAACGGGGGGGGAGGGATAGCGGGGGAGCGGAATAGGGGGCGGAACCGATGCCCTTCTCTTTTTTCCATAGCGGAGGTCCGGATAGAAGAGGAGAAAAGGAGTGAAGAGAGGAAGAGTAAAATTAAAGGGGAAAAAGAAATTCAGGGCGTTTTTGTGGACCTTTTACCAGTTCCAGGAAGAGAAGGAAAGAGGAGGGACAAGTGGTGAATCCCCACTTCACCATCGTTTGTCAGATTTTGTTTTGATGTGCGCTTTGAGATGAGAGGGAGTTGCGCATTAACAAAGCACTCAAAGGCCTCAGATGAATATACAAAGAACATCTTACCCCCTTTCTTCGCGATGATAGGGGAGGAGGGGAGGCATTTATAAGAGATAGGGAAAGAGATCGTCTCGAACATAAAACCAGTCTATCGTGATTGCTTCCGGTAAAAAAAAGAGAAAAACGGAGAAGAAAAAAGAAAGGGGTTTCTCCGTTCGACTGTAATATTTTTTTTCTCGCCGCTTAGGGTCGTGGAAAGGGGAAAAAAGAGCTAGGGAAAGGAAGGAGGAGGAAAGGTAAGCCAAATGTGCCGACCTTCGCTTCGCCTCCCAGGCGTATGTTCCTCTTTCAAAGGGGGTAAATGTGGGAGAAAGGGTTGCCGGAGAGGGGAGATTTCTTAGCCTGCCACTCTTCTCCATTAACGCAAATATGTGGTTTTAGGAGATAAGGAGAGGGGGGGGTGACGCCAGTCTCTCGCATTTGTTGTTGCTCGAAGTGGAGGGGGGAAGGGGGGGAAAGTAAGGGAAAGAAGACCTCGGTCCACGCCAATATGTTCCTTGGGGCTGTCAAGAATAGAAGGCAATAAGACTCTTCCATCTCCAATTTTTCTGGTGCTATGGGAAAGGGGTCAAGGAGATAATAGGAGAGGCGCATAAACGTTTCCATTCCATGTCGTAAAGGAGGGGGTCTACAGACAGGGAGAAAATGAACAATACTGGGGCTATATTACTCTTCATGTTGTGCTCAAGGGGGGGGCGAAGGGAGAGTATCGGACGAACGAGAAAATCGTCGCGTTGAGCTGTTGATGTCTTTCGTTCCCACCAAAGAGTGCTGACGGGGGGAGGGAAGAGAGAGGGAGGGATGGAAGCGGCACCACGGCAGCGGAAGGGAATGGCGAGAGTGGGTTGAAGAGAGAGACAGACTCATACTCTCCCTATGCACATGTGATAGTAAGTGGGTAAGGAGACTCAAGGGATCTAATGTAGGTAGGTCAAAAGAGAACAAGAGGCCGGATTAAAACCTGCATCTTTTCAATCTTCATTTCATCCGAGCCATAAGGGGGGAAGAGGGGGGGGGAAGAAACATCGCGATCATCAATGAGCTTTGCAAAAGAAAAAAGAGAAAGAAGAGGAGGACTTAAATCGAGCCCCTCCTGGGCCTGACCTATATCATGGAAGGGTGGGAAAAAAGGGACGGGGGGGGGAGGGGGGAAAGAGAGAGAAAAGCATTTCAGCAATACCCCACCACCTAGGAATACAGACAAGAAAGCAATACATCGTTAATCTGTATCGATTAGCTTTGGGCAGGGGGGAGGGGGGGGCAGGGGGAAGGCGGCGCGAACTCTCGTTATTAAAGAAAGCTCGGAAGGAGCGAGCGCCCTCTTGTCATCGATTTCCTCCTTTTTTTCCCTTCAAGACGGGAGGGAGAGAAGAGAGAGGGAAGAAAAGGAGAGAAGCCCCTTTGGCGACTTCCGCTTCCCTCCTTTCTTTTACGGTAGAATCTCCCTTTTGTCAGATCAATCCTCCAGTACTGAAAAAAGCGAAAAAAAAACAACGGAGTCTTATTAAAAGATATATACATTTCCACGAAAAAGTTGAGGCACAGAGAGCCTTCCAAGACCTTCTTTATATTACGCTTCTGCCTAAGGGGGGGTGCGAAGAAGGGGAGCCTTCTCGCCTACTTCCCCTCCCTTCTGGACCGGGGGGAAAATAAATTCTTCCGAGGACTGTCCCTCTTTTCTCTCCTGCCTCTCTAGGAAGGAGGGTACGAAGCGCGTTCTCTCCTCCTTGACCATGAGAGACCCCTCAAAAGCTGTCGATACAGTCTCACCTCTTTCTTTCCTTTATATGGTCGGGGTAGGGGGTATTCGGGCATGCCTTTTCTCCTCTTTTCCCCCTCTGTCTATTTTGACAAAGGGCTTGATGAGGAAAAAGGATGGTCTCGATTCCCTCAGAGAGGGAGGGGGAAAATCACTTGATGCTCGCTTGCCCTCGCCCCTGAAAGGAAGTGGAAAGAGGAGAAAGATGTCTCTGATTCAATTCGCTATTGAACGATGAAAGGTGGAGAAAGGGGTTGGGGAAAGGGTTTAATCCGACCTTCCTATGGAAAAGGAATGAAAAATACTTCATTTTTATCGGAAGCGTCGAGAGGAGGGGAGAAGACTAATGAAAAGAGAAAAAGGAGCGCCGCGATGCGCGCCCACTTGCCTGTTGCCGCCTACCTCAAGTCGATCGTAAAAAAAAGGAAGAGAAAAAAAAAAGAGGTGAAGGAGAAAAGAAGATCAGAGAAGCGACGAGTTTCTATTTTATACGATACGTCCACGATCTTAAGAAAGAATGGCGAAACATCCTGTCATCCGCGGGATTGTTCACGGGAGGGGGAAGGGGGGGAGGAAAGGGGAAGTCTGTCCTACCTGAAGGTGAAAGAAGGTGGGATGACGCCGTCCCGTCCCTCTCATCTTATCAATGAGGATGGAAGACTCCTAAAGGAGAGGGAGCGATTGTCTCTGGCCGCGGTGTGCTGCCTTATCTGAAAACCCAAAGGATAAGAAGGCGGGGAAAGCGGCGGCGGACAGCAGCCGTATTCCATCCGCACTCGACAACTTCGGGGAAAAACACAGAGAGAAGACGGCTTACCTACAACCGCTCTATCCTGCAGAACAATTGGAGTGAGAAGGTTAAGGGAAGGAGGAGACGCTAGCTCGACAGACGCCCTTCAATCCTTTGCCAAGACCCAGTACGCAGCGCTTTTGAAAGAGAACAGAGAAGGGGAGAGGGAGAAGGGCTTCAGAGGGAAAAGGGGAGGAAGAGTTGAGGCAGAATTCTCTCTGCCTACTTTTAAAAGACCTACGCGGCGAAAGAAAAAAAAAAGAAAGAGTCGCCAAAAGAAAAGTCTTTTCAGCTTTGCTCTCCCAGTATTTCGGAAAGAGGGGGGAAAAAAAGAAAGAGCCTGGGGGGAGGGGGAAAAGGAAGGGGAAAGACAAGATACGAAGAATTCTGGACGCGTGACTCGCATCCAAGAAAAAAGAAATTTGGAAACGGGGAAAAGGGTAAAAGTAAAGATCATCGGAATGGACTTTGATGCTGATTTTCGTCAATGCCCGCCAAGCGATAAAAAAGAGGGGAAGGAAAGGGGAAAAAAAAAAAGCACCAAAAGGGAAAAACGGCGGGGTGCCGTGGTGGCTCCTCATCAATATTTTGCCGATTCCTATCACGCTGGTAAAAGGGAGAAAAAGAAAAGGGAAGCTTAGGAAGGGAGGTAAGCGCAAGAAAGCATTCACGCCTTGCGCCTCTATCCGACCTCCTCTATTGCCCCACGCGCAGGGCCGCGGGAAGAAGAGAAAGGAGAAAAGAGAGATCAAAAAAACAAAAGGGAGGAGAAAGAAAGATGGCGTGAGATTCATCTTAGGAACCTCTGCCTTCTCGTGTTTCCATAGCGGAGGTCGGAATAGAGGAGAAAAAGGGGGAAGGACTTGCTCAGGGGAAGGAAAGGGAGATCCTCTATCTTTTTTTTACCTGTAACCAGGAGGGAGAGAAGGAAAGATTCTAGCCAACAACCACCGGGGGGCACGTTGTGTGTTTGAATTTTTGCTTCTCTTGTCAGTCTCGTCGATGGAGAGGAGGGGAGGAAGGGGAAAAATCACTAAAGGAAGAAAAGGAGGAGTAACAAACAACACATCTTACCCACTTTACTGTTTCTTCCGATGATGCGAGGAAGAGAGGAAAAAAAGGAGAAGAGCGAAACGTGAAACTGAGATAGTCTCGATCAGCACCTGCGATCGTTGATGGGCGGAAGGGGCAAGGGAAGGAGGGGGAGAGCACGAAAAAAGGAAAAAGGGGGGTGAGGCCGTTCGATTAGATTGTTTTCTCTCCTCTTAATTTCTTTTCCCATTCGAAAAAGAGAGAAAGGCGGGAGATCCAACGTTCATCCAATTGCCTACCTGCTTCTGCGCCGCCCAGGCGATGTTCTCTGGAAAAAGAGGGAAAAGGAGGGGCAAAGGGAGAGAGAGAGAGAGGGCGCGTTATTCTCAGTCACTCTTCGCATGAACTCCAATAATTGGGAGGAAGGAAGAGAGGGGGGAGGGGCCGCCATGTCGTCCCCTTCATGTGTTTGCATAGAGGGGGAGGGGGAAGGGGGAGAGGGGGGGAGCTAAGGGAGGGGGAAGGCCTCAAGCTTTCCCACTCAATTATGTGGTCATTGAGGGAAGAAGGAGGAGGGCATCAGAAGAGAAAAAGGAAGGAGGCCATTTTTGTCTGTGTCTTCCATTGACTTTTCAAAGTGAGAAATTAATAGAGCAGGGAAGCCTTGCTTCTCATAACAACAGGTGGAAGAAGGTCGTTCGCCTCCCATTAAGAATACTCCCGCCTACTCTCCCTTTCCCCCTCCTACTGATGACCGGGAGGGGAAAGACCAGGGGGTATCATGAATCTCTTTGATTATCTTCATACAACTCGAACATCGGAGCCGGGGATCGGAAGGGGGGGGGGGGGTGCACACCACCGGAGAAGGAGGGATATGGGGGGAGGGGGAGGGAGGGGGAGAGGGTCTTTTCTTTCGGCCCCCGGCAGCTAGGGGGGAAACCTGCGGCCAGGGATGAGGCACCTTGCTTCTCTCCTCTCGCCCTGACGCGACAAATCCCCAGGAAGTAGGGCCATTCATTCTCTCCCCTTCTCTCGAGGAGAGGGAAATTCAAGATTTCCCAACAAACATGATTAAACCTTCATCGTGGGGCAAGAGAGTTGCAATCCGACCATAATATTTTGCACAGGATATAAAAGGGAAGAAGGAATCTCTATCATCAAAGGAAGGGGGGGGAAGAAAAAGGGGGCACGATGCTCTGTCTTTACACAAATCTAGCACGAAGCTGAGGGGAACTGGATGAAGTCCTGGGTGTTCACACTCTCACCGATTTTTCCGAGGCACCCGGAATGGGGAAGAAAAGAAAAAAGGTAAAAAACCTACCATAACTTCGCCTACACAAGAGGGAGAGAAACTAGAAGGGGGGAGGGGTGTACTTGTTTCCTGTTCACGGCGGCCAGAGAGGGGGAAAAGAGGAAAAACGCCCTTCCTCGTCTATCTTCTCGTGATAAAGCGGAAGAGGGGGAAGAGAAGTGTGGTCCCTGCAAGACTGTAGTTTGAGAAAGGGGGGGGGAGCGAAAGAATCCTTCTGCGCCGCCAAGGGTGGGGGGGAGAGGTAAAATATGCACGTACTTTCTTAAGTCTCGGGTGCACGCCGGTGGCATCCACGTCTTGCTTTCGCCATTCGGTAATCGGAGAGAGAAAAACCCCGGAGGGAGGAGTCCCCGATATGCTCATTAGTCGTAGCGTACGGAAGTAGGTGATAGGCACAGCGCGCCTTCCCCCGCAACGTCGGAGGGAAAGAAAAAGTCGCCAAAGAGAGAGGGGATCCTTTCTTCTCCTCTTCACCCACCAGAAGGGGGAAGGGAAAACACCGGGGGAACGAACTTCCACGAGTGCGAGAAGATAGACAGAAGGAGGTGAAGGAAAGTTCGCGCGTCCGTACCATGGAAAAGGTTGAGGAAGCAGCAAGGCTCATCTCTACCTCTCCCTATTTGATTGTGAAGTGGGGGTTCGGATAGTGGGGTATTTCTGACCTTACTGTTCTCCTAGCTTCCGTACCGCGGAGGATTTGGAAGAAGAAAGATACAGGGACTTCTATCTTTCGGTCTTCCGTGAGGGGAGAGAGGATCCTGCGTCTCTTCTGCTTATTTCCAAGTCCGAGTGGGGCCCACCAACGTATGCTCTCCCTCCCTTCCTCTTTTCCACTCTGTGAGGGAGAAGTCTGGAGGCAGGAGAATTGCACTCTCCTTTTCATCATGTTTGTTGGGAGTAGGGGAAGTACGAACTTCGATGAAGGGTCTAGGGCATTCAACATCCCTTCCCTTATTTCTCTGGAGCGGCATGCGGCTCGCTTCTCGCCTCTTTTTCCGTCCTGCTACGCACGGAACGTAGAAGTTCAAAAGAGCAGGTTTTTCCCTCCCTGCCACAGGTAAAATCGATAGAAGAAAGAAACCAGCTCCTAGAGTGGTAACGAAAACATCCCTACATCTCCACTCTACTATGTTCGAGTGTGGGGAGGAGGAGAGGAAGAGGGAAGGAGAATACTGCTCAACATCCTTTCATCCTCGGATGGGGGGGGGAAAGATTAGGAAGGCGGTCATGCGTTCTATACCTCCCGTGTCATTTCACCTTTTGCGGCGCCCGAAAGGACCTCTCAGCAGGAATTGAAGAATTCCTCCAGGGTGAGGGTTGGAAAGAACAGCACAAGGCGCTGGGCCTCTTTTTTTCTTCGCTTCTGCTTGACAGGCCCCAAGGACAAACATTTCGGGGTCAAGATGTCGGCGTACGAAGCCTTATTCAATCCGCACTCGAAAATGAAGGGGAGAGCCCCCAGGGGAAAAAAAGGTCGGCCGACCAACCTCTCTATCCTGCCGGACCAATTATTGCCGGTAAAATGGAAGAAAGGGGGAGAAGGGGAGGAATAAAAGAGAGAAAGAGCCATGCAAGCCTTTTCCAAAACCATTGACGCTTTTGAAGATACCATCTCTGGGAGGCGAAGAATGAGGGGACTTCCGTAGGGAGAGAAGGGGGCCGGAGGGGGGGAATAAAAGATGATCTCTCCTACTTGTAAAATACCTACTCTTCTATCAACACCATCTACGTCCGACCGGAAGAAAAAGGGATTTCAAGGGGGAGAAGGGGGGGGGGAAAAGGAGCAAGCAACGATCGCCTTTTCTGATCGGACT
>Ga0179593_1388026_pt1 | contig 11017 bp, 7 predicted proteins | sample CZODoug2_1_08_16_FD_185931 | JGI IMG/M metagenome (GOLD analysis project Ga0179593, IMG submission 185931) | Vadose zone soil fungal communities from Angelo Coast Range Reserve, California, USA - CZODoug2_1_08_16fungal (PacBio error correction) | ecosystem: Environmental > Terrestrial > Soil >...
AAAGAGGAGGTGGCGGAAAAAAAAATGCTTCGGGGGCGGAATACTTATGCCTTCCTAGTCTGGCTACTGGAGATAATAGCCGACCGAACGGGAACAACTACCAGATAGGAGGCTTAACGGCCCACCATCATCCTTGTTCGTTGAAAGGTCTTGAAGGCAGAGAGAGACGGATGGGGGGGAAAAGATGGTGAGGCGGTCTCGAGCTATCGTCAGTTACCTCGTGAAAGGCTCGGACGCAAGCCATGGGGGGTCGAAAAAAGGTCTCTGCCGCGATCGATTTGAGAACGCTCGTGAGCCACATTATACGAGGCTCGGTCAGAAAAATATTTGGAAGGATTTCAAATGGACAGGAAGTTAATGGAGGAAGGGGGAGTCCAAAGGCAAGAAAAATTAAACATGAGGGACTGTTAACTCTGTATTGAGATCAAACAACTAATATGGGGGGGCTGGGGAACAAAACGACTAAGGGAAAAAAAGGGTAAAGATAAAAGATGAACGCAGGAAGGTGAAAACTAAGACAGGCAATTTTGGGGAGTCGGAAGTCTTACACTTAAGGAAAATCCAAGGAGAGGAGAGTGGAGGGAGGCGAAATTAGTCGGGCCTGAGTGGGATCGTTAAACCAAAAAAACTTCAGGAGTTGGGACAGAGGGGAAATACGGAAAAGAGGCGGCAGAGGAAGGAGGAGGGGAAAAAAAGATAGAGGACTGTTGGGGGATTCTTCAGTGAGGCACGGCACCAAGCCAATACTCAGAAGGGCATGACATTCAAAAGTTTTCGAGGGAAAAGGACGCGCATCGGGAGCAAAGCCTCGTGAAAAAAGAAGTGTAAAGGTGCTTAAAGAAAAGTCCGGTATCCGTTTCTAAGGCGGAATGACAGTCTGCGTGGTGAAGAGATCTGAAGATCTTCTCAGAAGGTATGGAGTCAGAAGAGGACAGCAATCGTCACCTCCAAAGGGAACCTCTGTAGTCTATCGTTCTCAAAGCTACGAGTTTGGGGCTGTGGTGACTTTCTAAAAAATTGAAAAAGAATGAGGGGAAGAGAAGAGGGAAAGAATGAGGAACCGGAGAGGGGGGGCCTCCGGGCCTTTCCATTATCATAGACATCGCCACTTAAACTTGCCACGAGAAAAAATGACTCTAAAATGAAAAAGAAAAGGGGGGGGGAGCTTCCCCGGTTTCACCAAGAAACTGGTTCGTCATTGGGTACTCGTATGTTTTCCCCGTGAATAGACGGAAATACATAAGTTGAAGGCGGGAGGGGTCCGGTGAATGGGGGGAGATCGAAAAGGGAATGGGGAGGGATGGAAAGGAGGGTGGGCCTGTTAGAAGAGTGACCTTTAGACTTCGAGCTCGTATTATATATATAGGGTGGGACTCCTTGGGTGCCCTTAACTGGATAGCAAAGAAGTAAAAAAAAAAAAAAAAAAAAAAAAAAAAAAAAAAGGGTGGACCGCAAATAGCCGCTCAAAATTGGCTTGCCCACAGGACGGAATCACCTCGCAAAAAAATTCCAGAAAAAAAGGCACGGTAGAAAAGGCAGAGGTGGAGAAAACGAGACAACACGTTAAATGCTATGCCGTTATCGCAAAGAGGACCAAGAAATCCCAGAGAAGACAAAGGGTCGAGAAGGAGAAGGGGGGGAGAAAGGGGGACTACAATGACGGGATGAAGTCGCAAAATGGATACCCGCCTGCTGAAAGTCGGACAGAGCAGGGGGCGGGGAAGAATAGGCAGGGGGATGGGGTGCTGGGGGGGGTTGCATTATAAAGGAGCACGTCCGTCAGTCCTTCTGGTTGAGGGGGGGGGGGCCGAATTAAAGGAGTTGGGGGGAGAAAGTAGAAATTCAGATTAGAACCAATATTTAGGGGGGTACGATAAAGGGCATAAAGTACAGGGAGAGTTGATGGGCTGAGGGGGAGGTAGGGGATGCAACGCGGGGTACTAACAAAAAACCGGGGTGTGAACCGGGGGGGGGGAGGGGGGGGGGGGGAAATCGAGGGAGAGGGCGGGGGGAAAAGGGTTCGGCTGGATGAGTTTACGGATGAGGGTTCCTCAAGGGAAGGGGGGAGGGGGGGCAATAATTCATTAATCTTTAAAAAGAGTGAACAATTAACTAAGTTAAAAGAGCTCGGGGGTTATGGGGGTGAACAGATGGCGAAGATCGGGCCAGGGAAGGAGGGGGGGGAAAAGAAACACTTGACTTTTTGACTTGGCTGGGAGATCGTGACAGGGGGGTCCAAAAGTTCGAAGGCCTTTCTCGCTTCACTCATAAGAAAAGGGGGCCGGACAGGAGACGCGCCAAAAGGTGAAAGCTGCAAGTGTACCACCGAATACTGCACCTTCATCCAGGCAGCTCTGGCCGGGAAAGACGCAGGGAGGAAAGCTAAAAACAAAAAAAGGTGAGGTAGGAATATAGAGATTATTTCGGAGGCCACAGTCATTCGTGGCAAGTGACCGTCCTTGATCTAAGCCTTCAAAGTTTAAAGCGGGGAGAATGGGGGGAAAGAACAACTGGGAGGAGAAAAGGAGGAGGTCGAAAAAAAGAAAGATCGGAATACGTCTGGAAAATTTACAGAGTCCTTCTACAATCTCGCACCCGGAGGCTCACGAGAGTAACCTGAGGCGAGGAGTAAGTAGGAAAAGAGGGAGAGGGGTTCGTGTAGAGAGGGAGCATAGAAGGTAAGTTTGCCCAGGGTCCAGAGTTTTCAAACTGGCTGACCCGTCAGCAAGCTGGCAACAAAACACTTTTCAAAAAAAATCCGCATCTAACGACCCGGATACAGGGGAAACCAACAGAAAAAAGAGGGAACGGCTAGCAGGGATACATCAAAAGAAGCTCCTTTTGCCCAAACCTGTCACACCCCTCAAGCACAGAGGAGGGTGTCAGATGGGCATTCAATCGGGAAGGGACGAGGGGAAAACGCCAAATCAAATTTGCTTAACCGAAGGAATGGCAGGACCAATGTGACATGCACTAGTCTTTAGGGGAGAACCCACAAAGAAAAAAGCAAAGGGGGGAAGTCCTTGGAAAAACCGCGGGTCAACCGAATCGGGGCGAAAAAAGAAGATCAAGCGGAAAACTAACGGCCGGAGGAGAAAAAGGGGAGAGGCCACGAAGGAGTCTAGGTGGCGGAGAACGAGTGGGTACTTACTAGGGGTTTCTATCATTCTCACAGGTTTCTAGGGCCGCAAACTGTCTACTCGGGGAGAAAAAGGGGGGAAGGAGGGATAGAATTCCCGATAGGGTCCAAACACTTGTGAAGGGTCACACCAGGTGAAAAAAAAGGCGGGAGGAAAAAGGGGGGGGGGGGTGTAAAATTAAGGCACTATCAGTGAAGGCAGAAACATCTGAAAACTAAAACATCAACTCTCTCTATATCTTCTGCTAACAGGCAGGAACCTAAATCATAAAAATCCTTAATATATAAAAAATGAAAAGGAAAAGAGAAAGTAAACGGATCCGGAGGGAGGAGGATGAATTCAAGGGTACTGATGCAGCTAAAGTGCCTTGAACATTCCCGGTATTTTTACGTCTTGGGGGGGGGGCGAGGAAAAAAAGGGGGAGAGTGGGAGAAGGTAGCAGGAACGCTTGAACCGCAACCTGCGCAACGCGCTTAGCAGAGGATATTCAAGAATTATTGCCCAAAAAAACCGAAACAAAACCAAGAAGCGGAGGATGGAGAAAAGCCAAATCAAGTCCGTCACTCATGGGGGAACTGTCAATAGTAACTCCCGAAGTCTGGATCATGAGGACAGAGCGAAACGAAAAAGAAGGTCAGTAAGAGACGAGGACAAATGTCCGATTCAGAGGCTTCTGAATTATCTAAAAGGGGGCGCGCACCGGGAGAAACAGTTCACTCGAAGGGGGTGTGAGGTTAATGAAGAGGGGGGGGTTGGGGGTTCGGAAGGGAAGAAAGGCAACTAAAACTTACTCGCTTCTTTCCTCCCACGAACGGGGAAGAAAGGAAGAGGGGGGAAAGGAGCAAAAAAATCGATAGCAGGGCAGCATTGAAAAACCCGGTAAAACATATTGAGTCAAGGCCGCCTAAACCACGGGCTTTGCTGGTTCGAAAAACGGAAAAAAAAAAATGACGGTCTCGAACATCCAACACCTGAACCGGACGCGTATGGCGGGGTAGGAGGATTTTTAATGGGTGTTAAAAGTGGAGCAAACACATCTGTAAGTGCGGTGACCATGTCGAGCCCCTTATGGCCAGGCCGTTGGTGAAAGGTTAGATAGAAAGGCCGGGCAACGGAGGGGAAGGGCCAGTGCCGCCAGGACGTTAACTCGGCCTCCATGGTGAAAAGGACGTAAACTGAATCGAAGGGTCCGGACGAAGTGGTCGACAAGACCAGGGGCGGCGAGAGAAGGAAAGCTGAAAGGTAAGCGAATATCTCGAGCAAAGGACTACACCAAAGCGTGAGGGATCACTTCTAAGAAAGGAAGATGGGGGAAACGACCGTGAGGGGGCAGGGGAGTCGGCTACCTTGAGAGATAGAAGAAAGCAGCAGGACAATCGAAGGAAGAAAAGGAAAAATTGACGGCCTGGGACGCAAAAGAAGATCGAGGACAAAAAAAAAAGATGAGTGGAGATAGATTTGACTTTTTGCGTCGAAGCGGTTGGATTTCGCTAGATGGAATAACTTTTCCTTGAACGAGGGCAGGAGAAAGATGGATAGAAAAGAAACACTCAGAGAGACCTAGTCATTCACGGGCCCAACGCAATGGTCTAGGCTGGAATTCCGAAGCTCTTGGGGGTAAGGCGGGTTGAGTATACTCGGAATCTTGGAAAAGGGCTGAAAAGGCAAAGGGGAAAAGAACCAAAGGGAGTTGGTCGACTACGGGAGTAGCGGAAGGAAGCGAGGTTGACCGCGCTTCGACTCACAGGGAAAAGACGCCGCGGCTTAAAGGGCGGGGCAATTTCGAATTAATTTATGAAGCTTCAAACTGAAAAACTAAGAAGTGGAAGAAAGAGAAAACTTTAGAAAAGCAAGGAAGAGTGGGGAGTTGACGAACCGCGCCTGAAAGGTCATCTACGGACCAAACCAGTCTGGCGTGAGTTAAGGCAGGGGGTACTGTGTTCTAGAAATCGTAATTTGGGGAAAACGAATCGATACGGAGGGCGGAAGGTCTCAGGATTTGACTGTGAAGACTTGGGGAACCTTTTCGAGATGCAAGCGGGGAGAGAGTGGTTTGGTAAAAGTTTTAAGAGGGGGGGCTAGAGGACCTCGCTTTAAGAAAAGAATATCGGAAGGTTGGCCAAAAAAAATAGGGGAGGAGTTACAGGAAGAACAAAGACAAAGACTCGATGTCATGACCTTCAAAAGGACGAGTAACGGACACGCAGTCTCAGCAACTCTTTAATTTAGTGGACGAAAAGCAATCGAATCAAAGGTCGTCTCGGAATGGAAAAGATGGTCTGACGTCGGGAGAGAGGAAGAAGCTGAGCCAAATGGTATGGCGTCATGTACGTGCGTAGCACGCTAAGCCAAAAGAGTGACCAGGTCGAGACTTTCTCACAGCAGCTAAAAAGGGGGGACTCCCTGGGTTGAATTGCCAAGGCCAAGATATAGGGAAATCGTCCATAGATGAAAGAAAACGGAGGAGGGGAGAGGGAAGGATGGACGGTTCCAAGAGCCACTCGAGAAGTCAAAGCAGGTAGGGTGTAAAAGAGGCCCTTGGTCCTCAAAACCAGTCCCGTGGAAGTCGGACGTAAGGGAAAGAAGGGAATGAAGACGAGAAGAGATTCAGTTTCCCGGGCGAGGGCCTTTGAAAAGGTCTGACGGATGGCGTTCGGTCGGAGAAGAAGTTAGGAAAAAAAAAGAGCTCGAATATCCGGAGTTATGTGGACGTGGGGAAAAAACGACCTATTGGTATCAAGTAGAATGAAGGGAGGAAAAAAAAAAAGGTGGAAACGAACGCCTCGCCGGGGGCTCTTAAAACCCTGGGGGAAAGATTGACAAAGGGAAGACTCGGTGTTCCCGGACAAGGGATCTAGCATTGGGGGGTAAACGAGACCCTGCCACGTCACGTACAGGGAATTAAGTCGTACCGCGGAAAATCGGGACTGCTATGACCTCGAAAGTGGTATAATACGTCCTTCCGCCTTAAGGTTGGAATGAAAACGGCTTCCAGGAAGGGGAGAGGAAACCGCGGTGACAGAAGAGCATGTTGGAGTTTTGGGTTCTCCCGACAGAAACATAAAAGGAATATTCTAAAGGGACGAAAGTAAAAAGTTGGTGGAACCAGAATGAAGTATTGGAAAATTGCGCCCTGCGACCAGTAACGGGACCGCTAAACCGAAGATGCTGTGGGTGGTTAGGTGAGAAAATCGAAAATGGCAGAAAAACTGCGGGGGGTCACGGCATCAATCTCCTTTGCGTACTCCGTGGGGTCTTGGGGATGTTGAAGGGAGGACGTGAGTTTTATTGGACGGTCGGGGTTTCTAGCTTTGGAAGGTTTTTGTAAAAAGGGGAAAGGGTCGGAAAGCAGGGAAAAGAGGGAAATGGGGGGCCATTAACTAAAGGTGATACAGATCGACAAAGGAAGAAAACTGTTGGTTCATACGGACAGATTGGGACGGATCGGGCCGGGAAGTGATTATAAAATAAAACTTTTGACGGCTGCGAGCTGTCAATCCGCTCTTATGAAATTCATTCAAAGCTTGGAACGGGGAAAGAAAAAATGAAAAGGGACAGTTGGCGGAAAAACATTAGAACCGCGCCAAGTTCCTTGACTTAAGAGAAAAGAATCCGCTCTAGCCGGAACAAAAATCAGGGAACAGGGACCTCAGAAGAGAATCTATAGAAACAAACAACACGGAGGGAGTAGATGAGATGATGACTGATGAAAAAAACGAGGGATTAACGGAAGTCGCCTATCATGGGAAGTGGGGGGAAAAAAAACAGTAAGGGAGGAGGTATCAGGGAAGAAACAGGGTCGGATGAGTGGAGAGAGAAAGAATAGCGGCTGTAATTCATCCTTGCGCTAATAAAAAAGTCAGATTCACAAAGTCCAAGGCAAGAAAAATCTGTCAACGTATAAAAACTAGATCCGTACTAGTCGTTCAGAAACAACTAGTTAGGGTTAAATTGAACAAAGGTGGGAACCTGGAAAAACTACCCGTCTTTGCCAAACCGCGGACACAGAATTCATCAAAGGAGCATAACCGCCGCCCATCGATCCTTCGCCCAAGGGTCAACAGTCCATTAGGAAAACGTCTCCGAGCGGTGAAGACCTCAGCCAGCAACGCTCAGGTATGGGGGAAAAAGGTTCACACCCTCATCAGCGGGCGGGAATTCCGAGGGACTGTTCGAGGTGGACAACGACCTGATTAAAACCAAGTAATAAGTTATGAAAGGCGTAGTATGAAAATCGTCAGGCGGGAGAACCCAAACCGCCCACATACAAATTTCAGATCTTTCAACAGGGACTAAACGTGAAAAAGGGGCGAAAAAAGCCTAAAGCTACGATCCGGGGCATGATTAGCCAAGGTGCGGCGCGAGAGAGACAGGTTTGTCTGGAAAGTGGACTCTTGACACTTAATCAGTAAGGCCGGCCGGTGTCAAGAGGTCAAATCGCGAGGATACAGGGAATTCGCGTAATTCAGAGATATTAACGAGGGAAAAAGGTGAAAAATTGGTGGGGGTGGGGGGTCTGGAGATTTGGAAACCTGTGGGGAAGCAGGCCTCCAGGAGCCTAAAGCTGCGAGAAAACGAAAAAAGACTCGTCGAGATACAACGATAACGAAATCTGGGACTCGAATAATAAGAAAGAAGAATAAACCAAAAAACCAGAACGCTTCCGAGGGACAGGCCGAGGGAAAAATTTACGGAAGACGACGAATACACGGGAGGGGAAAGAAGGTCCCCTGATGAAGGAGTTTGAAGGTTAGGATGCTTAAGATTGACCTCCTGCCGGTCATCCCAAATCAAAAAGTTTCGAAGAGAGGGAGGCCCGCAGTTATAGTTGCACCAGCCGTAACCCAGGGAGAAAATCGTCGCTGGATAAACGACAAAAAAAATCGAACCTGAGAAATAAGCTTTTGGAAAGGTCGACACTTGACACCTGAATGTATAGGCTCAAGAGCGACACGGACTCAAATAAATACAGGGAGATCACCGGACCTCTTCTCTTAGGCTTCCGACACTGACAATTCTCTTAAAGAGGCTGCGAACTGCGAAAGGAGAAAAGGAGTTCTCGAATGGGGGGGGGGACTCGTGATTTTGGGGGCTGGAATTTAATAATTAACTCCCGGAGTTAGTTCGGTGAACAAAAGAAGGGCAGGAAGCCAAATGAGGAGGGATTAACTACGGAAAAAAGAGATCATTGAAGATGAAAAAAGTGGGCACGATATAAAGCCAAACTAAACTAAAAGCTCCGCCCTCCCTACAGAGATTCGGACGTACCCTTGGTTACGGATCAGAAAAGGAAGCCAAGCCTGGAAGGAAGCCGGAGGGGTCGAGGGAGGCGGAATTTAAGCGTTAGGTCAAAAAAAAATCAGTCAATGGGAAAAAAAGGCGGGCATTCTGGGGGAGAAGGGAGGCCATTCAGCAGAAAATTCACGGCGGGGGAAGGGGCCATTTGCCGACATCTTTGTGATGAACGCGAGGAGAGGCAAGAGGGCTCGAAAGTCTCGTCACTTGCACACTAAAGTGTTCGAAACTAAAGCTGCGCCAGGGAGAATGAGACGAAGCGGAGAACGCCTACAAACCACGCGGGAAAGATATGATGAAGCTTCGACGAAACATTAGAGTGGCCACGTGGAAAAAAAGATCTGAGGTTCAAGTGAGACGTCACTTAAGCTATTATTCGCGCACCGGGAAGACAGGTCAGGGAAGGTCAGGCTGAGAATATCCTGCGAAAACAAAAACAAAACGGAAGAGGAGAAAGAAGGGAAAACGAGAGTAGGGGGGCGAAGGGCCGATGTGGAAGAAAAGATTGACCGGAAAAGCGCGATAATAGGAGGGGCCTGGACGCGATCTGTAAGGTCACGGGGGGAGGAGTTGACTTCGAAGGGGATGGGACAGATCTTCCTTGTTAACGCGTGGTCGGAGGCTGATCAACTCTGAGAGAGGGAGATCAGAGTAATGTCCCTTTTTTTAGGAGGACTCTCGGACTGCCGCCGCCTCGGTCGAGCGCGCGTCGGGCAGAAAAAAGAGGGGAGGGAAGGGAAATGGCCGCGCTGAATCTGGATGAGGGAAATTCAGACCATTTAATGCGGGAAGGCACAGAGTCCCCGCAAGGGGTTAAGGGGTAGAAAAATCCCTACACCGAGGAACAGACGGTAGTCCGGTAAGGCAGGGGCGAGGGTGAAAAAGAGTAAAAGGTCCGGCCGAATCTAGAAAAAGAGCATGTATTGACTTTGAATTTAACCGTTAGAGGCGCGTAAAAAAAAAATGGAAATGAAGTAAGAATGGGTCGGGGACGCGTCGAAAGGTCACAGAAGAAAAAGACTTTGGGATTTCGGGAGGGAGAAAGACCTCCGAAAAAAGATACCTATTATAAAAAAATGTCACATTGAATTAACGAAAACTTTTGGGTGTAGAAAAAAAAAACCGCGTTCAAGGAGAGGGAAAGGTCCGCAGAACAGAGAAAAGACGAAAAAGGGATACATTTATGGTCAATGCATCGTGAGAGACTGAACGGGACATTGCAGGAAGGTACTGGAGACCAATGACCAAAAGATCCTAGGGATCATTAGAGCTTGTCGTTGAGAGCGACGAGGGGCTCCCTGGGTTCCGGTCAGGTTGTCAAGAAGATAGAAAATAAGAACGTGATATTATTAACATTCCGTTGAGCCCCGCTGCGTTCAGAGGTCAATCAAGTAGACCAAGCGAAGACTTTGCAGCAGACCGATATTCGCAAGAAGAGAGTCCCGGGGGTGATTCACCTCCAAACGTGAGGGTCAGTAAACATTGTTCCCTAAAAGCTCGATTTCCAGTGAAGGTGCGCGTTCGGGGAAGGGTTTAGATCGAGGAGGTCACTGAGTAAAGGAGTTCCTTTCGAAGTTCTCCGTAGCTTAGGGGATCGATATCCTCTATGGTTTCAGTTTGTCCGCGCAGACTTGTAGGCCTTAAAATGGGAGAGAGAAGTCTGAAACCCCAAACGGGGGTGACTCGGAGAAAAGGAGTACCTTGGGTGGAAAATAACTTGGGAAACCGTGCATACGGTCTTTAATGGAAAAAAAAAAAAAGAACGAGAAAAAAATTAAAATCCCGGTGGAAAAAAGAGGGCGACGGAAAAAAAGGCCAGACTGGATGCAGTCACCGATCGTCAGCAAATCTCAAACTAGAGGGAAAAGCAAAAACGATCCCCACTGTATAATACCTAAATGGGCGATGGAGACCGATGGAAGGCGTTCGCAGAACACGAGGGACATGAGGGGGGGGATGTTGGGAGGTTGGTTTGCTCACCCATGCAATGAATTGTCCATTGAAATCAATGTTGACGGTGGCCGATTCCGGGGGAGGGGAGGGGGCAGGGAACTGCCGGAATTCACAGCGAAAAAAAAGAAGTTCTTAAGGGTTGCAAACTTGTGGGCAGAAAAATACAGTATGGAGGGGAGAAGGGATTCACCGCGATCGAGGTTAGGATGATTGATGGGAAATGTGCGGGCGTTGGTTAGGTTTAGGCGGGGTCAGGACTGTGCCCAGAGTCCGGGGTCCGGAACAGGCGGGATGTCAAGAAGTTGCAGGAAAGTAAAAAACGGTAGGGGAGGGAAAAACTGCAACTAATTAGGCAGAACCGTTTCGGGACGACACCACGGGGGTTTCATGAAGGACAAAGAATGGGCGCCGATCGGGACGGGACTATGTGACAACGTACGGTTTGGGAGAGGGGGCCTTGCTCTTTAAAGATGGGGGATTAAAAACCGATGGTCCACAGAGTAGTTTCGAGACGTAAACGAAGGCCGCCAGTTTGAAACAGGGGGGAATGACCGGGGAAGAAAAAAGTGAAATTAGTCGTCAAAACCTATCTAAGGCCAAAGCATTAATGTGGGCGGTGGACGAAGAGG